>SL_3KL_010_SEDDRAFT_10003291_pt1 | contig 14679 bp, 11 predicted proteins | sample SodLakKL_010_SED_2_FD_10381 | JGI IMG/M metagenome (IMG submission 10381)
CTTTTCCATATATGGTCGCCCTCGAAAATCTCGCCGTAATTCCTGCCGTAATCTTTACGGGAGAGCACAGATGCCATTATCTCATTTATCTCTTCTGATGAAGGCCAGAGATCCCTCAGGTAAACCGGATCCATGTTTGGATCCCAGGCAACCGGTTCATTCATCAGGTCAATATCAATTCTCCCCGCAATGGCATATGCAACTACCAGTACAGGCGACATCAGGTAATTCAGTTTTACCTGGGGGTGTACGCGTGCCTCGAAGTTCCTGTTGCCTGACAGCACTGATGCTACAATCAGGTCATTTTCGTCAACAGCCTCGGCAATATGGGGAGGAAGCGGACCTGAATTTCCGATACAGCTTGTACAACCGTATCCAACCACATGAAAACGTAGCGCTTCAAGGTCCTCCAGCAGTCCGCTGTTCTTCAGGTAATCGGTTACCACCTTTGACCCAGGGGCCATTGAGGTCTTTACCCACGGCTTTGTCCAAAGCCCTCTTTCCCTGGCCTTCCTTGCCATTATTCCCGCACCTATCATTACGCTTGGATTGGATGTATTTGTACAGGATGTTATGGCAGCAATTACAACTGAACCGTCACTAATGGTGAATTTTTCATTATTGATTTTGACTTCCACCGTCCTCAAACCATTATCTTCAGTCGCCGGTTGAACTTCAGCAGGCCCGGACCGCACTGCATCTTCCTGCTGGGCGCTTCCGCCTTCTCCTTTCCACCTGTCAATCTCACGTTCATCAATGCTTACATATGACCTGTTGAAATCAGCTTCAAGCTGCTGCCTGAATGCAGCGTCAGCATCTCTGAGGAGGATCTTGTCCTGCGGCCTTCGTGGCCCAGCTATAGTAGGTTCAACAGTTGACAGGTCAAGTTCCAGGATGTGAGAATACTCAATCTCCTCCTTCCCGGTACGCCACAGCAAGTTTGCCCTGCAATAGTCCTCCACCAGCCTGATCTGCTGTTCAGGCCTGTTTGTCTGCCTCATATATTCTATCGTCCTGTTATCTATGGGAAAATATGTGACCGTACAGCCGAACTCAGGCGACATATTTGCAATAGTAGCCCGGTCGGGTACAGTAAGCGAATCAAGTCCGTTACCAAACACCTCTACGAATTTGCCCACAACACCGTGCGAACGGAGCAGGCTGGTAATGTTCAGTACAAGGTCAGTCGCAGTAGTGGCTGAAGGTAATTTTCCCGTAAGTTTCAGTCCGATAACCTGGGGCATGATAAAATATACAGGCTGCCCGAGTATTGCAGCTTCAGCCTCAATTCCTCCTACACCCCATCCAATAACGCCTATTCCGTTTACCATAGGCGTATGGCTGTCCGTGCCAACCAGCGTGTCAGGAAAGGCCATGCCGTTGCGGGCAATGACCCCGGTGGCAAGGTACTCCAGGTTTACCTGGTGACATATGCCCAATCCGGGAGGAACTACAGAAAAATTGTCAAACGATCCCTGGGCCCATTTCAGGAACTGGTATCTTTCTTTGTTGCGCTCATATTCCTTTTCAACATTCTGCTGGTATGAATAGCTTGTTCCGAAGAAATCAACCTGTACGGAGTGGTCTATCACAAGGTCAACAGGTATCAGCGGGTTTATTTTTGCAGGGTCTTTTCCTTTCCTGCCCATCTCGGCACGTAATGATGCAATGTCAACTACTGCTGGAACCCCGGTAAAATCCTGCATCAGCACACGTGCAGGTTTGTATGGGATATCGGCGTCACCCGGTTCGGGTTTCCAGCCAAGAATTGTTCTGACATTCTCCTCTGTTATGCCGAACCCGTCGAAATTGCGCAGGGCATTTTCAAGCAGGATCCTTATGGAAAAGGGGAGGTGCGAAACAGGATGTCCCTGCTCATCAAGTTTTCGCAGACTGAAAAACTCAAACCGGCCCATTGCGGTATCCAGAGTATCTTTTATTGCAAAAGGTAGTTTAGCCATATTTTTATTGTTTTAGTAACTCAAAAGTAATCAAACAAACCTTTTTAAAAAACAGCCGGATACACTATTTGTTTGCTCTCAGCACGCAAAAACTTAAATTATTCTTCACCATGTACCAGGCAGGAATGTTAATTCATCAATGCAGACGCATTACAAAGAGGCTGCCCTTTTGAGGCAGCCTCCCCGGTAAATTCAGGAAAACATAAGGAATCAGTCAAAAGATTTAATAGATTCGGCAATTATTGATGATGCTTCCCTCAGCTGTTGTTCATTTATTACCAGCGGCGGGGCAAACCTGATAATATGACCGTGTGTAGGTTTGGCCAGCACCCCGTTGTCTTTCATTTTGAGGCATACATCCTGTGCAGTCTTTCCGTTCCTGGGTTTAATCACAATTGCGTTTAGCAGGCCTTTACCCCTCACTAACTCGACCATCTCTGAATTGATTTTGCTCATCTCTTCCCTGAATACTTTTCCGAGTCGTTCAGCATTATCAGCAAGGTTCTCCTCCTTCACCACTTCAAGGGCCGCCATAGCCACCCTGGCTGCAACAGGGTTTCCCCCGTATGTAGAACCATGCTCTCCCGGCTTAATGGTCAGCATAATATCATCATCGGCAAGTACGGCCGAAACCGGATACACACCACCGGAAAGGGCCTTTCCGAGAATAAGGATGTCGGGCCGTACATTCTCGTGGTCGCAGGCAAGCAGCCTTCCTGTCCTTGCAATGCCGGTCTGCACTTCATCGGCAATAAACAAAACATTATGCTTTTTGCACAGTTCACTCACACCTTTCAGGTAACCGTCGTCAGGCACATAAACGCCTGCCTCCCCCTGTATCGGTTCTACCAGAAAACCTGCGACATTAGGGTCATTCAGTTCCTTTTCAAGGGCATCCAGGTCATTGTAGGGTATAGTGACAAACCCCGGTGTATATGGCCCGTAATGCCTCCTGGCATCAGGATCGGTTGAGATAGAGACGATGGTTATTGTCCGTCCGTGAAAATTATTCTCACATACTATAATCTTGGCCTCGTTCTCAGGCACACCCTTTTTGAGGTATGCCCATTTACGACATAGCTTCAGGGCGGTCTCATCTCCCTCAACTCCTGTATTCATAGGCAGCACCTTGTCATAACCGAAATACCTGGTTATATATTCTTCATATTCACCCAGACATGAATTGTGAAATGCACGGGAGGTAAGACAAAGCCTGCCGGCCTGTGCTGTAAGTGCATCTATGATTTTAGGATGGCAGTGTCCCTGGTTTACGGCTGAATAAGCTGAAAGAAAATCAAAATAACGTTTTCCTTCAACATCCCATACATATATACCTTCGCCCCTTTCAAGCACTACCGGTATAGGATGATAGTTATGCGCCCCGTACTTCTCTTCTCTTTTGATGTAGTCTTGTGTGTTCATATCTTATTCGTTAAATTTTAAATATTTTATTTCTGAAAGAATGCAATCTTAATACAACTTTTCCAAATATCCTAAGATACGGCTATAATAAAATATCTCAAACTGCTCAAACAAAAAGAGGTATTTGCTGTTCTCAGATAAAGCTGATAACTTGTACATTATTATAAAAAAATATTCTATGGAAAAGCAAACAGGAATTATCAACGAGCTCATTGAAAAGCGTTACAGTCCCCTTGCATTTGACAGTAAACCTGTTGAAGAGGTAAAGATACTGAAACTGTTCGAAGCTGCCAGGTGGGCCCCTTCGAGCAGGAATGAACAGCCCTGGCGTTTCATTTATGCCACAAGGGAAGAAAGTGATGCTTTTAACAATATGTATGATACTCTGGCCGAAGGAAACCGGGTATGGGCAAAGAACGTTCCGCTGCTTATTCTCAGTGTGGCGGCCAGGAATTCCTCATTTAACGGAAAACCCAACTATTACGCAATGCATGATACCGGGATGGCCGTTGGCAACCTTCTTGTCCAGGCAACCGATATGGGACTATATGTACACCAGATGGGCGGGTTTGACAAGGAGATGGCAAGGGAAAACCTGGGTATACCAGACGGATTTGATCCGGTTGCAATGATAGCTGTAGGGTACCGGGGCAGGACAGATGATCTTCCGGCCGACCTGCAAAAAAGGGAAAAAGCAGAGAGAACCAGAAATGAATTGAGTGAATTTGTTTTCAAAAGCAGTTGGAATAAAAGCAGGGGATGATCAGAATTTGGCAATTAAACGGATATTGATGCGCCTTCCCGACAAATAATTGGGAACAGCAAATTCTCCCGGTACCCCGGGGTCGTGTGATATTGTTTTTAACCAGAAGTAAGATCCTGTATTCCTGATATCAAGCATGTTGAATATTTCAGCGCCAATTCTCAGGCTCCTGAAGTTACCCGGAACATGCCCCATTCCCGGATCCTTAAGGCTGCTGAAAATTTCTTTAGAAAACCCTATGTCGACCCTGCGATAGGAGGGCATTCTGAAAGAAAGTTCATGTGCAGGGGTGTTGGGGGGACTGAAGGGAAGGCGGCTGCCATAGATCATTCTCATGTGTACCTTGTATGCCGGGTTGTTGGGAAGATAATCCTGAAAAAATACGGCAAGATTTACCAGCTGGTCAGTCGGGCGCGGATAATATCCTGTAAAATTTTCAACTCCGGTATCATTATCGATATACCCTACCGATTCTCGTGTACGCAGAAATGACAGGCTGACCCAGGAGTCCACTCCCGCAACAAAATCGCCGTGAAGTTTCATGTCAATACCTGTTGCATATCCTCTAGCATTGTTTTCGCCCGAATAAATAATTCTAATGTTATCTGTTTTATATGGTATCAGGTCATGCAGCCATTTGTAATACAGCTCAGTTGACAGCCTGAATGGCCTGTTCCACAGTCGCATAAAATAATCATTACCCAGAACCAGGTGGATTGATTTCTGAGGTACCTTGTCCAGGTTTATGTTGCCGAATTTGTCACGAAACTCACGGAAGAACGGCAATTGATAATAATATCCGCCTGACAGGTGGAAGACAAGGTTGTTCCAGGCTGCCGGGTATAGTGTAAGAGAGGCGCGGGGACTGACAAAAATGCCACCGCTGTAATCCCAGAAAACAGTCCTGATTCCTCCGCTGGCATCCAGCATGGCCCTGCTGAGGTCAATCCTTGTGGTGTTTTGCAGATATGCAGAGTACCTCAAAACTGCAAGGCTGTTCTCAGAGGCAGCCAGATGCCATGGAACAATTTCACTGCCTGTATAGGGCAGGTTGTATCCTGCAGAGTCTATAATCTGCCACTCCCTCATCCTGTCATCAAAAACATCGTTCTGCATCTGCAGTCCCCATTCAAGCCGGCTTCCTGAATATAAATATTCACCTCTGTGTGCAATCGATAAAACCCTGGCTTCAAGAAAGTTTCTGGCATGGTTGATGAAAGTGCCAACACCGATATTCATTACACTGTCGGCTGAATTTTCAGATGACAGCTGCTTTTCAAGCTGATTTATCAGGTACCTGCCCTGCAGGTCAAAAGTTTCCGACTCAGAAGTATTGAATGCCGACACATTGACAACCAGGTTCATTTTGTCTGACGGACTGTAATTAAGGCTCAGGGCGCCTGAATAGGTACGGAATACGCTGGCATCGCGGCCGTCAAAATATATCATCAACTGCATCAGGTTATCAAAAGTTCCAAAACTTGTCTCCCGCGTCTCAGGCACAAAGCCGAAATTGTTCCTGGAATAATGTCCCAAAAATGACAATGAAAAATGGTCAGATAACTGATAGCTGGTAAACGACTGGAAGTCGGCAAAGGAAGAGAGGTAATCACCCTTTTCATCCATAGTATGCAACAGGTACTGATTGGTCCTGTACCTCAGACCGCTTATATGGCGAAACCTTCCGTCTGCAGAAGCTCCCTCCGCATGGGCCGTGCCGCCAAGAAGGCTGGCTGATGCAGACGCCGCAAAAGATGACGGCTCGCGGTAAGTTATGTCCAGTACCGATGATATTTTGTCACCGTACCTGGCTCCAAATCCCCCTGCCGAAAATTTGACAGATCCGACCAGGTCGGGGTTTATAAAACTGAGTCCTTCCTTGTGACCGGCATGGATAAGTACAGGACGGTAAACCTCAATCCCGTTGACATATACGAGGTTTTCGTCAAAGTTTCCGCCCCTTACTGTATATTGTGAGCTGAATTCATTCCTGCCCGATACCCCGGGCATGGTTTTAAGCAGTGTTTCTATTGCGCTTCCTGCGGTGGGTATTATTTCCACATCCCTTATGTCAATACCACTGAGGCTGCCTTCCCTCTCCCTGGCCCGGGTAACCAACACTTCTGATATCTCCTCGTATGAAACCTTCAATATGAAATCAACCCTCACACTGTCTCCGGCGTTGCCTGTAACTACCTTTTCTGCCGGCACATAACCAAGCATTGTAACAACCATTTTATGATTTGTACCGGCAGGCAGGGACAGACTGTAATGGCCGGTGCTGTTGCTTACTGTGCCGGCAGGTATTCCTGAAATGCCAACCCCTGCAAGAGGCAGGGGGTGTCCGGTTGTATCTGTCACAGTTCCGTAAACTGTGAACAGGGGAGTTTGCGAATTAACAGGATCAGAAACTGCTAAACCGAATACTGACAATATGGCCAGGGCCCTGATAAAATGCATCCCAGAAATAGATTATCCTGTTAATGGTCAATTCATCGTTAATTAACGGATAAATATAAAATATATTCTGATAATGCAGGGGGGAGGGATTAACCGGTTGATATAATACGTTCCGGAATTTATCGCCCTCTGAATCGCCCTTCTCTGATAGCCTGAATAAACTGTGCCCATGAGAAGGGATTCAGCAGGTTGTTGGGTGGCTGGCCTGCATACATATGCCTGTAATTGTGCTCCATCATTGCAAGCCTGAAACTGGCGGCCGGGTCGGCCGGAAGGCCTTCAAGCTCCATCCATGTCTGTATAAGGGCAATATTTGCCATTGCCCTGTCATAATCATCTTCAGGGAGGTTGAGAGCTATAAATGCTTCCGAAAATTCCTCATATGTGGCCCATGGCCAGACAGTCACCTCCTCTATCTCAAACGGGTCTCTTTCAAGCTGGATATCTATGGAGTAATGAACCACATCAAGGTCGTCGGGCACGATAAACTGTTCACGCTTATGGCCGAGAGATGAAAAAATAAGTGTGTCGTTTGGATGCACTATGAATGAGAACCTTCCCCGTCTGTCAGCAATACTGCCCATTCCTTTGTTGATGACTATAACATGGCTGTATGGCAGCGGATTATTAAATTCATCCCTGATTATACCACTGATCTGCAATGGATCTTTCCCTGCATCGCGGCCCTGTGCATATAAATCGGCCGTGATGAACGACAGAATAATCAGCGTTACGGTATATATAATCCGGGGTACTGGCATATTATCCTGTCATTTAAATTTACTATTTAACTTCTGCAAAATTCATGCCGTCTCAAAAGTAAGATAAAAATTGCATAGGTTCTGTATTACTACTAATTTTGCATTAACTGGTGATTCCCTGTATATCTTAACAGTCAAAAATAATAAAAGTTTAATACCTCCCCAAATGTCATATAATAAAGAATAATTATGGTACAGCAGTATGAGATAAGCCTCCCGCCCTTCAGCAGGGGCTACCACCCGATTACACGGCTGATCGAAGAAAAGCTCGGCAGCCTTCCTGATGCCGGACTTGTGAACCTGTTCCTGCGGCATACTTCGGCTGCAATTACAATAAACGAAAATGCTGATCCAGATGTACCCCGTGATCTTGCCTATGCAACAGACAAACTTGTGCCGGATAATGACCCCGGGTATATACATACCATTGAAGGTTCTGATGATATGCCTGCCCATGTTAAATCAAGCCTGATTTCAGTTTCACTTACAATTCCTGTAACCCGCAAAAAGTTGAATTTGGGTACCTGGCAGGGCATTTTCCTTTGCGAGTTCAGAAACCGGGGAGGGAGCCGCAAGATAACAGTTACAGTATATTCATAGTAATGCATCCGGCATTCAGGTCAGAACACCTGATAATTGCCGCTCAGTAAACGGATGCACGTACAGTATGTGATATATAACATGTTTTTTGCTTCCATTTATTTCTAATTTTGGTCTGTAATCAAGTCAAAAAAGATTTTATGGACAAGCTTATGTTACTTGGTGACGAAGCAATAGCCCTTGCCGGTATGGATGCGGGAATGTCAGGTATCTATGCGTATCCGGGCACACCGTCGACCGAGATAATGGAATATGTGCAACACAGTGGCCGTTCATCCGAAGATAATATCTTCTGTCAGTGGTCGGCCAATGAAAAGACGGCTTTCGAGGCAGCCCTGGGCATGTCGTACAGCGGTAAACGTTCGATGGCATGCATGAAGCATGTCGGCCTCAATGTTGCAGCCGATCCTTTCATGAATGCTGCCATTACCGGTGTTAACGGCGGATTCCTCCTGGTGGTGGCTGATGACCCCTCAATGCACTCTTCGCAGAATGAGCAGGACTCCAGGTATTACGGAAAGTTTGCAATGATACCGGTTCTTGAGCCTGTTAACCAGCAGGAAGCATATGACATGGTTTTTTACGGTTTTGACCTATCTGAAAAATACAAGCTGCCGGTAATGATCCGTATTACTACGAGGCTTGCCCATTCAAGGTCGGCTGTCAGGACCGCTTCACGCCTCAGCCAGAAAGAAGTTAACCTCCCTTCCGATCCGGTTCAGTATGTGCTTCTGCCCGGTATTGCCAGAAAAAGATACAGGGGATTGCTCAATTCACAAACCCTGCTTGAAGGTGAATCCGGCAATTCACCATGGAACAGCCTTGTTAACGGCAATGACAAATCTGTCGGGTACATCGCATGCGGACTTGCCCATAATTACCTTATTGAAGCTTATCGCGGAAAACAACATGCAAACCCTGTGCTTAAGATCGGGCAGTATCCCTTGCCGGCAGAGCTGGTTGAAAAGATCACCGGCGACTGTGAAAAAGTGCTTGTGCTTGAGGAGGGATATCCAATTGTTGAGGAGATGTTGCGGGGTTTTCCCGGCACCGGTAAAAAGATCATGGGCCGACTTGACGGGACACTCCCGCGCGACGGTGAACTTAATCCCGACATAGTAGCCGAAGCCCTGGGGATGCCCTTTGAAAAAGGACCCGAAATACCATCAGTCGTAAAAAACAGGCCACCATCCTTTTGTGCCGGATGCGGCCATATTGACATGTTCAATGCATTGCTCGAATCCATTAGAAATTACGGTCCGGGACGGGTATTTTCTGATATCGGGTGTTACACCCTAGGTGCACTTCCGCCATTCAACGCAATAAACTCATGTGTCGATATGGGTGCATCTGTTACAATGGCAAAAGGGGCTGCCGATGCCGGTTTGCATCCCTCAGTGTGTGTTATAGGCGATTCAACATTCACTCATTCGGGTATAACCGGACTGCTCGATGCAGTAAATGACGGCTCATCAATTACAGTCCTGATAGGCGATAACTCAACCACGGGAATGACCGGGGGACAAAAATCGTCGGCAACCGGCAGGATAGAAGATATTTGTGCAGGGGTGGGTGTCGATCCCGGCCATATTAAGGTTATTAACCCGCTCAGAAAACATCATGAAGAGAATACAAGGATAATAAGCAGAGAACTTGAATACAGGGGCGTTTCGGTAGTAATAGCCAGGAGGGAGTGCATACAGGTTACCATGCGCAGGAAAAAAGAGGAAAAGACCAGTTAATAAACCTGAACAGGATGCAAACAGACATTATTATTGCAGGTGTAGGCGGGCAGGGGATACTTTCCATCGCTGCCTGCATCGGTATGGCTGCACTTAAAAGCAATCTTCACCTCAAGCAATCGGAGGTGCACGGTATGAGCCAGAGGGGCGGAGCCGTACAGTCCAATATGCGTATATCGGACAAAGAGATCATATCTGACCTGATACCAGGAGGAACCGCAAAACTAATTCTGGCAGTTGAACCCATGGAGGCCCTGCGCTACCTGCCATGGCTGTCGGACGGGGGATGGCTGGTAACCAATACAACTCCTTTAAAGAATATTAAAGATTACCCGGATACGGAAGAAATCATAAGCGAAATAAAATCAATTAAGAACCACGTGATAATAGACGCAGACAGCATTGCGCGTGAACAGGGGTCGCCCCGGTCTTCCAATATGGTTATGCTGGGCGCAGCCTCACCTTTTACAGGAATTGAATACGGTATTATTGAAGAAGCCGTCAGAGATATTTTTAAAAGAAAAGGGGAGGATGTGGTTGCAATAAACCTGAAGGCACTTAAAGCCGGCAGAGACTACCTGAACAATAAACACTGACAAAGATGTTCACTGAAACCGATAAAAAGGACCTTAAAGAGAGGGGGGTATCAGCAGCCGATATCAAGGAACAGCTCTCAATATTTGAAAAAGGATTTCCATATCTTTCAATAGTCAGGCCTGCTACCGGCGGTGACGGTATCCTGAGGCCGCGTCCGGAGACCCTGGATGATTTTATCCAGCTTTATGAATCAAGCATAGGGCGTGAAAAAGTTCTGAAGTTTGTGCCTGCCTCAGGAGCAGCTACACGAATGTTCAAGGAACTTTATTCCTTTCTGGAAGACCCCTCAGCAGGTAATTTCGATGGTAACAGCATTCAGGCTTTTATTGATGGACTGCCACGGTTCGCATTTTTCACCAAGCTTGCCGAAAAGCTTGGAATGAAAGAAAAAGATACCACTTCACTTAAAGGGCCAGATGATTATGTTAAGGTTATAAAGACCCTTCTGAATCCAGAAGGCCTTGAATACGGAAATCTTCCCAAAGGGTTGCTCCTGTTTCACAAATATGAAACAGGCCCGCGTACTGCATTTGAGGAACACCTTGTTGAAGGTGCTATGTATTGCCGCGGAGGAAACAATATAGCACGTATACACCTTACTGTCTCTGCCGGACATTTTGAAGTATTCAGAAAGTTATTTGACAGGGTCAGGAATAAATATGAAAATCATTACGGTATAAAGTACGAAACCAGTTTTTCAACCCAGAAACCTTCGACCGATACTATTGCTGTTGAAACTGACAACAATCCGTTCAGGGATGCGGACGGGAGACTGGTATTCAGGCCGGGCGGCCACGGTGCACTGCTGGATAATCTTAATGACCTGGATGCGGACATCATATTTATCAAAAATATCGATAATGTGGTGCCTGATCAACTCAAGGAAGAAACAGTGCGATACAAGAAGGCGCTCGGGGGTATGCTTATTTCTTTCAGGGAGAGAATCTTTGATTACCTGAACCTGCTTGACAATGATAGCACAGACAGAAACACTCTTGAGGAGATGCTCACATTCCTGAAAGAAGAATTGTCGGTTATTACACCCTGGGGGAATGACCAATGGGCCGACCAGGAGTTAAGAAGCTACCTGGTTGCCAAACTGAACAGGCCTATTCGTATATGCGGTATGGTGAAAAATGTAGGTGAGCCCGGCGGGGGGCCCTTCTGGGTGAGAAACAATGATGAATCAATTTCGCTGCAGATAGGCGAAAGCTCCCAGATAAACCTCTCCAATCCGCTTATGAGAAAGTTGTTTGAGGCATCCACTCATTTCAACCCTGTAGACCTTGTATGCTCTATAAAAGACTACAAGGGAAATAAGTTTGACCTTCGAAAATACAGGGATCCCCAAACCGGCTTCATTTCCCGTAAATCCTCCGGAGGCAGGGAGCTCAAAGCCCTCGAACTTCCCGGTTTGTGGAACGGGGCTATGTCGGACTGGAATACGGTGTTTGTGGAGGTCCCCCTCTCAACCTTCAACCCGGTTAAAACCGTCAATGATCTTCTCAGGCCTGAACATTCCTGAAAACAATGGCGGTTATTGCCATGCCACAGAAAACCGCATTGATTTAACAATTAATTAATAGAAATATCATCCTGAATTAATACCCTGGATATAACCGGTATGTACTTTTGTATCGAACCTTAAAACTACACGCCGATGAAAAAATTGTTTGCATTATCAGGTCTCCTGTGTATATTATATTTTCCTGTCGTTATGTCATCCACATCTGAGACAGGAGATAAAGAAGAGGCAACGCTTATATCGGTTACCGGGAAGGTAATTGATCATAAATCGGGTGAAGCGCTGGCCGGGGTGCTTGTAGAGATTGAAAACTCCGGAGCAAGGATATACACCGATTTTGAAGGAAAATTTGAACTTCATGATGTCGCTCCTGGCACATACAGCATAAATACCTATTTAATCTCGTATGAGAGCCTGAAGTTTGATCTTGAGCTGAACGGTGAAATTATTGAACCTGTAAAGATTGAGCTAAATCAGATCAGTAGGATTGTGCCATAACAAGGTTCCCTTCTTCATCAAACATCCTCCATGTGCCAGTTCTTTTACCTCTCTTATAATTCATATCATATCTTAGTTGCCCGGCATCATCCCATATATACCAATTTCCGTCCTTAAGACCCCGGCGGTAAACTGCCTGTGCGGTCCTGTTTCCGGATTTGTCCCAGGTAACCCAAATGCCATGCATTTCTCCTGATCTGTATGAACGGATCTCATTTTTGCTGCCATCTTCAAAATACAGCACAACCTGTCCGTTTTTAAGACCCCGACGGACAGGAATCTCAATTTTAGGATTGCCGTTTTCGTGGTACTCCCGGTATATACCGGTATACAGGCGGTTGTTTTCGTCGTAAAACAAGCCGTCAGTTTCTCTTGCTATATTCTGTCCTGTGGCAGCATATGACAAGGTAAATATCAAACCAATTAATGATATTATAACTCTCATTTCGGAGACAATTATTTATAACGAGACTATTATTAATGCTTATAAGTCAAAGATATTAAGTTTTATTCATTTATTTTATATTTTTTGTAACCGATGTATTGATGTTTATCAATTAATCAACAACATCGTACCTCCATTCATTCCTGGTTTTATCATATCTGAGCCTCTCATCAGGCCATTCGATAAAGTCTTTATTGCCCATATAAAAGTCAACATTTCCTGAATCCAACATTTCTCTGAAAAGAGTTTTACCTATCATCTGTAACTCCTGTTCATCAAGTACAGGTGTGTTGAACAGCTCTTCAAAATCATGCAGTGTCAACAACTTTTTCATCCTGAACCTGCCGCCGACCCCCCTGGTGTTACCCCTCAAACTCCTGGCAGGTCTCATTATGTAAAAGTAATGCGTGCTGTCGTCTGTAATATAATAATATACAAGCTTATAATCCTTTGATTGTTGTGTATAAAATTGACGGTGTTCCGGATTATGCCTTGTCTGGTAGTCAGCAAGTCTTGCTTTTTTGCCGATGTAGGTAACAATGTTAACCAGTAACGTATCCTTTATATCTGTTGCATAATAATTATCAGGGCTAAAAACTTCCGGATCTCCCTTGCAGTTAACAAGTATACTTAAAGCCATTGATAAAAGGGCTAAAGCTGTAATATTTTTTCTCATCTCTTTTTTGATTTAAAGAAAGAGCCGGAGACCTCCTCCGACTCTTTTCTCAACCTTTAAAACCAATAAACCTAAATCCATGAACTAAAAATATCTGACCAGGTGAGCATTCCACTCTGCCCAACCCTCTGTCCAGTCCTCAGTTCCAAAAGCGCCTACATAAGGTACCTGTTCAAACCAGTCGTCTGCTTTGGGCGTATTGTCCCACCTGGCAGCGTCAAGAAGAACTGAACCTGAGCTAAGTGTGACCTTTGGAATTCCAAGGTCGAATATACTTTCATCAATGCCAAGTTCACTCCAACTTTCTATAAGGTGATTGTTAAACTCTTCGCGATGGAACCACTCTTCATATGCATCCTGTCCGCCGGGAAAATTCTCATGGCTTTTTAATGCCCTGCCCCTTGGAGCATTCGGATGCTGGGCTCCATTCGCCGGAGCTCCGGTGAAGATATCGCCTGCTGACCCGTAACCGTTTCCTCCCCAGTGCTCGACACCTGCCAGCCACACATTCCTTATCTGAAGCTCGCCGTCAAGTGCGGCCTGTCCCGAACCCCCGCGGGCATCATCTATATATAATCCGTCAGGATAACCTGTCATTATGGAATTATAGATGCTTATCCTGGAATTCCTTCTTAGCTGCGCGGCATGTTGAAACTGAAGGCTGATAGGAGTTTCCCTGGTCTTTTTCGGGCCAATATTTGTTATATTGGCAAATATACCTGATGTATAGGGCTGGGCATTGCTTCCTGCACCGTTATTATCGACTTCAAAACCATTTGAACCTGACTGGTCTGCAAGAGACGCACCCCTTATCGAGAGGCCGAACTGCATACGTCCGCTGAAACCAAGATCCACGTCCCAATCGTCGTCCAGGTTCCTGTATGCTATAAGATACCTGTTGTCTACAGTGCCTCCAAACCATTCAAAGGCGTCATCAAGTCCGTAAGAGGCCATAACATATTCAATAACAGTACCCCGGCCGACGCTCCCCATTGTAAGGGTATTAACCTCTTCATTCGGGTTGATTGGAATACCTGCGTATTCAATCCTTACATACCTTATTACACCAGAATTGTCATCAGGATCATTGCCGCCGTGCCAGCCTCCATATCCTCCTTCCAGCTCAACGGGCTGCCCTGTTACTGCAGTAACGTTATTAGGCGCCCTGCCACAAACAACCAGTCCGCCCCAGTCACCAGGCTCCCTCAGTCCCGGAGGATTTTCCGAAG
>SL_3KL_010_SEDDRAFT_10003292_pt1 | contig 14679 bp, 8 predicted proteins | sample SodLakKL_010_SED_2_FD_10381 | JGI IMG/M metagenome (IMG submission 10381)
AGAACGCCTACCTGGGCGTCGGCGGCCTGATCCTGGTGGCAGCGGGCGCGTTCGGTCTCACGCTTCGCCCCCTCTCGCTCCGCCCACCCACCGGGCTCGCCGCCGGCGCACCGCAACGCGAGCCGCCCGAGACCGTCACGTAGAAGGGACCACGCCTATGCGCATCGCCGTGTTCAGCACCAAGGGCTACGACCAGCACTTCCTCGACAAGGCCAACCGCGACCACGGGCACGGCCACGAGTTCACCTTCTTCGAGCCGCGCCTGGTAGAGGACACCGCGGCGCTCGCGGCCGGCTACCCGGTCGTGTGCCCGTTCGTGAACGACCGTCTCAACGCCGACGTGCTCCGCACCCTGCAGGGCGGCGGCACGGAGCTCGTCGCCCTGCGCTCGGCGGGCTTCAACCACGTCGACCTCGAGACGGCGGAGGCGCTCGGCTTGACGGTGGTGCGGGTGCCGGCCTACTCACCGAGCGCGGTGGCCGAGCACGCCCTGGCCCTGATCCTGGGCCTCAATCGCAAGACCTACCGGGCCTACAACCGCGTGCGCGACGGCAACTTCTCGATCGAAGGGCTGCTCGGCTTCGACCTGCACGGCAAGACGGTCGGCGTGGTCGGGACCGGCCGCATCGGCGTGCTCTTCGCCGAGATGTTGCAGGGCTTCGGCTGCGAGGTGCTGGCCTTCGACCCGTACCCGAACGAGGACGGCGAGCGGGTCGCCTCGTACGTGTCCCTGCGCGAGCTCTTCCGCCACTCCGACGTCATCTCGCTGCATTGCCCGCTCACGCCCGAGACGCACCACCTCATCAACGCCGAGGCGGTGTCGCAGATGAAGGACGGCGTGATGCTCATCAACACCAGTCGCGGCCAGCTCGTCGACACCATCGCGGTGATCGAGGGCCTCAAGAGCGGACGCATCGGCTATCTCGGCCTGGACGTGTACGAGGAGGAGGAGAACCTGTTCTTCGAGGATCTCTCGGGACGGGTGATCCAGGACGACGCCTTCACCCGCCTCCTCACCTTCCCCAACGTGCTGATCACGGGGCACCAGGCCTTCTTCACGCGCGAGGCGATCACCAGCATCGCCGAGACCACGCTCGAGAACGTGACCGCCTACGCCACCGGTGAGGGCACCATGCACACCGTCACGACCGACAAGCTGGCTTGAGCAGCGCCCCCATGTGGCCGCAGGCGCTGCTCGCAGCGCTCCCGTTACTGATCGTCCTGGTGCTCATGCTGGGGCTGCGCTGGCCGGCCGTGCGGGCCGGCGGCGCCGGCCTGCTACTGACGCTGCTGGTGGCCTGGTTCGGCTTCGGCTACGGCACCCGCGTCCTCACCGAACTCGGCGTCGCCGGCGCCACCGGCGGCGCGCTGGCCGAGGCGCTCTTCATCGCCGCTACCATTCTATGGATCGTCTTCCCCGCCCTGTGCATCCACGAGCTGCAGCTCCGCACCGGCGCCGTCGACGTGCTGCGCATGGCGATGGGCCGCCTCTCCGGCGACCCGCGCATCACCGCCTTGCTCGTGGCGTGGTTCTTCGTGCTGTTCGTCGAGGGCGCCGCGGGCTTCGGCACCTCGGTCGCACTGGCCGCACCCTTCCTGGTGAGCGCCGGCTTCCGGCGCGTGCACGCGGTCAGCATCGCGCTGGTCGGGCACACGGTGGGCGTGTCGTTCGGCGCGGTGGGCACGCCGATCCTGGCGCAGGTCGCGGTCACGCCCTACAGCGGCCTCGAACTCGCGGGCGCCACCGCTGCCTACCACGGCCTGGCAGGCTGGTTGATGCCGCTCGTGACGATGCTGCTCGTGACCCGCGCGTTGCCGCGCGAGCAACGCCTCGGCGGCAGCGCCTGGGGCTGGACGCTGCTGGCGGCGGTGGCGTTCTTGCTGCCGTACGTGCTCATCGCGCAGTTCATCGGGCCCGAACTGCCGACCCTCGCCGGCTCGCTGATCGGTGCCGCCGTCTTCATCGCGGCCCTCCTGCTGGCGCGGCGCTTCGGCGTCGCGAAGGAGTCAGGACGTAGCGCCAAGGGGACAGGACGTAGCGCCAAGGAGGCAGCGCGCAGCGCCAAGGAGGCCGGTCGCACCACCCCGCCCAGCTCCGGCGCGCGCCAGCAGCGCAAAAGTCATCGCGCTGGCCACGAGACCCGCGGGCGCGCCCTCGTGCGCGCCGCAGCACCCTACCTGGTGCTGGTGACGCTGGTGCTGCTCACGCGCCTCCTTCCCGCCGTGCGCGAGGCGTTGCAGGCTGTCACCATCGCTTGGGAGGGCGACCCCTTCGGCGCCAGCTTCGAACCGCTCTACCATCCGGGCACCATGCTGCTCCTCGGCTTCGCGGCCGGCGCCGCCTGGCAACGCGCGGCCCTCGCTGACATCGGCGCGGCGATGGGCACGGCAGCCTCCAGGCTGGTGCCGGTGACGCTGGCCCTGGTAGCCATGCTGGGGCTCGCCCGCCTGATGGTCCATGCCGGCATGGTAGACGTCCTCGCCAGCGCCGCCGCGCAGTCCGCCGGCGCCGCCTGGCCCCTGCTGGCGCCGCTGGTCGGCCTCTTGGGGACCTTCGTGACCGGCTCGGCCACCACCTCCAACGTGCTCTTCACCGACTTCCAAGTCGCCACCGCCGAGCGGCTGGAGTTGCCCGTGCTGGCGCTGCTGGGCGCGCAGGGCTTCGGTGCCGCGGTCGGGAACATCGTCTGCCCGCACAACGTGATCGCGGCGGGTGCCACGGTCAACCTCACCGGCCGCGAAGGCGAGGTGCTCCGGCGCACGCTCGGGGTGGCGCTCGCCTACGGGCTGCTGGGCGGGGTGCTGGCGCTGCTCGTGTTCACCTAACCTGGCGCCGCCGGCGCCCGACGGACGACCAACGTCGATAGACGAACGCAGCGTCAGTACACGAACTCGTCGATGTGGTATCGCGCGACGCGCGCAGCCGGCACCGCGGTTCGTGCCGCCCGGCGCAAGGCCCGCTCCTGGTCGTGGCGCTCGTGCTCGCTCAGGTCTTCCAGACCGTCGGCCTCGGCGCGGCGGTCGTAGGCAGAATCGCCGTGGCGGACGAAGGGCGAGAGGTACACCAGGTCGCGCTCGTCGAGCGGCAGTCGTGCCAGCATCGAGGCGCTGTCCCGGACGTGCCCAGTCGCGTAGCGTCGTCCCCCGACGCCGGCCATCAGGATGACCGACACGGCCAGACCGGCCTCCTTCAACAGGCGCACGAAGGCGCTCGCCTCGTCGGCGCTGCCCGGCTTGTTCAGGTAGGCGAGCAGCGGATCGTGCCCCGTCTCGATCCCGATGGCGACGCGCTCGAGGCCCGAATCGCGCAGTTCACGCCAGGCACCCAAGGGCTTGCGCTCGCCGCTGAAGACGTCGACGAAGCCCGCCAGCGGCCGCTTCGGAAACGCCTCGCGGGCCGCGGCGAACACGGGACGCAGGCGCTCGTTGCTCAACACGAGGGCGTTGCCGTCGGCCAGGAACACGCTGCGGCGCCCCGCCACCGCCCGCCCCAGCAGCCGCTGCACCGCCCGCAGGTGCGCCTCGAAGGCGGGTAGCGGCCGCACCTGGAAGGGACGGTCCTGGTAGAAGGTGCAGTACGTGCAGCGGTTCCAGCTGCAGCCGAAGGTGGCCTGCAGCACGACCGCGCCGTACTGGTCGGGCGGCAGGATGCTGANGGGCGCGTAGGCCTCGGCGAAGCGCCGGCGCTCGGCCAGCAGCCCTTCGACCGTCCAACCAGCGATGCGCTCGAGCCGGTCGTGGAAGGCGCCATTCCCAGCCGCGGCGNCGNGTTGGCGCAGGGGCGTGTCGCCCCGCAGTGCAGAACGCGCGTCGGCGGCCACGTTCAACGCCAGGTCGAACAGCGCCCTCGCTCTAGGCGCCTCGACGTGCCAGCGACGGCGCGTGCCGGCCTCGCTGCGCCGTCCGTAGAGTCCCGAGGCCAGCGAGCGCTTGTACGTGTCGCCGTCGGCGAAGACGCTCGTCGGGCGCCCCTCGAGATCGTAGGCGACCACCACGTCACGCGCCGGACTGAGCGTGAGCGCGGCCTCGTGGACGGCCACCAGCCAGCCGGTTCGTTCGCTCGCGCCCATGCCGGCACGATACCGGCACGGCGGCGCGGCTTCTGGCGTGAACGCTACGCCATCAGCATCGGCCGAAGCGCGCCTCGGCTGCGCACCCGCGTCGATGCGCGCTAGCGACGATCGGCTCGTCGCTCAGCGCGCCGTGAGCGCGTCGGCGCCGGGCGCCAGCGCCGCGCGGAAAGCGTCGACCACCTCGGCCGACGAGGTGATGCGCCAGTCCGCCTCCTTGTCCTCGTCGAACCAGACGATCGCCTCGAGCCGAGGGAAGGCGTCGCTGAGGAACATGTCGCGCACCCAAGCGGCCTTGTCGCCGCCCTCGTCGCTACTGGCGATCTCGGCCAACCAGACGTGCTGCGGGCCAAGCGCCGCGAGTCGCTCGTACCCGCGTTCGAAGACCTGCTCGAAGGAGCGCCAACCGATGGAGGGGCGGGTCTCGCCCCAGTTGAAGCCGGACATCGCCAGCACGTCGACCACGTCGTGCCCCGGGTAGTAGAGCTCCATCCGGTTGGCCTCCACCCGCGGCTCGTCGGTGACGTTGGCACCGAACACCCAGCGCACGTTCTCGGCGCCCTCCTCGGCGAAGATGGCTGCCATGCGCCGCCAGGCCTTGCGCAAGGCCTCGGGATCGCCGTTCCAAGGGACCCAGTCACCGTTCATCTCGGGGAAGGGCCGGATGAAGACCGGTACGCTGGCCGCTGCGACACCCTGCGCCCAACCGCGGACGTAGTCGTCGTATGCGCCATCGGCGATGCCGCGCACGTCTTGACGCATGGGCTGCCAACTGATGAGCGGCGCGCGCCCACCCGCAGCGACGGCCTCGACCATCGCCGGGTAGAAGGCATTGTCCCAGCTGCTGAACCAGTGGACCACGTCCAGGCGCCGACCGAGCGTCGCTTCGAGCCGTAGGACCGGCTCCATGCCGCTCCACACGCCGCCGTAGGTGAAGGCGCCGAACAGTCGCACCTCTGGCGCGCTCGCCGCCAGGTCGAGTCCTCCCTCGCTCGGCGCGGGCCCGCTCACTTGGCCGCTACACGCGCACAGGATCAACGCCATGGCGGCGACCAGCGCGGCTCGCCGTGCGCGCATGCGGTGTCGAGAGGTTCTCGTCGCGTCGCCCTGCTGGCGGGGCTCCAGGGTCTGCATCGCTGCTCCCTGGGCGCTCGTCCGGCACGTGTACCGCGCGCTCGCGCGGACGTTGCTCGTCCCCATCCATGGCCGGTTGCGCTACTCGCTCCACCTGCCCCAAGCGCCCAAATGAAGGGCAGGCTTCATCGCGTCCATCGACCCGGCCAGCGGCCGGGAGCCCGAACCGTTCGGGCAGCACGGGAGCGGCACCCATGCGGGTGAACCGCTCGAGGCGCTTCGCACTGGCTGAGGATGAGGGGACGACTCACCTTGGCCGGTTGCGCTACTCGCTCCACCCGACTCAAGCGCCCAGATACGAGCCGGGTTTCACAGCGTCCAAGCACGGGGATGCCCCGTGGCAGCAGTCTAGCCCATGCTCACGATGCCCTCATGTGGGGTCTTCGACACATGGTGCGCGTCAGCGCGAGGCGAGCGCGTCGTCAACCGCGTCGCGCGGTTCTACGCCGGCCTCCAGCCGTTCGCCGTACAGCTGCTCGAGCACGGTGCTGTACAGCGCTGCGTCATCGATGCCGAGATCCTCGACCAGCGCGCCCGTGCGACGGTAGGCGGTCGCCAGATCGATCTCGGAAAGCTCGTCGGCCAGCGCCAGGAGCGCCCGCTCCGGCGCTGCCACCGAGGCTGGGTCGAGCCTGTACGCAGCGACCGTGTCGGCGATCGCGTCGACCAGCGGCCGCAGCGCGCTGAACGCCGCGACCAAGGGGGTGTGGCGCTCGCTCACGCGGCCGCGCACCACGCCCGTCAAGGGGTTGATGTAGCGGGCGTACGCCACACCGTCATCCTCACCACCGGGCTGCGCGCGCGCCCAGGCCAGCTTGGCCGCACCCGCGCAGATCGAGAAGTCCGGATCGTAGAGATTGAAGGGTCCGCGCAAGAGGTAGGGGTTGGCGAAGGGCGAGGTGGGATCGTCCGAGATGGCGGCCAGCAGCATCAAGGCATCGTCCGTGATCTGGGCGAGGCCCACGTCGTTAGTCTGGCCCACCGCCAGCGGATGCAAGTCGGACTCGTTGATGAGCATCTGCAACAGCAGCCTGGCATCGACGTCGTAGACGCTGGCGGCGTCCTCGAGGTAGGGCAGCAGCGGCACGATGCGCGCCAGCATCAGCCGAGCCCACGGTCCCATGGGCTCGTAGCGCGAGGCGTCGCCCTCGAGCCGGCGACCCCCGCCGGGTACGACCAGCAGGTCGCGCGGGCAGTAGCGCGAGCCGAGCGCCACCGATGCTTCGTCGGACGCGTCCAGAAGAGCCACCAGCTCTTCGAGCGGCGGCACGCCGCGTCGCAGTTCGCCGGCCACCGCGGCGCTCTCGCGCCCACGCAGGCCCTCGCCCCAACCCGCCGTCGCAGCCGGCACGATCGGCAACCGCAGGTAGCGCTCGGCGTCGAAGCGTGGACCGCGTTGGGTGAGCTCCCAGGCTTCCCGGTACTCCGGCAGCGCAGCCGACGCCAGGAGCGCCACGCCCGTGAAGAGGCTGAATCCCCCCAAGAAGACGACCAGCGCCACGCCAGCGGTACGGGCGTGCGCTCCACCAGCCACCACGGCCGCAGGACGCTCCCACGTGACCGTGGTGGCGCGCGCACCACGTCGTGCGCGAACGAAGGCCGGCACCGCTCTCGTGGCGGCGCTCACGTACAACAGCGGATTCAGGTACTTGAGCACCAGGTAGGCCGGTGCCGAGCGCAGGAGACTGGCAGTCACGCGCCCTATCAGGACAGCACCGCGGCGCCCGCTGGCGCGCTCGAGCTGCACGAAGCCGAGTCCGCTCAAGACGAGCGTGATGAGCAGATCGAAGGCCACCCAGGCGCCGAGGCCGACCAAGGGCACGCCGACGCCCGGCAACGCCGCGTTCAGTCCCAACGCCACCGGCAGGAACATCAGCAGCAGCAGGCCGATCAGGTTCTCGGCTTGCGCTGCCACGAACGCGAACCGCACGTTGGGTCGCAGCCCGCCCCAGGTCTCCGGCACGAAGCCGCGCTTGAGCGCGTTCTCGATACCGCCGCCGGCCCAGCGCTCCACCTGCCGGACGTAACCGCCCAGGTGCGGCGGATCCTCGGTCTCCATGCTCGCGCCCGACACGAAGCGCGCCTCACCACCGCGGCGGATCACCACCCGATCATGCCGATCCAAGCAGGCACTTGGCCGCGTTGCGACGCCATCGACCAGCACCCGGAAGCCGCGCGCCTCGAGCGTGGCGACGTCGCTGCTCCGCTCCACCATGGGCCTGTTCTGCACGCGCAGGGTGAAGTCGTGGTCCTCGGTGAGCGTGTCGGCCGGCACAGGGAAGGCGTCGCGCCGCGCCGCGAAGCCGCAACCGACCACCGTGTAGAGCCGCGACGCCCCGAAGACGGAGCCGCGTCCCACGCGCCGCGTCTGCCCGCGCCGCAGCAAGGCCGCGAAGGCGTACTCGGCCGTCCGGGCACGGGAGATGAAGGCCGCGGCGGGCCGACCTGGCCGCGGCGGGCGTGAGTGCACGGCACCCGACTGCAGCGCCACGTCCTCGATCACCACCCGTCGACCCTCGGCGCCCCGCTCGACCCGCAAGCGGTAGAAGTGCTCGCGCAAGCGTTCCACGAAATCGGGTGCCAGCACCGTGTCGCCGTCGATGACGAGGATCCGCTCGGCACTCACGTACCCGAGCAGCACGGCGTCGTTGACGCTGGCGGCCTTACCGGTCGGCTGTGGGTGCGAGAGCACCACCACCGGCGGACCGCCGCGCGGCCGCAACCAGCGCTGCGCACCAGCGCCGGGCAGCGGCGGCGGCGCCGCTCCACAGGTGTGGTAGCCATGCGCTCGAAGGGTCGCGTCCACGACCTGCAGCGTCGCGTCGCGACCACCATTGACGCTGACCACGACCTCGTCGAAGGGGTGCCGCTGTTTGAGCACCGACGCCAGCGCCGCGCTGGCACCGGTCTCCTCCTCGTACATCGGCAGCACCGCCGCCACCCGGTCGGGACCCACGACCGCGATCCCGTCCTCGCGCAAGCCGCCGAGCGCCGCGTTCAATATCACGGTAGGCGTCACGAGCACGCCGGTCAACGGTGGCATCGAATCCTTTCCGAGGGCGCGCCAGTGGCGGCCCAACTCGGTCAGGGTAAACCGCCGGAGCGCGCCGGACAGGCGCCTCGAGCACAGGATCGACCAGCGAAAGGGGAACGGGGGGGGTGTGTGGTCATGGCCACCGACTGGCGCGAGGTCGGCTTCGCCGCTACGCTCCTGACGCTCGGGGCGTCGCCATCGCGCACGTGGCCGTGGCGCCTGCCGCCGCCAGGATGCGAAACGGCGCCGCGCCTCCGGCGCGGGATTCACAGGGCACCCACACCGGAGGCGCGGAAACCGCCTCGACTGGAGCGACAGGCTCAGCGCACGTCGTCGATGTCGTCGTCAGCCATGGTCGCCGACTCGAAGGTGTTCTCGGCCGCGAGGTCGTCGACGTCGGGCGTGATGACGGTGTCGGGGTGCTCCAGCCGGATGCCGGAGCCCGTGCTCTGGCGCACCACGGGGCGCTGCGCGACTCACCAGAACGCGATCTGAACGCCGTCGTTGACGACGTGCCAGCGCGGTGGATCGTCGAGCGGCCCAGTGAGCACGAGTCCCGAGGGAGCGTCAGGCCCGATCACCGTGGCGCTGACGTTCACCTGTTGTCGAGCGCCGGCGGGACGACCATCGACGAGTTGGTAGTCGCCGTTGTCGACGAGCTCGTTACCACCCGGTTCGCTGGCGGTGCCGAGGTCGTAGACCCGTGCCGCCTGCCAGCCCGGTCGCGGGTCGACGTTCGGGATGATGAGACCGATCTCTCCGTTCTCGCGGATCGTGGTGTCGCGCATCAGCAACCGTTGCCCGCCCGCGCCCACACCGAACTGGAAGCGTTGCACCGTGCTGCCGTGCAGCTCGAGCACCGAGCGCTCCTCGGCGAAGATCCCAACGCCCACCCCGGCGTCGACCGACGGCTGCTCGATCACGGTGTCGCGAAGCTCTGCGACGGCCGATCCCGCGAGGCGCAGCCCGTACCCCGAGCGCCGGATCAACGCATCGTCGGCCTCGAGCCGCGCCTCGCCGCCCATGGCCACCCCGAAGAAGCTGGCGTTCTCGATGCTCGTCCCCTCGAGCGCGGCCGTGGCTGCGCCGCCCAGGATCAGGCCGCGCAGCACATCGTCGATTCGGCTGCCGCCAGCGAGGCGCAGGTTGGCCTGGCGCACGGCGCGAATCCCGTTGGCCCCGTCCCGCACCTGCACGTCGACGAGCTCGACCTGGCCGGTCGTGGCCGACACGGCGTGACCGAAGTTCAGGACCGACAGCGACTCGAGCCGTAGATCGCCCTCGGGCGCGAACGCAACCGTGGTCGGAAGGTCGTCATCCGACCGCTCGAGGACCGTCGCCTCGGGGCCCTCGCCACGGATGGTCACGCCAGCAGGGACGTTGCTGAAGGTCGGGTCCTCGGCGCCGCTCAGCAGCGTCTGGGTGGGGAAGGTCTCGCCATTCGCCGTGCCGTATGTACCGGCCAGGAGCAGCACCACGTCGCCCTCCTGCGCCAGCTCCAGCGCCCGTCGCATGCTGCGGAACGGGTCGTCGGGCGTGCCGCGCGCGCCGGCATCCGCGCCGTCGGGACCGGCCGTGAGCGGAACCACCTCCACGGCCGCCGCGACCGTCGCGTCGCTGCCGGCGCTGAGGAGCACGAGGTCGCGGGCCCCGAGGTCGGCGCCGTGCGGGATCGTCACCGCCAACGTCACCGTCTCGGTGCTCGGGTCGCCGTCGACGGTCACCTCGAGCTCGCCCAAGGTCGCGCCCGTCACGGTGTCGAGGTCGTCGCCCTGGACTACGACGCGCCGCATGCCCTCGCCTTGGCGCAGTTGCTGGCTGTCGTCCGTGTCGCGCACCGCCACCGACGTCACGGTCGGGGCCGGCGCGGTCACGCGGACGGTCAACTCGGCGCTTCGTGCGAGCTCGCCCGCGCTCGCGAGCAGCGTCAGCGTCCGCTCGCCGGGTGCCAGGCCAGCGTCGGCGCCGAGCGTCAGCGTCGCGCGCGTGGCGTCCTCGGTCAGGCTGGCGGGCGTCACCGCGATACCGGCCGGCGCCTCGTCCGCCGTCACCTCGACGGCGCCCGCGAGCCCGCCGCGGCGCTCGATGCGGACCTCGACGCTGACGTCGCCACCGCGCGGCAGGCTCACGCTGCTGGGAACCAGGCCGATCTCGAGGTCGGGGTCGCCGGCTGGACCCGGCGCGCTGGCGCAGGCCGCCAGCGCCAGCGCGAGCAGCAGGATGCCGATCGCGCCAAGCGGTCGGGTCACGAGGCGGGGTCTCGTCGATCGTGGTCGCATCGTGGTTCCACTCCTTCGCAGCGCCATCAGTTGACGACGACCAGGTAGAAGAACGAGCAGTCGCGCACGACCTCGTTGTCCTCGCCGTCCTCGCCGTCGTCGACGCGCAGGCGGAACGTGACATCGGCGCCGGGCTCGAGTGCGACATCGGTCCCGATGAAGTGCTCGGCCATAGCCGTGGTCGCGATGACGTCGAAGGAGCGCGTGTCCGGGCCGCCGCCATCGGGTGGTGGATCGTAGCTGACCGACCACTCGTACTCGAGCGTGCGGCTCTGCTCGTCGGTGGCGGCGGCAGAGAGCTGGAATGGCGCGTTGTCTCCCGACGAGCGGATACGGGTCTGGCCAACGTTGCAGGTCACGCCCTCCACCTCGAACTCGGTGATCGTGATGACGTTCTCGGGCCGAGGCGCGACGTCGAGGGTGCGGGTGGCGGTCGCGGTCTCGCCTTCGGCGCCGGTGACGGTGATGGTCACCTCGTACGAGCCTTCGTCCGGGAAGGTGGCTTCGACGGTGCAGCCGAAGCCGGAAGCCGGCGTGGCACCGGGCACGCTCCAACTGATGTCGTTGCACAGGGCGGTTCCGCCCGCGGGCCTGTACGGGTCGGTCACCAGCGCCGACAGCAGCGCCGGCACCTCCGCTCGGACCGCGCCCGGCGGCGTAGCGACCGCGGCGGTGGGCGGCGGGTTCACCACGTCGATGTCGAACGAGGCGCTCGTGCTCTCCCCGGCGCTGTCGACCGCGGTGGCGGTGATGGTGCGCGGTCCCTCGGTCGTGAACGTGTGCGGGAGCGTGGGCGAGCCGCCGGTGGTGGTGCCCAGGTCGCCGTCCACATCAGACGCCCACCTCACGCTGCAGCAGTCGGCGCCGTCCTCCAGGTCGCTCACGGTGGCGCGCAGCGTCAGCTCGCGGTTGAACAGCGCCACGGATTGGACAAGCTCCGCCTCGATGCTGGGCGGCGTGTTCTCGGCGCTCAGGAACAGCTGCCGCGAGGCCGAGAGCTCCGCGCTGAAGTCCACGATGCGACCGAACGCGGGCACCTCGAAGACGAAACCCGCTCTGGCCACGATGCCGCCGTAGACGCTCCAGATGGGATCGCCCGGGATGGTCGCCTCGACCTCAGCGAAGGCGTCGAGCCCCACGTTGGGCCCCACGATGCCGTACACCAGCACCGAAGCGCTTCCCGCCACGGCGCCGCGCGCCGCCGCGTTCACGGTGAGTTCGGGATCCACCAGCGACTCGAAGCCGGCGTCGACCTCCGCGATGCCGCGCCACTCGTTGGGGCTCCGATCCTTGACGTAGGAGGCGCCGAGCCGCGCCTCCGTGGTCTGGGCGGCACCGACCACGAGCTCCGCCTCGAGTTCGCCGTTGGCCGCTAGCGACAGGAACAGCTCGTACGTAAGCACGACGGGGACAGGTCCGACCATCACGGTTCTGGTGCGCAGCGGAACACGCGCGACGTCGACCGCTCCTTCGAAGGTGCCGCTCACGCTGCTCGTGAGCGTGAGCTCGGAGCGCTGCTCGACCTCGATCACGAAGCGAAACTCTTGCAGGCCGCGGATCACCCCGTAATCGACCACGAGCTCGAGGTCGAGGTCGATGCCGAGGCCGCCTGCGAGGACCACGCTCGTCGCGCCGTCGTCGACGACCGTCCGGTCGAAGGTGAGCGAGATCAGGTAGTCGTCGAGGCTGGCGCGCGTCACGCCGGTGGCGCGGTTGACGCTGGCGCGCACGCCCTCGAGCAGGGTCTCGACCTCGCCGACATCGTCGGCAGTGATGCTCTCCCGAACCTCGATCGTGCCCTCCAGGATGACGTCCTCGAGCGACGCCTCGGCGGTGGTGACCGTCACCTGCCCACCCTCCTCGCGCACCTCGACCACGGACCGCAAGAAGCCGAACGGTGCGGCGTCGGCGACGTCGGATACGAGGACGTCGTCGGGCTCGAGCGCCGCCAGGAGCGCCGTGCTGCGGTCGAACACGAGCGTGCCATCGGCGGCATCGAAGCTGCTGAGCGCCTCGCGCGTCTCGTCGTCGACGACGCGCGCGCGCTCCGCCACGACGACGTCGGCGTCATCGTCACCGGCCGGCGGTGGGGGTGCGCCGCAGGCGGCGGCGAGCAGCACGAGCAGCAAGACGGCCGCCGCCCACATGCGTGGACGCGTTGATGTTCGGGCGTGGTTCACCGTCATCGGGTCATTGTCGTTTGGCATCTGGTCGGTCCCTTCGGGCGTCGCTGACGAGCCAGGCCGTCGGACCGCGCCGTACGCGCAGGGGCGACACCGCAGATCTGGACCGTAGCCAGCCGAGCGTTGGAGAAGCGTTTGAGGTAGATGCGATGCGAAGTATTTCACGGAGTTCAGCGCGACGCCACCGGCGCTTCTGGACGCTTCGCACGCGAGCGCGGGGACGATGTCGTCCCCGCGCTCGTTTCCTTGCTTCAGCCGAGCAGGCAGCGTTCAGGCGTGAACGCCCTCACGGCTCAGGGCGTTCGAACGTCACCCGAGTCGTTGTCGTCGAAGCTGTTATCGCCCTCGGTCTCGGGATCGATGGTGGTGCCCGCCTGATCGGTCACGACACCCGTGCCATCGATGTAGATGCCCCACCACGTCGAGCGGTTGAACGCGCTGTCGGTCACGGCCACGCGGCCGCTCGGTGCCACGTAGAGGTTCGCACCGTTGAAGTCGTTGATCTCGGTGTTCCGTTGACCCGCATTCTCGAAGAGCGCATGCTGGATCGCGTTCTGCTCGCTCCCCGAGTGGATGCCGACGCCGCGCCAGTCGCCCCTGTTGCCTGAGCCGCTCGTGAAGGTGATCACGTCGCCAGCGGTCCCGATGGCGCGCAGGGCACCAGCGGAGACGCGCAGACCGGCGCCGCTCGCGAACTGGAGCGTCGATCCCGCCTCGATCGTGACGGTCGCGGTCGGGTCGTTGACGATCGTGTTGCCGAAGAAGCGGTACGGAATGTCGTGGTTCTGCCAGTCCTGATCGGTCGTGATGGTCGTCGCACGCACGTCGATGTAGCGGCTTCCGAACGGCGCATCGGTGCCGAAGACGTTGCCGTCACCGATCGAGTCGAGCTGGTTGGCGAACAACCGGATGGGCGGTCCCGTGTTGGCCTCGAACGCGTTGCGCTCGAACGCCAGGAGTCGCGCGCTGGCCGCCTCGACGTAGATGCCCGAACCGCCCCCGCCGGTCGTGCGGAAGAGCGAGTCCGTGACCGACATCGACGAGTCGGCGTCGATGAACAGCCCGGCGTAGTTGAAGTCGTTGATCGGGGTCACACGCTGGCCGGCGTTCTCGAGCGTCACGAAGGCGAACGAGTTGCTCGCGCTGTTCGACGAGATCCCGACGCCAGCCCAATCGTTCGGGTCGCCCGAGGCGCTCGTGAAGACGATGCGCGCGTCGCTCGTGCCTTCGGCGCGCAGGGTACCAGCGTCGAGCCGCAGCCCGCGCAAGCTCTGGAACTCGAACGTCGCGCCGGCTTCGATCACCACCGTCTCTCCCGGAGCGTCGATGAAGGCATTGGCGCCGGCGATGCGGTACGGCACGTCAGCGGCCGGCCAGGTCATCGAGGTGCGGATGGTCGTGCCCCGAACGAGGATGTGGCGCGCGCCGGGCAGCGTGCCTTCTGCGGCGAACGCGTTGTCGCTTCCGAGTTGGCCGAGTTGCTCCGCCGTGATGCGCATGGCTGCGGCGGCGTTGGCGCCGAAGGTGTTGCCGGAGAACGCCGCCAGTTCGGAACTCGCGCTTTCGACGTAGACGCCGACCCCGTTCCCGCCACCACCTGCGTTTCGGAACGTGCTGTTCGTGATCGCCACGCGCCCGTTCTCGGCCAGGTAGAAGTTCGCGTAGTTGAAGTCGTTCACCGGCGTGGAGCGGCGCCCGGCGTTCTCGATGACCACGTGATCGAGCACGTTTTCGCTGCTGCTGGTGAAGATCCCGACACCGTTCCAGTCATTCGGGTCCCGTGAGACGCTGGTGAACACGATGGGGTTGACCGCCGAACCCTCGGCCCGCAGCGACCCGCCGGCACCGATCCTGAGGCCCGCGCTCGACCCGAACTCCAGCACCGTCCCAGGCTCGATCGTCAGCGGCGCGGACACGGTGATGTTCGTCGTCACGCGGTAGCAGTCAGGCGTGATCGTCGTGGCCGTGGTGATGTCCTC
>SL_3KL_010_SEDDRAFT_10003293_pt1 | contig 14672 bp, 12 predicted proteins | sample SodLakKL_010_SED_2_FD_10381 | JGI IMG/M metagenome (IMG submission 10381)
TCGAGGTCGATGCGGCCGTTGACCATCGGGATCACGTCAGCGGCGAAGGGCAAATCAGGTGCCGGCTCCAGGCCGTCGGGCACGCGTGCCTCAAGCTCGCGCTTCTCCAGCACGCGCAGAGAAGTGTACTTCCAGGCCTCGGTCTTGAGATCCGGGAAACCCTGCTGCATCAGGCGCTGATGGGCTCTGCGGCGGATGTCGCCATAGCGATCATCGAGAAGATCGGCTTCCGGGGCCAGCTGTTCCAGCATTGCACTCATGCTCAAGCCTCGCTGGCGGCTTCAAGAAAGGCGTAACCCTCGGCCTCCAGGCGCTCGGCCAGTTCCTGTCCGCCGCTTTCGACGATGCGGCCCTCGGCCAGGACGTGAACGTGATCCGGCTTCAGGTAATCGAGCAGGCGCTGGTAATGGGTGATGACCACGAAGGAGCGCTTGCCGTCACGCTGGGCGTTGATGCCCTCGGCCACCAGCTTGAGCGCGTCGATGTCCAGACCCGAGTCGGTCTCGTCCAGCACCGCCAGCTTCGGCTGCAGCACGGCCATCTGCACGATCTCGTTGCGCTTCTTCTCGCCGCCGGAGAAACCCTCGTTGACCGCACGCTTGAGCAGGGACTCATCCATCCTCAGGCCGGCCAGCGACTCGCGCACGGTCTTGAGGAAAGTCATCGAATCGACTTCTTCCTCGCCTCGTGCCTTGCGCTGGGCATTCAGCGCCGCACGCAGGAAGTAGGCGTTGTTGACGCCGGGAATCTCGACCGGGTACTGGAAGGCCAGGAACAGGCCGGCAGCGGCGCGCTCCTCCGGCTCCATCTCGGTCAGGTCGGCGCCTTCGAACTCCACCGTCCCGGCAGTGATGTCGTAACCGTCGCGACCCGCCAGGGCATAACCCAGCGTCGACTTGCCCGAACCGTTCGGACCCATGATCGCGTGCAACTCGCCCGGACCCACTTCCAGGTCCAGACCCTTGATGATTTCCTCGTCACCAATCGCGACGTGCAGATTATTGATCTTCAACATGTTTTCAATTCAACCACAGATGAACGCAGATTAACGCAGATATAATTCGGGACTAAGGGCGAGTGCCGCTGTCATCCCAAGACCGCAGAGATCTCGCCGACGCCCGCGAACCCATCCGCGTTCATCCGCGTTCATCTGCGGTTTCAATAGTTTTAGCCAACCGCCCCTTCCAGCGAGATCTCCAGCAGCGCCTTGGCCTCGACGGCGAACTCCATCGGCAGTTCCTTGAACACCTCCTTGCAGAAGCCGTCGACGATCATGGCCACGGCGTCTTCCTCGTCCAGTCCGCGCGAGCGGCAGTAGAACAGCTGGTCTTCGCCGATGCGCGAGGTGGTGGCCTCGTGCTCGATCTTGGCCGTCGGGTTGGCCGACTCGATGTAGGGGAAGGTGTGCGCGCCGCAGGTCTTGCCGATCAGCAAGCTGTCGCACTGGGTATAGTTGCGCGCGTTGTCCGCCCGCTTGGCCATGCGCACCAGTCCGCGGTAGCTGTTGTTGCTCTTGCCGCAGGAAATGCCCTTGGAGATGACCTTGCTGGTGGTGTTCTTGCCCAGGTGAATCATCTTGGTGCCGGTGTCGGCCTGCTGATGATTGTGGGTCAGGGCCACCGAGTAGAACTCGCCGGCCGAGCGATCACCCCTGAGGATGCAGGACGGATACTTCCAGGTGATCGCCGACCCGGTCTCGACCTGGGTCCAGGAAATGCGCGAATCGTCACCTCGGCAGTCGCCGCGCTTGGTCACGAAGTTGTAGATGCCGCCCTTGCCGTTCTCGTCGCCCGGGTACCAGTTCTGCACAGTGGAGTACTTGATCTGGGCTTTCTCCAGCGCCACCAGTTCGACCACGGCGGCGTGCAGCTGGTTTTCATCGCGCATCGGCGCGGTGCAGCCTTCGAGGTAGCTCACGTGGCTGCCGGGCTCGGCGACGATCAAGGTCCGCTCGAACTGGCCCGTGTCGCGCGCGTTGATGCGGAAATAGGTCGACAGCTCCATCGGGCAGCGCGTGTCGCGCGGGATGTAGACGAACGAGCCGTCGGAGAACACCGCGGAGTTGAGCGCGGCGAAGTAGTTGTCGGTGAAGGGCACGACTGAACCCAGGTATTCCTGGATCAGTTCCGGGTGATCCTGGACCGCCTCGGAGAAGCTGCAGAAGATGACGCCGGCTTCCTTCAGTTCCTTCTGGAACGTGGTTCCGACCGAGACCGAGTCGAACACGGCATCCACCGCGACCCCGGCCAGGCGGGCACGCTCGTGCAGCGGCACGCCGAGCTTGTCGAAGGTCTCGAGCAGCTTCGGATCGACCTCGTCCAGGCTCTTCGGCCGGTCCTTCTGCTTAGGCGCGGCGTAGTAGTGAATCTTCTGGAAATCGATGGCCGGAATGTTCAGATGCGCCCAGTCCGGCCCGACCATGGTCTGCCAGTGATGGAAGGCTTTCAGCCGCCATTCCAGCAGCCACGCCGGCTCGTTCTTCTTGGCCGAGATCATGGCGATGACCTCCTCGTCCAGGCCGGCCCGAACCTTGTCGGACTCGATGTCGGTATAGAACCCGGCCTTGTAGCGCTGCTGAATGACCTGTTCGACTTGCTGGGCTGTCTGGTTCATAGATGAATTCCGAGTGCTGTGTTACACGATCTTGAAGTTGATGAGCGAGCGCGACCCGGTCCGATCGCCCGGGACGGCAGCGGTCTGGTAGAGATCGACGAGGCTGAGATCCTCCAGCGCCTTTTCCACCGCCAGACCAATCCGCTGCCAGTTGCCGCGCAGCGTGCACTGCGCCTCGTGCGAGCACAAGCCCGGCTCGAGGCTGCATTCGGTCAGCGCGATCGGGCCCTCCATGGCGCGCACGATGTCGGCCACGGAAATCTCCTCGGGCGCCTGGCTCAGGCGATATCCGCCGTTGACGCCGCGAATGGACTGCACCAGCCCGGACTTGGCCAGGGTTTTCAGCACCTTGGCCACGGTCGGCAACTCCAGCCTGGTGTCCTCGGCCAGGCGGCTGGCCGGCACGCAGTCCTGCTCGCGCTGGGCCAGGGTGGCCATCAGCACGGTGGCGTAATCGGTCAACTTGCTGATTCTCAGCATGGGTTACAGTCCTGACCAGGAGTCGCTGCGCTGCTGAGCGCAGTACCCCGCAGTCGGTTCGCGTGAATACGGTTTCTTATTATGCTCGTGGGCAGTGAACGAAACAAGACCAAATTGGTATGGATTTGAAGTGAGCGACACCCGCCCCCTGGCCGATCGCCTGCGCCCAAGCCGTTTCGAGGACATTGTCGGGCAGGATCACCTGCTCGGATCCGAAGGCCCGCTACGGGCCATGATCGAACGCCGCCAGCCCAAATCGCTGGTGTTCTGGGGCCCGCCCGGCACCGGCAAGACCACCATGGCCCGGCTGCTGGCCGGCGTCGGCCATGTCGGCCATTTTTTCCGGCGTCGCCGACCTGCGCAAGGTATTCGAGCAGGCACGACAGCGGCGGGCCGAGGGAGACGGCACGCTGCTGTTCGTCGATGAAATCCATCGCTTCAATCGCGCCCAGCAGGACAGCTTCCTGCCCTTTGTCGAGGACGGCACCGTGGTGCTGGTCGGCGCGACCACCGAAAACCCTTCTTTCGAACTCAACGGCGCGCTGCTGTCGCGCCTGCAGGTGCTGGTGCTCAAGCGCCTGGACGAGGCGGCCCTGAAGACGCTGCTGGCCCGGGCGGAGGCCGAACTGGACATGCGCCTGGCGCTGAACGCCCAGGCGCGCGAGTTGCTGCTGACCCTGGCCGACGGCGATGGCCGTTACCTGTGCAACATGATCGAGCAACTGGCCACCATCGATCCCCCGAACGGCGAAATCGACGCCGACATGCTGCTGCGGCGGGTCCAGCGCCGGGCGCCGGCCCACGACAAGGACCGCGAGGGCCACTACAACCTGATTTCGGCCCTGCACAAGGCATTGCGCGGTTCGGATGCCGACGCCGCCCTGTACTGGCTGGCCAGGATGCTGGCCGGCGGCGATGACCCGCTCTACGTCGCCCGACGCCTGGTGCGCTTTGCCAGCGAGGACATCGGCCTGGCCGACCCGGACGCCCTGCAGCAGGCCCTGGCCGCCCGCGAGACCTATCACCTGCTCGGTTCGCCGGAGGGCGAACTGGCCCTGGCCCAGGCCGTGATCTACCTGGCCACGGCGCCCAAGTCCAACGCCGCCTACAGAGCCTGGAACAAGGCCCAGGGCAGCGCCAAAAAGCACGGCTCCCTGATGCCGCCGGCGCATATCCTCAACGCACCGACCAAGCTGATGAAAGACCTCGGTTACGGTCAGGGCTATGCCTACGACCACGACACGCGGGAAGGCTTCTCCGGGCAAAATTACTTCCCGGACGACATGGCGCGCGAGCGCTACTATCAGCCGGTAGAACGAGGCTTCGAGCGTGAAATCCGCAAGCGCCTGACCTACTGGGAACGGCTGCGGGCGCGTGCCGCCAGTGACGATCATGACCGTGCTTGAGATTTGGCAATCACCAGCGGCGTCCAGGCATTGTGCGTCGCTTCCCGGAATGGATATGAGCGGATGAGCAACGGCGATTTCTCCTTCTCTTTTGACATCGGATCGGCAAGTCAATCGCGACCGGTGGCGGCTCCGCGCTACATTGCCCGTCCTTTCGAGGCCCGCCCGGTCGGCGACGAAGCATTGCTGCTGGCCGCCGGCGACGAGAGCGCGCATCGCATGCCGCTGTTTTACGCTCAAGCGCTTGCGCAATGCGATCAATTCCGGACACTCGATGAACACACGTCCGCTTTGATGCAGAGCTTGGCGATCCCGTCCGCTCAGCAAGCTGCCGTTCGTCAAGGACTGGATGGCCTGGTGCAGCGCGATCTGCTGCGCAGTGAAGAGCGGGTCTTCGAACTGCTCGGTGGTAACGATGCCATGAGCCAGGCCGATGCGCTTGACACGGTCTGCATCCGAACCTGCCAACGACCCGCTGACTTGCTGGTCTTGCTTCAAGGCTTGAGTCGCCATGCGTCCGACGCGGGCATCAGGCACGCCCTGGTGCTCGACGATGGTCCGGACCGGGCCGCCAGTGAAGCGACCGCGGCGGCTATCCGTCGCGCCCCGACCATTCCCGGCCTTGAGATTGTGCACATCGACCGGCCACGCCGCACGCGTATCGTCGAGCATCTTGCCCGGGAGACCGGGGCCAATGCATCCGCTCTGAAGTGGCTGATCGAAGGTGATCCGGAAGACCCTGAAATCAGCTATGGCAGCAATCTCAACCTGGCGCTGCTATTGACCGCGGGCCGGCGGTTTCTGATGATTGACGATGACGCCGTGCTCGATCCCTACCAAATTGGAGATGCCGGGACTGGCCTGAGCCTGCGAGTCAGCCATTCATTCGAACTGAGCTTTCCGCAGCCCGATCAGCCCGAGACCGAACAGTTCATCCCGGCTTCGGTCAACCCGCTCAAGGCGCATGCAGACCTGCTAGGCCAAAATATCGCCGGCGTTGCAAGGCTTCACGGGCTTCAGGCCGGGCATTTGCTGCGCAACATCTCCCCGCAGATGATCCACGAGTTCAGCCTGCGCCCGCGCCTTCGACTGACCACGAACGGGACACTCGGCGATTCCGGCACGGGCGACCTGCTCTGGCTTTATTCCCTTCCGGCAGCCATGCTGCAGTCCTGGCTCGAGGGACCGGAATCCTATCGGCGCCAGGTCCTTGGTCGTCGGGTGGCACGAGCGACCTCGGAAACGCAGATCGCCGCCAGCGTGAGCCTGATGACAACCACCCTGACCGGTGTGGACAACCGAGAACTACTGCTTCCGGTCGGCGCCAAGGGCAGCGGCGAAGACCTGATGTTTGGCGCGACCATACGATACCTGTACCCGGGCACGCCTTGCGCGGCCCTGCCGTGGATGCTGCCGCATCGAATGAACTCAATCCGGCGCTGGGAAAGCGAGCACTTGTTCCGCCGTAGAGGCTTGGGTCTCAGCCGCTACATGGCCGACCGCATCGAAGACCTGATCGCCGTTCAACTGCCGGCCCAGACCGGCGGCCGGAGCCAGGTCCTGGCTGGCTGGATGTTGGCACTGAGTCAGTCGACCGATGAGGAACTGATCACGGACCTGCGCCGCAATCTGCTGGGACGGCGGGCCGAAACCGCTGCGGCCATCGGCAAGACGCTGGCCGAGCTGAATCCGCCAGACTGGTTGCGCAAGGATTTTCAGACGCTGATGGATCATCACCGTCAACTGGGGCCGGAAGACAATGCCTCGCTGCAGCGTGTTGTCCCGCGGGTTCGCGCTTTTGCATCGGCCTACGGCTCCGCTCTCGAATCCTGGGTGGCAGCCTGGCAACATGCAGCCGCCAACCCGGGCTGGGCTGACGCAAGGAACTTCCCGTGACGGGTCCAACGCGTCGCACGCAAGCGGAATCCTGGGCCGCAGGCAGACTGGGCTGGACCGGGTGGTCTGCCCAACCCGCCTCAGCCGATGCCAGTTTTCGAAGCTACTACCGCATCCGCTGCCGGAACGAAAGCTTCGTGATCATGGATGCGCCGCCGGAGCGCGAGACGCTGGAGCCTTTCATCGATGTCGCCGGCCGCCTGCAGCGCGCCGGCCTGCACGTGCCGCGCATCCTGGCCGAAGACCGCGCGCGGGGTTTCCTGCTGCTGGAGGATCTCGGCGAGCGCCCGTACCACCAGGTCCTCGACGCGGAAAACGCGAACCCCCTGTTTGCCGACGCCATGCAGGCGCTGACGCGCATCCAGACCCGGGCCGGGCACGAGGGTCTGCCGGCATACGACGCCGGTCGTTTGATGCAGGAACTGGCCCTGTTTCCGGACTGGTTTCTCACCCACCACTGGCGCGTCGAGCCCAGCGATGCCGAACTCGATGACTGGGATCTGCTGTGCGCGCTGCTGATCCGCTGGGCCCTGGACCAGCCGCAGGTGTTCTGCCACCGCGATTACATGCCGCGCAACCTGATGGTCAGCGACCCCAACCCCGGCATCATCGATTTTCAGGACGCGGTAGTCGGCCCCATCAGCTACGATCCGGTCTCGCTGTTCCGCGACGCCTTCATCAGCTGGCCCGAGGCCCGGGTCGACGCCTGGCTCGAGGACTACCGCCTGCGCGGTCTCGAAGCCGGCCTGCCGCTGCCCGATTCCGGCGAGATGTGGCGCAGGACCTGTGACTTCATGGGCGTGCAGCGCCACCTCAAGGTCATCGGCATCTTCGCCCGCATCCGCTATCGCGACGGCAAGCCGCACTATCTTGAAGATGTCCCGCGCTTTTTTCGCTACCTGGACTTCGCCATTGCGCGCAACCCGGAACTGGCGCCGCTGGGTCGCCTGCTCGAGGACTGGCGGCGGCGCCGGCAGCTGGCACAGTGAAAGCCATGATCCTGGCCGCCGGGCGCGGCGAACGCCTGCGACCCCTGACCGACCAGGTGCCGAAACCACTGATCACCGTTGGCGGCAAGGCGCTGATCGTCCGACACCTGGAGGCCCTGGCCGCAGCAGGGTTCAGCGAGGTGGTGATCAACCTGGCCTGGCTGGGCGAACAGATCCAGCAGGCGCTGGGCGACGGCGGCGCATTCGGAGTATCGATTGCCTACTCGCAGGAACCGCCGGGCGCGCTGGAAACTGCGGGCGGCATCATCCAGGCGCTGCCGCTACTAGGCGAGCAGCCCTTCCTGATGATCAGCGGCGATGTGCTGTGCGGCTATCCGCTGGCCGAACTGCGCAGTTGCCCATCAGCCCCGCACGGCCACCTGGTCATGGTCGACAATCCCGGCCACCATCCGGGCGGCGATTTCGGCATCGACGCGGACGGACGCCTGCGATCCGGAGGCGGTCTGACCTTCAGCGGCCTGGCCGTGCTGCATCCCGATCTGTTCGCCGGCCTGGCGCCTGGACGCAGGGCGCTGCGCCCGGTATTCGAGGATGCCATCGCCCGCCGCCGGCTGAGCGGCGAGCACTACCGCGGGATGTGGTCCGACGTCGGCACGCCGGAGCGCCTGCGCGAGGCCGAGGCCTTGATCGCCGGTCGCGACTGAGCATGCCTTGGCCAATCTCGATCTTCAGTCGACCAGCCATGCAGCATCCGAGCCGTGCTCCCAGGACGAGCATGGCCACAACGGCGCTCATCCGCCGCAGCCATACCGCGGCAATTACGCGCTCGAATTGCGAGCTTCGCTCTGGAGCGGCTACACTCCTGTTTCATTTTTGAGGGTTAATCCATGACGATCAGCATCGGGATCATCAAAGAAACCGCGAGCGGCGAGCGGCGCGTGGCCCTGGACCCGCCGACCGCGGCCAAACTGGCGCAGGCAGGGCACAAGATACTGGTCGAATCCGGCGCCGGCACCGAGGCCGGCCACCCCGACGAATCCTGGGGTGAGGCGGAAATCGTGCCCGACGCCAAGACGCTGGCCGGAAAATGCCAGGTGCTGCTGAGCGTCCGGCGCCCGCCCAGGGAGGTGCTGGCCGCGCTGCCCAAGGATGCGGTTGCCATCGGCGCCCTGTCGCCCTACAGCGATTTCGACGAGCTGAGAACCGCGGCCGAGGCCGGCGTTTCGCTGGTCAGCATGGAGTTGGTCCCGCGCATCACCCGCGCCCAGGCCATGGACATCCTCTCGTCCCAGGCCACGGTCGCCGGCTACAAGGCCGTGATCATCGCCGCCGACATCGCCCCGCGCCTGTTTCCGATGCTGACCACCGCCGCCGGCACCCTGAGACCGGCCAAGGCCGTGGTCATCGGCGCCGGGGTGGCCGGACTGCAGGCCATTGCCACCGCCCGTCGGCTCGGCGCCCAGGTCGAAGCCTATGACATCCGCGCCGCGGCGCGCGAGCAGGTCGAGTCGCTGGGCGCGAAGATGATCGACACCGGCGTGGATGCCGAAAGCGAAGGCGGCTACGCGCGCGAGCTGACCGACGAGGAGCGCGCCAAGCAGGCCGAAGCCCTGGCCAAGCACCTGGCCCGCGCCGACATCGTCATCTCCACCGCCGCCATTCCCGGCCGTCCGGCGCCGAAGATCATCACCGAGGCCATGGTCAAGGACATGCAGCCCGGCAGCGTCATCGTCGACATCGCGGCCGAGACCGGCGGCAACTGCGAGCTGACCCAGGCCGGAGAGATCGTCAACGTCGGCGGCGTGCTGATCGCAGGTCCCACCAATCTGCCCAGCAAGGCGCCGCTGCACGCCTCGGAGATGTACGCCAAGAACATCAACAACCTGCTCGCCCTGATGATCAAGGAAGGCGAGCTGGTCATTGACGTCGAAGACGAAGTGATCGTCGGCTGCCTGCTGTCGCACGGCGGCGCGGTAGTCCACGAAAAATTCAGATCGTGAAGAGAGGGGTCAGGGACCAGGGGCTAGGGACTAGGGAGCATCGCAAAAGCTCCCTGACCCCTAGCCCCTAGCCCCTGACCCCTCAAAACGCAAACTCACTGCAGGACTGAAGACGGGAGAATGAAGGAATGGAAGGCTGGATCGCACTGTATATCTTCATGCTGGCGGCGTTCACCGGGATCGAGGTGATTCGCCGGGTACCGGCCATCCTGCACACGCCCCTGATGTCGGGCTCGAACTTCATTCACGGCATCGTCGTGGTCGGCGGCATGGTGGTGCTGGGCATGGCCGACACCACCGCTGAAATCGTCGTCGGCTTCATCGCCGTTTTCCTCGGCGCCGGCAACGCGGTCGGTGGCTACGTCGTGACCGATCGCATGCTCGAGATGTTCAAGTCGTCCGACAAGACCAAGAAGAAGGAATAAGCCGTCATGATTCCAGGACTGGATTTCATCGTACCCGCGGCTTACTTCGCCGCCGCGGTCATGTTCATCTACGGCCTCAAGGGCATGAGCTCACCGGTCACCGCGCGCCAGGGCATGATCTGGGCCGGTTTCGCCATGCTGCTGGCCGTGGCCGTGACCTTCTTCCATCCCAAGGTCGAAGGCAACTACCTGCTGATGATCATCGCCCTGGTCTCGGCCTCGGTGCTGGCCTGGTGGTGGGCGCGGATCGTGGCCATGACCGACATGCCGCAGATGATCGCCCTGTACAACGGCATGGGCGGCGGTTCGGCCGCGGCGATTGCGGCCGTCGAACTGCTCAAGGTCCATTCCGGCCAGGTGCAGCTGATGCCGACCACCCTGATGGTGGCGGCCTTCGGCGCCATCATCGGCTCGATCGCCTTTTCCGGCTCGCTGATCGCGTTTGCCAAGCTGCAGGGCTGGATGCGCAAGACCTGGCGCTTCCCCAGCCAGCAATTGATCAACCTCGTCGTGTTCGGCGTGACCGTCCTGCTCGGCCTGATCATCTTCATCGTCGGCCCCAATCCCTTCCTGCTGCTGCTGTTCTTCGCCTTCGCCCTGGCCGCCGGAATCCTCATCACCATTCCGATCGGCGGCGCCGACATGCCGGTGGTGATTTCCCTGTACAACGCACTGACCGGCGTGGCGGTGGGCCTGAAGGGCTACGTGCTGGAAATCCCGGCGCTGATGATTGCAGGGATTGTCGTCGGTGCGGCCGGCACCCTGCTCACCCAGCTGATGGCCAAGGCAATGAACCGCTCGCTGGGCAACGTGCTGTTCGCCGGCTTCGGCAAGGCCGACGAGGACGCCGTCGGCGGCGAGGTTGCCGGCGAAATGAAGTCCATCGACGCCACCGACGCGGCCATCCAGATGGCCTATGCCGAGAAGGTCATCATCGTGCCCGGCTACGGGCTGGCCGTGGCCCAGGCCCAGCACAAGATCTGGGAGATGACCGAGCTGCTGATGAGCCGCGGCGTCAAGGTGAGCTTCGCCATCCACCCGGTGGCCGGCCGCATGCCCGGCCACATGAACGTGCTGCTGGCCGAAGCCGGCGTGGACTACGAGATGATTCACGATCTCGAGGACATCAACGCCCAGTTCCCGACCACCGACGTGGCCCTGGTCATCGGCGCCAACGACGTGGTCAACCCGGCCGCACGCAAGGACCCGAGCAGCCCGATCTTCGGCATGCCGATTCTCGACGTCGACAAGGCCAAGAACTGCATCGTGGTCAAGCGCGGCCAGGGCACCGGCTTCTCCGGCATCGAGAACCTGCTGTTCTTCGAGGACAACACGCGCATGCTCTACGGCGACGCCCAGAAAGTCGCACAGCAGTTGATCGCCGGCATCAAGTCCCTGGGGTAGACTTGAGCTTGTATCGGCACATCGCCGCTCGCCGTTGCTTGACAACTGTGTTAGTGTTGTATAACACTAAGTGTGTAACCCGTGCTATGGAGGCTGTGCCATGACCCGTTTGCTGATTCCCGCACTTGCACTGCTGCTGGCCGCTTGCGGTGGCGACGCCGACCGCGACGCTGATCGGCAGGATGGGCTGGAGACGGTCGACACGGCCGCACCGCAGCGCGTGGCCGAGGTCCCGGTCGACGCCGCGCTGGCCGCCGACCTGCTGGCCCGGATCGACGCCGAGACGGCCAAACTGTGGCTGAGCCTCGAGCCGATGCCCGAGGCCTTGCTGGACCAGATCTGGTCGGCAATTGCCGGCATGGAAGATCAAATGGACCAGGACTTCGCGGAAATGGCCGAAAACATCGACGATCCGCTGGTCCAGTCGCTGTGGCAGGAACTTGGGCAGCTGACCTCGCCGGAAGGTTATGCCGAACGCGGTATCGACCCCAACGGGATGGCCGCGCTCCACCTCATGGCCATCTACCCGGTTTTTCACTGGCAGCTGAGCGATGCCGAGGCCTTTGCCGCCATGCTGGCGCGCGTCGAGAGCGAAGCGGAAACACCTTTCACGCGCCGCAGCATCGGTGACGAAGAGCTGATCTGGATCGATATGGATCGTTTCGGCCTGGCCCTGCATCACGACCAGCACTTCATGACGGCGGGGCTGGTAGCGGACCGGGAGGACCTGCTGCGACGGGTCGCCAATCTCGACCAGGCGCCGAATCCGCTGCAGCGCGCGCAAGTCGACGCCTTCGCCCGGCAGCGCGGACTGCGCCAGGACAGCTTCGGCTTCGTCGACTTTGATCGCCTGCTCGCCGTGCTGCTCGACGGCGAGGACGAGCTGCTGGTCCAGGTGCGCGCCGACACGCCCCTGGGCCAGGTGGCTGAAGACGCCGCCTGCCGCAGGGAACTCGGCCAGCTGGTCCGCCTGTTCCCGCGCAAGAGTTACGGCAACACGGACGTCACGGCCAGCAGCATCAGCATGAAGCTGACGGTGGAAAGCGAGCCTGAATTCGGCCGCCGCATGAGTGCCCTGGCCGACAGCCCGCTGTCGCTGGCCGGTGATCGCTCCGCCCTGATGTCCCTGGGCGTGGCGCTGAACCTGGTGGCGGCGCGCGATTTCGGCCGCCAGGTCGTCGGCGGCTGGGTCGAGGCGCCGCCGCGGTGCTTCCTGTTCGACAACATCGCCGAGAATGCCGCCCAGTGGCAGCTGGCGCTGAACCGGCCGATCCCGCCGGTGGTGACCAACATCCACGGTGTCCGCATGAGGGTCACCGCCCTGGACATGAACGACACGGAAAATCCCGGCATGGGCACCGTGGCCCTGTTCATGCGCAACCCGCAGATGCTGATCGGAATGGCGCAGATGTTCTCCCCCGAGTTGGCCGCGCTGGACCTGCGCCCCGGCGGCGCCCCGCAGCCGGTCCCGTCAGACATGATTCCGCAGCTGGCCGGCGTACCGGCCTGGTTGGGCCTGAGCGAGACCGGCCTGGGTCTCGCGGTCGGCGAAGGACAGGATAGCGCGCTGCCCGCAGCCTTGACCGCCGGCAGCGCCGACAGCGCCATCCTGAGCTTCGGGATGGATGTCGCGGCCTATGCCGAAGTAATCGCCATGAGCCTGGCCAATCTGCCGGGACAAGCGGCCGATTTCGACGCTGCTGAAACCGCCGAAGCCATGGCCGTACTGAGCAGCTTTTATCGCTACATGGCCAGCAGCCTGCATCTGAGTGAATCCGGCATCGAGGTGCGGCTGACCATGGATCTGGCCGACTGAGTTCAGCGTATGTGTTCAATCCTCGGTCTGTTCGACATCCCCGCCGGCACCGGCGATCTGCGCCCCGTTGCCCTGCAGGCCTCGCGCCTGCAGCGCCACCGCGGCCCGGACTGGAGCGGCATCCACGTTGGTGAGCGGGCCATCATCGCCCATGAGCGCCTGGCCATCGTCGACATCAACTCCGGCGCCCAGCCGCTCTATACGCCAGACGGACAGGTGGCGCTGGGCGTCAACGGCGAGATCTACAACCATCGCGAACTGCGCAAGAGCTGCCCGGACTTCGAGTTCCAGACCGGCTCGGACTGCGAGGTGATTCTCGCGCTCTACCAGCGCGACGGGGTTGAGTTCCTGAATCAGCTCAACGGCATCTACGCGTTCGTGCTGTGGGATGAGACGCGGGGCCGTTACCTGGTCGCGCGCGATCCCATCGGCGTCATGCCCCTGTACTACGGCCGCGACGAGCAGGGCATGCTGTGGGTGGCCTCCGAAATGAAGGCGATCGAGCCCTGGTGCCGCCAGGTCCAGGCCTTTCCGCCCGGCCACCTGCTCGACTCCGAGGAAGGCGAAATCCGGCGCTGGTACACCCCGGCCTGGCGCGACTTCGAGGCCGCCGATGAACCGGCCAGCCCGGCGCGGCTGCGCGAAGCGCTGGAACAGGCGGTCCACCGCCAGCTGATGTGCGACGTGCCCTACGGCGTGCTCCTGTCCGGCGGTCTGGATTCATCGCTGGTCGCCGCCATCGCCCAGCGCTTTGCCGACAAGCGCATCGAGTCCGACGATACCGAACAGGCCTGGTGGCCGCGGCTGCATTCCTTTGCCATCGGCCTGGAGGGCTCACCGGACCTCGCCGCCGCGCGGATTGCCGCCAAGGCCATCGGCACCCTGCACCACGAGTTTCACTACACCATCCAGGAAGGCCTGGACGCGCTGGAGGACGTCATCCGCCACATCGAGACCTTCGATGTGACCACCATCCGCGCCTCCACGCCGATGTTCCTGCTGGCCCGCCGCATCAAGGCCATGGGCATCAAGATGGTGATGTCCGGCGAGGGCGCCGACGAGATCTTCGGCGGCTACCTGTACTTCCACAAGGCCCCGGACGCGCGCGCCTTCCACGAAGAAACCGTGCGCAAGATCGACAAGCTGCACCTGTACGACTGCCTGCGCGCGAACAAGTCCATGGCCGCCTGGGGCGTGGAGGCACGCGTCCCCTTCCTCGACCTCGAGTTCCTGGAAGTGGCGATGCGCATCGACCCCGCCGCCAAGATGGCCGGCCCCGGCAAGCCGGAAAAGGCCATCCTGCGGCTGGCCGGCGAGGGGCTGCTGCCCGACGAGATCCTGTGGCGGCAGAAGGAGCAGTTCTCCGATGGTGTCGGCTACGGCTGGATCGACGCCCTGAAGGCCCACGCCGAGGAGCGCGTCAGCGACCGCGAACTGAGTGAGGCCACCCAGCGCTTCCCGCTCAATCCGCCGATCACCAAGGAACAGTTTCTCTATCGGCGCATCTTCGAGCGTTTGTTCCCCTCATCGTCCGCCGCCGCAACCGTGCCAGCCGGCCCGTCCATCGCCTGCTCCACGCCCGAGGCCCTGGCCTGGGACGAAGGCTTTGCGACCATGGCCGATCCCTCCGGCCGGGCCATGCGGGGAGTCCATCAGGACAGCTATTGAGAGGGCTGATCCAG
>SL_3KL_010_SEDDRAFT_10003294_pt1 | contig 14668 bp, 16 predicted proteins | sample SodLakKL_010_SED_2_FD_10381 | JGI IMG/M metagenome (IMG submission 10381)
GAGCAAGGAGCAAGGAGCAAGGAGCAAGGAGCAAGGAGCAAGGAGCAAGGAGCAAGGAGCAAGGAGCAAGGAGCAAGGAGCAAGGAGCAGGACGGTTGCGATTGTTTTCCTGTGGGAGCGGCGTCCGCCGCGATCGGGGCTTCGGCGAAGCCAATTTCGTGGCGGAGGCCGCTCCCACAGTGGTTCGGCACAGCCTGGATTTGCTTTTTGCTCCTTGCTCCTGCCGGCCCCGCCGGCCTGGTTCACCCGGCCATCAAATGTTCGAAAACGCGGAAGCCACCCAGATAGGTTCCCGCTGCCGAGCCCAGCGTCACAAACAGAAAGACCAGCAGGGTGCGGGCGACCCGGTTGCGCCACCAGCCAGACCAGTGGATCACATCGTCTCGCAGGGACTGGAAATCGGCCACTCGTGGTTTACGCATGGTGAGTTCCAGGGCGGCAGCGACGAACCCTGCACCAATGGTCGGATTGAGGGAGGTGAGGGGAGCCGCCAGCATGGAGCCGATAATGGTGACCGGGTGAGCCAGCGCGAGAGCGGCGCCCAGTGCCGACAGGCCGCCGTTGATAAGAATCCAGTCACCGGCCATACGCAATCCCAGCTCCGGGCTGCGGAGGAAGCCCACGATAAAGCCCGTAATAATAATGCCAGCCACCAGCCAGGGAATGACTCGGGGCCAACGCGCCGGCGGTGGCATGCTGTTCAGCGCTTGTTCCGAAAGCGCATCCCGCGGGTGACTCTCCAGCGCCATGGCCAGGCCTTCCAGGTGGCCCGCCCCCACCACAACCAGCACCTCCCGGGGCCGTTGTTCCGCTGATTCCGCTTCCGCCAGCAGGCGTTGGGCCATGTAGCGGTCCCGCTCGGCGACCAGCTTTTCATGGAGAATCCCGGAGTGCTCGGCCAGTTCGCGGAAGCTGCTTTCAATCACATCGCCTTGCTTGAGATTCTCAATGTCTGCCTCGGACACTTCTTCCCGGCTGAGTAGTGAGGCGAACAGGCCGGCGATCAGGGGGAGTCGCTCCCACCAGCGGTGGGCGCGATAGACACGCCGCAGGGTGATACCGACTTCCCGGTCCACCAGCCAGACTGGCGCTCCCCGAGCAGTGGCCGCTTCGTCAGCCTGGCGCATCTCCGCACCGGGCTCGGTACCCAATTGTTCGGACAGCCGGCGCTGGTAGGCGCTCAGCATCAGATTCGCGGCCACCATGCCGGCCTTGCCTTCGCGGAAGACCTGGAAAAGGTTCAGCTTTGCCAGCTGTTCGGGGTCGCGCATGGCGCGGTGGCGAGTTTCGCACAGCTCCACCGCAACCGCGTCGAATCGTTGCTCAGCGGCCAGGGCAGCGGCCTCGTCGGCACTGGCCCGTGACACATGCGCTGTACCCAGCAGGGTGAAACGGGTGCCGTCCCGCTCGACGATTTTGCGTGGCCCCTGATTCTCCGTCATTGCCGCTTGCTCCTGATTCGCTGTGTTCGTCGGCCCATTCTGGTGGCCCGTGTCTATTTGCCGTGAGGCCAAAAGCCGCCCATTATAGAGCCTTGTCCAGAGCCTTGCCTTTCCTGAGCGAAAGGCAGGCAGGGTACCAAGCCCGATGTTCAGTGGCTGCTGTCAGAGGAATGGTGATCAATGAGGTGTGTTTCAGTTAATCGCGGGATGGTGCTGATATTGTTGATTCTGCTCGGATTGTTGACTGCCTGTAGCGGTTTGTCTCAGCGCTCCGGCCCGGAAGTGATCAAGGTTGAGTCTTTGTTGACGGTGGACGAGTTTCGGGCCGCGGGTCTGGATACCCTGGAAGAGGAGCAGTTGGTCGCGCTTGATCGTGCTCTTACGCGCGCATTACTAAACGGTGGTGGTCGGGGAGTAGATCAGGCCGCACTGTCTGCCTGGGAAGCCAGTGATGAGGATGAGTTCGCTACATTTGGTATGCCGGATGAGCACCCCGCTGCTCGTCAGCACAGATCAATGAGCAGTCGTCTGGCTGCCGATGTGACGGACTGGTCGCGAGGTCGGGAAATCCCATTGAGCAATGGTCAGGTCTGGACCGTGGCTGAAACGGTACATTCCGGCTTCCGCGTAGCCGAGGCAGATACGCCGGTGGTCATCCAGCGTGCAGCCATGGGTAGTTTCCGGATGCGCTTGGGTGACCGCAATTTCACCCCGCGCGTACGTCGGGTCGAATAGCTGTTTCTTCGCTGTCAGTCAGCGAAGAAACAGAAATAAAAAAGGGGCGCAGACCCGAATGACGGGTGGGGGAGTCCTTGCTTTGCCATGGGAGGGGGGGGGTTCCGGCAAAGAAGCACTTGCTTTCGGCAATCCCGCCATCGTAGGGCCTGCACCCCTTAGACCGGTGATTTTGCGCCCCCGTCTTTCAACGGGTTTACCTTTATCGTGCAAATCTGGCGGGCATTGTACCCGTGTCGTGTGTCCACCGACAAGGCCGCCCGGCGATACCGGGCGGCCTTTGGTCTGTTTCCTCAGTTGCTGTACTGATCCATGACCCGGATGGCACCGGGCTGACTGGCGTAGAAGGCCGCCAGGTCGCGCATATCCCGATCACTCAGGTTCTGCACCTGACCGACCATGAGGGCGTTGTTGCGGGTGCCGTCCTTGTACTGCCGCAGGGATTCGTAGAGGTAGTCTGCATACTGGCCGGCCAGCACCGGGCTTGGCGGTTGCATGCCTTCCGGACTGTTGCCGTCGGCGCCATGACAGGCGGCACAACCCCGATCCCCTGCGACTTCTTCGCCTCGGGATGGATTGCCCACGGCGCGCGCTCGGGGATAAGCACGTTTTTCCTCAGCCTTCTCGGCAGCCAGGAAAGCCGCGATGTCGCGAATTTCTTCATCGTTCAGGCCGCGAGATTGACCGACCATGGTGGGGTGTTCCCGCTCACCATCCCGATAGGCTTCCAGCGCGTGCACAATGAAGGCGGCGTGCTGGCCAGCGATCTTCGGCACCTTGTAGGTGGGGTAGGCATTGGTATAGCCGGCCACGCCATGACAGCCGATGCAGGTGTCGGACAGGGCTCGACCTTCATCCACATCGCCTTCCGCACGAAGGTCAGGGGCCATCAGAAGGGCCGTGAGGGCCAGGGTCACCAGTGCTGTGCGCATTATTCAGATCTCCAGCTCTTCGGAGGGTCCGGCACCGAAATTAACGGTTTCGCGGGCCGGACCGGTTTGGTTCAGGGGTTCTACCCATGGGCGCTCAAGCCCTTGAGGTGGGCGGCGCCGGGCGTGAAAGGGCGTAAATGTATCAGATTCCGGCGGCAATTGCCGCTCTTGCATGGCAGGACTGGAATCTGCCTATACACTATAGTGGGCACAGCTGATGGAGCGCGCCGTCCGGTGGCGGTGAGCGCGTAGCAGGGACCGTTCCACAATCCACTCTTTGCACGAATCAGGAGACTGGCATGCCTATTATCGATGCGCTGAGAGAGCAGGCCTACACCCGACTGCCCGGTTGGCCCCTTGCCTTGCTGCGTGTGTTTACCGGGATCATGTTCCTGTTCCCGGGTTGGCGCAAAGTGACATCCGATTTCTCTGCCGAGGGCTTCGTGGCAGGGAGCGTCGCCGGTTTCCCCGGCGATGACAGCCGTCTTGGTGCACCGGACTGGTATGCCTGGTTTCTGGAGAATGTCGTGCTAGCGGTCCCCGGCGTGTTTTCCTTCATGGTGGCCTGGGGTGAATTGCTGATCGGGCTGGCCTTGATCTTCGGTGTCGCCTCGCGGGCTGCCGCTTCCGCCGGCGTCATACTGCTGCTGAGCTTTCATTTTGCCAAAGGGATCGATTTCTGGTCCGCCGCCAACTACGACGCCATCTGGGCGGTGATCTTCTTCGTGCTTGCCGCTACGGCTGCCGGGCGGGTGTTTGGCTTTGACGAGTACCTCTATCGCCGCTGGCCGCGAGGCCGCTGGTTCTGGTAGCGCCAGGGCGGTCGATTAGACCGCCGCAGCCAGCCTCTCCCGGCCTTGCCGTGACCGTCACGGGGGTTGAACCGCCAATCCGTACAGTGGTCTACACCTGGCAGTGGCAGGGGTTCGTATCATTGCAAGTATGCTTGATACCATACCCTCCCCACGTATATTCGTTTCACTAGAGGTTTCCTGAATGCCCTGGATCAGGCTGTTTATCTGCATGCTTGTGGCGTCGGTGCTGGTTTTCATGATGGCTGCCGTCGGTGTGCGCTGGTTTTATGACCCCGACTCGCAGGGCGAAAGCACGGCGGAGTTTATGGAGCGGGTGAATCTCACCAGCGTCCGTGATGTCCCTGGCGCCGAGGAGCGGCGGCGCGATTCCCAGCGGGAATACGTGCGCGAAGGACCTCGCGAAAATGCACCGCCGCCAGTGGAGTTGCCGGAGCGGCGCGTGTCCGGCTTCGTTCAAGTGGAGTACACGGTATTCCCTGACGGAACGGTGGAGTCGGTGGAAGTGGTGGGGGCCCAGCCCGAAGGCTTCTACGAAGATCGCGCCCTGCAGCGCGTTCAGGGCCGGGACTATTCCGGCCAGGTGAGTCCGGCCGAACAGGACGGCGAACGGCGCACCGAAATCATCGAGTTCACCGTCCCTGCCAGCGACCTCGACCGCTGACCCGCTTGGGCCGTGCCTGTTCGCGGATGGCTCCGGTGGCGTCTGGACGCGGGGATTTGTTACACAGAGGACACAGAGAATCCGCAGAGGACCACGGAGGTTCTATTGTTGTCGGGTCTGGGTGTGTTTCCTGACGGTCAAGTGCCGGATTTGAGCCGGGGAATTTTGCACGGAGATCACGGAGAAAACCACTTTAAAAGGCTTTTCTCCGTGGTCCTCCGTATCTCCGTGTTAACCATCAATCCTTGTGAAGGCACTGCTCCCTTAACGGATGGCACTACAACCCTCGAAGGCATGCCCCTAGTCAGCCATCACCTCCTCTGTGGTCCTCTGCGGATCCTCCGCGTTCTCTGTGTAACAAAATCAGCGCCAAAATCCAGCACCGAACCCGCAGCCAGCGGCACCCGGCTCAGAGTTTGACCGAGGGGTTGAGGCTGTAGCGGCCGGTGATGCTGGCTTCGCCCAGGACATGGTCCTTGAGGGCGGCCTCTACATCCGGTCCGCGAAAGCCGTCCTCCACTGGCAGTTTTGCCAGTGAGGTGGCGATCAGGCGGAAGCGATAGCGATGGGGTCGCTCGTCGTTCCAGGGTGGGCAGGGGCCGTCGTAACCGAAGTAGTCGCCTGCCATGTCCGGATTGCCAGCCATGAAGGCGGTGTAGTCGTTAAGGCCCTGGCGACTGCCTTTCGGTCCCGCCGGCTTCGTTTTACCCTTTGGACTTACGCCGTCACTGCAACCGCCTTCCGGGATATCCCCCAATGCCGGGTCGATGTCCACCATCAGCCAGTGGTAGAAGTCCACCCGTTCCATGTCATGGTGCAGGGTCTTGCCTTCCTGATTGACGTCATCCGCCACAGAAGGGACATCCGGATCCACGCACATCAATACCAGTGAGCGGGTCCCCTCGGGCAAATCCGACCAGCGGATGCCTGGGTTGCGATTTTCCCCCAGTTGCATATGTTGCTCAGGGTCCTTGATCCCGAAACAGAACTGTTCCGGTACGACCGCGTTGTCCCGGATGCCGTCAATTTCCAGTTTCATGGGCGTCCTCCTTCTTCGATGGATTGCTCCCGCGTCTGCCCAAGTGACTTGGCTGGCAGGTAGAATGTGCGCTTTCATCATGGCAGGGAGAAAGACGGTATGGCAACGGCGGATGATCATCCCGAACGACCGGTGTTTCCCGGTCCTGTCGGCAATCTGGAAGGTATTTTCGAGCTGCCGAAAGCGGACCCTGTGGCCATCGCTGTGGCCTGTCATCCACACCCGCAACATGAAGGCACCATGCAGAACAAGGTGGTTCATACCCTGGCAAGGGCTTTTGTGGAATCCGGCGCGGCGACCCTGCGTTTCAATTTTCGCGGGGTCGGACGCAGCGAGGGGGATTTTGATCAGGCGGTCGGCGAGACCGCCGATGCCCTGGCCGCTGTGGCCTGGGTGCGGGATCGCTTTCCCACTCTGCCACTGTGGCTGGGAGGCTTCTCATTTGGCGCCCAGGTTTCCATTCAGGCCTGCGGCAAGGCTCGCCCTGATTGCCTGGTGAGTATCGCGCCACCGGTGGAGCGTTTTGGCGATCTGCGGCCGCGCCGGCCCGATTGCCCCTGGTTACTGATCCAGGGTGAGGCGGACGAGGTAGTGGATCCCGCCGGTGTCTTTTCCTGGGCTGAAAGCTATGATCCGCCCCCGGAGATCGAGCGTTTTCCGGATGTGGGGCATTTCTTTCATGCCAATCTCACGCCGCTCAAACAGAGGGTGAATGCCTTCCTTGCCGAGCGGTGAGGTTGCCTCCCGGAAACTGAATGCCACCATGCAACAAAAAAGCCCGGCTGAATCAGCCGGGCTTTTGCAGGCGCAAGTGACGCCAGAATTCAGATCATTTCTTTCAGGCCCTTGAGGGCTGCAACCTTGACCGCCTTTCGTGCCGGCTTGGCCTTGATGGTGATTTCCTCGCCGGTAAAGGGGTTGATACCCTTGCGGGACTTGGTGGCGGGTTTCTTGACCGTCTTGATCTTGAGCAGGCCGGGCAGGTTGAAATAACCCGGGCCACGGCGACCCACATTGCGCTTGATTTCAGCGTTCAGGGAGTCGAAAACCGCTTCCACATCCTTGCGGGTGAGCCCAGTGTCCTGGGCGATCTTGGACATCAGCTGGGTTTTTGTCGGCGGCTTCTCGGCAGCCTTCGTTGCGGTCTTCTTTTTCTTTCGCGTTGCCATTAAACAGGCTCCTTAAACATGGGGATTCAGTTTGTCAGGATACAAGGCACCGGTTACGGTGTTCTGTCGCTATCCGATGCCGCGGGTATCGGCAAAATACCATAGATCATTCTGCAGAATCAGCGCCTGATCTCAAAATGTCCGGCGGAAACGGATTACTTCCGCGTCGTCTTCGCCTTGCGGTGTAATCCGGAGTTCGAAATTGAGGTTTTCACCGCGACTGATGCCGATTTCGCCGATGTAATAGATAGCCTCATCTTCGGAAAGCTTGCGCATGCGAAAGCGCTTGAGTTGGCCGGGCAGATTCACAGCCTGTGCCTCGATCTCGGCTTCCACCGGCACCGCCCCATCCCCGTCCTTGCGATGCACCGCGATATTGAGCATTACCCGCGTTTCACTGCGGGTGATGCCGTAGGCGCGAGCCATGGCCTCCGGCAGGGCACTGGTGGGCAGGACATTGTAATAAATGCTGTGGGTGTCTGTTTCCCGGCTCTGTTCAACCGAAGCCCAGGTCGTGGTTGCCATAAGGCAGCACAGCACCGTAATCAGGCTGAGCAGTTTGCGCATAATCAAGGGCCTCCTGGCCGCGTCGGGTGGCGGTGCCTGAAGACCTTAGTCGCCAGTGCGGCACCGTGTATCAAGAATAGCAGGCCAGGGGATGGGCGCTACATGCGCAGCAGGAATACCGGCATGAACACTTGTTGCACCACCAGGTTGAGAAAGAACAGGCCGATCAGGGTCAGCATGGGAGAAATATCAATGCCGCCCAGATCCGGTGTGATCCGACGCATGGGGGCCAGCAGGGGACGGTTGAGTGTCCACAGGGCGCCCAGCACCGGATTGGGATTGCCCGGGCTCAGCCAGCTGACCACGATCTGCACCAGAATGGTGAAAATATAGAGCATGATGAACAGGCTGATCAGTTTGATGGCCGCGAAAAAGGGAATCTGAACCGGATCCAGCGCACCCAGTACACCCTGGATCCAGGCCAGCAGCAGCACATTGAGGGTCTGCAGCAGGAGCATCAGGACAACGGCCGCCAGGTCGAAGCCGCGCCAGGCGGGTAGCAGCCGGTGCATGGGGCGCAGCAGCGGATCGGTGGCCCGGATAACCAGCTGTGTCAGGGGGTTGTAATAATCCGCCCCCTGTTTTTGCAGCAGAAAGCGCAGCATCACCGCCATGGTGTACAAGCTGAGCAGGGTGTTGACCAGAAAGGAAAGGGGGGTTGAAAGACTGCCCATGATCGTATTCCTCCCGGTCTCAGAGTTTGCCGAATTCGTCGGACAGGCTGCGTGAGCGATCCCGGGCCGCCGTCAGCGCCTTGCTCATGATGCCGGCCAGATCTTCTTGCTTCAGTACCTCCAGGGCGGCGGCGGTGGTGCCACCCGGCGAGGTGACATTCTGCCGCAGGGTGGCGGGGTCGTCCTCTCCTTCGCTGGCCATGCGAGCGGCACCCAGGGCAGTTTGCAGTACCAGCTTGCGCGCCACTTCCGGCGGCAGTGCCAGTTCCTCCGCGGCCGCCTGCATGCACTCCATCATGTGGAAAAAGTAGGCCGGGCCGCTGCCCGATGTGGCGGTCACGGCATCCATATGCGCTTCCTCATCCACCCACAGGGTCAGACCTACCGCCCCCATGATTTCCTCCGCCAGCGTTTTCTGCTCACCGCTGACGGCATCGTTGGCGTACAACACCGTGGCCCCGCAACGAATGAGCGCCGGGGTGTTGGGCATGGCACGTACCACGGCGGCGTTCCCACCCAGCCAGCGGCAGATATCCGGTTCCCGCAGGCCGGCGGCAATGGACAGCACCAGTGGCTGGCGATCGTTCACGATATCGGCGATCTGGCTGGCCGCCTCGCGCAGTACTTGCGGTTTGACCGCCAGCACAATGACATCCGCGTGGGCGGCCGCCTCGGTATTCTCCTGGGTGACATGAACAGCATGTCGATGGCGGTGGGTATCCAGCTGGTCCACGAAGGGGTCGGCGACCCAGATCGAGTCCGCGGCGCGTCCCCCGGCGATCATGCCGCCGACCAGGCTGTGAGCCATATTGCCGCCACCAATGAAGGCGATTGTGCTGTCAGACATGCTGTCTCCCTGTGATTGGCGTGATGGTCTTCGGTTCGTCCCGCAAGGCGGGGCAATTCATGATATCAGTCCCGAGGCCCGAACAAGGCGGATCCGATCCGCACCAGGGTGCTGCCTTCGAGAATAGCGGCCTCGAGATCGGCCGACATCCCCATGGACAGGGTGTCCAGCGTATGACCCTGGCGGATCAGCGCTTCCTGCAGCCTCCTCAGCTGACGGAAGGCGAGCCGCTGGCTCTCGGCATCCGGCGCCGGGGCCGGCAGGCACATCAGGCCCCGCAGGCGGATTCGGGGCAGTTTGGCACAGGCATCGGCCAATGCTGCCGTTTCCGAGGGCGCTATACCGGCCTTCTGCGCCTCCTCGCTGATATTGACCTGGATGCAGATATTCAGCGGCGGCAACTGCTCGGGCCGTTGGGCGCTCAGGCGTTTCGCGATCTTGAGTCGGTCCACCGAATGCACCCAATGGAAGGCTTCGGCCACCGCTCGCGTCTTGTTGGATTGCAGCGGCCCGATAAAATGCCAGATCAGGTCCTCCAGATCAGCCAGGGCCGACATCTTGTCCAGGGCCTCCTGGACATAGTTCTCGCCGAAATCCTTCTGCCCGGCCTCTGCCAGCCGTCTCAACTGTTCAGCGGGCTTGGATTTGCCCACAGCCAGCAGCCGAACTGTCTCCGGATCCCGGCCGGCTTCCCGCGCGGCGGCTTGGATACGATTCTGCACGTGGGCGAGTGACTTTTTACTGCTCATACTGATTACAGGCGTCCTTGATTCAGGGTCGGGTCGGAAGGGTTTGCGGATTCTGCGCAATCGGCGCTATCTTGTTACCCGGAAGCGGCGCTATTCTGCCAGGCGCGCCTTCCCCCGGTGGGGTGCTGCCGGAATGCGGCAACCATCATATCCCGGGACCGGGGGGCAAATCATTTCGTAGAGGAGATTCAGCGATGGCGGTAGATATCGCCCAGCTTTTGACATTCGCAGTCAAAAACGATGCCTCGGACCTGCATATTTCTGCCGGTGTCCCGCCCATGATACGTGTCCATGGTGACATTCGTCGCGTCAACATGCCGTCCATGGAGCACAAAGACGTTCATGCCATGGTCTATGACATCATGAACGACAAGCAGCGCAAGGACTATGAGGAGTTCCTGGAGTGTGACTTCTCCTTCGAGATTCCCGATCTCGCCCGTTTCCGAGTCAACGCCTTTAATCAGAAGCGTGGCGCCGGCGCGGTGTTTCGAACCATTCCTTCCGAGATCCTCACGCTTGAAGATCTGAACGCGCCCAAGATCTTTGCCGATATCGCCGAAACGCCGCGAGGGATCGTGTTGGTGACCGGGCCCACCGGTTCGGGCAAATCCACCACCCTGGCGGCCATCGTCAACTACATCAACGAAAATCACATGGGGCACATTCTCACCGTCGAGGACCCCATCGAGTTCGTGCACCAGAGCAAGAAGTGCCTGATCAACCAGCGTGAGGTTCACCGGGACACCCTGGGCTTTAATGAGGCCCTGCGCTCGGCCCTGCGTGAAGACCCGGATGTGATCCTGGTGGGTGAGATGCGTGATCTGGAAACCATTCGCCTGGCCCTGACAGCCGCCGAAACCGGTCACCTGGTCTTCGGCACCTTGCATACCAGTTCCGCCGCCAAGACCATTGACCGTATCATCGACGTGTTTCCTGCTGCCGAGAAGGACATGGTCCGTGCCATGTTGTCGGAGTCTCTGCGGGCCGTAATTTCCCAGACCCTGATGAAGAAATTGGGTGGTGGGCGTGCGGCGGCACATGAGATCATGATCGGCACGCCGGCTATTCGTAACCTGATTCGTGAAGGCAAGGTGGCGCAGATGTATTCGGCCATTCAGACAGGTCAGGGGGCCGGCATGCAGACCCTTGATCAGAACCTTCTGGATCTGGTGCGGCGCGGTGTGGTGGACAAGAACCAGGCGCGCCTCAAGGCCGTCAACAAGGAAAACTTTGCTTGATCTTTCGGGGGCAGGCTTTCACGCCAGAGGACAATTGAATGGATAGAGAGCAGGCAACACGCTACATGCAGGATCTTCTGCGCGCCATGGCGCAGCGCGGTGGTTCCGACCTCTTTGTCACCGCTGGTTTTCCGCCCGCCATGAAAGTGGATGGCGAGCTGACTCAGTTGACTGACAAGCCCCTGGGTCCGGACCAGAGCGCACTGCTTGTTCGCGCCATCATGAACGACAAGCAGGCCAAGGAGTTTGACGCCACCAAGGAGGCCAACTTCGCCATCAACCCGCGCGGTATTGGTCGTTTCCGTGTGAGTGCCTTTGTGCAGCAGGGCCGGACGGGTGCAGTCTTGCGTACTATCAAGACCGACATCCCGCGGCTGGAAGATCTAAAGCTTCCGAAGGTGCTGGAGGAAATCTCCATGACCAAGCGTGGCCTGGTGATCGTGGTGGGTGCCACCGGTTCCGGTAAGTCCACGACCCTGGCCGGCATGCTGGGTCACCGCAACAAGAATACCCGTGGGCATATCATTACCATCGAAGACCCGGTGGAATTCGTCCACCCGCACCAGGGTTGTGTCATTACCCAACGAGAAGTGGGGGTGGATACAGACGACTGGTATGCGGCCCTGAAAAACACCCTGCGGCAGGCACCCGATGTCATCCTTATCGGGGAGATCCGGGAGCGGGAAACCATGGATTATGCCGTCCAGTTCGCTGAAACCGGTCACTTGTGTCTTTCCACTCTCCACGCCAACAACTCCAACCAGGCCCTGGATCGCATCATCAACCTATTCCCGGAAGAGCGTCGTGAACAGTTGTTGATGGATTTGTCGCTCAATCTCAAGGCCATCGTGTCCCAGCGCCTGATCCGCAACTCCGAAGGCGAGGGCATGTCCGTGGCGGTGGAAGTGCTGCTCAACACGCCACTGATCGCCGATATGATTCAGAAAGGTGAAGTGGGCGAAATCAAGGAAGTCATGGGGCGTTCCAGGGAGCTGGGCATGCAGACCTTCGACCAGGCTCTCTTTGACCTGTTCGAGGAAGGGCGTATCAGTTACGACGATGCCATCCGCAATGCCGATTCTGCCAATGAGCTGCGCCTGAAGATCAAGCTGGAAAGCGAATCCCAGCCTCAGGATCTGGAGAAGGGCACCGAGAACCTGCACATCATGGAAGACGAGGACTCAGGCGGCGGTCATCGTCGATAGGACTCATTTCTTTACCACTAGCAACCACTGATCCGGCAACCAAGCGAGACGACTATGGATTTGGCTCCCTATCTCAAGCTGATGGCTGACAAACAGGCATCGGATTTGTATCTCACCGCCAATGCGCCGGTGAAGATTCGTGTGGAAGGCCGGATTGCCTCGGTGGGCCAGACCGTGCTGACTCCGGAAATGGTCGAGCAAGCCATCCTGGGTCTGCTGAACGAGCGGGACCGGCGGGTGCTGGAAGTGGATATGGAAGTGGATTTCGCCGTGTCCGAAAAAGGGGTGGGGCGTTTCCGCGGCAATGCCTTCCGCCAGCGCGGTCAGGTGGCCATGGTACTGCGTTATATCCCCTCCAATGTGCCCAAGCTGGAAGATTTGGGTCTGCCGTCGGTGCTTCGGGACATTGCCATGACCTCGCGGGGGCTGGTGTTGATGTGTGGTTCTACCGGTTCCGGTAAATCAACCACCCTGGCGGCCATGATCAATTACCGCAACCAGAATGCCAATAATCATATTCTGACCATTGAAGACCCCATTGAGTACACTCACCGGCACGGCAAATCCATCATCAACCAGCGGGAACTCAACCAGGACACCTTGTCCTACGCCAAGGCCCTGAGAAGCGCACTCCGTGAAGCCCCGGATGTGATTCAGATCGGCGAGATCCGTGACCGGGAAACCATGGAGTCCTGCATCCAGTTGTCAGGCACCGGTCATCTGGCCATCTCCACGCTGCATTCCAATAATGCTCACCAGACCCTGGACCGCATCTTGAACCTGTTCCCCAAGGAGCTGCACAGCCAGGTATTGATGGACCTGTCCCTGAACCTGCGCGCCTTGATTTCCCAGCGCCTGGTGGTGGGTGTGAACGGCAAGCGCGTGGCGGCCTGTGAGGTGATGATCAACACGGCCTATATTTCCGAGCTGATTCTCAAGGGTCGTATCGAGGAGATACCCGAGGCCATGGAAGACGCCAATGAGCCGGGCATGCAGAGCTTTGACGAGGCGCTGAACCAGCTCTACCAGGACGGCAAGATTTCCATGGAGGAAGCACTGAAGAACGCCGATTCCAGAGCCAATCTGGAAGCGAAAATAAACTTCGGTTGAATCGCCTGAAGGGCGATTCAACCGAAAGCTTCAAGCCTCAAGCTACAAGCTGCAAGCACACCCGTCCGGCGGTAAGGTTTGATGGCACCGGGTATTCCGACGCCACTCAAAGCTAATTAAAGAAGCTTCGCGGGCCATTCCGGAGTCCACTACAAGCATCTCGCTTCACAACTAACGCAAAGCTGCTTGTAGCTTGCAGCTTGTAGCTTGCAGCTGCCTTTAATGGAAAAGGCCGGCCTTTGTGGCGGGCTTGTCCGGGGGGAAGACGCTGTTGGCGTCGAAGACGGGACCGTCGACGCAGACCCGTTTCATGGCCGGGCCCTGATCAGTTTCCACCTTGACTACGCAGCCGGCGCAGCCGCCCACGGCGCAGGCCATGTATTCCTCCAGGGCCACCTGGCAGGGGAGGTCGTGTTTCTGGGCCAGGCGGGCGGTGGCGGCGAGCATGGGGGTGGGGCCGCAGGCGTGGATTTCCACTTTGTCCTTTTCTGACCTCTCCAGGCTTTGCAGCCAGTGGTCGGCCAGTTCCGTGACGAAACCTTCGAAGCAGCCGGCATAGCCCTGGCCGCTGGCCAGTCGGCAGGGGATGTCCCAGTCGTCCAGCAGGGGCATGGTGGCGATTACGCCGTCGGGCATGCCGGGCAGCATCAGATTGGAAGGCCGGGTCTTGAAGGGAAAGGGCACTTCGGAGCCCAGTATGGCCAGCGGCTGAATGCCCTGCTGCTGGCGCAAGCGATCGGCCAGGAAGACCATGGGCGGGATGCCGACGCCACCGCCAATGAGCAGGGGGCGACTGCGGGCGGCCTGCGGAGAAAAGCCGGTGCCGATGGGCCCCATGACGCTGATCTGTTCGCCGCTGCCGCATTTGGCCAACAGGGCAGTGCCCTTGCCCACGACCTTGTACAGGCATTCCACCCAGCCCTCTTCGGCCGAAACCCGCATGATGGACAGGGGGCGGCGCATGGGCAGGGCGTCGCCGCAGCGAATGTGCACGAAGCTGCCTGGTTCGGCTCGCCGTGCAGTTTCCGGTGCCTGGAAACGCAGCACGTATTGTTCCGCCGGGTAGGCCTGGTGGGCGAGAATCGTGGCGTTTTCCACAAAGATCGTGCTGCGGTGGGTGCCGTTTGCCTTCATTGCTTGTTCTCCTTCGCCAGCCACTCCAGGGCCGCCATACGAGCAGCCACGCCGTTGCGCACCTGGTCCAGAATCAGGGAGCGGGGCCCGTCGGCGACCGCGCTGTCGATCTCCACACCCCGATTCATGGGGCCGGGGTGCATGACCCGGGCCTTGGGGGCATGTTCTTTCAGACGCTCTTCGCTCAGCCCCCAGTGCCGGTGGTAGTCGGCCGTATCCAGCGTCTCGTCCGCCAGCATGCGTTCACGCTGGATGCGCAGGGTCATGACCACGTCGGCACCTTCAATGGCCGTGGCGAGGCTGTCGTGCCGCTCTACCGTGTCGGGCAGCCTGTCCGGCAGGAAGCCGCCG
>SL_3KL_010_SEDDRAFT_10003295_pt1 | contig 14666 bp, 13 predicted proteins | sample SodLakKL_010_SED_2_FD_10381 | JGI IMG/M metagenome (IMG submission 10381)
ATATTAATGTGATTATTGGTGACAACGCACAAGGAAAGACCTCTTTGATAGAAAGTGTGTTTTGTTTAATTGTCACTAAATCACACCGTACAACCGTTGATAGCACGATGATTAAAGAGGGTGCTGAGTTCAGTAAAATGACCGCTAGTGCCAAAAAAGGAGCCACTGCGGTTGAATTAGAGATGATTTTGTCACGTGAAGGTAAAAAAGCTAGGTATAACCATGTTGAGTATCAACGTTTATCAGATTTTATGGGTCAAATGCATGTGGTGATGTTTGCGCCAGAAGATTTAATGCTTGTAAAAGGCTCACCAGCTGTTAGACGTCGTTTTATAGATTTGTCGTTATCGCAATTAAACAGACACTATGTTTATCACTTAACGCAATACCGAAAATTGCTTAAAGAACGGAATGAACAGCTTAAAAAAATGCAAAAAAAACAAAGTGATGACCGTGTATTATTAGATGTTCTTAGTGAACAACTTAGTCATTATGGTCAAAAAATCATTGATCGTAGAAGACAGTTTATTGAACAGCTTAAACCAACGGTTGTTAACATATTTAAATCACTGAGTGATACCAGTATGTTGGATATTCAATATGAACCATCTGTACAAGCTGATTTCACCAAAGCTTTAAAGGCTAAAGAATCCTTAGATATCGCACTAGGAACCACGACTGTTGGCCCGCATCGTGATGATTGTCTTTTTTATTTTGGCCATCATGAGGTTAAAACCATTGGCTCGCAAGGTCAAACTAGAGCCCTTACATTAGCGTTAAAACTAGCATTAATTGATTATTATAAACAAGAAAAAAATGTGATACCCATTATTTTACTCGACGATGTTTTTTCAGAACTCGATCAAACCCATCAACATAATTTGTTGGCATTGCTTGATCAAGAGGCTCAAATTTTTATGACTACCACTGATTTAAACAATATTCAAAACCACGCACAACATAATATTAAAGTGATTCAGATAAATCAAGGGACCATCAAAGGAGTGGACACGCATGGAAAATATTTATGATTCCAGTAATATTCAAATACTTGAAGGTTTAGAAGCGGTCAAAAAAAGACCAGGTATGTTTATTGGATCAACCGGTCCAAGAGGCTTACACCATCTTGTATGGGAAATCATCGACAACTCTGTGGATGAAGCATTGGCAGGGTATGCCTCAAGTATTGATATTCGTATTTTAGACGGTGAAATCATCGAAGTTACCGATGATGGCCGTGGGATTCCGGTTGATAACCATCCTAAAACAAACTTACCAGCGGTTGAAACAATTTTAACCACGTTGCATGCTGGTGGGAAATTTGACAACAAAACCTATAAAGTATCCGGTGGTTTACACGGTGTTGGGGCTAGTGTTGTTAATGCTTTATCAGAATGGTTTGAAGTTGAAATTCATCGCGATGGGGTTGAGTATTATCAACGCTATGAACAAGGTGTGACACAATGTCAATTAGAAAACCGTGGTAAGACTGATAAAACGGGAACTAGAATTACCTTTAAAGCGGATACCAGTGTGTTTAAAGAGTGTAGCGTTTATGACTATGAAACCTTGCGAGTACGCATTCAGCAAATGGCCTTTTTGAATAAAGGCATTACGTTTAGATTGAGTGATCAACGTCAAAATGATGGCCCATCAGATACTTATCATTATGATGGTGGTGTTAAAGAATACGTTGAGTTCTTAAACAAAAATAAAGAAGTATTGCATGAAGCTGTTATCTTTGCAGAAGGCGAAAGTGAAGACATTCAAGTTGAAGTTGCCATGCAGTATAACAATGGTTTTAGTCAAAATATTTTCCCTTTCACCAACAACATTCACAATCCAGAAGGTGGGACACACGATGAAGGCTTTAGAATGACGTTGACCCGTGTGTTGAATAATTATGGTAAAAATAATCAACTCTTTAAAAAAGATGAATCGTTGCTAGGCGATGACACCAGAGAAGGCTTAACCGCCATCATCAGTGTTAAACACCCTGATCCACAGTTTGAAGGGCAAACAAAAGGGAAACTAGGGTCTACTGAAGTTCGGAAAATTGTGGCTGGGATTTTATCAGAAGGCTTAGAACGATTCTTACTTGAAAACCCACAACCAGCGAAAATCATCATCGAAAAAGCTTTACTTGCCTCAAGAGCGAGACTGGCAGCGAAAAAAGCAAGAGAAGCCACACGTCGTAAAAGTCCACTTGATGGCCTTGGTTTTGCGTCTAAATTAGCCGATTGTCGCGAAAAAGATCCTTCAAAAGCTGAATTATATATAGTCGAGGGTGACTCGGCCGGTGGTTCAGCTAAACAAGGTAGAGATTCAGGTTTTCAAGCCATTTTGCCTTTAAGAGGTAAAGTCTTGAACGTTGAAAAAGCTCGCTTAGATAAAATACTTGCCAACAAAGAGATTTTATCGATGATCACAGCCTTTGGCACCGGCATTGGCGATGAGTTTAATGTTGATTTAAGCCGTTATCACAAAGTTGTCATCATGACCGATGCTGACGTTGATGGGGCTCATATTAGAACGTTGCTTTTAACTTTCTTATTCCGTTATATGCGTCCACTCATTGAGCGCGGGTATGTGTACATCGCACAACCACCTCTTTATAAGCTGCAACAAGGAAAATACGTGGATTATGCTTTTACAGAAGCCGAAATGGAAGAAAAACAAAAGGCATTAAGTAAACGTGCACAAACTCAGCGTTATAAAGGGCTTGGTGAGATGAATCCCGATCAACTTTGGGAAACAACCATGGACCCTACTAACCGGACTTTATTAAAAGTAACAATGGAAGATGCCATGGATGCTGATCACGTCTTCAGCATGCTGATGGGCGATGATGTAGAACCGCGTCGCGACTTCATTCAAAAGAATGCGGCTTACGCGAAAAACTTGGACATTTAGGAGCGTTAAGATATGGATGCAATGAAACCAACTTCATTTGATAAAATAAACGATATCAACATTTCAAGCGAAATGAAAACCTCATTTTTAAGCTACTCGATGAGTGTCATCGTATCAAGGGCTTTACCTGATGTCCGAGATGGCCTAAAACCAGTTCACCGTCGTATTTTATACGGCATGGATGAACTCGGTGTTACCCCTGATAAATCATATAAAAAATCAGCAAGAATCGTTGGGGATGTCATGGGGAAGTATCACCCTCATGGTGACTCTGCGATCTATGATGCGATGGTTAGAATGGCCCAAACATTCTCTTATCGTTATCCGCTGGTAAACGGACACGGGAACTTTGGTTCTATTGATGGTGATGGCGCTGCTGCGATGCGTTATACTGAAGCAAAAATGATGAAAATCAGCGCAGAGATGCTGAAGGATATACGCAAGAATACCATCGATTTTATTGAGAATTATGATGGAACTGAAAAAGAACCAGAAGTCTTACCTGCGCGGTTTCCCAACCTTTTAGTTAATGGTGCTACTGGGATTGCTGTAGGGATGGCAACCAACATTCCACCGCATAACTTAACCGAAGTGATCGATGGCATTGTTGCGACCATTGATAACCCCGATATTGAACTTGATGAATTGATGACCCATATTAAAGGACCTGATTTTCCAACAGGTGGTTCAATTTTAGGATTATCGAATTTACGCAAAGCCTATGAAACGGGAAATGGCTCTATTAAGGTGCGCGCTAAAGTAAGCACCGAAGAGTTGAAAAGCGGTCGTAAGGTGTTGACGGTCCATGAAATACCGTATATGGTCAATAAAACTAGACTGATTGAAAAAATCGCTGAGTTGGCCAAGGAAAAACGCATTGAGGGCATCACCGATTTACGTGATGAATCAAACCGTAACGGCATTAAAATTGTGATTGAGTTAAGAAAAGATGTCAACGCAGAGGTGACATTAAATAACTTATATAAATTCACCCCATTACAAACATCATTTGGCATCAATATGCTTGCTTTGGTCAATCAAAGACCAGAAGTCTTATCATTAAAAGACACCATTCGTCATTACATTGCCCATCAAATCGATGTGTTGACTAGAAAATCTGAGTTTGAACTGGCAAAAGCCAAAGCAAGACAACACATTTTAGAAGGCTTACTGATTGCACTGGATAATATCGATCAAGTCATCAATATCATCCGTCAAGCCTATGATGATGCTGAAGAGCAATTAATGGCAACCTTTGACCTTTCTAGCGAACAAGCGAAAGCCATTTTAGAAATGCGTTTAAGACGCTTAAGTGGTCTTGAAAGAGAAAAAATTCAAGATGAACTGAAAGAACTCATTGATACCATTGACTTCTTAGAATCAGTCTTAGCCAGTGATGAACAAAAAATGCAAGTGATTCGTGATGATCTTTTAGTCGTTCGTGAATCATTCGGCGATGAAAGACGCACTGAAATTTCATTGGCACAAGATTTAGATTTAGAAGATGAAGATTTAATTCCTGAGGAAGATGTGATCATCACCATCACCACCGGTGGTTATTGTAAACGCATGAACGCCGAGAGTTACAAGCGCCAAAACAGAGGCGGTAAAGGTATGACTGGCATCAAGATGCATGAAGATGATACGGTTGAACATATTGTTTATACCTCCACTCATGATTACTTGCTTTTCTTTACCAACGAGGGCCGAGTGTATAAAATTAAAGGGTATAAAATTCCTGAATATTCTCGTACAGCACGCGGCTTACCATTGGTTAATGTACTCCCGTTTGAAAAAGGAGAAACCTTACAAGCCATCACCCCCATTCATGACTTTGATGAAGAGAGTGCCTTTTTGTTTTTCACAACCAAACACGGCATCGTGAAACGCACGCCAACTAGTGATTATAAAAACATTCGCGCCAACGGCATTAGAGCCATCAATTTAAAAGACGATGATGAACTGTTATCGGTGAAACACACCGATGGTATACATGATATCATTTTAGGCGCCAGTAATGGCAAAGCGATTCGCTTTAACGAATCAACGGTTCGCCCAATGGGCCGTACTGCAACGGGTGTAAAAGGCATGTCATTAAATCCAAAAGATGTCATCATCGGCACAGCGTTAGTAGATGAATTATGTCAAGATATCTTGATTGTGACTGAAAAAGGATATGGAAAACGAACCCATGTGGAAGAATACCGCCAACAAAACCGTGGTGGTAAAGGGGTTAAAACCTTAAATGTAACGGATAAAAATGGTCAGTTGGTTCGTTTGAGTAGTGTGGTTGGCGATGAAGATTTGATTATTTTATCGAATAAAGGAACGATGATTAGAATTCCTGTCCAACAAATTAGTTGTTCCTCAAGAGCCACACAGGGTGTTAGACTGATGCGGTTAACCGATGGTCATTATGTGGCGACCACTGCGCTTTTACCAAGTGAACCAGAAAGCGATGACATCGATGATAGCATCAGCGTTGATATCGACCCAGAAGAAACCGTAGAAGAAGCCCCTTTAAGACAAGAGGTTTCACTTAATCCGAATGAAGATGAACCAGATACCCAAACGGATGAAGAAAGCGACGGCGATGATAAAAAGCTTAAACATTCATTGTTTGATGAATAGGATGTCTTGACAAAGCCCCAGATTATTGCTAAACTCAACATATAAATCAACGAAGAGACTAAGTAATTTGATCCTTTATTTAAAGAGAGCCGGTGGTAGGTGTAAACCGGTAATAAAGCCAAATGAAATCTACCTCTAAGAGGAACTAATCATTCCCGGTTTCAAACCGTTAACATGACGAAAGTGGACGTGTTAAAACGTCAACTAGGGTGGCAACACGGGCAATGCCTCGTCCCTTTGATTAGGGACGAGGCTTTTTTTATTTAAAAAAGGAGGTATGACAATGTTAGATATGAAATTGTTAAGAGAAAAACCCGATTTTGTGAAAGCGATGTTAAAACGTCGCGGTGAAGATGTGTCTGTCGTGGATCAACTTATCTCAAAAGATACACAACGCCGAACATTGATCCAAGCCATTGAAGACTTAAAAGCTAAACGCAACACCATCAGCAAACAAATTGGTCAATATAAACGAGAAGGGAAAGATGTCTCAGAGATTTTAGCTGCGATTGATGATCAAAAGGCAAGCATTGGCGAACATGATATCAAATTAAAAGCGCTTGAATCAGATATTAGACATCAATTATTAATGATCCCAAACCTACCACACAAAGACATTCCTGAGGGTCATGATGAATCAGATAATGTTGAAGTAAAAAAACATGGTAGCTTTAAAACCTTTGACTTTGAACCAAAACCACACTGGGACATTGCCACAGCATTGATATTCTTGATTTTGAACGTGCGGCTAAAATCGCAGCCAGTCGTTTTGTGGTTTATAAAGGATTAGGTGCAAGATTAGAACGCGCTTTAATCAACTTTATGATGGATATGCACACAGACAAACATGGTTATGAAGAAGTGTTGTTGCCATATATTGTCAATGAAGCATCGTTAGAAGCCACCGGTCAGTTTCCCAAGTTTAAAGACGATGTATTTAAGCTTACAGATAAACGCGGGCTTTATTTAAACCCAACCGCTGAGGTACCAAGCATTAACTTACATCGCGATGAAATCATGAATGGCGATGAGTTAACGAAAAAATATGCTGCTTTCACAACCGCTTTTAGACAAGAATCAGGTAGTGCTGGTCGTGATACAAGAGGCATCATTCGCTTGCATCAGTTTAACAAAGTCGAGTTAATTAAGTTTGCGAAACCAGAAGATTCTTATCAAGAATTAGAGTCGATGCTTAAAAATTCTGAAGCGGTTTTACAAGCTTTAGACATTCCTTATCGCGTGGTTGAGTTATGTGGTGGAGATATTGGTTTTTCAATGGCTAAAACCTATGACATTGAAGTCTATTTACCATCCTATAAAACTTACCGTGAAATCGGTTCTATTTCTAATGCAGAAGACTATCAAGCTAGACGTGCTAACATTCGCTTTAAACGCGATAAAGACAGCAAAACTGAATATGTACATACATTAAATGGCTCTGGCTTAGCCGTTGGAAGAACGTTTGTTGCCATTTTAGAAAACTACCAACAAGCAGATGGAACTATCATGGTTCCTGAAGTTTTAAGACCCTACATGGGCACAGATATCATAAAATAAATAGGAGGCTACATAGTATGCAAATGCAAAATGATTTTGATTTAACACAAGAAACAAAGATTTTGATTTTAAGTAACCGCAAAGAAAGTTTGACAGCACAAGCGGTCCTTAAAGCGCTTAATTTTGATGCAGATGAGATGACGTCATCATATGAATTGATTCACCCACTCAATAAAATGCCTGCGAAAAAAGTGATGATCCTCAATGAAAAACACCTAGATGATGAGGATAAGTTCGAAGCTGTATTTGGGGGTATAAAATCATTAAAAGATGACGCTATTGTCTTAGTAGATACATTTGCAAGTGAGCATCAAGCCTTGGTTGCTGAATATATTACCACCAAACATTATGCATTTACAGAGTTAAAGTCTGATCCGAAACAAGCGGCTACCATCTACCACACAAAAGCCACAGAAGCATTTAAGGAAGGCTTGGTAATTGGTGAAGCGGTTAACTTTACAAAAGATTTGGTCAACCGTCCATACAATGTGTTAAACGCAGAGAAATTAGCCAACATTGCTAAAACATTAGATGCGATTGATGGCGTTACAGTCAATGTCTTAGAAAAAGCAGACTGTGAAGCCATGAAAATGGGTGCTTTTTTAGGTGTTAATAAAGGGTCAACCGATGCCCCAAAATTGATTCATATCACATATAAAGGCAATCCAAATAACGATGATATGACCGCTTTAGTTGGTAAAGGTGTGATGTATGATACAGGGGGGTATTCTTTAAAAGGTGTCACCTCTATGCCTAACATGAAAATGGATATGGGTGGTTCAGCGACAGTCTTAGGTGCTCTAAAAGCCATTGCGACATTAAAGTTACCAGTTAATGTGAGTGTTGTGGTAGCTGCGACCGATAACCGTATTGGTGATAACGCCATTGTACCTGATGATGTGCTGGTGGCCGCTGATGGGACAACCATTGAGATCATTTCTACAGACGCAGAAGGCCGTTTAACCTTAGCGGATGCGGTATGGTTTGCACAAAAAGAAGGCGCAACAAAGATTGTGGATGTTGCGACATTAACCGGTGCTGTTGTTGCCGCCTTAGGTGATGCATATGTTGGGGCGTTTACCAATAATCAATCATTCTATGAAACAGTAGAAAAAGCGTCTAAAGCATCTAAAGAACATGTTTGGCAAATGCCTGTTGATAAAGCCCATGATAAACTGATTGAAAGTAACGTGGCAGATATTAAAAACAGTGGTGGGCGTTTAGCTGGTTCATCGACCGCTGCAGCCTTTATCAAACATTTCATCAATAAGGATGTACCTTGGGTTCATTTAGATATTGCTGGTACAGCCTATAAATCTGAATCTGGCGCTACTGGTGTCATGGTTAAAACACTAACAAACCTCTTCAGAATATAAAAAATGAGCCGTTCAATTTTGAAAATTGAACGGCTTTTTTTATGATAATGCGTTTTTAATGGCGTCTTGAATCTCTAAAAACGTTTCTTTAGATACATCATCTTGATGGTTAATGGTACTTAAAACCATGCCATCATTATCATAACGAGGCACAAGATGAATGTGGACATGATAGACGCTTTGTAGTGGTTGGTCGTTATTGTTGATGACATTTAATCCAATTGGGTTAAAGGCTTTTTTAAGTGCCTTGGCTACTTTGGGTACAGCTTGAAATAATGTTGCTGCAGTGTCATCATCTAAATCATACACGTTTTTCACATGTTTTTTAGGTATTAATAAGGTGTGACCTTTTGTGCCTTGCGTGATGTCTAAAAAAGCCATGGTGTGCTCGTCTTCATAGACCTTGTAAGCTGGAATTTCACCATCTAAAATTTTACAAAAAATACAATCCATTGTTTCACACTCCCATTTATGATTTTAAGATTTCTAATAAATCAAGCATTGATTCTAACATGTAATCAGGGGCTACTTCTTGAAGGTGGTCCCTGCCTTTAATACTCCAAGTTACACCAGCACATAAGATGCCAGCTTGTTTACCAGCTAGAAGATCACTTTGATTATCACCAATCATCATAGCGTTGGTTGCATTTAGTCGTTTTAAGGCAAGAAAAACCCCTTCAGGGTCTGGTTTTGGTATTTTAACATCTTCTAAAGCAATAAAGGTATCAAAATATGGCATCAGTTCAAAGTGTTCTACACTAGGCATCGCGGATTTGGAAAATTTCGATGTGACGATGCCAATCTTAAACCCGTCTTTTTTTAATTGTTTTAAAACATCAAGGACGTGTGGGTACAATGTGAATATCTCTTTTTCATGCTTAGTATAATAATCAAGGTACGTTTGAATGGCCTTGTCGACGAGATCGTCTTGATCGGTAAAGCGATTAAAAATAGTTCTAAGCGGTGGTCCGATTAAAGCAATGATGTCTTCTTTTGATAAAGACACACCTTTAAAATGTGTGCTAAATGCGTGTTGATAACTTTGAATGATGATGTCATTGGTGTCGATTAATGTCCCATCTAAATCAAATAAAATCGTATCTATCTTGTTCATATTATCACCTGAATTCATTTTATCATGTTTTTTGCAAAAGGTCACACCGTTATCATTGAGTATTTTTGTATTATAACTTATAATAGAAGCGACAAAGGAGTGAAAATATGGCAAATATTATGGATGAACTAAAAAGTAAAATCAAAGGTAAAGACATTCGCATTGTCTTTCCAGAAAGCACCGATGAACGCATTGTAGAAGCCGCTGTTAGGTTATCTAAAGAAGGGATGATATCCCCGGTTTTAATTGGGCGCAAAGAACGCATAAAAATGGATGTTACTGGCATTGATGTGATTGATCCCTTAGACACACCATTGTACAATGAATTTGTTCAAGCTTTAGTTGAAAGACGTGCTGGTAAGTGTACATATGAACAAGCTAAGGAAATGGTCAAACAACCTAATTATTTTGGAACGATGATGGTTTATATGAATAAAGCTGATGGATTGGTGAGTGGTGCTATCCACTCTACTGGTGATACGGTAAGACCAGCTTTACAAATCATTAAAACCAAACCCGGGATCACCAAAACATTTGGTTATTTTTTAATGGTTCGTGATGATGAAAAATACATCATGGGTGATTGTGCGATCAATCCTAATCCTAGCAGTGAGGATTTGGCGGAGTTTGCGGTTGAATCCGCGAAAGCTGCGAAGATGTTTGGGATTGAACCTAAAGTAGCGTTATTATCTTTTTCTACCAATGGGAGTGCTGTGACTGATGAAACCAAAAAAGTGGTCAAGGCAGCGAAAATTGCTAAGAAGAAACACCCAGAGTTTGATATTGATGGTGAGATGCAGTTTGATGCGGCTTTTGTTAGCAGTGTTGGGGAGAAAAAATTTCCAAGCAGCAGTGTCGCAGGACAAGCTAATACCTTTATATTCCCGGATTTAAACAGTGGCAATATCGGTTATAAGATTGCACAACGTCTTGGCCGTTTTGAAGCGATGGGGCCTGTTTTAGCCGGTTTAAATAAACCAGTGAATGATTTATCACGTGGTTGTAGCGCTGAGGATGTTTATAACACCGCAATCATTACCGCTGCTCAAAGTATGATGACAGATTAAAAAGCTCTTAACTGAGCTTTTTTATTCTTAAGAGGTGACACTATGAAAACATGCACACTCATATACAATCCGGTCAGTGGTAAGAAAACATTCGAACAGGCATTGCCTAAAGTAGAAGCCCGTTTATCGGCACTAGGTTACACGTGTAACATATATAAAACAGCTTACCCAACGCATGCAGAATTGTTGGTTCAAGAAATTATGAATAAAGCCAAACCATCATTGCTTGTGATTGCAGGGGGTGATGGCACCTTTAATGAATGTTTAAATGGTTTGATGATGTTTGACGATAAACCAGATGTGGCTTATATTCCTAGTGGGACATCCAATGATTTGGGAACATCACTTGGTATTTCAAAAGATCTTGATGACGCTTTAGATGTGATTGAAGCTTATCAAAAAGTCAATATGGATGTTGGTGTTTCTAAACATGGGTACTTCTCATATGTGTGTGCCACCGGAAGTTATATTGATATTTCATATGAAACCTCATCATTTTTAAAACGACTGCTAGGGTTTTTTGCTTATATCATCTCAGGGGTTAAACGTTTTTTTAGACTGAAAAAAATGCACATGAGTATCACAACCATGGAAGGCAAAACCTATAAAGGCACTTACACGTTAATGCTGGCGATTAATTCACGACGTGTGGCCAGTTTAAACATGATTAACAGACCGATTTTAGATGATGGAAAACTTGATGTGATATTATATAAGTACACCCCCTTATTAAATAACGTGTTGTTTTTCATTGGTTTTTTTATCAAGCCCCCTAAAATGCCTAGGATGAAGCGATTTCAATCAAAGGGCATTGTGATTGAGGTTGATGATGCTCATCATTGGAATCAAGATGGAGAGAAAAAAGGCTCAGGCAATAATGCAATACATGTGGTAAGGCAAGCTTTACCAATTATCATCAATAAAAAGCGTCATAAATACTTTAAAAATCAGGATTGAGATAAATGACACACACGATTAAAGAAGTGATTGTGGTTGAAGGCAATCACGATAAAGCCCGTATCCTTGAGGTGTTCCCTGAGGTGGATGTGGTCATCACAAACGGGTATGAAGTTCCACGTGAAACCATTGTGATGTTGAAACGTTTAAATAAGACTAGAGGGCTCATTTTAATGCTTGATCCTGATGGTGCTGGTGAACGGATTAGACGGTCGCTTGTCGATGAAGTCGGTTCTTGTAAGCATGTTTTTATCAAGAAACACTTATCACACGATAAAGTAAAAAATAAAATAGGCATTGAACATGTTGATAAAGCGATCATAAAAAATGCCTTATCATCATCAGTGCGAACCGCGACCATGACCTCTAATTTTAAGACCAAAGATTTGATTCGATATGGTTTAATGGGTTCTAAATTTGCGCATAGAAGAAGACTTTTGGCGGCTGAATATCTTGAGATAGGTGAGAGTAATGCCAAGGCTTTTTTACATAAAATTAATATGTTTGGCATTGAAAAAGACACAATGGACGAGGTGATGACATGGGTGAATCAAGCCATCAACACACAAAAATGATGTTGAAGGATCATAAACTACACATAAAAAAGAAATTCGGACAGAATTTTCTAATTGATGACAACGTCATTAATAAAATTGTTGATAGTGCTATGATAGACAAACAAACCTCAGTGATCGAAATTGGTCCTGGACTTGGCAGCATGACCATGCGACTGGCTAAACAAGCTAAACACGTGTTAGCCTATGAAATTGACGACGACCTAATTAAACCATTAAAAACCTTGTTTAAGGGTGAATCTAATATTACGCTTATCCATGATGATGTTTTAAAAAGACAGCTTGATGATGATATTAATACGTATTTCGACCGAGAAGACCGTGTGGTGGTGGTGGCTAATTTACCTTACTATATCACCACGCCTATTTTGTTTAAATGTTTAGAAGAGTCCGACAAAATTGATGTGTTGACACTCATGACACAGTTTGAAGTGGCAAAACGGCTTACGGCTTCAAAGGGCACTAAAGATTATAATGCTTTAAGTGTGTTGATGCATTATAAAACACATAGTACCTTTGAGTTTAAAGTCAATCGTACAGTTTTTATGCCACCACCGAATGTCGATAGTGCGGTGATTAGGTTAGAGATTAAGCGGGATAGACCTCAAATTGATGAACCATTTTTCTTTGATTTTATCAAAGAGGCGTTCCGACAAAAACGCAAAACATTGATCAACAACCTTCATCAAGCTTATTTCATTGAAAAAGAGGTATTAAAGCATATGTTGTCATCGCTAGACATCCAGGCGACCATTAGAGCTGAGGCCTTAGGTGTTCAAACACTGATGAATATCAGTGAGAGAATAAGACAAGATTTCTTTTAAGTTCCATTTGGAACTTAAAGAAAAGAGGTGTTTTGTATGAAAGAAAAAGCATTTGCAAAGGTGAATCTATTTTTGGATGTTGTGGGGAAAAGATTAGACAATTACCATAATCTTGAAACGATCATGGCCCCGCTTGCATTGCATGATGTCTTAACGTTTACTATGCTTGAGGAGCGCCGCATTGAAGTCATAACAAACATACATGTTACCGATGAACCTGAGGATAATTTAATTTATAAAATTGCGGCTTNTATACTGGAGACTTATAACATCAACAAAGGTGTACGCATTGAATTAGAGAAAAATATTCCAATTGCAGCCGGGTTGGCTGGTGGAAGCGCAGATGCCGCGGCGACATTAAGAGGCTTAAATAAACTATTTAAGTTAAAACTTAACTTGGATTTGCTGGCTGAAATTGGAGAGCGCTTTGGCGCTGATATTCCGTTTTGCGTCCACAATAAACTTTGTATTGCAAGAGGGAAAGGCGAATCACTTGTTTTCTTAAACAAGAAATTAAACATGCCTATTTTGCTCATCACACCAAAGGTTCATGTTAGCACAAAGGCTATTTTCAATCTTGTTAATGTGGCTGATCTTGAACATCAAAAAATCACAAACATTTCTAATGCGATTTATAATTGTAATAAGCCATTGTTAATGCAGTCATTGTTTAATGCATTAGAACCGATTAGCTTTAAGAAATTTCCTGAAATTAAGCAATTAAAAGACGATGTGCTTAAAGAAGGGGTCTCTTCTGTGTTAATGAGCGGGACAGGTCCAACGGTTTTTGTTTTATCTGAAAACAAACAAGATTTAGATCGACTCTACAACAAATATAGATCAGATTATCAAGTGAATCTAACGAAAATAACGTAGTCAAGCCGAGCACATTTGTTTAAAAATATTTGAAAACGCTTTATTCATGTGTTATAATTCACACTATAAAATAGGATTACTCAAATAATGCGGGGTGGAATGATGGAAATTACAGATGTTCGAGTCAAAAAACTTAATAGTGATAACCGCCTTAAAGCCATTGCGGCGATTACTATTGATGATTGTTTCGTGGTTCATGAGTTAAGAATTATTGATGGTAAGGATGGTTTGTTTGTGGCGATGCCTTCACGCAAAATGCCTAATGGTGAGTTTAAAGATGTCGCACATCCAATCAATCAAGAAACCAGAAACCGTATCGAAGGCGTCGTGATCGAAGCCTTTAACAACCTTGAAGATATGAATGAAGAAGCAAAAGAAGCTAGTTCTGACTCAGCTGATGCTGAAGCGGAATAAGCTTTATCCGTTTAACATTTAAAGTGCAACTTTCAAAAGTTGCATTTTATTTTTGTCTGCTTTAAGTTATAATGAAATTGTAAATATATGATGGAGGTTTTGAAGAGTATAATGGCGACATTAGATGGTCATAAAGTCAAGTTGTTTAGTTTAAGCGCCAACCGAAAATTGGCTAAAGAAATTTCAGAGTATGCAAAATTGCCACTGTCTAACTGTGAGGTTAAACGTTTCGCAGATGGAGAGATTGGTGTCAACATTGAAGAAACAGTTAGAGGACATCACGTATTCATCATTCAACCAACACACCCTCCGGTGAATGAGAATATCATGGAACTACTGATTATGATAGATGCGGTTAAGCG
>SL_3KL_010_SEDDRAFT_10003296_pt1 | contig 14663 bp, 11 predicted proteins | sample SodLakKL_010_SED_2_FD_10381 | JGI IMG/M metagenome (IMG submission 10381)
TAATGTGATCCTAAGTGACGTACTGCGATCATGTGAGCTTCGGATTGGATCACCATCTCCAGGCGGGATTTCATTTCTCTGATTAAATCCCTGATACGACGACGATTATCAAAGTTCGAATGCCTCAATATTTCACCCATAAGGGAAAAGAGCTGCTGGGATTTGTCACGCAGTGCCGAGCCTTGCATGATGAGTTTAGGATAATAGTCTCCATTCTTTTTTCGATCCATAAAATTCTCAATGGTAAAACTTATTCCACCGGTGTAAATATCGATTTCATTGGAAAGTTCTTCGTATGTGAACCTTTCAGTACCGATTCTTCCTAAAAGCTTTGATAGTAATGATGCATAAGGAATCAATTCTTGAGGAACAACCCTTAAATCAAAAGCAAGGTCTGTGTATAATATCTTGTTTGTATAAATTTCACTATACAGAACCTTTGATCCGAAAAGTTCACGGATCTCCTGTGGGAGTTTTTTTGTTCTGTCTTCAATATCCGCCCTTGAAAGCTGGGGGATTGATTCCAAGCTTTCCTTTGAATCAGGTGTCGCCTGCTTTTTCTTTAATTTTTTAGTAGCTTGAACGAGATTATCCAATTCTTCCTTTGTCAAGCTCTTCTTGAAGTCCTGTAATTCCTTTTTCACTTCATTATCTCGTTTTTTTGTCAGCCCTTTTTCAGGCTCTAGAGACAAGAGCAGCTGATGGGGATTATTCATCAAGTGTTTTTCAATCAATTGCTCGAAATAATCAGAAGTCAATGCTTGCCTGATTTTCCCAAAAACATGACCGTATTCTAAATGAATTGAGGGGTGTTTATCATAAAGCCATGTATCCATGGTTTTGATGCCATAGATCAATCCTTTCGGATATCTCCCATAATCAGCTTCTCTCAATTCAAATTCTGTACTGTTTATGGACGCTTCGATTAACCGTTTATCAATTCCCTCATGAACAATTTTCTCCAATGTTTCATAAATGACATTCTGAAACCGTTTGACATCCTTGGGATTTGCTCCCTTTACAATCACAGAAAAATTATGCTGTAACAAACTCTCATCATAAGAGCTTAGAACATCTTCTCCTATATCCGCCTCAAGAAGTGCCTTTTTTAAAGGGGCAGCGGGTGAGTCCAACAACATATGATTCAAAATATCAAACGCCAGATAAAACTCCGGATCTCTTGAATCTCCTACTGCGTAATTCAAGGTCAGGTATGTTTTGTTTTTCTCGGCTTCACCTTCACCGATAGGATATTTTTCAGTGACCACCTTTGGTTCCTTAAATGGTGGATGAAGAGGAATCCCCGAGTCAATTTCTTTTGCTTCAAACTTATTAAGATATTCTTCATTTATAAAACGGAGATGTTCTTCCATATCCCCGTCACCATACAGATATATGTATGAATTTGAAGGGTGATAATACTTTTTGTGAAACTCAATGAATTTATCGTAGGTTAAGTCAGGAATCTCATCGGGATCTCCTCCTGATTCATTTCCATAAATGTTGTCCGGAAACAAGTGCTCTTGAATCTTCCGGAACAATAGCTGGTCAGGGGATGAGAATGCTCCTTTCATCTCGTTGTATACGACACCGTTATACTTAATATCATCTCCCGGATTTTCCAGCTCATGGTACCAACCCTCTTGTCGTAAAATGTCGGGATCGTTGTAAATATTCGGATAAAAAACTGCATCCAAATAGACATCCATAAGATTTTTAAAATCCTGAGGATTTTGACTGGCAATTGGATACATGGTCTTGTCAGAAAAAGTCATGGCATTGAGAAATGTATTTAAGGAGCCCTTTGCCAATTCGATAAAAGGGTCCTTTGCTTTAAATTTTCTTGATCCGCAGAGAACCGCATGTTCCAGGATATGGGGAAGTCCTGTGCTGTCTTGTGGTGGAGTTCTAAAGCTGATCGAAAACACTTTATTCCTGTCATCATTTTCAAGATAGTAGAGCTTCGCCCCGCTCTTTTTGTGCATATAAAGATAGCCTATGGAATTAATTTCCTTGACTTCACCTTTTTCCTGCAGTTCAAATCCGTGTAATAACTGTCCCTCTTCAAGATTCATTGTCTATCATCCTCTCCTTTCCCTTGCATGGTATTATTAACATTGATTTTGAGTTTATTATACCATTCATCCCTAAGGAAAAACAAATTGGACTTATAAAAGCACCCTTCTTATTCCACTTCCTCTATCATCGCTCCATCTTTGTTGCCTTTAACAATTTTACAATCAGCATTGATTCCTTCTTTCTCAAAGATGTTCATCATCTGACCTGCTAGATCACTTCCATGCAATTCATTTCTTGCAATTCCGATGACCGTCGGCCCCGCCCCGCTAAGAGCAATCGGAACCTCCAATTCTCTTGATGCCTGGATTGCTTTTTGCATCCCCGGTACTAATGATGCTCGATAATGCTCATGGAGTTTGTCTTTCATGGTCTTTGCCACCAAATTATAGTCCCCGGTTTCAAAGCCTATCATCAGGAGACTAAGTCGACTCAGATTAAAGACGGCATCTTTCATAGGAACTGTCTTCGGCAGAATTTCTCTTGCTTTTACCGTAGAGAGCATGCACTTGGGGATAACAATCACATATCTCCATTCTTCAGGTAAAAGCTTTTTTTTCCAAAAAACCGTCCCATCCTCTTCAGTCATGCTGGCAACGAGGCCTCCAAAGAAAGCGGGAAGAGCATTATCAGGGTGACCTTCAAATTTCACAGCAATTCCCAGTAGCTCCTGTATGTTCAAAGGGTTTCCCAGGAGACTGTTCATACCAAGTATACCTCCAACAACAGCAGAGGATGAGCTGCCTAGACCCCTTGTCGAGGGGATGTTATTGTGAAGTGAAATGCTGAAACTTTCATTGCTTTCATCAGAGAAACCTCTTTTTTTTGCAATGTTTAAAACCATTATGGCACTTTGATATACAATGTTTTCCTCTGTAGTAAGGATTTCTTCTGCGCCTTCTCCATAAATCCTGATGGAAAAGGGTTTGTTTTTTTCTATCACAATTTCATTATAAATCTCCAGGGCAATTCCCATAGAGTCAAATCCCGGACCAAGATTAGCAGATGTCGCCGGAACCTTTACTTTTACTTTTTTCATTAATTTCACCCGCCTAATCGATTAACTTTAAAATTTCTTTTTCTTCTGCTTCTACAGGATTTATTTTCTGATTCATTGTTTCAATTGCATAGTTCGGATCTTTGAGACCGTTCCCGGTATTGACGCAAACAATTTTTTCATTTCTCCTGAAGTTCCATTTCTCTTTATATTTTAACAGCCCTGCCACAGAGGCTGCTGATGCGGGCTCAACAAAGATTCCCTCTTCTCTTGCCAGCATTTTGTATGCATCGGTAATCTCTTCATCGGTAACACTCTTTATATGACCTTTCGAGTGATTTATTGCTTCATTTGCTTTTTCCCAACTTGCAGGATTTCCGATCCGAATTGCTGTTGCAATTGTTTCAGGATTTTTAAAAATTTTCCCCTGAACAATGGGGCTAGCACCATCTGCTTGATATCCTAAAAGCCCGGGAAGTTTCTCTGCATGACCGGCGGCTTTATACTCTTTAAATCCCTTCCAGTAGGCTGTAATATTTCCGGCATTACCAACCGGAATCGCAAGATAATCCGGTGCATCTCCCAGCTCATCACAGATTTCAAATGCTGCAGTTTTTTGTCCTTCAATCCGATAAGGGTTAATACTGTTCACCAGTGTAACAGGGTGATTTTGAGAAATTTTCTTNACCAGCTCTAATGCTTCNTCAAAATTACCTTTAATACTGATTACCNTTCCTCCATACATTTGAGCCTGAGCCAATTTTCCCAATGCAATTTTCCCCTCCGGAATCAGGATAATCGTCTTTAATCCGGCAACGGCTCCATAGGCTGCTGCAGATGCAGATGTGTTTCCGGTTGAAGCACAGATGATCGCTTCCGACTGATTTTCCAATGCTTTTGCAACTGCCATCACCATTCCCCGATCCTTGAATGACCCTGTCGGATTCAGTCCCTCGTATTTTAAATATACCTTGGCCCCCACTATCTCCGATATGCTTTTGGCATAGATCAGGGGGGTAGAGCCTTCGTGAAGTGAAAGATGTGGGGTTTTTTCTGTAATCGGCAAAAACTTTTTATATGCTTCAATAATTCCTTTCCTCATTCGCTTTCCTCCTTCATTTCAAAATAGGGACAACGATAAGTCTATTTATGGTGGTGAAGTCCAAATTCCATAGCTTAAGGATCCCTAAACTTTTTATTGATATCTCACTATATTGTACATTTATTCAGAATATTGTCAACGATGCAGCCTATGATTCCCAAAAAAAAAGATCTCGCTCCACGAGAGTGAGATCTTTTCCGATTTATCGACTTCAAAGTCGTCCGGTTATCTTTGGATTTCCACTTCATTGTCCACAGGGACATTTTCTAAGGTCTCTCCTTCGCCAAATTCAAAATGCCCCGATTGGTAGGGTTCTTCCTCAATGGTGATAAGGACCTCCTCTGCCAAGAAGTATTCTCCTATCGTTCTTACAACACTTGTCAAAATCATATTTTCCAGTGAACTTCCGGCATTCATCTCTGTAAGAAACTCTTCTGAAAAATCAATATGTGCAACGAAGTTCTCCCGATTTAACCGTATATAATTGATCCTTGTATTTTCACTCATCAACTGTGTATACTCTTGTGAATCTTTTGGAGCCTTCTGAAAATACTCCTCGAACATCCCTTCAATTGAATCATTTGTCCCCAGTGTTATTTCTTCGTCCAAGAACACCAGCTGATTTTGATTAAAATCAGGATAAAAGAATTTGTGATTTTCAGTAGTTTGATAATCTTCCTCCACCTCCACCAGTTCAGAGCAGATTACCGTGTCTCCCGCTTCAAAACGGGTCTTAATCTTCCCATAGCCTTTTGCATAATAGACGATAAACTCGCTGCCGTCCTCAAAAGTTGTCACTTCTATTCCATTAAAAGTTCCGGCCGGAGTGTCTAACGAAAGATTCACACCGGTAATTTGCCGAATAACTCCTTCTCTAACTGTCCATTGAGTTCCTGATTCAATCGGTTCCATGATCAGGACTTCAGCGCCCTCTGAATCTTCAATCGTTACATTATGATCGTAAAAGCTCTCCTTCCTATTGGCTGCTTCATACTGAAGCAATGAATACACTTTTCCTTCACGGTATTCAATCACTTCAAGAATTGTTGTGCCTGCTGTTTCTCGGCGAATTTGTGCGCGACTGTCAGTCATGTAATCGAAGTGGACTCGTTCAGAGGCAAACTCGCTTCCTTCTCCATCATAGTGAAGTCGAGTATTTTCCAAAAATGGATAAAAATCGTGACTTTTTAATACCGCCTCCTCATCATTGTCGTTTTTCGTATCATTCTGATCTGATTCTTCATCATTGCTGTCATCATTCCCTATCTCTCCATCATTTTCCTGTCCGTTAACAGAAGGTTCCTGACTATTATCAATCTCATCATCCCTTCCGCACCCCACTAAGAAGATGCTTGTTGCGAAAAGCAATATAAAGATTAGTATCATTGTTTTTTTCATGATTCTCTCCTTTCGCACAAATAGAGATTCAACAAAACATCCTTGCATTATATATTTACCCTCTTTTTACTATTTCTATCCGAACTGCTCATTCGGTTAATTTTATTACATAGTTCGATAAAAATTGGGTATTAAATAAATGTTGTAATAGTTTTGCGATCAAAATTGATAAAGGAGTGTGAAAGGATGAGTAACCAGGAAAGAACAGTTTTAACCGGAAATCAAGGGGTTGCAAGAGGCTTTTATGAAGCAGGCGGTCTTGTTGCTGCCAGTTATCCGGGATCTCCCACAGTAGAGATTCTTGAGTCGATCAAAGAGTATAAGGAGGTTTATTCCGAATTTTCCACAAGTGAGAAGGTTGCTTTGGAAGTTGCAATCGGTGGATCCTTTGCGGGTGTTCGGTCTATGGCTTCGATGAAACATGTGGGTGTGAATATTGCCGCTGATCCTCTAATGACTTTTACACAAACAAAAACGAATGGAGGCTTTGTGTTGCTTTCAGGTGACGATCCGGGAATGGCAAGTTCTCAGAATGAACAGGACAACCGCATCTTAGGAAAATTCGCCAATATGGGCATCCTTGTTCCTGCCGATTCTCAGGAAGCAAAAGACTTTACCAAAACTGCCTTCGATCTCAGTGAAGACTACCACTTGCCAATGATGGTGAATATTACTTCCCGGGTATGCCACAGTCGTACACCTGTCGTCCTGGGTGAACGCAAAGACGTTCAAGCAAAAGCCTTTGAAAAAGATGTTGAACGCTACTGTATGATCCCTCCCCATACTCACAAACTGCAGCATGACATGAAAAACCGTATAGAGAAATTAAAAGAGCTGGCATACGATAGTGAGTTGAATGTTCTAGAGGAAAAGAAGGGTGCAGATACTTTAGTGATCACTTCAGGTTTGGTCTATCATAATCTCAAAGAGTTGAACCCTCCTGTGAGCATTTATAAACTTGGCATGGTCTATCCGATTTCTCCTAAAAAGATTCAAGAATTATCGGATAAGTATGAAAATATCATCGTTGTTGAAGAATTGATGCCGTTAATCGAAAATGAAGTGAAATTAATGGGTGTCTCCTGTGAGGGAAAGAAATATTTCCCCTTCACCGGTGAACTGCACACGGAAGTAATCGAGGAAGGCCTTTTAGAAGCAGGGGTTCTTTCCGAGCGAAAAACTTCGGATAAAAAGCCTGCTGCAAGCGTCAAAAGACCCCCTCTTTTTTGTGCAGGCTGCCCTCACCGACCGATCTTTGATATTTTGAAGAAATTACGGAAACGGGTCATTGGAGATATCGGTTGTTATTCCATGGCAATGTTCGAGCCCTTTCAAGCCTCTGATTCCATCATCAGTATGGGCGCCACACTGGGAATCACAAAAGGAATGAGTAAGGCTAACGGATTGGTTGGGAACTCTGAACCTCTGGTCTCTGTCATCGGCGATGGTACAATGTTCCATTCCGGTCTTCCGGGTTTTGTCAATCTTCTCCATCAGAAAGATGATGCGGAAAACATGACCTTTATTATCCTTGACAACCGTACAACTGCCATGACCGGGGGCCAACCCACAGCCGCATCAGGAAACTACGCTAAAGAAGATGATATGAAAGTAGACATTAAAGCAATCCTGAAAACTATGGGACATGAGAATGTAAAGGAAGTCGACCAGTTTGATTACGAGGCGACGAAGGAAGTGATCAAAACTGAAACCAATACTCCCGGAATCTCCTTTATTATTGCTAAAAGGCCCTGTGCGTTAAAATTTAAAATTCAGGAAAATACCTTCTATGTGAATCCCAATGTCTGTATTGGCTGTCGTAACTGTGTGAAAACCAATTGTCCTCCTATCCGGATGAAAAAGTATAAAAATATCGATAAGCTCAAGTCCTCCATTGATCCCGACATGTGTGCGGGTTGTAGTGTTTGTGCACAGGTGTGCCCGGTGGATGCCATTCAGCCAAAGGGTCAGCATCCTGACCACAGTAAGAAAGGAAGCGCAAAATACAAGCGTAAGGAGTATGAAAAATACGATTTGAACAACGATTAACTGAATAAACCCTGTAATCCCAATGTTTACGAATCTTAAAGGAGGGAAACTATGGAAACAATTAATATTTTATTAGGTGGTGTAGGTGGCCAAGGTCTTGTTCTTACCACAGATATCATTTGCAAAGCTGCTTTTAAGGAAGGATATGACGTAAAAAGCAACGACGTAATCGGTCTGGCCCAGCGGGGAGGAATGGTTTGGGGTTCGGTTCGGTTTGGCAGGAAGGTACACTCTCCAAATATCCCTGTCGGCAAGGCTCATTATGTTTTAGGCCTTGAGCCTCTTGAAGCTCAGCGTTGGGATCATCTCCTCAATGAACAGTCCGTGGTGATTGTTAATACAAAGGAGGTCCATCCGACACCGGCTTTACTGGAGAAAGTTGACTATCCAACGGATGAAATTAAAGAGTTCTATGAACGGTACGAGAATTATACCTCAAATTTCAGCAATGATGCGAAAAAACTTGGTAACCGAAAGGCAGCCAACACAGTCTTGATCGGGATAATGGCTCGCTTTTTACCGATTTCCGTGGAAACATGGAAGGAAATCTTAAAAGAAAACGTACCTCCGAAAGCCATTGAGGTAAACATGAAAGCCTTCGATTTCGGTTATTCAGAGTTTGAAAACGAGTAGAGAAAAAGAGTCCCCCTCACCGGGGACTCTTTTCTTTATTCGGGAGTATTACAACAAACTCTGTTCCGATTCCCTCTTCACTGTTCACTTTGATTCTCCCGTCGAAGGAACGGACCACATGCTTCACAATAGCAAGTCCCAAACCAGTCCCTCCTACTTTTCTGGAACGACCCTTGTCTACTCGATAAAATCGCTCAAACAGCCTTGGCAAATCCTGTTTAGGAATGCCCAGACCGTTGTCCTTAACGGAAATGATGGTATTACCGTATTTCGTATAGGTTCTTAGCCATATTTCACCGGAGTTCGGTGTATACTTTACTGCATTGTCCAGCAAGTTGATCATCATTTGCTTAAACCAATCCTGATTTCCACGGATATTTGGAATCTCTTTTTCAATTTCCGATCTAACTCTGATATTCTTGTCTTCTGCCAAAGGCTTAATCATGTCAAGAGTTTCTTCTATTACTGATCGAACATCCACATCCCCTTTAAGGCTGCTGCTCATAGGATTTTCTATCTCCGATAAAGTGAGAATGTCTGCAATCAGTCGGGTTAAACGATCTGTCTCAATATTGATAATCTCCAAAAATCGATTTCTGTGCGCTGGATCGTCCGCAGCCCCCGCCTTCAAGGTTTCAACAAATCCTTTGATCGATGTCAGAGGAGTTTTGAGTTCGTGGGATACATTTGCAACAAAATCCGATCGCATTCGTTCCAGTTTTTTCATTTCCGTCAAATCTTCGATCGACACCACCATGCCGATGGTTCTGTTCGGGTTATTTGGCATTCGTATCAAGCTGGTATTTAACTTCAAATTCCTTTTTTTCGGGTGATGCAGCTCCCATTCTATCTGTGTTTCCTGATTTTCATCAAAGATTTTTTGGACACTCTCATCAAACACGTGGTTTCGGATAACCTCAAGAATATGCTTCCCGTAGACATTCTCTTTTTTAGTCTGAAACAGATTCTCTGCAGCAGGATTGAAGAGGATCACTCTTTTCTCATTATCAATTGCAATGATCGGATTGGTGATGCTGGTTAGAAGTGCTTGAAATTTACTATTGCGGTCTTCAAGGGTTTCAAAAGACTCCTTGAGATTTATCCTCATCAGATTGAAGGAATAGGCTAATTCGCTGAACTCATCCTCAGTTGGTACATCAAGTTCCTTATCTAGGTTCCCCTTCGCAATCTCATCTGTATTATCGATTAATTTCCTTACAGGTTCAATAATCTTGTTAATAAAACGATAACCCAGGATCGATGCGAGACTGATTCCCAGTGCAATTGAAATCACAATATAAATCATCAGCTGTCGATTGATATTTTCGATTTCTGTCAAAGGAAGAGACAGCCTTATGATAAAAAACGATCCATCTTCATTATAGGCAGGTATCGCAACATAAAGCATTTCTTCTTGGACAGAATCACTAAACCGTATAGATGTTCCAACGTCTCCTTCAATGGATATCTGTATTTCTTCTCTATTCANGTGGTTATCCAGACCATCTTCAGTCATGAATGTATCCCCTAAAACAACACCTTCATCGTTGATAATCGTAATTCGTGCATCAATAAATGCACCCAATCGATCCACTTCTTTTTGCACTTCTCCTGAAGAGTCAATTGTTTCCTCCTGAAGAATGGCTTCCACCAACCGTGCGTTGTCCAACAAACGGTTTTCGACCTCATCCACATAGCGATTTCGTATTAAGCTCAAGGACAATAAGCCGGTGAGTAATGTTCCCGAAAGAAGCACCGCAATAAGTAAGATAATTAATTTTTTTTTCATTATTCATCATCCCTTGGCATTCTATACCCGACTCCTCGTTTCGTTTCAATGTACGGATTGTCATCCTGATCTCCGATTTTTACACGCAAATGCCGTATATGGACATCAACAGTCCTGCTTTCTCCAAAATAATCGTATCCCCATATTTTATCCAACAGAAAGTTTCGTGACAAAACCTTCCCTTGATGCTCCATCAATAATTTCAATAAATCAAACTCTTTTACTGTCAACGGAAGGACCTCTTGCTCTTTTATCGCTTCGCGACTTTCCCGATCGAGAATAAGATCACGATATCGTAATGATGTTTCTTCCGTATTCAGCTTATGGGTATAAGTGCTTCTTCGAAGTACGGCTTTTACTCTCGCCAATAATTCTCTGATGTTAAAGGGTTTTCCAATATAATCATCTGCTCCGATTTCCAGCCCGAGAATCCGGTCAGAATCTTCCCCCTTTGCTGTCAGCATAATAATCGGCAAATACTGGTGTTTTTCATTGTTTCGCACTTTATTGCAGACCTGAATCCCATCAATCCCGGGAAGCATAAGGTCGAGAATCATCAAATCCACTTTCTCCTTTTCGATAAGATCCAACGCTTCTTCACCTGTTTCAGCAGTTAGGACAGAGTATTTCTCGGATTCCAGGTTGTAACTAAGCAATTCGAGAATATGTTCTTCATCATCCACGACAAGTACTCTTTGATTCTTCATGGAACTCCTCCCTTTTTAAAAAGCCGGGCCTTCGCCCGGCTTTCGATTCATTAAATACTATATTCGCTGGTCACTTTAATATTTCCTGCCCTGATAATAAAAAACGTTCTGATGATCGGCTCTAGTTGATTTTTACCCTCTCTCCCGTAACCATATAAATAATCCTCTCTGCAATATTTGTTGCATGGTCAGCAGTCCTCTCCAAATATCGGCCGATAAACAGCAGCTGAGTTGCTTGGTGAGCGTTCTCGGGATTCTCGAGAATTTTTTCAATCAGCTCCAGATAAATGGCTTCGTAAAGGTCATCGACTTCTTCGTCATCATCATCCAGTTCTTTTGCCAACTCCACATCCTGATGTAAGAATGCATCTAAAGACTTATTCACCATGGCCTCGGTCAATGTTGCCATCTTCGGAATATCCACCAGTGGTTTTATAAAGGGATCATGACCGATCTCCAGTGTTACTTTTGCAATGTTCACAGCATGATCTCCCATTCGCTCAAGATCAGTGATAATTTTCATGATGGTTCCGATGATTCGTAAATCCTTCGCAATCGGCTGTTGAAGTGCAATAAGGTTCATACATTTATTTTCAATCTCCAGTTCCAATCGATCTATGTCATCATCTAATTCAAAGACACTCATTGCTCTTTCCAAATCCTGTTTTATTAATGCTTGGATCGAGACTTCAATAATATTCTGGACCATCGCCCCCATTTTAAGCAGCTTAATATTTAGAGATTCAAGTTCTTTTTGAAATTCACTTCGCATAGGATTCCCCTCTTTTCATTGAATTGATACATCTTCCTTCACCTTTATCCAAATCGTCCGGTCACATAATCTTCCGTTCGCTGATCTTTCGGATTTGTAAATATTTTATCGGTTCCGTCCTTCTCTACTAGTTCTCCCATTAAGAAAAAGTTTGTATAATCGGAAATTCGAGCTGCCTGATGCATGGAGTGGGTCACTATAACAATCGTATAATGCTTTTTCAATTGGGTAATTAAATCTTCAATTTTGTTTGTCGCAATGGGATCAAGGGCGGATGTCGGTTCATCCATTAAAAGAACTTCCGGTTTCATCGCCAGGGCTCTTGCAATGCAAAGTCGCTGTTGTTGCCCTCCCGATAATCCTAAAGCTGATTTGTTGAGACGATCCTTTACTTCCTCCCATAATGCCGCTTCCTTAAGACTTTCCTCCACTATACGATCAAGATCCCGTTTGTTTTTAACTCCGCAACGGCGTGGTCCATAGGCAACATTCTCGTAAACGGATTTCGGGAATGGATTGGGCTTTTGAAAGACCATACCGATTTTTCGTCTCAGCGCCACCACATCTAAGTCCTCATCGTAGATTTCCCTTCCCTCAAACATTACCTGGCCGTTGATTTTCACATTTCGAATCAGATCATTCATCCGATTCAGAGTTCGAAGAAATGTTGATTTCCCGCAACCCGAAGGACCAATCAATGCGCTGACTTTATTCTTCTCAATGACAGTATTTACTTTTTTTAAGGCTTGGAAATCACCATAGAAGAGATCCAAATCCTTCACTTCGATTATTGACATCGCTTTTCCTCCTAAAATCATCTATTTATTATAACCGTTATTTTTTAACTTGTACTGTTTTTAAACTTTAATCGTATAAGGGTGGCAATAAGAAAAAACACTCCCACCAGACCCAATAAAACGAGGGCTGTCCCGTATTTAATGGATTCCGGCATTCCCGGTACCTGAGTCGATACAATATAAAGATGGTAAGGAAGAGCCATTACCTGGTCAAAGAGAGAGTTTGGCATTCTGGGAATGAAGAATGCTGCCACTGTCAGTAAAATCGGTGCAGTCTCCCCTGCTGCTCTCCCGATCCCGAGAATTCCTCCAGTGAGTATTCCGGGCATCGCCCTTGGCAGTACCACATGAAGAATGGTCTCCCACTTTGATGCTCCCACAGCCAGCGATGCCTCTCGATATCCGTCCGGAACGCTTTTAATCGCTTCTTCCGAGGTAGTGATGATAATCGGTAGAATCAAACATGCCAATGTAAGAGCTCCTGCAATGATTGAAGAACCGAACCCTAAGAAAAATACGAATAATCCCAGTCCAAAAAGCCCGTAAACGATGGAAGGCACTCCGGCTAAGTTCAAAACAGCTATACGAATCAATCGGGTTAATTTCCCTTGCTCGGCATACTCCGTCAAATAGATGGCTGCTCCCACTCCTAGCGGAAATGAGAAAAGGATTGTACCGACCACTAAATAAAGGGTCCCTACGATTGCAGGTAGAATTCCGCCCTCTTTCATTCCCATCCTTGGCATCTCTGAAATGAAACTCCAGTTTACTGTACCGACTCCCTTAACAATAATAAATCCAATGATGAGAATGGTCGGTATGATCACAGCAAGCATACATAATGTAAAGAGTGCAAACATGATTTTTTGAGTATTTCTTTTTCGCTCATCTTTCTTAAATATAGTCTTTTCCTTTATTTGTGACTGTTCCATTTATCGTCCCTCCTTCTGGGCTCGATGGAGCACAAACTCAGAGATAATATTAATGATACTTGTCATCAATAAAAGCACCACACCGATTGCAAATAAAGCATTATAATGGGTTCCGTTTCGCACGGTGTCTCCCATCTCAGCAGCGATTGTTGCTGTCATGGTTCTTCCTGATACCAAGAAGCTGGAAGGGATTTGCACTGCATTTCCCATAACCATCATAACTGCCATGGTTTCACCGATCGCTCTCCCCACCCCGAGCATGACTGCTGCTATAATTCCTGAAGATGCTGCAGGAAGAAGAACATTTTTGATCGTTTCCCATTTCGATGCTCCTAATGCCAAGGACGCCTCACGATATTCATCAGGAAGTGCACGAATGGCATCATCCGCTACACTTATGATTGTGGGAAGTGCCATCAGGGAAATCATGATTGACCCCGTTAATACAGTAAATCCTGAAGATAAATTAAAACTAATCCTGACCCAGTTGGAAAGAACCACGATTCCTAAAAATCCTAAGACCACTGAAGGAATCGCAGATAAAAATTCTATGATCACCTTAAACACCGTCTTGGTTTTCGGCGGTGCCACTTCCGCAATGAAAATGGCACTGCCAATACCTATGGGGACGGAAATTAAGATAGCTCCCACCGTTACCATTGTAGTTCCTGCAATCATGGGTAATATTCCGAAACGGGGATTGGTTGCATTGGGATACCATTCTCTCCCCATAAGAAACTGTCCCAGCGTAACATCTTCAAACAATCGAAACCCTGTTCGGATAAGGAATACAAAAATTAAGCCCATAATCAGTAGTGCAGTAATTCCTAAAACGAAAATCAATTTTTCGATCATGTACTCCCCTATCCGGTTTTTAAAGCTCTTATTAAGATTCCATTGACTCTCTTCCAGTTTCTCAACAGCAGTCCGACTCCCCGTTTCTTTGCCGGATGCACTTTTTGTAAAGGCAATTTTTTCGATAAATTCTTTCACGACTTCCCACCTCACTATCAAATCAGAGTATAGATCTCTACTAAACTTGTCCTATCCTAAATAAACTATCCCCATAGTTCTATTCAGACATATTTACAAAGGGCTTTAGGGGCTTTTCAGCCCCCAATTTTGCCGTTTGTATGTGCTCTTCTATCCGCAGCTATCACTTCTCTCTTTGATCCTATTGAACCGGTACAAATCCTATCATTTCAACAATTTCTTGCCCTTGCTCACTCATTACGAACTCCATAAACAGTTTAACCACTCCTTCAGGCTCACCGTCGGTATAGAGGAACAATGGCCGGGCGACAGGATAATCTCCAGCAATTACATTTTCAATACTTGGAAATGATGCTTCTGCTCCTTCTTCTGAAGAAATCGAAACTCCTTTAATTCCTTCATCATCTAAGTATGCCAG
>SL_3KL_010_SEDDRAFT_10003297_pt1 | contig 14663 bp, 10 predicted proteins | sample SodLakKL_010_SED_2_FD_10381 | JGI IMG/M metagenome (IMG submission 10381)
GTCGATCTGGGCGAATGCGTTCTTGTAGCGGTTGCGCGCGGCCACCAGACGGTTGTAGATGGCAATGGCGAACAGCACCAGCGCCACGATCAACCCAAGGAAAACCCATTCCATGATCTTCAATCTCCCGGTTTCGGATGCGCGCCCAGTTTAGCGCTTCAGGGCGACATCGCCTAGGGCAATGCCCTGGTCAGGAACGGGCATCCAGCACACCGTCCAGCAGGGCGGCAATCAGGCGGCCTTCCTGCAGCGGCCAGCGTAGAAAACGCAGCTGGTTCGGGCGCGAGACCTCGCTGTCGGGGCGGCGTGAATACGGTGATTCCAGGCACAGTCCCGCGCTGCCGGTTTCCAGCCACGCGCGCACCTTCGGATCGCCGTTCAGGTGACTGGACTGCAGCAGCAGCAAAACGCCCGACTCGGGCCGATTGCGCCAGCCGTTGCACAACTGGAAGCCCCAGCGCCTGGCCAGGCGGTACACCACGCGGTAGCCGGGCGCATCGAGCAGGGCCACCACGCGGACGGACTGCAGCATGGCGGTCGGCGGGGTGCGCAGGGGCGGCACCGAGTTGGGCAGGCTTAGGCGGAAGGTGCTGCCCGGCCAGCGACGCGGCGCCAGGGCAAGCGTACCGCCCATGGACTCGGCCAGCCGTTTGCAGATGGCCAGTCCCAGGCCGGAGCCGCCATGCGGACGGTTGATCGAGGCATCCAGCTGCGAAAAGGGCTGGAACAGGCGGTTCTTGTCCGATGCCGCAATTCCCGGTCCTGAATCCTTGACCGCAAAGACCAGGTTGAGATCAGGATCGAGCCCAACGGCCAGTTCAACGGCGCCGCGTTCGGTGAATTTCACGGCATTGCTGATGAGGTTGCCGAGGATCTGCGCCAGGCGGTCCGGATCGCCCCAGCTCAGCATCGGCAGATCGCTCTGGATTCTCAGGCGCAGATCGAGCTGTTTGCGCGCCGCATTGGGCGCGTGCAGATCGATGACGTGCTCCAGCAGGGACACCAGCTCGAACGGGTCTCTCTTCAGGCTCAGCCGACCGGCCTCGATGCGCGAGATGTCGAGCACGTCATCGATGATGCGCTGAAGCTGGCGACCCGAAGCCCGCAGGGTTTCGATCAGGTCGATCCTGGTTGGATCCGTCTCGGCTTCATGGATCAGGTCGGCCATGCCCAGAACGCCGTGCAGCGGGGTGCGGATTTCATGGCTCATGGTGGCCAGGAACTCCGACTTGGCGTGATTTGCGGCTTCGGCACGTTCGGCCAGGCGCTTGACGCGCTCGAGCAGCAGACTGTTGTGCAACGCCTGTTCGGCCAGATCGACGAGCAGGGCCAGGCGCTGCTCATGATCCGGCTTGAAGCCGCCGTCGGGCGCGTACAAGAGCACCCGAGCGATGATTTCCCGATCGGCCTGCAGCTCGACCAGCTGCGAGCGACGGTTATCGGCTTTCTCGATCTCCGCCAGCCAGTCCTCGCGCGACGGCGGATCGCTGTCCCCGGCCGTCACCAGCTGGCGCGGCATTTGTGTGTGAACATAGCCGAAGCTGGCCCGGCGGACCGCGGTCAGGCGCAGCATTTCAGCAACGATGGCGTGGGCCAGGGGGATCGGCTCCAGGTCCGCGTTCAAGCGCTCCAGCAGCTTGCGCTGTCCCTCGGCCAGGTCGCGCTTCTGCTGGATCTCCTGCAGGTGCCGGCGGCGCCGACGCGCCTGGCGAGCGCCGCGCCAGGTCGCTGCCACCCCGATGAGCAGAAAGCCGGCATAGGCGGCGAACGCCGGCGGGCTCGCCCATGGCGGCGGTTCCAGCTCGATGACGATGCTGTCGCCGTTTTCGGTCCAGCGACCCGCATCGGTCGCCGCCTGCACCTCGAAGCGGTAGGCGCCGGACCGAAGGTTGCTGTAATACATCCGCCCCAGCTCACCCAGTTCGACCCAGTCATCGTCCCAGCCGTGCAGACGGACGCGGTAGCGCACCCGTTCGGGCGCAACGAAGGTCAGGGCCGAAAACTCGAAACGCACGGCATTCTGGTGCCACTGCAGTCTCAGCGGCGCACGGTTGCCGGGTACGAGCACCTGGTCGAGTTCGCCGGCGTTGACGCGGCTCAGGTGCACCGGCGGCTGAACCGGATCATCGCGAACCTGGTCCGGGTTGACGAACACCAGGCCCCGGTTGCCGCCAATCACGATGCGGCCGTCCGGCAGGCGCATGCTGGCCCGCGGCCGAAACTCGTCCGGCGCCAGGCCGTCGGAACGGGTGAACAGGCGGGTCTGTCCCGTCTGCGGGTTCAGTCGCGCCACACCGCTGCTCAGCACCAGCCAGATTTCGTCCTCGCGCACCGGGAACACCGCCCTCAGGCTGGCCCGTTCGACCAGCGTCGCGATGTCATGATCGCGCACATGCTCGGCCTGCTCACCGTCCCAGCGCCACTGGCCAAGGCCCGCGTTCTTGGCCACCCACAGGCTGCGGTCGGGGGCGAAGCCCAGGTGGCTGATGCTGCCCTGCGCGATGTCGGCGATGGGGGAAAATCCATACTCACGGTCATAGCGGTACAGGGTGCGCGTGCCGGCAAGAATGAGCCGGTTGGAAGGATCGCGAATCATCAGCCGCGGGGACGCTTCCGGTAGCGTCAGCGGAGACGGCTGATCCGGTCCATAACGGCGCCATTCGCGGCTGGGCAGGTCGTAGTGCAGGAGGCCCTGGGTCGAGGTGCCGACCCATACCGACTGCGGCTCATCCGGATGCAGGAAATTCAGGTTGGTGTTGTCCAGTTCGGACCGGTGCAGCACGGTGTCGCTCTGGTCGGGCTGGGAACGGAGCCACCACATGCTGCCCAGCTCGAGCACGACCAGGCCGTCAGGCCGCTCCCAGAAACCGTTGAACAGGCGATTCATTGGATCAGGCGGGAAGTCTGGAAAGAACTCGCGCGCATGCACGATCGCACCCGCAGCGGGATCGACCCGCTGCGCACCCGCTCGGGCGCCTACCCAGAAACCGGTGTCTGCCGATGCAGGGCTGAGTATGTTGACGTGCTCCATGATGGCATCGGCGTCAGCCTGGAAGCCCCGGTGCAGGCGGGCGAAAACTCCGTGCTCGGGCGGCAGGTAGACCAGGCCGCTCTGCGAGACGCCGAGCCAGACTCCGCCTTCGCGGTCAACCAGCGATGCCCCACTGAGCGCATTGCTGGGCAAGCCGTAAGGCAAATCCGGGCGCGCGTGGATTTGTTCCATGTAGCCGGTGGCCGGGTCGAAGAAGTTCAGACCCTGCGTCGTGCTGACCACGACGCGGCCATCGGGGAGCTCGGCCAGGCCAACCACCAGGCCGTCCAGGCTGGCCAATTCCCGTGCGACCGCGCCGAAGCCCGCGCTGTCGCCCTCGGCCAGGGCGAGAAGTGCCTGACCACGCCCGGCCAGCATGCCCAACTCGCTGTGGTCCAGCATGGTCAGGAAGATACCGCCGCTGTCCGGGCCACCGGGCAGCACCTCGACGAAGCGCGGCTGATCGCTGTCGGGTTCCATCAGGCTCAGCCGATGCGACTGGGCCAGCCACACCCGGCACTCGCGGTCCACAACGATCTTGGTCTGGAACCCTTCCGGCGTCAGGCCGAATTCCTCCTCCTGCGGAACGCTCAGAAGCTGCTCCGACTCGGGATCGAAGCGCGCCACGCCGCCGCGCATGAACGCGAACCAGAGCCGACCCTGGCAGTCCTCGGCCATCGACCAGATGTGACCCTGAGGCAGCACGCCGCCGCTCGACTCCGGCGCCAGATGGCGGCGGGGAACCAGGTCCGGCCCGATTTCCACGGCTCCAGCGCCCGCCACACCGGCCCACACCATGCCGTCGCCGTGGGCGTGCAGGCTCATGACGTTGTTGTCGGGCAAGGCATCCGGGTGCTCGGGGTCGCGCGGCAGGAGATTCAGCTCGCGGCCCTCATGGCGCACCAGCCCGCCGCGGGTGCCAATCCAGACGTAACCGTGAACGTCCTGGACAATGGCTTCGACGTACTGGTCGGGCAAGCCAGACGGCACGTCCATGATGCGAAAAACGGGGTGGAAGTCGAGCGCGCCGTGGGCAGCGTTTGCCACGGACAGGAGCAGCAGCGCCCCGATCAGTCCCGCTCCAAGCTCTGATTTCAATGCTTCAGCCCCCGCAAACCTTGGCCGCCCCAACTATAACCGCGAATCCGGCCAAGAAAAAAGCCCGGCTTTGCGCCGCGGACGGAACCGCACTTCCGCTCAAGCGCCGTGCTACGGCTGTTGTTCCAGCTCCCGATCCAGTCGCTCTTCCTCGGCCGCCAGCAGGCGCCGGCACTCAGCCGACAGCGTGGTGCCGGCCAGCTGCTGCGCACGGCAGGCCATCAGGGCGCGCTCCTGCGCCGCTTCTTCCAGGCGCTCGGCCTGTTCCTGCTCGAGCTGGGCCTGACGGGTCTCGGTATCGTCAATGGCGCGGATGAAATCGCGCCAGCCGCGCGCCTGCGAGCGCGTGGCAGCAAAGCGCTCGGCCTGGGCAAACGCCTGGTCGGCTGAGCGCCGCTGCTGACGGTCGCCAGGGCCGGCCTGGTTGAAGCGGGCGTTGCCCAGCAGCATCCAGGCCTCGGCAAGAATGTTGTCGTCCAGTTCGCCCTTGTCGATCGCGGCCTGGAAGGCAGTCTCTGCTGCCGAGTGATTTTCATCAGCCAGCAAGGCCTGGCCCAGGCGGAACGACAGTTGCCCGGTATCTGACAAACGGGCCGCTTCACGCAGGATCGGAATGGCCAAACGGTGCTCGCGCGCCTGGCTCCAAAGCTGCGACAGCAGCTCCAGGTTGGCGACACTGCGCTCTACCCGGCCGGCGTCCATTTCACGCTCGATCAGGCGACCGCCACGGTAGGGATTGTTGAAGCTGGAATAGAACTGGCCCAGCAGCAGGATATCGCGTTCGTCCTTGACCAGGCCGGCCAGGTAGGCCGATTCCAGTGCGCCGAAGGCGCGAAGCTGGTCGTCCTGGTCCAGGTAAAGCGCCGAAAGCTGGCGCCAGAAGCTCAGCTCGTCGGGCCAGAGCACGACCATGCGCGCCAGTAGCTCGGTGCGCTGGCGGACCCGGTTGAGTTCATTGAGCAGCACGTTTTTCAGCTCGTACTGGCGGCGCTCTGGAGCAGACGACAACTCGATCGCCTTGGTCACCGATTCCAGCGAGCGTTCCAGGTTGCCGACCTGGTAGTAGGCGCCCGACAACATGAAATAGGTATTGGCGCTGACCTCGGGGTCATCGGCCAGCCAGCGTTCGAAGAACTCGATGGATTTTTCGAACTGCTCAGTGACGAAGTACAGCTGGGCCATGTTGAAGCGGAGCCGGTTGACCTGCTCGGACGGCAGCGCATCCTGGGCAATGGCGCGCTCGAAGTCAGTCAGGGCCCGCTCGAAGTCGTCCAACTGCACGTAGGCGGATCCGCGAATCTGCAGGACCGACGCACGGTCAAACGGCGTCATGGCGTCGCCGCGCCTCTCCATCAGACGGTTCAGCGCAGTCAGCGCTTCTCGGGTTTCATCGTTTTCCAGCAGCTCGTAGGCCCGCAGCAGGTCATTGGCCACGTTGGGCGACAAGGTCTGGGCCTGTGCCGGGGCGCCGAGGCCGAGCCAGGCCAGCGCCAGCAATGCGAGCGAAGCGATCCACGTCGTCTGTCTGGTCACGCTATTCCTCCATGCCGAAGTCGATGGCGGTGCGCACGCCGAAGCGTGGCTGCGCCTGGCCGTCGATGATGCGCGGGGCGTAACGCCAGCGCTCCACGGCGCGCATGGCCGCACGGTTGAAGCAGGCATTGGTGCTGTCGAGTACGCGCGCGTTGATCACCGAGCCTTCCGGCGTGACGTCGAACTCGACCACCACCGTCTCAAGCTCGCGCGCGGTGCGCTGGCACTGGGACGGGTACTGGGGCGGGATGCGCACCAGCGGCTGGGCGTCACGGTCAGGGTTGAAGCCGGTGCCGATGTCAACATCGGTCGCGCTGAAATCAGGCAGCGCGCCCATGGCCACGTCCATGCTGGGCCGGAACGAGGGGTCGGACACCATGGGCGGCGGCGGGGGCGGCTGATCCAGCACCGGGCGCTGGAAGTCCTCCGCGCGCTGATCGACGCGGTCTTCCAGCTGGCGCAGAACGTTGATCTGGACCGCTTGATCGTCCGACAGCACCACGTCCTGGCGCTGCTGGATGACCGTCGCCAGCAACAGGAAAATTACCGAGGTCACCAGAATGGCGCCCGGCAAGCCCGTGAATAGTCTGAGAATGCTGCTCATTATCTTTTCAAGGTCGATACGGCTACTGTTTCTTGGACACCGGCATCGCGAATCTGTTGCAAGACCTCCACCAGGTACTCGCTGTCCGCGGTGCCATCGGCCTGGATGACCGCGCTCCCGCGCGGATTTTCACGGCGCAGACGTTCGACAGCCACGCGCACGGCCTCCAAGGGCGTTTCCTCGCGATTGATCCAGATGCGGTTGTTGGAGTCGATCGCCACCAGGACCGAGACCAGGCGCTGTTCCTCGGCGGTCCGGGCGTCCGGCCGCTGCACCGTCACGCCGGGTTCCTTGATGAAGGTCGCGGTCACGATGAAGAAAATCAGCATGATGAAGACGATGTCGAGCAGCGGCGTCACGTTGACGTCGCTGTCTTCGGCATCGCGTTTTTTACGTCTCAGCATTTCATGATCTCCCGCTCAGCGGCGCTGAATGGCGATGGCCGGATCCACGCCGGCGGACCGGGACTGGTCCAGTACCAGCACAGTCGCTTCGACCGGCGCATCGGGCGCTGCGTTCAACAGGACCACGCCGTTGGGGTTCTCGGCGCGGAAGGCCTCGACCACCGGCGTCACCGAGCGCGGATCGATCATGCGCACATCGTCGACCATGACAAAGCCGTCGTTGCGCACGGCGAGCACCAGCGTTGGCGGCGGCCGGCGCAGTTCCTCCGGCGGATCCGGTGACGGCGAGGTAATGCCGATCCCGACTTCATCCAGAAAGGTCGCGGTCACGATGAAAAAGATCAGCAGGATGAAGACGATATCCAGCAGCGGGGTGATGTTGACGTCCGCCGCTTCTTCATCATCCGAGGTCAGCCGCTTTTTCGCGCCGTATCCCATCCCGGCTTCGACGCTGAGCTGGTCGGACAGGGCGGTCACCACGCGCAGGTTCTTGCGCTCGAGGTAGTTGATCGAAAAGACCCCGGTCAGCGACACCGCCAGTCCGGTCATGGTCGGGATGGTCGCGCGCGAAATGCCCGAAGCCATCAGGCGGGCGTTCGAGGCGCCGGTGTCGACGATGACCTGGAACACCTCGATCATCCCCGTTACCGTGCCGAGCAGTCCGAGCAGCGGCGTGATCACGATCAAGGCCTTGATCGGACCGAGATAACGCTCGTTTTCAATCCGCACCTCGGACAGCAGGCGCTCACGGAAGGCGTGGGCCGCCCAGCTGCCGCGGTCGTCCAGACCGTCCCAACGCTCCGCCTGTTTCCTGACCAGTCTCCGGGCCGGAAACAGGAAATAAAGGAAGCGTTCGCTGATCAGCACCCACATGACGAAGGTGCTGATCAGAAGCGCCACCACGACCGGGCCACCGACATTGAGATAGTTCCCAATGACCTCGACAGCGTTGACCGGATTGAGCAGCTCTAGCACGATTGCGTTCCTTCAGCAGGCAGCGGCAACATCAGCCCTGGTCGGCCGTCTCGGCGACCAGGCTGACCGACTGTTCCTCCAGCACCTGGCCGACGCGGCGGGCAGAGGCCGCGGCAAATGCGTGCAGGAGCAGCAGCGGGATGGCGGCGATCAGGCCGAGTACGGTGGTCACCAGGGCCTGCGAGATACCGCCGGCCATCATGCGCGGGTCACCGGTACCGAACAGGGTGATGGCCTGGAAGGTGACGATCATCCCGATCACGGTACCGAGCAGACCCATCAGCGGAGCCACGGCAGCCAGGACCTTGACCACGTTGAGGCCGGCCTCCAGCTTCGGCAACTCCTTCAGGACTGCATCGTCCAGCCTGAGCTGCAGGGTCTCCAGGTCGGACTGGCGATGCTCCTCGTAGGCCAGCATGATGCGGCCCAGCGGGTTGCCCTTGGACGGGGTCGAGGACTTCATCTGCGAACGGACCTTCAGGGCCGTGATGGTCAACATCAGCCAGCGCACGAGGGCGAGCAGGATACCGAAGGCGGCCACGACGATGATGGCGTAACCGATGCCGCCGCCCTGGGCGACCCGCTCCTGAAGGTTGGGCACTTCGACCACCAGTCCGAGCAGCGTGCCCAGGGATGGATCGATCAGACCGCGCACGACGCCGTCGCCGGTATGGTTGAAGGCGCGCCGGGCAGCGGAGATTTCGGCCCGGCCCGGCTGCCTGGCCAGGTAGCGCAGGGTGCCGTCGCTCGGCACCATGAAGCCGCTTTCGCTGAAGGCGGTAAAGGGTCCGACCCGGACCACGGTCTCGCGGGCCAGCTGGTTGCCGTCGCCGATCACCTGGGCGTCAAAGCGGGCGACGCGGCCCTGCTCGCTGGCCTCCTGCAGCATGGTGAACCAGAGATTCTCCAGCTGCTGGATGGTCGGCAGGCGATCGGCCTGGGCCATCCGGACGAGGTCGTCGCCACGACCCTCGAACTGGGTCGAAATCAGCGAATCCTGCAGCTGCTCGTTCAAGCTGGCCGCAGCAGCTCGCGCGACCCCGAACAGCTCGCCGAACTCACCCTGGCGCTCGGCCAGCTGGGCGCGCAATTCGTCGAGCTCGCGGTCGAGTTGATTTCGCAGGTTCTCGAGGCGGGTGGCTTCGGATTCAGCGGCCTGCACCTCGCCGCGCAGGCGGCGGAGTTCTGCTTCCTGGGTCGCCTGTTCGCGACGGAAACGCTCTTCGCGCTGCTGGTTGGTTTCCGATACGGCGCGGCGTTCGGCCTGCATGGCACGCAGCACCTCGTCGATGGTCTGCGGCTGGGCGTGGGCAACCGGCATCTGGAACAGGCCGACAGCCAACAGTCCGGCCGTGATCAGGCCGACGATGAAATTCCGGGAAGTTGAGGACATGCTGGAAATCCTGCTAGGGCCAGAGTGGGCGTGGAGGCGGTTCTGAGTCTCGATCATGTCTGGCTCAGCCTCCTTCGCCGGTCTGCGGTGCCGTGACCGGAATGAAGATCAGGTCGGGCGGAATCTGTTCGCGTGCGATGCGCGAGGCCTGGCGCACGTCCGGCAGCATGGCCATGTCGAGGTTGACCCACTGGCCGCTGGCGCGGTCGAAACGCATCAGGGTCTGGTCATCGTCGGTGCGCATGATCAGCGCAACGCGGCCGATGCGCAGGAACTCGACGTTTTCGAAGCTGCGGCCGCCGATTTCAATGTCGCTTCGGTAGGACTCGATGGTTCGACCGTACTCATTCTCGATCTGGTAGGCCTCGACCACCAGCCGATATCGCTGAGCGGGCGAACGCGACGGGTCATCCATCAGGGCACGCAGGCGCTGGACGCGGTTGCGACGCTCTTCCAGCAGGAAGGGCATGTCCGCCTCGACCATCTGGTCCAGCGCTTCAACCATGTCCTCCATCAGCGGCTGGATGGCGCGCTGCAGGCTGGCGATGTTGTTGATGTCTTCGGTCAGCGACGCCATCTCGCGGCGCTGCGCGTCGACCTGGCGCTGCTGCGAGGCGTTGTAGCGGTTGAGCTGCTCGAGCTGCTGCAGGTTGGCGCGGAAATCGCTCAGCAGACCCTGGGTGCGCGCGTCCAGCTGGTCGATGCGCTCCTGCGAACGCTCGGTGTCCTGAACGGCCTGGCGGCTGGTATCGAGTACGGGGTCGACGTCCTGGGCGATGGCACTGAGAGACAGGACCCCTGTCATCAGTGTAATGCTGGCCAGAACACCAATGCTGATCATTTTCAATTTCATTGATTTGCTCTTTCCCAATTGGTTGGTTGGGGCGGATGGAAGCACCGATCATAAGCGATGCTGGTGCGACGCGACAGGCGGGTTATTCTACGCAGGCCCGCTTTGCCAGTGCAAGGGCGGGGCCGAATCCGGCATTTTTTCTTGCAAAACAGCCGCTTTCGCGGGGGTTTCGGATTCCTGAAGTCGCCGAAAGACCGCAATAGCCGGGCGCGAAAGCCTGAAATCCAGCGGATTCGGGGCCACCAAACCGCCGACCAATGTCAAAATTCATTCATCCCAAGCCCCGGAGAGCGCTGAAGTGACCGCCAACGCACCCGCCGCCGAAATCATCCACGCCTTCGCCATCCCGATCGGCGTCACGCGCGTGGCGGACCAGGAAAACCTCAATCGCCAGCTGCGTGAGCTGTTCCTGGAGCGGGAGGCCAAGGGTGACCTGTACGCGAACCCGGAACCACGCGTGAAGCGCAACCGCACCCTGTTCGAGAGCCGTTTCGACCTGTTCGAGTGGCCGGAAGCCTGCGTGCAGCAGCTGAAGACGTTCTGCCTCGGCCAGCTGTACCAGATGTTCGGCAGCCTCAACGGCTACCAGCAGCACCAGCTGCAGCAAATGCACTTCGGGCTGGAATCCTGGTTCCACATCACGCGCGGCGGCGGCTATTTCGCCGCTCACAATCACCCCAACCATTCATGGTCAGGGGTGTACTGCGTGCGGCACGACGGCGACGATCCGGACACCGACAGCGGCAAGCTGTGCTTTCTCAATCCCAACCTGGCCTCCAACATGTACGTTGACGCGGCCAACGTGCGCATGCAGCGCCCGTTCTCCGGAGCGCCGCTGATGTTCCGGCTGCAGCCCGGCCAACTGGTGCTGTTCCCGTCCTGGCTGCTGCACGAGGTCATGCCCTACGAGGGCAGCACCGAGCGCATCACGGTGGCCTTCAACGCCCGCTTCCGCTATTCCGGATCCGGGATTCTTTAAGCGGGATAGCCGATGGCGCCGGGCCGGTTCAGGCCTTGCGCCAGACCCGTGCGGTGCCGACGTGGTGGTCGCCGCGGTAGAGCAGGTCGCGCGATTCGATCAGCTCCAGTCCGGCTGATGCAAAGACTTCCAGCCACTCATCGCCGCGTCCGATCTGCCGGTTGACCCGCAGCATATCGTCGGCGCGCAGCTGGCCCGCCTGAAGCTGCTCCAGATAGATTGCGGCATTCTTTTTTTGCCCAAGTAACTGACCCGGACTCAGCGGCAGCAGGGTACGACAGCTTTGGAGCACCTGGACCACGAGAGGCGTGCGCGCCTGTGGATCCCGACTGAGGGCCCGCCCGGTCATCTGCAGCCCGGAGCGAATCGCGGACGCATCCAGCAGGCCGCTGCTCCAGCGCCTCAGCAACTGCAAAAAACCCAGCGATTCGATCACGGCGTAGTCGCGCCGCTCGGCCTCCATGGTTTCGACCATGGCGCTGGACATGGCGTGGGCCAGCATGGCCAGCCGGCCACCGGGCTTGAGCACAGCGGCCAGGCGCCGCACGGCCTGCTCAAGATCACAGTATTCCAGCCCATACTGGCTGCTGACCAGGTCAACGCTGGCGGCCGGCAACTCGAGGGTCTCCAGCGGCGTATTGGGGATGAAGCGAATCCTGGCCAGCGCCTGGGCCTGGCCCGGCCAGTGGCGGGCAATAACGGCTGGGTCAATGTGGGCCGCATCAACGGCGCTGATTCGCCAGTCTTGCTTGTCGTGGGCCAGCGCCCACTGCGCGGCCAGCAAGGCCACGGCGCCGTTTCCGGTGCACACATCGAGAATCTCGGCCTGCTCCGGCAGGTAATCAAACTGCGCGCCCCAGAACTCGGCCACTTCGCCGTCATAGTTTTCGCGAAAGTCATCCGGCAGCGAGGTCAGCGCGCCGCCGGCCCAGTAGTTGGACCAGTGGGCGTAGCTTGGAGTCTTGTCGTTCATGGGCAATATTGTCGCTCATAAAAAAGGCCAGGCCCGGAGTCCGGGCCTGGCCAGTACGGCTTGCGAACGTCTAGATCAACTCGAAAGTTGACTTAGAACGTCTGGGTGTAACGCAGGTAGGTGATCCGACCGTAACCGTTGTACAGGTTGAAGTTGAATCCACGACCAAAGCCCGGATCCAGCACGGGATCCTTGTCCAGCAGGTTGTCCACACCGAGGGTGATGCGACCGTTCCAGGGCGTGAAGTAGCTGGCCTGGAGGTCATGCGTGGTCCATGAGGCGGTGCGGTCCAGAAGGGACGACGATGCGCTGCCCTGGGAACCGATGTAGTTGATGTTCCAGGCGGCACCGAAGTCACCCATGTTCCACTGGTTCGACCAGATCGCGCGCCAGCGCGGCAGCCCGACCAGGCCGGACACGTTGGCGCCGCTGTCGATTTCCTGGGTCCACAGGTAGCTGGCGTTGATTTCCGAGCGCAGGCGACCGAACTCGTTCAGGTCGAAATTGCCGCGCAGGCCGATGTCGAAACCGTCAGAATCGACTGTACCCAGGCTGGCGAAACCTGCCTGCAGGAACTGAACGTTACCGGCCGGACCGAACTGCGCACCCAGGCCCAGTGACGGATCCGGACCGCTGGCACCAGCGCCGTAAACCGACAGCCCCGGAGGACAGTTGGTCGTCAGGCCCTCGAGGCAGTTCAGGATCTGCTGGGCGCCAATGCCGGCCACGCGGTCATCGATGCTGATGTTCCAGTAGTCCAGAGTCAGGGTGAACCAGTCGGTCGGCTCCCACACCATACCGAGCGAGAACTGCTCGGAGGTCTCTGCACCCAGGTCCGGGTTGGCAATGTTGAAGGTCGTGATCTGGATCGCCTGGGTCGGATCAGCGTTGCCGAAGAAGGTTGCGGTCGGCACGTGGACCACCGAGGCAGCCGAGAACGACGGCTGCAGCGAGAGGAGATCCAGCGGCGGCGCACGGAAGCCTTCACCGTAGGAGGCACGGAAGCCCAGACCATCCAGCGGATCCCAGCGCAGGGCGACCTTGGGCGAGAAGTTGCTGCCGAAGTCGCTGTAGTCATCGTAACGACCGGCCACCGACAGCTCGAGGTTGTCGAGGATCGGGAACAGCAATTCGCCGTAGATGGCCCACTGGTCGCGGTCACCGAAAGCGGAGTTACCGGCCGAACCGGTAATGTTGCCGTTGGCCTGCAGATCGTCGTAGATATCCTTGTAATCTTCGTCGCGGTACTCGGCACCGACGGCAAAGCCGACCGGACCGTTGGCCATTTCGAACAGGTCACCGCTAACCAGGGCGCGATACTCGCGCGAGACAAAGCGCGCATCGCGGTTGATCGTGGCGGTGAACGACTGCAGCACCGACTCCGGCACGTTGAACGGGTCGTAGATGTTGTAAGCGCCGGAGTCGAACTGCGGCTGGGCCAGGGCAGAAACAATGTAGTTGCGGCCCAGGTCGTAGTACTGAGACTCTACGCGACGGGCGCCGAACTCGACGTCGAAGTCGCCGACGGTGCCGGTGACAAAGAAGTCCAGATCGTAGACGTGCGCGTCGGTGCTGGTGTCACGCGGACCATTGGCGGCAAAGCGATGGATGAACAGCAGGGTCTGGTCGGCGAAGTCCTGGTATTCCTCCCAGGCCGGGTTCAGACCGCCGTCGGCCGGCGAAGTCGCGGGGTGGTTCGGGGTACCCACCGGCAGAACCGGGAAGCCGAAACCACCAACCAGCCACGGCGAAGACGGAACCGAGGCATAGCGGCCGAAGCTCTTGACGCGGGTCACGCTGGAGTTCAGGTGCACGCTCCAGTTGTTGTCGATGTCGTAACGACCGCGCATGAACAGCGACTGGTTCTCGATCTCGGCCTCGTCTGCCGCGTCGGCAGTGAAGTCGAAGAAGCAGCGAACAGCAGAGGTGGAGAATCCGGGACCGGTACAGCCGTCGCCCGGAACGATGGATCCGCGACCGGGCACGTTCAGGAAAGCACCACCCGAGGTCAGGAAGTTGTTCGAGAAAATGGAAGCGCCACCCTGGGACCATTCACGGTCACGCTGGAAGACGATGTCGCGCTTGTTGTTCGACACGCCGGCCATGACCTGGCCACGGTCGCTGGCGGCACCGAAGATGGCGGACGCTTCGCGGGTGTCACCGCCCGGGCGCTTGGGATCGGACACACCGACCATCAACTCGGCACCGGTGAAGTCCTGGCGGGTGATGATGTTGACCACACCACCGATGGCGTCGGAACCGTAGATGGCCGAGGCGCCGTCGGAGAGGATTTCAATCCGCTCGACCGCAGCCAGCGGGATGGAGTTCAGGTCCTGGCCGGAACCGAGGTTCGGGGCGGTCGGGGCACGACGGCCGTCGATCAGGATCAGGGTACGGCCGGCGCCGAGGGCGCGCAGCGACAGGGTAGCGGCTGACTGACCGCTGCTGCCGGACTGCGGACGGAAGGAACCGCCCTGGTTGATCGGCTGGTTGCGCAGCAGGTCGGCAACCGAGGTGCGGCCCGAGGCTTCGATGGTGGCGCGGTCGATGACCTGAACCGGCAATGCGCCGTCGAGATCATCGCGCATGATGCGGGTACCGGTTACGACGATACGGTCGCGAACCGCTTCTTCTTCACCATCCTGTGCCAGTACCGGCGCAGCGGTGACGGCGAGGCCGGCGACCACACCCGCGCCGAGCGCGTAGTGAATGGCCGAGGCCAGGGGGTTTCTGTTGTGCTTCATCAGACTCTCCAAATGTTGTCTTTATAACTAGAGTTGCACTCGATACATGTATCGACAGCTAAGTGTCTAAACCGAG
>SL_3KL_010_SEDDRAFT_10003298_pt1 | contig 14661 bp, 11 predicted proteins | sample SodLakKL_010_SED_2_FD_10381 | JGI IMG/M metagenome (IMG submission 10381)
TCGGCGCTGTCGAGCCGCAGCCGGCCGTGGATCACCGCCCCGACCCAGGGTCCGGCGGCGTTGACCAGCATCCGCGCCCGTTCGCTGCGGGTTCCCTGCGCGGTGCGGATGGTCACGCGCCAGAGCCCGTCCGCGACCTCGGCCGAGACGACCTCGGCGCGGGTCAGGATCGTCGCGCCGCGCGCCGCCGCGTCGCGGGCGTTGAGCACGACGAGGCGCGAATCCTCGACCCAGCAGTCGGAATATTCCCAGGCCTTGGTGAAACGGTCCTGCAGCGGCGCGCCCTCGGGCGCGCCCTTCAGTGACAGGGTCGCGGTGCCGGGCAGCAGTTTGCGCCCGCCGAGATGGTCGTAGAGGAAGAGCCCCAGCCGGATCAGCCAGGCCGGCCGGCGCCCGCGCAGCCAGGGCAGGACGAGGCCGAGGAGCTTCGAGGTCGGCGTGTCGGCCTCGAACCGCATGTCGGGGTGCCAGGGCAGCACGAAGCGCAAGGGCCAGCTGATATGCGGCATGGCGCGCAAGAGCACCTCGCGCTCGACCAGCGCCTCGCGGACGAGGCGGAATTCGAAGTATTCGAGGTAGCGTAGCCCGCCATGGAAGAGCTTGGTCGAGGCCGAGGAGGTGGCGCCGGCGAGATCGCCCTTCTCGGCCAGCAGGACCGAAAGCCCGCGCCCCACCGCGTCGCGCGCGATGCCGCAGCCGTTGATCCCGCCGCCGATGATCAGCAGGTCGTGGGGGGGCGCGTCCTCGCCCTGATGCTCCGTTGCGTCCGACATCGCGCGTCCGGCCGGCTCGTCCCTGCATGGCGTCAACCGGATCGAAGCATGTGGAACCCCCGGGCGCAACGTCAAACCGAGCGCCGGCGGGGAAACGATGCGCGGTGCAGCGAGGCGAGGGCAGGCGGGACGCCGCGGCAGACCGGCAGCCGCCCGAGGCGCCGGCGTGTCGTCCCGTCACACCCCGCCCGCCCGCGCGGTTTGCGACACGGATCGCTCTGGACACCGTCCGCGCACTGGAATAAGGACAGCCCTGCCCCGACTTGGACCCTGCCCGGGTAGCTCAGGGGTAGAGCAGTGGACTGAAAATCCTCGTGTCGGTGGTTCGATTCCGCCCCCGGGCACCATTTACCGTAATAAAATATTTAGAAACAATGGCTTGAAGTGGCAGCCGTGAAGGCCCCCGCCCATTCCCCCACCATCCTGATTGCGCTTTCCTGAGGCATCCTGAGCACTTTTTCGCGCAAGCCGCATGGTCGGCCGCGATAAGGCAGACCATCACCCCCTGTCCAGGAGCTGCCCATGCCCACTCCCGAAACCTATCTCACCATAAGGCAAGTCTGCGAGCGCCTCCATCCGCTGCTTGACGCCGCTCTGTCATGACGGTGTCTCGTCCGAAAGCCCTGCAAGGGGTGCTCCATTGGGACCATCACGTTGTTGGAAATCTGAGCAATACACCGCTTGCGCCACTTAAAAAGTGACGCCCAGACTATTCTCATTGAGCAGGAATACCGGCTTCTTCATCGTGTTGGCGATGGGCGCCCCCAGTCGGTGCAGAACGGTCGGCGCCAGTGCAAGCTGATCGAGCATCGTGTCCGGGGCAGGACCTCTGGCCGATGATGCCACTGTCATGACCGGCTGCACCGTAGTGGTTTCCCGCAGGGCAATGAACCGCGTCGAACGGCAGGTATCCCATTTCGTCGAGGATCACGAGATCGGTTTGAACAGCGCTTCAGCGCCTCAGCAGGGGCGTAATACGCCGGATCGCGACGCGGCGGTTGCGCTCCTCGGCCGCGGCGGTGGGAATGCGGAGGTGGCGCTCGCCATAGCCCTGGATGACCAGGTTCTCGGGCGGGATGTCGAAGAACTCGGTCAGCGCGAGTGCCACCGACTCGGCCCGGCGATCCGACAGGGCGAGGTTGTAGGACGCGGGACCGGTGGCGTCGGTGTGACCCTCCACCAGGAACACCTCGCGCGGGTCCTCGGCGATCAGCCGCTCGATCAGCCGGCCGACCTGCGCCAGTTTCGGCGCCTCGGAGGGGCGGACGTTGGAGCGGTTGGTCTCGAAGGTGATCGGCTCCGGACTGAGAACCGGCACCAGTTCGCGCACCTCGCGGAATTCACGGATCTGGCGGAGCGAAAAACTGCGATCAAGCGCGCGCGCCTCGGCCTCGGCCTCGCGCAGGAGCGCCAGCGCCAGCTCCGGGTCGGTGCGCTGCGAGATGCGCAACTCGCGCGTGCGCGCCGGCGGCAGGACCGAGACGTCGATCGGATCGATCTCGCGCATGTCGTTGACCAGTTCGATCTGGCGGCCGTCCGGCAGAATCCGCTCGCGCCACAGAACGCGACCCGTCGCATCGCGGATCGTCACGATCTGCGAGCCGTCGGGCCGGTCCCAGCGCGTCAGGGTCGAGCCATCGGCGTAGCGCTCGATCCGCCGCTGCGCGCCCTCCTGGCGCAGGATCACATCGTCGTCGCGCCAGACATCGTATTCGCCGTCGTCGCGCAGCACCACCACCCGTTCGTCCGATCGGGCGACGACCCGGTTGCGGTTGATCATCATGCCGACCGCCACGCCTGCCAGCGCGGCCAGGCCCGCGCGCTCCAGGTCGCGCCGGCGATCGTCGCGCCGCACCTGTTCGGGATCGAAGTCGAGCGCGAAGCGCGAGACGAAGTCATCGCGGCTCGTGCGAATCTCGTCCGCGGCGATCTCGTCCTCGATCACCTCCGTGGCTTCGGCGGGCTCGTCCTCGGCCTCCTCGTCGCGCCCNGTGCGCGCCAGGGCCGCCAGTGCCGCCGCGACCGCCGCGGGCCGCTGCTCCGGCGCGTCGTCCTCGGCTTGGGCGGGCCCATCGGCCATGCCGCCGAGCAGCGCGACCGCGGCGGCGATCTCGGGATCCTCCATCAGCTGCTCGAGGGCGTCGCGCTGCGCCGCATCGAGTTCCCGCGGCGCGTCGGCGGGGGCCACGAACTCCTCCTCGGGGGCCTCCTCGACCACCAGTTCGGGAGCCTCCTCGGCCATCGCCTCGGCCTCGGCGCGCAACCGCGCGCGCTCCTCGTCCAGCGGGTCTTCCTCGGACGCTACTCTGTCTTCCAAGGGGGCCTCGGGCTGGGCGTGCTCGACCTCGGCGGCCGCGTCGTCATCGTCCATCTCAGGGGCGGTGTCGTTCACCCCCCCGTCGGCTTCCCGCAGCGCGTCGCGAAGCCGGGACTCTATCTCGTCCCCGGTCTCCGGCCCGGCTTCGTCAGTCGCCTGGGCGTCGACCTCGACCTCACCCTCACCCTCCGCTTCAGTCGGCGCCTCGATAGCTTCTGAAGGTTGTTCGCCTTCAGCGATGTCGTCATCGGCACCTGCGTCGCGCTCGATTTCCTCGGGGTCAGCCGCAGCATCGGCCATGGCCTGCGCCAGTTCTTGTGCATCCTCGGTTGACGCTGTCTCTGTCTCCGCGTCTTCCCCCTCGTCGGCCTCAAGGCCGGCGTCTGCTTGCGCCGCGGAGGAGTCCGGCGCGTCAAGCGCGGCCGCCCGATCCATCGCGGCGATCGTCCCTCTCGCCTCCACAAGGGCAATCCGCGCTCGTTCAAGCTGCGCCGGATCGGCGAAGACGGCCTCCGCATCCTCGAAAAGAACCGCGCAGCTTCTCTGCTCGAAGCTCGCGGCGCACTCGCCGATGAGGTCGAGGACCGCCCCGCACTCGCTGTCCGTCGGCGCAGCAATGCAGGCCTGGGCCTGAGGCGCGAAGATTGCCGCATCGTCCGGCCCGAGTTCGGACGACTGCGCGATGCCAGTGACGGGCACCGCAGCGAGGCAGAGGCCAAGGGCGGTCGTGGCAGTATAGCTCTTGCGCGACATGTCATCTTCCTCCTTCAGGACGCTCGATCTGCGCCTTGGCGCACGGAGAGCGCGTCGTCGGCTTGGCTCGGGCGCTGCGGCGCGGTCGAAAAAACGGATCCAGTTCACGCGGACAACGCCCGAACCGTTTCTTTCGTTCCACCGTGTCGCTCTTGTCAGCACTGCCAGATTCGTCTGCGCGCCACGAAGAAAGCAACGGAGACAGTCAGTCGCGAGGGTGATCGCCGAATTCACGACCGGCTCGCCCTGCCAACGCCGACACCCAGCATGTCCAAGCCTAATCCACTGGGTTCCAGGAAAAAACGGAAGCAGCCGCGCAGGCTGGATCAGCATCGCAGGACTGGTGCACGAGTGGCCGGAAGCCAGTTGCGAAACAATCGAGCAGTGGTCGCGGCGTCAGGACGCTGACTGACCCGGAAATCCTGGCCGAGCGTTCCGCGTAGCCGTGATGCGACCAGTCGAACTGCCGACCGCTCCAGACCAGCGCCGCCCGATCGCCGGCCGCAAAGATCGTCCCATCCGGCAGGTCGTCCACAGCGGCCTCGAAGGTCACCTTGCGCCCGCCGCGCGCGACGCGATGGGCGTGCAGCATCCGGTCGATGGACCTTGGAACGGATCGGCCCGTTTCGGGTTCACCATGAACGTTCTGCCAGAACCAGGTGAATTCCTTGTAGCGCGCGCGACGGCATTCGGCGCAGGGGCGGTGGCCCGCGGCGAACGCGGTCGCCTCGTCGAGAAAGAAGAGCTCGGTGTATTTCCCGGGTTGCATGATCTCGCGGCGGCGCCCCTTGAACGCGAGGGCGCAAGTGACCCAGTTCTGGTGGGCATGCGTTCGGACGATGATCTTCGCGGCATCATGGAGGATCCCCCGATTGCCCATGAATGCGCCGCGAGCGGGAATGGCGTGCAGCCTGCCGAAAGGATCAACGCGGTTCTGGTAGCTCATGGGTCCTGCTCAATTCGGTTGGACTGCGCCTGCGGTGGCCTCCGGCGGCGCCTTGGCTCATCCGTTCTGCGTTTCCTACTCCATCAAGTGCTTCTCCGTAGCTTTTTTACAACTTGGGACGAATTTGACAGCCGCGCATCAGGGCATGCGAAAGCGGTGGCTTCTGGCTCTGAAGCTGCGCCCCAGTTTCTCCCTGTTCACCCCGACGCGACAGCTGCGATTTTGCAAGACGAACTCGCGTCGGCGCAAGATAACGAGGATGGGCGATACAAGGAGGCCCGCTGGTATCCGCGAACCGGAGCGCAACAGGCTGACTTTCCCGATGCGGCGCAGAGACACGACGTCACGCAGTCGAGCGGCGATCTCGGCGTTGTTGCCGGCGAGATTCACGGTCATGAAGCGCGGGCGGTGTGCGACCGCCGATTTCCGGAGGTTCCCATGACGCCGAATTCTCCGACTTGACGTGCCACGACGTCGATGTGTTAGTATCGATCAAACCGAAGTCCGACGACGGCATCCGAGCCTCGATCCCCCGCTGGCCGCGAGGGACCGAGGCTTCTTCGTTTCGAGGCGAGCGATGGGACGACGCGACATCGAAATCGGCTTGCTCTTCTCGCGCCACGGCAGCTACGCCCTGATTGGCGAGGCCGGGCGGACCGGCGCATTGCGGGCAATCGAGGCGGTGAATTCGGATCCGGCCCTGGACGTAACCTTCCATCCCGTCGAGCGCGATCCGCGCGGCAATATCGATGCCTACCAGCCGCTCTGTGCCGATATTCTGGAGGCGACCGCGGCGCGGCACGTGATCGGCACCACGACATCTTGGAGCCGAAAGGAGATTATACCGACCCTGGAGCGCGCGGGCGGCACGCTCTGGTATCCCTGCCCCTACGAGGGGTTCGAGGCCTCCGATCACGTGGTCTACACCCATGCCTGCCCGAGCCAGCATCTCGTGCCGCTCATGGACTGGGCGGTGCCACGCTTCGGCGGGCGCGGCTACCTGGTCGGGTCGAACTACATCTGGGGATGGGAGTCGAACCGGGTTGCGCGCGACTTGATCCTCGCCGCCGGCGGCCAGGTCCTTGGTGAACGCTACCTGCCGATCGGCGACACCGACATCGAGCGGATGATCGACGAGGTGCGCGCGACCCGGCCCGACTTCGTGCTCAACTCGCTCATCGGCCCCTCGTCTTACGAATTCCTCGCCGCGATGAAGGCAAAGGCCGGGTCCGTGCCGATCCTGTCGTGCAACCTGACCGAATGCGAACTGCCAGCGATGGGACAGGTTGCCGAGGGCCTGATCTCGAGCGGGCCCTATTTCCGCGGCGCACGGGGCTGGCCTGCAAGTGACGGCATCGACTTCGGATCGTCCTTCGAGGCGGCAGCTTGGCTCGCTGTGCGGATGCTGGCGGATCTGTTGGCGCATCGACCGGGAGCGGAACGAATGAAACTCCAGGATCTGCTCGCCTCATCCCGGGCCGAACTTTACGGTATCGACCGGGCAACCAATCATCTGACGCTGCCGGTCCTGATCGCTGAGATCCGCGGTGGTCGCTTTGAGATCATCGCGCGGCGCGATGCGGTTGCTCCGGATCCCTACCTTTCGCGCCGCCAGCGGGGCGAGGCGCCCAGTCGGCCATCGCTTACTGTGGTATCGCGATGAGACCGGGCATCGTGGTTCCGGTGCTCGACGATGCGCGCGCAGTGATTCTGCATCGACCGCATCCCACTGTTGCGGCGCTCTCGCGGCAGCTACGGGCGATCGGCCTTACGGTCGAAACACACTGGCCAGACCTTCGCGCCGAGGCAATCACCGCCGATTACATCTTCTTCGATGCCGATCTCGGCCATGACGCCCAGTTTCCCTGGCGCCCCGGCCAGTCCCCGATGCCGCTGATCGCGTTGATCGGCTCGGAAGCGCCTGGCCGGATCGAGTGGGCGCTGTCGCAGGGAGCGACGGGGCAGATCATCAAGCCGGTCGGTGATTCCGGAGTGTTCAGCGCGCTGCTCATCGCGCGACAGGCGTTCGACGCGCGCAAGGCGCAGGAGGCCGCAATCGCGGATCTGCGAGGTCGGCTGTCCGAGCGGCAGACGATCGTGCAAGCGGTGGCGCTGCTGGCGCGCGGCAATCGCGACGAGACCGTCGCCTACAACCAGTTGCGGCAGATGGCGATGGCCTGGCGCGTCACCATCGAGGACGCGGCGCAACGCGTGGTGTCGCATGGCGGGCACGGCCCGGCGATTCGCGATCTGTGTCCGACCTGTGGCGGCAAAGGGCTTGCCCGGCCGGCATGAAGGAATCCAAGCGAGCGAGGAAAAATGTGCAAGAACTGTGACTACACGATCCACGGCGCGCAGCACCATTTCGGCTGGGACAACGCACTCGAACCGGCGCAGCGGATCGCCCCCGGTGCGACGATCCTGTTTCACTGCCAGGACAGCTCGGCCGGGCAGCTGGGGCCGGACTCGACCGTGGCGGATGTCGCGGCGCTCGATTTCGGCAGGATCAACCCGGTCTCGGGCCCGATCTTCGTCGAGGGCGCTGAGCCCGGCGACGCGCTGAAGATCACGCTCGACAGCTTCACGCCGCAGGCGCGAAACGGCGCCGGCTTCGGATGGACGGCGAACATTCCCGGCTTCGGCCTACTGGCCGACCAGTTTACCGAGGCAGCGCTGCACATCTGGAAATACGATCCCGCAAGCATGGCCCCCGCGCTCTTCGGCAAGGAAGGCCGGGTGCCGCTGAAGCCATTCGCGGGCACGATCGGCAACGCCCTGGCCGAACCGGGGCTGCATTCGATCGTTCCGCCGCGCCGGGTAGGCGGCAACATGGACATCCGCGACCTTTCCGCCGGCACCGTGCTCTACCTGCCGGTCGAGGTGGCGGGCGGGTTCTTCAGCGTCGGTGACACGCATGCCGCGCAAGGCGACGGCGAGGTCTGCGGCACCGCGATCGAGAGCCCGATGGACGTCGTGCTGACCATCGACCTGGTCAAGGACGCACGGCTGAAGTTCCCACGTTTCACCACGCCCGGACCGGTCACAACCCATCTCGACACCAAGGGCTACGAGGTGACCACCGGGATCGGGCCCGACCTGATGAGCGCGGCGCGTGATGCTGTCTCGGGCATGATCGACTTCCTTTGCGCGACCCGTCAGATGGCGGCGGTCGATGCCTACATGCTGGTCTCGACCTGCGGTGACTTGCGCATTTCCGAGATCGTCGACCAGCCCAACTGGGTCGTGTCGTTCTACTTCCCCCGCTGCGTTTTCGATTGAGGCGCACCTGGCGGGTTACCGGTCCTTGCACGGTTTCGCGGCAACTCTGTTCGCGAACGTGCAGAACCGCGGGGATAGCGTGGCAGTGGCGGCTTTGGTCTTGACCTTTCGCCCTGAGCTGCGCCATTCCCACTGACATAGAGGTCCGTGCACCTCGTCGGCAGTCAGGCCCCGATCGACGCATCCTTGATGCGCGTTGTCGGGGCTTTTTCTTTTTCGGGGGGCTCCATGCCGCCAGACGACCGTTCACCGATGCTCGATAAAGGCCGCTGGCCGGGACGCGCGCGATGACCGCGCCGGCCCAGCCGCCTCTTCTCGAGGTGCGCGACCTGCGGACCGAGTTTCGCACCGACGAGGGGGTCGTCCGCGCGGTCGATGGCGTAAGCTTCAATCTCGAGGCAGGACGAACGCTGGCGCTCGTCGGTGAATCGGGGTCGGGCAAGTCGGTCACAAGTCTTTCGGTGATGCGCCTTCTGCCTGAAGGTATCGGCGCGATCACTGGCGGTGAGATCCGGATCGGCGGACGCGACCTCGTCCGCCTGTCCGAGCGGCAGATGCGGCGCGTGCGGGGCGACGAAATCGCGATGGTCTTCCAGGAGCCGATGACCAGCCTGACACCGGTATACACCGTCGGTGACCAGATCGCCGAGGCCATTCTGACGCACGACCACACGAGCCGTCGTGCTGCGCGTCGCCGGGCGGTAGAATTGCTCGAGACGGTCGGCATTCCCGAACCAGCGGTCCGGGCGCGGGCCTATCCGCACCAGCTCTCCGGCGGGATGCGGCAGCGGGTGATGATCGCCATCGCGCTGTCCTGCAATCCAAAGGTGCTCATCGCCGACGAGCCGACAACCGGCCTCGACGTAACCATTCAGGCGCAGATCCTCGAGCTGATGCGAAGGCTGCAGAAGGAAACCGGCATGGCGATCCTGTTCATCACGCACGATCTGGGCGTGGTGGCCGAGATGGCAGACCGGGTGCTCGTCATGTATGCGGGAAAGGTTGTCGAAGAGGCGGAGGTTCAAGCGCTTTTCGACCGACCGCTGATGCCCTACACACAGGGCCTCATGAACTCGATACCGACGCTCGGCGCGACTGTGACTGGCGCCGCACATCCCCGCCTGAAGGCGATCCGCGGCAGCATTCCGAGCCCAGACAACCTTCCGCCCGGCTGCGCCTTTCACACCCGCTGCGACTTCGCCCTTCCCGGTGTCTGCTCGAACGCGCCGCCCGCGCTCGAGCCGGCGGGCGGTGGCCGGCTGGTGCGCTGCGCGCGCTGGCGCGAGCTTGATCTGGCCTCGGGGTCGGCTGCATGACTGCGCGGGGCGACGAGCACGGGCTGTTATCGGTGCGCGAATTGCGGACTCATTTCCCGGTCCGCGGCGCCGCTATCCTGTCGCGTCGGCGCATCGTGCGGGCCGTCGACGGCATCTCGTTCGATGTCGGGAGCGGGAAGATCGTCAGCCTCGTGGGCGAGTCGGGCTCGGGCAAGACCACCGTGGGCCGGTCGATCCTGCGACTGGTCGAACCGACCTCGGGCGCGGTCACTTTCGATGGCACCGATCTTCTGGCCCTTCGGTCGGCGGAACTGCGCGCCATCCGCCGGCGGATGCAGATCATCTTTCAGGACCCTTTCGCCAGCCTCAATCCGCGGATGTCGGTGGGCCGGATCATCGCCGAAGGGTTGAAGCTGCACGGGATTGGCCGAAATGCCGCCGATCGTCGCGCCCGCGTCGCGGCGCTTCTGGAGCGCGTCGGCTTGACCGCCGATCACATGCGCCGCTATCCGCACGAATTCTCGGGCGGGCAGCGGCAGCGGATCGGCATCGCCCGCGCGCTCGCGGTCGAGCCCGACTTTGTCCTCGCCGACGAACCGGTCTCGGCGCTCGACGTGTCGATCCAGGCGCAGGTGCTGAACCTTCTACAGGATCTGCGCGAGGATCTGGGACTGACGATGATCTTTATCGCGCATGACCTGAGCGTCGTCGAATACCTCTCGGATCGGGTGGGCGTGATGTATCTGGGACGACTGATGGAGATCGCCGATGCGCGCGATCTCTACGCCCGGCCGCGCCATCCCTATACCGAGGCGCTGCTCTCGGCTGCGCCGGTGCCAAAGCCGGGGGCGCGGCGCGACCGGATCGTCCTGAAGGGCGAGACGCCGTCGCCGATCGACCCGCCCTCGGGCTGCGTCTTTCGCACGCGCTGCCCGATCGCCGGGCCCGACTGCGCCCGCGTCGTGCCGCCGCTGACGCAGATCGGTCCGGCCCATCAAGTCGCCTGTATCAAGCGAAGCTGAATTCGTCCGCGTTCGAGTGCCCAACCCTAACCAGCAGAGGAGAAGACCGATGAAACGACTGACACTACTGAGCAGCGTGGCCGCGCTGGCCGCCACCCTCGCGCTCGCCGCGCCCGGCTGGGCCGACGAGCCGGTGCGTGGCGGCATCCTCCAGGTGGGTCTGGCCGACGATCCGCCCGAGCTCGATCCGCATCTGACCAGTTCCAACGCCTCGCGCACGGTGCTGCACAACATATTCGCCACCCTTGTCGAGGTCGATGACGAACTGCAGATCCAGCCCGAACTCGCCGAACGCTGGGAGGTCAGTGACGATGGACGGACCTACACCTTCTACCTACGCGAGGGCGTGACCTTCCATGACGGCACGCTGTTCGATGCCGATGCGGTCGCCTACAACTTCGCCCGCATGAAGGACACCGACTTCGGATCGGCCCGCGCGGGCGAACTCGCCTTCGTCGAGGAGGTGACGGTCGATGGCCCCTACCAGGTGACCGTGCAGCTCAGCCAGCCTTTCGGTGCTTTCCTGCCGGCGCTGGCCAGCTGGTCCGGGATGATGGTCTCGCCTGCGGCCGCGGAGGAGCACGGCCGCGACTTCGGCCAGGTTCTGATCGGTGCCGGTCCCTTCCGCTTCGTCGAGCGCATCCGCGACGACCGCGTCGTGCTCGAACGCTTCGACGACTATTTCAAGGAGGACCTGCCCTATCTCGACCGCGTGGTCTACCGGCCCTTCGTTGATGCCGAGGCGCGGGTGGTCAACCTCGAGACGGGCTCCATCCATATCATCAACACCGTGCCCGGGCGCGCCGTCACGCGACTGCAGCAGAACGACGACATCGAGATGTCGATCGTGGGCGGTCTGGGCTTCCGGGGTCTATGGGTAAACGTGACCTCCGAGGAACTGGGCTCGCGCGAGCGGCGCGCGGCGGTCTCGGCCTGCATCGACCGACGGGTTGTCGTGAACTCGATCTTTGGCGACGCGGCGGTGCCCGCGGTCGGTCCCTTCTCGCCGGCGACCTGGGTCGTGGACAGCCCGGACGAGGCACCGCATCGCGACCTCGACCGGGCGCGCGAGTTGCTGGCAGAAGCGGGCGTCCCGGACGGTTTTTCCTTCCCGCTCCTGATCACGCCTGACGACGAGAGCATCCGCGTGGCCTCGATGTATGCCGCGATGTGCTCGGAAGTGGGCATCGACATCCAGCTGCAACAGGTCGAGTTCGGCACGATCCTGTCGCGGATGCGCGAGGCGAACTACGCAGCCGCGCAGATCGAGCTGAGCCCGCGCAACGACCCGGATCTCAGCGCGCATCCCTGGTTCCACTCGCAGGGCGGGGTGAATTTCAGCCACTATGCCAGCGACGAGATGGACCGGATCCTCGATGCCGCCCGCGCCGCGGTCGATCAGGACGAACGCCGCGCTCTCTATCGCGAGGCGCTGGATCTGTTCAACACCGACTTCCCCTACATCTTCGTCTACCACCTTCAGGAGATGAAGGCCTATCGCAGCGAGATGCGGGGATATCGCCACATCCCCGACTCGATGATGCGGTTCGAGGACGTCTGGCTCGCAAACTGACACGGTGACACCGGCCGCGGCGTGATGCGCGCCGCGGCCCCAATGCTTTCGGTCCGAACATGCTCGCCTTCGTCTTCCGCCGGTTCCTCGGCATGATCCCGATCCTGTTCCTGATCACGCTCGCCGTATTCCTGGTCATGCAGGTGCTGCCGGGCGATCCGGCGTTGATGATCCTCGGGCAGGAGGCCACGCCCGAAGCACTGGAGGCGATCCGCGAGCGGCTTGGCCTTAACCAGCCGCTTTACATGCAATACCTGTCCTGGGTTGGCGGCGTGTTGACCGGCGATCTCGGCCGGTCGATGGTCGACAACACGCCAATCGCCCGCGCCATCCTCTACGCGTTGCCGGTGACGCTGCAGATCAGTCTGCTCGCGCTCCTGATCGCGCTTCTGATCGGCGTGCCGGCGGGGGTGATCGCTGCCACCCGGCGCGGCGGTATCGGCGACACGATAGCGACCTTCATTGGTTTCACCTGCATCTCGCTTCCCGGATTCTGGGTCGCGATCCTGCTGCTTTACTTTTTTGCGCTCTACCTCGGATGGCTGCCTTCCTCGGGCTTCGTGCGGCTGCACGAGGACTGGGTGGCGAGCCTTCGCCATTCGATCATGCCGGCGATCGCGCTGGGCCTCAGACCGGCGGGTATCTTCATGCGTCTCGTGCGTTCCTCGATGCTCGAGGCGATGAAGTCCGACTACGTGCGCACGGCGCGGGCGAAGGGCCTGGCGGCGCACGCAGTGATCCTGCGCCACGGGTTGAGGACCTCGCTCATCCCGCTTGTGACGGTGCTCAGCGTCGAGTTCGCGGCACTTCTGGGCAACGTCGTGGTCATCGATACCATCTTCGGCCTTCCCGGGTTCGGACGGCTGATCTACAACTCGGTCTTGCGGCTCGACCTGACCATGATGCAGAGCCTCGTGCTGATCTTCGCCGTCTCGGTGATCGTGATCAACCTGCTGACCGACATCGTCTATTTCATCCTCGACCCGCGGATCAAGGAGCGCTGAGATGCCTCGTCTGCTTCGCAGGATGCTTCGCAGGCCACTCGGGGCGCTCGGCCTGCTGATCGTGCTGGTGCTGGTGCTGATGGCGGTTTTCGCACCGCAGCTCGCGCCGCATCCCCCGACGCGCGCCGATTTCATGGCCATGCTCGAAGCGCCCAGCGCGACCTATCCGCTCGGCACCGATGAACTTGGTAGAGACGTGTTGAGCCGGGTGATCTGGGGGGCGCGCGCCTCGTTGCAGGCCGGGCTGATCGCGGTCTTGCTGGCGGCCGGGATCGGCGTGCCGATCGGCCTCGTCTCGGGTTATTTCCGCGGCCCGCTCGACGAATACGTGGTGATGCGGCTGACCGATGCGATGATGGCCTTCCCGGTGATCGTGCTGGCGCTGGCGCTGACCGCGATCCTCGGTCCCAGCCTGCAGACCGCGATGGTGGCGATCGGGATCGTCTACGCACCGATCTTCATCCGCCTCGCCCGCGCCCAGACACTGAGCGTGCGCGAGACCGAATATGTCGAGGCGGCGCGCGCGCTGGGCAACCGGCACCTGGGCATCATGATCAAGCACGTGCTGCCGAACATCGCGAGCCCGTTGATCATCCAGATGTCGGTCAGCATGGCGACCGCGATTCTGGTCGAGAGTGCTCTCAGCTTCCTCGGGCTCGGTGTCCAGCCGCCTACGCCCAGCTGGGGTTCGATGCTGCGCATCGGGGCGAACTACATGCAGGAAGCCCCGTGGATTGCCTTCTGGCCGGGACTGGCGATTTTCGTCGCCGTCCTCGGTATCAACCTCTTCGGCGACGCGCTTCGCGACGTCCTCGATCCGCGCGATCGCTGACGGCGACGCGCGACACAAGGAGGCCATATGCTGGTCGGCGGATTGAAGCAGCGCGAGAGCGTGTTGCGCTCAATCGGCTTTTCGCCCGGCACCCGGTTCCCGCGGGGAGACTGACAGGAGGTGAAAACGCATGTACGCGCGGTGTACGCGGCTCATGCGCGCCCGGCCGCAAATCCGCCGCGCCTATTTCGTGTTGTCGGTCTTGATCAGCCCCGAAAACCCAGCAATGGCGAGCAGCGACAACGCCCAGCCCATCGCGATATGCAGCCACAGATAGGCCCGCACCAGCATCCCGCGGTCGGTCCGGTCGTCCGGTATCCAGTAGCTCTGCATCTCCAGCGACACGACGGGAATGAGCGTGTCCGCCGAATAGATGAAGGCGTTGAACCGCGGATAGGCCGCCGCGTCCGTCCGGTTCACGAAACAGTCGAGCTGCGTCCGATGCGGTGCCGGATCGGTGCAGGCGACCCAGGCCGGGTGCAACTGTATTTGCGGCAGGTTCGGCTTGATCGCCCCGTGCCCGGCCGCATGGGCAAAGACGATCCAGCCGGTCAACAGCATGCCCAGCGCCCAGATCGCCGCCATCTCGGGCCGCCGCCCGTAGCCGACAACNGCGCCCATGATCCCGTCCCAGACCGTCCAGCCGAAATGCCGCAGCCAGAGCCCGATGACCCGGTCGGTATGCGGCCTGACCCCGGCCACGGTTTCGGCCGCCTCCCGCGCCTTCCGCGCCTTTTCCAGTTCCTCCGCGATCTTCTTCCGCCGCGCCGCCCGCTGCCGCCTCTCCTTCTCGATCAGGATGTCCCGCGCCGCCGCCCCATGCCCCATCTCGCGCAACACCCGCGCGCATTCCTCCCAGGGCTGCGGCCAGAATTCTTGCCCCCA
>SL_3KL_010_SEDDRAFT_10003299_pt1 | contig 14660 bp, 10 predicted proteins | sample SodLakKL_010_SED_2_FD_10381 | JGI IMG/M metagenome (IMG submission 10381)
CATTTCCTTGCCCACCCCAGTGGACTACTTCAAAGCCAGGGTCAGGATCAGGATCAGGNTCAGGATCAGGTTCAGGATCAGGTTCAGGATCAGGTTCAACAGGCGGTTTGATACCGGGCGCGGATAAGTTAAAATCCGAAGGCACGAAGCCTGAAAGACTTGTCGGCGTATGTCCCTGGTCCGGCGAAGTATCACCTTCACCGGTATCTGAACTATCTGCCTGGCTCTGCGCCTGACGTGCTTCTTCGGCTTGCCTTTGTGCTACCTGGTAAGCCTCTGCAGCTGCGATTAACGCTTGCTGGTGTTCCCCTAAAATACTACTTTGATTATCAATAGCTTTCTTTAAGTCGTTTAAAGCGGTCCTGAGGAAACTGCCGGTATCCAGTATTTGCTGCAGTCCCTTTAACCGGTTACTTGCTGCCTCCAGGAGCAATCCGGCAACCAACCCGGCATCTAGCCCCTCCAGGTCATTCCAGTAGTTGAATAGATCAGCTTCGCGCTGCTGGTATTCTTTCAGCAGCAGTTGAAAATTTTCCGGATCACTGGTGTTTCCCAATAATAACAAATTACGGTCTGCAGAAGTATTAATAACTTCGAACCGCTCAACAGCATTTTCAGTTAAGTTGAACTGGGAGTTTTCAATTGCCAGGCAGGCATCGAAAGTTAAATCATCGGGAGTCAATAAAGGCAAAGGAACTTCTGACTCGACAGCCCAGGCAGTTCCTGTAAAAAAGAACGGCATGATTATCGAAATGCAGAAGCTCCGTTTTAATGATTTTAAGGTCCTTCTTACTTTAGCTCCGAATGCAAAAATCTCCCTTCGGCAGCCTGGCGATCCTGGTTCATTGAAGAACTTTAGACCCATGGCTTTGCTTGCCTTCTTTTCAGAAGGTTCGCCGTTTATCGGTAGAGATAGTTCGTTCGTATTGATTGAAATCATTACTTTGCTAATAGTATACCTTGTTGTGTGAAGTTTGTAAAGTGCAATTTTTCTGACTGAGAGCGTTTTATATTGCGGTTTTATATTGCAAGCTATAATTTCAGATATCACTTTTTTAACCCTTACGGACAACGAAGCTGGCTTGTAAAACATGATATAATATATATTTACATAAAACTGTTATAATCGTGCAATCGAAATTGAAGGAAAGCAAGTAAGATAGGGCGAATAATGCTTATACTTTAGATAAATGTTTTTTTATAGAATGATTTTCATATGNGAAAGTAAGGGAAGATATTTATGAAGGACAAAATTTTTTTCACTATTATAGTTTCTGTATTTCTTGTGGGTACAGCTATTTTTGGTATTTATATCTGGCAGGGAATCACGGAAACAAAACTGACCGCTACTGAACGCAGGATTCTGGATGATATGGAAAAAATAATTTTAGTAGGTGATTATGATTTTCCGCCNCTTTCCTATATAGACTTTGAAGGGCAATACAGCGGTTACGAAGCTGATCTTGTGGCTGCCCTTGAGATTTGGTTAGGCATTCCAATTGATTACTACCAGATGATCTGGAGTGATGCACTGGACGCTTTAAGCGACGGTGAGGTAACCGGTATTACCGGCATGCGAGTTACTACGGAAAGAACCCTTGCCTATAATTTCTCGAAGCCTTATTATCAAACTTCTTATAGCATGGTCTATATTATCGGCAGTGATCATGAAATGGTCCTGGATAGTGACCAGCTCTCGGTTTTAATCCAGAGAAGGTCGGCTGCCTATGATTATTATCTGGATAACTTTTATCGTGATGGGACCGAATTCATCTGGGTCGATAATCCTGCAGAAGCAGTAACCATCCTTAGTGAAGATAAAGCTGATCTCTGGTTTGAAAATTACCAGGTAGCCCGCTACGAAGCTCATAAAGCACGAATAGCCGACTTTTTCACCTACCAGATCGTCCCAGAAAGTGTTGGCGATTACGCCATAGCCCTGGGACCGGAGTATGACTTTCTCCTTCCTATCATCAATAAAGCGTTACTAAGCCTGGAATATGAAGGAACTTTGTCCGAGTTAGACCATAAATGGTTTGGTCTTACAAATAATCGGCCAGGTCAACAAAGATGGGATATAATTTTACCTGCTGTTCTTTACTCCTTTTTTGCCATTTTCATAATGTTTGTTTTGTGGAATCGTGTTTTACATTTGAAAATTAATGATAAGACAAAAGAGCTAAGCAAAAGCGAAGAAAAATTTAAAGCCTCATTTGAAGCTTCACACGATTCAATTTTTATCGCAACCGAAGCCGGCAAAATGCTTGATTGCAACGACAACACCCTTGAACTCTTTGGCTATCCGAACAAAGAAGATTTCATTCTTGTTTCTCCTGAAGATCTTTATCCCGAAAACCAGCCTGATGGCAGCAACTCATACCAGAAATTCCAGGAGGTTCTCAGTTTAGTAATTGCCGGCAGCAACAATCTCATGTTTGAGTGGCTGTATCGTCGCAAGGATGGCAGTAATTTTCCGGCAGAGGTCGCCCTTGCCGTTTATCATTTGGATGGACAAAATGTTATTCAACATAACGTAAGTGATATTACCGAGCGAAAACGTATACAGGAACAACTTGAGTTCTTGAGTTTACGTGATCAATTAACCGGCCTCTACAATCGTACATTTTTTGAGGCAGAACTGCTTCGATTGGAGAAGAGTTATAATTATCCGGTTACTTTGATTTCCAGCGATCTTGACGGTCTTAAGCTGATCAATGATACTCTCGGCCACCAGACAGGAGATCAGCTGCTGGTGGAATGTGCTAAGATTTTGCAAGAGTCGTTAAGAAGCACGGATATTCTGGCCAGGGTAGGCGGGGATGAATTTTGTGCAATAATGCCAAATACCAATCGGGAAATCGGGGAAAATATTATCAGGCGCATCAGAACAAATATATCAATTTATAATGCAAAACACCAGGATTTGCCGCTTAATCTTTCCCTCGGACTGGCTACAGCTGATGACCCAGATATTTTGCTGAAGGATTTGTTCAAGCAGGCTGATGACTTGATGTACCGTGACAAGCTTTATCGCAGTACCAGCGTCAGAAATAAGGTTGTAGAGAGCCTGCTGGCTGCTCTTGCTGAAAGAGATTATATTACTGAAGGTCACGCCCAGAGGCTGGAGGAGCTTTGCGGTAAAATGGGTGAAAAAATTGAGCTTTCTTCCAGGCAGATTGCCGATCTGTCTCTTCTGGCAAAAGTCCATGATTTAGGAAAGGTTGGCATACCGGATCATATCCTTTATAAGCCGGGGCCACTTAATGAAGAAGAGTGGGCTGTGATGAAGCAGCACACTGAAAAAGGGTTTCGGATTGCTACCTCATCATCAGATTTATCTGCAATTGCAGAATTAATTCTCAAACATCACGAGCATTGGGACGGCGGCGGCTATCCTCTCGGTTTAGCCGGGGACGATATTCCTGTCGAATGCCGGATACTGGCAATAGTTGATGCTTTTGATGCCATGACCCATGATCGGCCTTATGCAGCTGCGAAAAGCAGACAGGAAGCGCTTGATGAAATTAAAGGCGCAGCAGGTTCACAGTTTGATCCGCACCTGGTAGATGTCTTCCTGTCCATCATCAAAGGCGGCTAACAGCAATAGCCAAAAAAGGAAGATTATCTATATCTGGGCTAATAAACAATATATTTCATTAGCAGTGGCCCAGACATTATAGAAAATTTCATAAATAAATCGTTAACCTGCTTTAACAAATACAGCAAACGAAGAGCGACTGCCATAAAAAAGAATAATTGATATTTTTAAAGCTAACTCAAACAGAGTCTATTATTCAGAAAGGGAGAAGATAACGTGAGTAGTAAAGTCTATTTCACAGATATGACCACAGATAGCAGGCGAAATCTTCTGGATAAAACCAGGCAGCTGGCCGAAAAGGCCGGAATTTGCAGCTTGATTGAAAAGAAAGACCTGGTGGCGATAAAAGTTCACTTTGGAGAATTGGGTAATATTGCATTTATCCCGCCACCGGTTATCAGGGTTATCGTAGAAATGGTTAAAGAAAAAGGCGGCAAGCCATTTTTAACAGATGCCAACACACTATATGGCGGTAAAAGGCATAATGCTGTAGACCATCTTGAAACTGCCATGAAAAATGGGTTTGCCTATGAAACTGTTGGCGCACCAATTGTTATTGCTGACGGTTTAAAGGGAGCAGATTATGTTAATGTAAAAGTTGATGGCAAACACCTATATAGCGTTAAAATAAGCAGTGCTATACACTTTGCTGATACCTTAATTGCAATCAGCCACGTGAAGGGACATGAGCTTTTTGGTTTTGGCGGGGCATTAAAAAATATCGGTATGGGTTGTGGAAGCCCGGCAGGAAAACAGATCATGCATTCTGATCTTATTCCGAAGGTTAAGGAGGAAAAATGTATTGCCTGTGGAGTTTGCATTGAAAGATGTCCGGAGAATGCAATAGAGAGGCTTGATAACAAGAAGGCTTTTATTATTGAAGAGTTATGCATAGGTTGTGGAGAATGTGTGGCATTTTGCCCTTCCCGGGCAATACCGATTAACTGGAAAACCGACGAAACTGTAATCCAGGAAAAAACAGCTGAATATGCCTGGGGGGTATTGAAAAGGAAAAAGGGCAAAAGCAGTTTTATTAATTTTATTATGAATGTAACTCCTGATTGTGACTGTGCCTCCTGGAATGATCTGCCGATTGTACCAGACCTGGGAATTCTCGCCTCGCTGGATCCTGTAGCGATAGACCAGGCATCTTTGGACCTTGTCAACAAGGCGCCTGTTACAATGAACTCTATCCTTGGTGATAAGAAAGATATTGAGGATAAATTTAAAGCAGTTCATGATAAGAATACATCCTATATTCTTGAACATGGGGAATACCTAAATATGGGCAAGCGAAAATATGACCTGGAGTCTCTGTGGTTGAAACAGAACAAAAAACAACATAATTAGACCCTATTTTTTGTGGTTTGCATTTATGCTGCCAGGAGAAATTTTTTCATTTATTGTTTGCTACCAAGAAATCTGCAGAATGTTTGATAAATTATAATTTATTGTGAATTTAAGCGCACAATTAGTAACATATATGGTATAATATACATCCAATCACCAAAGAGGAATGTTTCTTTGAGTTTATAGTTGCATGTTNTTAGAAATATTGTACTTTTATTATAGTTTGTTTTAAAAGCAGGAGAAAACGACACAGAGGTTTAATTGTAAGATTACTGTCTATATATAATAACCATATTTAGGGTGCCAGTTGGCTGACTTATAGTTTGGGGGGATGACAGTACTTAACCGGGTAACTTTGAGTCGTTAATAAAGTCATGTTTCTACGATATATCAAAAAGTATTATTGGGGTATATCGCGTTTACCGAATAACAAAGGAAAGGAAGGATGACCATCATGAGTAAAATGATCGAAACTTTCAACAAGGTAATTGAGGAAATCAAGTCAGATTTGGGTGATGGATTGTTAACTGCAGACATATGGCATCTCAAGGATGCCCAGGGATTGGCCGGTTACAAACAAAATGCAAAGGCAACAGCACTCTTTAACGAGGTAACACGAATACTGGGGAAAACCCTGGAGGGGTCAGATTATCCCGGGTTAGGCGATTATTATACAGTCCACCTCGATAACAATTCTATGGTCGTGATAATTTTGTTTGACGGGTATCAGCTGGGCATGACGGTTGATCTATCTAAGACTACCATGGGAGTATTGATGAGTGTGGTTATGCCGAAGATACAAGATATGTTAAAAAAAGCGGTATCCTAGTTTGTCCGGGCACATATGAAACTAAGATTAGCTTATAAGTTTATTGCAATAATATTAAATAACCTGGATATTGCTTAGTTATATGATCCGGGATCAATTTGTTAATTGTTAAGCTTTTAGTCTAGCGGTGAAAAAACAGCTAAAGATAATATTTACCAGTAATCAGGCCGGTTGTCTAAATTATTATGATGCTGTGATTCATGCTTCCAGCATCGCAAAGCACAGCGTTGATGAAAATCAACACTGTGCTTTTTTGAATTGCTGTTAAATAAGGATTAACATTTTATTTGAGCAATTGCTTTAATACTTTTTAGAATATAAAATAATAAACATAATATCTGCCAGGGACATTTAAGTTTACAGCCTGTCAATTGGCCGGGTTGTCAATAGAGTTATCTTTCTGGGATTAAAAAGATGATATGAAAGAAGTTTGAGGGGGTGCCTTTCAGGGTGACCATCGAAATAGCGCTTACGCTTGGGATACTATTATTTGCAATAGCTCTGTTTGTTACTGAAGTTATCAGGGCCGACCTTGTTGCCCTGCTCGTTCTTGTTATTCTGGTCATAGTCGGCCTGGTTACCCCTGAAGATAGTATTTCCGGATTCTCTAACCCTGCCGTAATTACTACCTGGGCTGTATTTATACTTTCAGCCGGTTTGGCCCGGACCGGAGTAGCTGCCCTGCTGGCAGAGCAGGTCCTGCGATTGGCCGGCAAAGGAGAAAACCGCCTTCTGGCAGTTTTAATGAGTAGTTCTGCCGTAACATCAGCTTTCGTCATTAATGTTGGTGTTGTAGCCATGTTTATGCCGGTAACCCTGGATATTGCCCGGCGCACAGGCAGATCAGCTTCCCGTTTGCTTATGCCAATGGTTTATGGAACGACCATTGGGGGCATGATTGTTTTAATAGGGACAGCTTCTAACCTGGTAGTTGTTGATTTTTTACGTGACGCTGGCATGCGGACACCCGGGCTTTTTGACTTTACGCCGGTTGGCGGGGTTATTTTACTGGTGTCTATAGTTTACATGCTTCTTGTTGGTCGTCGCGTACTGCCCGATCGAAAGAATCCTTCTGTTGCCAATATAAAACCGGACACAGATTTTAAGCAGCACTATGAACTTGAAGAACGCCTGGCCATGATTACAATCCCAAATGATAACCCCCTGGTCGGAAAGTCCCTGGCGGAAAGCCGTTTTGGTCGCGCGCTGGGTTTAAATGTTCTCAGTGTTATCCGTGATGCAGGAGTTCGTCATGTTCCTGAACCAGATCTTAAGCTTCAGGGTGGCGACCGCCTGCTGGTTTTGGGGCGTCTTGATGATATAGATGAACTCTCCGGCAAACCGGTAATTATGCTTGTTGATGATTCGCCGGATACATCATGTTTGATTTCGGAGGATATCGGGCTTGTTGAGCTGGAGGTTACAGAAGAGTCAATATTTTATGGAAAAACCCTGGTTGAAATAGATGCCAGGCAAACCCTTGGTGTCAATCTTCTTGCGATTCGCCGTGACAGCCTGGTTCGCCGCACAAACCTGCGGGATCTAGTTTTTCAATCCGGTGATCGTTTGCTTTTCAGGGGGCCAGTGGAGAATTTGCAAGCGCTTCAAAATCATGAGGGGTTTTGCTTCCTGCAGGCCGGTGATACTGAAAAATACAATTTGGCTGAACGTCTATTGTTCGTTCGCATACCGGAAGGTTCATCACTGGCCGGAAGTTCGATAAAGGATATGCGCCTGGCGAAATGCTACGGCATTTCAGTTCTTAATATTATTCGTGATGGTGAGGAGTACTTAATGCCTGAGCCTAACAGCGAGTTAAGGGAAAATGATCTTCTTGTTGTTGAAGGCCGTCCGGTCGATATAGATGCGCTGCGCGGACACCAGACCCTTGTTATTGATCGAAATCCCGATGTTGACTTGAGCGAACTTGAAACTGATTCTTTGACGGTTGTCGAGGTAATGCTTTCACCGCATACAACCATGACCGGGAAAACACTGCGTCAACTTAATTTTCGTGAAAAGTTCGGAATTTCAGTTCTTGCTATCTGGCGCGGTGATCGGGCACACCGGACGGGACTTAACGATATCGCCCTGGAGTTTGGTGATGCGCTTCTCTGCTACGGCACCAGGGACAAATTTGAGTTGCTGAGCGGAGAAAAAGATTTTGTTGTCCTTGATCTTGACTACCAGGAGAGACTACTTTTTAATAAAGCTCCGCTGGCAGGAGTAATTATGGCAGGAGTTATAGCTGCAGCATTACTTAACTGGTTGCCGATATATATTGCTGCTGTCGCAGGGGCCACGTTGATGATTTTAACCCGTTGTTTAGCGATAGAGGAAGCATACCGGGCAATTGAATGGAAAGCTGTTTTTTTGATTGCAGCAATGCTGCCCCTGGGGTTGGCCATGCAGAGAACCGGTGCTGCGATGTTAATTGCCGACACTGTTATCGGAGTTGTCGGTCCGTTAGGGCCAACGGCCATACTTGCCGGCCTTATGACTATGACTCTTGTGATAAACCAGTTTATTCCCAGTGCTGTTAATGCAGTGGTGATGGCTCCGGTTGCTATTGCTGCAGCAGTAGGGTTGGGAATATCGCCTTATCCCTTTGTGATGGGAATCGCCTATGCAGTTGCGGCCAGCTTTATGACCCCGGTTTCTCATCCTGCAAATGTTTTGATCATGAGCCCCGGAGGATATAGATTTAGCGACTATATTAAAAATGGGTTTCCTTTCTCCCTTATTGTATTAATCGTCAGTGTATTACTGCTGCCGGTTGTATTCCCTTATTAGAAGAAAGATTAGGAAGTAAAAGAAAGGCATCTATTTTCTCTATGATGGCACACAGAGTTCACATATATTATATCTGCAGTATAATAAATTCAGCTTCATTTCATTGACAGGGCGAAGCATATAAACCATAATAACCCTAAGTTTAAACCATATTAATTGAAAAGAAGGGCTGTTGATGGATAAAAACGCAATAACTGAAAAAATCAATTCATTAAAACTAAAGAATAACGCTATTATCCTGGCGCATAACTATCAGATTGATGAAGTACAGGATGTGGCAGACTATGTTGGCGATTCTTTTGAGCTTAGCCAGATAGCTGCTGATTCGAAAGCAGACCTGATTCTTTTCTGCGGAGTTCATTTCATGGCAGAAAGCGCTGCAATCCTGGCACCGCAAAAAACAGTACTCCTGCCGGATTTAAATGCAGGATGTCCCCTGGCGGATATGATTACGGCTGACCAGCTGCAAGAATTGAAGAAAGATTACCCCGGAGCGGCAGTAGCTGCTTATATAAATTCCTCCGCTGCAGTGAAGGCGGAAAGCGATATCTGTGTTACTTCGGCTAATGCGGTTAAAGTGGTTAATGCGTTGACCGAAGATACAGTGCTTTTTGTTCCGGACGGCAACCTGGCTCACTTTGTAGCCGAGAGAACCGATAAAAGAATTATTTCCTGGCAGGGTTATTGTAATACCCATCACAGTGTTGATGTTGAAGATGTAGTGCAGGCTCGCGAATCATACCCCGGTGCGCAAATAGTGGTTCACCCGGAGTGCCGCCCTGAAGTGGTGGCAATGGCTGATGCTTCCATGGGGACTGGGGGGATGATTCAATATTCCAGGGATGCTGCGGCAGAAGATATTGTAGTCGGTACCGAAAAAGGTATGCTTCATCGGTTGAAAAAAGAGTGTACTTCCAAAAGGTTTCATATTCTTTCTTCGAAGCTGATATGTCCGGATATGAAATACACTACCCTGGAAAAAGTATTAACTGCTCTTGAACAGAAGAAACATGTTATTACAGTTTCTCCTGAAGTTAGGGAAAAAGCGGAATTCGCTTTAAAGCGAATGCTTGCCGTTATGGTTTAGAGAGATTTTTATATTTTGCCTGGATACTAAAACGGGAGAGATAACATTTGTTAACTTCATACCATATAAATGAAGTTTTAGATAGAGCGTTCAGGGAAGATATTGGCGCAGGTGACCTGACCACTATTTATACTGTTCCTTCCAATGCAGCCGGAAATGGACGTCTGCTGGCCAGGGAAAAAGGGCTGCTAGCCGGTGTCAATGCAGCCGTCGCCGCTTTTTGCTATCTGGATAATTCGGTTGAATGTGAATGTCTTTTAAGCGACGGGGATCCGGTTGAAGAGGGAAGCCTGGTAATGATGGTAAACGGTCCGTTTAAGCCGATATTATCTTCAGAACGGATTGCTCTGAATCTGCTGCAGCGCCTCTCCGGGATTGCTACCCAGACGGCCAGATGGGCAGAAGAGATAAAGGATTACCCGGCCCGACTGGTAGATACGAGAAAAACAACCCCCGGCTTGCGCCTGCTTGAAAAATATGCAGTACGAATTGGTGGCGGCTTGAATCATCGCCTGGCATTAGATGGCGGGATTCTTATCAAAGAAAACCACATTACTGCTGCCGGAGGTATTGGAGAAGCCGTGCGGTCTATACGTAACAGGGCACCGTTTACACTTCGCATTGAGGTTGAAGTAACCAGCCTTGAAGAGCTGGAAGAAGCTCTTGATGCCGGTGCCGACATTATTATGCTTGACAATATGAAGCCTGCGCTTATGCAGCAGGCGGTTGAACTTAACAACGGCCGCGCTTTGCTTGAGGCATCGGGCAATATTACCAGGCAGCATCTTAAAGAAGTTGCATCTACCGGGGTCGATTTTATATCCTGCGGAGCGCTGACCCACTCCAGCCGGGTACTTGACTTTTCCTTTGTTCTGGAGCGGTAAGTTTAATTGAGTGTCGGTATTTGGTTGAAAAAAAAGGATTGCGGTGGAATTAAATCTTCATTGTTGGTATAATCAACATGGTTATTTTTTAATATTAAGAAATGCGGGCAGTATATGTTTATACTCACTGAGATAATCGCAGATTACAAACTGGCAGACTTCCTGTATGATTTGGTCCTCATTGGCATCGCTTATGGCTATGTGTTACTCACTATTTTGATCCCGGTTTATCTAAAGAAAAAAGATATTATATCCAAGTTTATTGCCCGCAAAATAGTTCATTTATTTGCCGGCCTGGTAGTTTTGATCGTGCCCTTTTTTATTTTACCCCTGCATGCAGTTTTTATCGCCCTGAGCCTTACTGTTGTGACTTATTTCAGTTCGAAAGATAGTTCTGTTAAAAAACTGCAGGAGCTGTATGAATCAATTGGGGAAGAAGCAGAGGAAAAGGCGGGCCGATTAGAGGGGCCATTTTATTACAGCATTTCTATAACCGTTCTTATAGCAATTTTTGTGGTATTAGCTCCTGACCGGCTTTATTTCCCAATCTGCGGTATTCTCATTATGATTATTAGCGATACTTTTGCTTCTGTTATTGGGAAAAAGTATGGAAGAATAAAAATAAAAATTGCTTATACCGGCACTCAGAGAACCCTTGAGGGCTCATTAGTTTTTTTTATTTCTGCATTTATGCTTTGTTATTCCGCTTTCTATTTCTTCGGGTTTTTCAATCCTGTCAACCAGCATTTTTTAACTTATAACCTGGTTTTTGCCTATGCCCTGGTAACTGCTTTGGCCGGAACTGTAGTTGAGTTGCTGTCACCATCAACCATTGATGACTTAACAGTTCCTGTTGCCGCAACCATGGTTATTTATGCCTTATCGTTTATAACCTAAAACAAGCTTTTAAAGCCAAAGTATCTACGCTAGAGCGCCTTTTGTTTTTAACCCGCCAGTCCGGCACCTAAAGCTACTGCTAAAAACCAGATAAAGAAACCGTACTTCATTAAAGTGCTGTTTCTTTCCAGTAAGCTGCTTGTTGCACTGCTTTGTGCATTTATTGCGATGTAGGTGAAAAGGGGGCACATGCCGAAGATTATGATCAGCAAATAAACAGGGCTGAACTGCTCGATAAAATATGTAGCGATCATAAATATAGCTGAAATTACCAGGAAGCTGATCAAAAAAAGCCTGGCAGTTTTTTTACCCCACGCAACGGCGATAGTTCTGCAGTTTTGCTGCAAATCGCCCTTGTAATCGGCCATTGTTTTAAGAATTTCTCGCCCCATTATGGCGAAGAAAACTGTAACAGCAAGCAGCAGGGTCGGTTTGATGTTGCCTGCCGCTACACCGCCAAAAATAAAACAGAGACCAACTACGGCAGCAACAGCGGCATTGCCCAGCAGCACTGTACATTTAAGCACCCAGGAGTAAAGGTAAAGTAGAATGTTTGAACCGAGGGCGATAAAAAAAGCGGTTTGGTTGATTGAGGCGGCGGTGAAAAGCGATATAATGCTGCCTGTAACAGAAAAAATCAGAGCACCCCGCGGGCTGATCCTGCCGGCGGGCAAGGGCCTGTCTGGTTTATTTATCCTGTCAATTTCAATGTCAATATAGTCATTCCAGGCATTGGTGGAAACGGTTATCAATAGAACTGTTATTGCCGCCATAACAACCGGCAGCCACGTTGATGTTCCTGCAACATAAGCGCTTAAAAAAACGGCAATACAACCGGCGAGGGCGTTTATAGGTCGGCTCAGTCTGTAGTAGTCCTTAAACATTTTTTCTCCGTTAACTATTAAAAGAAATTAAGCTTAAAATATTTCTAATCATAGCATAAAATAAAACCGAAAGCACATTATAGATACTTCTTTACTAAAATCCGGCAGGGAACAGGGTGTGATTTATAATTTTATGTTTCTCTTCAATCAGCTAATAAAGGCTATTCTTTTATATTCGGTCCAATATTGTACCGGACTGCTGGTCAAGCATAAAGGAGTGAAGGTTAATTATACCCGCAAGATAAACCACTTCGTTTTATTTCTCGTGCCTGTTTATGTGGAAAGACATTTTGCCTATGAACAATCATTTGGGTTATTTGTTACGGGGTCATTGCTTGCAATTTTATCACTGGCTATCTACCTGGAGCCAGTCCGAAAAAAGGTGCCCTTCATTTCGACCATGTTTTTGTCATTTGACCGTCCCGAGGATCGNCCNNATACCCTTTTATGGCTTTTTACCCAGATAGCAGCCGGGTACCTGGTTCTCATACCTATGATCGTGCTATATTACTATTACGACTTGATGTACTGGATATTCCTGCCGATACTGATTAACGGAATCGGCGACGGCCTGGCCGAACCTGTAGGAGTACGATTTGGCAGACATCGTTATCAAACCCACGCCCTGTTTACGCGGAAAAAATATGTGCGTACCCTTGAAGGAAGCGCCTGCATATTCTTTACCAGTGTAATAGTGTTAGCCGTGTTTCATGCTTATTTTACAACCGGGCAGTTGATAGCAGCCATGATTATTATACCGCCCCTGATGACTCTTGCAGAAGCTTTTTCACCACATACATGGGATACTCCCTTTTTATTTCTGACGGGATATCTGGCGCTCTTCATTATCTCATTCTTTTAGCCACTGTCCCCAACCCAGGCTCTAAGATCATGTATTTCATATTAAATAGCTCATACGTTTTCAAATACAACACTACTTATATTGTGCCAAGGATACAGATGCTGCAGACATTATGGGAAGGCACGCCGCCAAGGTTATGAGTCAGTCCCAGACGGGGGTTATTTACCAATCGATCTTCCGGCCAGCGTTTTAGCATCTGATTATACACTTCATATATCATGCGCAACCCGGATGCCCCGATAGGATGTCCGAAGCATTTCAAACCACCATCTGTTTGACAGGGCACCTGGCCGTCCAGATCATAAAAACCGTTAATAATGTCATCGGGAGCCTGTCCTGGGGGTGATATCTGCAGGTCTTCCATGGTGACCATTTCAGTTATTGAAAAACAATCATGTACTTCAAGCATGCTGATCTCTTCACGCGGATTTGTTATTCCCGCTTCTTCGTATGCAAGACGGGCTGCCTGGCGGGTGGTCATGAAACCGCTACCATCCCAGCGGTTAAAGATCTGTTCTTCACCAGAGCTTACCGATATCTGCAGCGCTTTAACCTTAACAAGTTCCTGGTCAGGTTTCAGCTTTCTTGCAATCTCGGGAGTGGTTATAATAGCCATTGCCGAACCGTCACTTACACCACAGCAGTCGAAAAGGCCTAATGGATAGGCCACAAAAGGTGAATCGGCAATCTGTGATTCGGATATCTCTTTGCGCAGGTGAGCGCGAGGATTTTTAGCGCCGTTTTGATGGCTTTTCCAGGATATATGGGTGATTGCTTCTTTAATTCTTTCCATCGGCAGGTTGAAGCGGCTGGCATAAGCAGTTGCCAGCTGGGCAAACATACCCGGAGCGGTTGCATTTGGATTTATCAACCTGGCTAACTGGCCGAAGATTGGTGAATCAGGCAGGCCTCCATAACCGACATCTTTAAGCTTTTCGACTCCGGCAGCCATTACAATATCATAAGCGCCTGAGGCCACTGCGTAACAGGCTCCACGGAATGCTTCCGTGCCTGATGCACAAAAATTTTCGACCCGCGTAACCGGTATAAAAGGCAAATGTAGAGTATTAGCCAGGTAGCATCCACCTTTACCGATATTCACTTCATCGATGTGATTACCAATCCAGGCTGCCTGGATATCTTTTTTTTCTATTCCCGCGTCGGCAATGCATTCCTGGTAAGCTTCCAGCAGCAAATCACTGGAATCATCTTCCCAGCGTTCACCAAAAACAGAGCAGCCCATCCCTAAGACGACGACTTTATCTCTAATGCCATCAGCCATTATCAGGCACCTCCTCAGACGGAACCGCCTTCCAAAAGTAAAAAGTGGTGTCCCGCTTTGTATCTATGTATTTTATTCGAAACGAAAAATTTACGGGTTTGCCGACCTGCAAATCATCAAGAGTGCAATCGGTAAAATCCATCATGCAGCGACCGCCGCCATTAAAATCCACATTGCCGTATATGGCGGGTGGG
>SL_3KL_010_SEDDRAFT_10003300_pt1 | contig 14659 bp, 10 predicted proteins | sample SodLakKL_010_SED_2_FD_10381 | JGI IMG/M metagenome (IMG submission 10381)
AGCCAAAAGATATTAAAGCGGAAGTAGAGATTGTATATCAAACAATTGAAGATTTGCATACGGCATGCCCGGATAACACAGGCGATTGGTATTTTACCGGAGATTATCCAACTCCCGGGGGAAATAAAGTTGTAAATAATTCTTTTATTAATTTCATTGAGGGGAAAAATATAAGATCTTATTAAGCTGACTTTTGCCAACGTATTAAAACTAAACCCTCAACAAGCAATGTTGTTATGAATACCTACATACAAAAACTTATTGACCAGGGAGAAAATTTGCATCTGGATTTTAAATTCCAAATAACTGATTCTAAAAAAATTGCTAAAACACTTGTTGCTTTTGCTAACACTGAAGGCGGAAAGTTATTGATAGGAGTTAAAGACAATGGCGTAATAGCCGGGATACGCACAGATGAAGAATATTACATGGTAGAAGCAGCAGCACAAATGTATTGTAAACCGGAAATTGATTTTGCTCATAGAACATGGAATATTGAAGGAAAAAAAATCCTTGAAGTGGATATACCTCCAACAAATTTTAAACCGGTATATGCTAAAAATGATAGTAATAAATGGTTGGTATATGTGAGAGTAAAAGATCAAAATATTCTTGCTTCAACTATATTAATTAAATATTGGCAAAAGGAAAATTCTAAAAAAGGAGTGTTTATTAAATTTTCGGATACAGAAAAAATTCTTTTAGACTTCCTTGAAAAAAATCCTTTTATTACAATCAGAAAATTCTGTAATATTGCCGGAATATCTAAATTTAAAGCTGAAAAGATTATTGTTAATCTGCTTATTTCAGATGTTTTGGAGATTTTAATGGATGAAAAAAAGATATGGTTCAGACTAAAAGACCCGCAAGGGTATATTGAAAGTTAAACCCTATAATAAATTAGCCGATATTTATAAATGATTACAAAATATCGGCTAATAAAATATTAAAAACAAAATGTGGAGAATATCGGGCTCGAACCGATGACCTTTTGGCTGCCAGCCAAACGCTCTAGCCAACTGAGCTAATTCCCCGCTTTATAATAATGCAAAAATAGTATTTTTTTAAAAATAGAACATGAGTAAAATTAATTATTTTTCGGAGATAATATCTGAGGAACTAGGTATAAAACTTCAACAAATAGAAAAAACTATAGCTCTTTTGGATGATGGAGCTACTATTCCTTTTATAGCCAGATATCGCAAAGAATTAACAGGTTCATTGGACGAGGTGCAAATACAAAATATCCGTGATAGATATACACAATTGCAGGAACTAGAAAAGAGAAGAGAAACCATAATTCAATCAATAAAAGAACAAGAAAAATTAACGCCCGAACTTGAAGATAAAATATCATCTGCAAATACTATAAGTGAGCTGGAAGATATTTATTTACCGTACAGACCAAAAAAGAAAACGCGTGCTACAATTGCTATTAAAAAGGGATTGGAGCCTCTTGCTAAAAAAATATTTTCGCAAAACGATATTTCAATAGACACAGAAGCGGAGAAATTTATATCAGAAGAAAAAGAGGTTTTTAATATTGATGAAGCATTATCCGGAGCTAGAGATATTATTGCGGAGTGGGTAAACGAAAATGCAAATGCACGACAACGAATGCGTAGATTATTTGAAAAAGAGGCTACAATAAAAAGCTCGATGGTAAAAGGAAAGGAAACGGAAGGGATTAAATATCAAACATATTTTGACTGGGAAGAGCAATTGTTAAAAGCTCCTTCACATAGAATTCTTGCAATGTTTAGAGGAGAAAAGGAGAAATTTTTGAAAATAACTATAGCTCCAGCTGAAAGCAAGGCGTTAAGTTTACTCGAACAATTTTTTGTAAAAGGAAATTTCGAAACATCAGAGCAAGTTAAAGAGGCTGTTAAAGATAGCTATAAAAGACTTATGTCTCCTTCTATGGAAAATGAAATGAGGCAACTTTTTAAAGCTAAAGCAGACGAAAAAGCTATTTCTGTTTTTGCGGAAAATCTAAAACAACTATTGTTAGCACCGCCACTAGGAGAAAAAACAATCCTTGCTATAGACCCGGGATTTAGAACCGGATGTAAAATAGTTTGCCTTGATAAACAGGGAAAGTTATTGCATAATGAAACAATCTATCCTCATGCTCCACAAAAGGAGTGGAAAAAAGCTCAAAACAAAATTCAAAGTCTTGTTAATGCTTACGATATAGAAGCTATTGCTATAGGAAATGGAACAGCGAGCAGGGAAACAGAAAATCTTATACGGAGCATTAAGTTTGATAATGATGTTAAAGCTGTAATGGTTAATGAAAGCGGAGCTTCTGTATATTCAGCTTCAAAAACTGCGAGGGAAGAATTTCCGGAATATGACGTTACAGTTCGTGGAACAGTATCTATAGGAAGGAGATTAGCTGATCCTTTAGCTGAATTGGTGAAAATTGACCCGAAATCTATTGGTGTCGGACAGTATCAACATGATGTTGATCAAAAAGCATTGCAGAATAGTTTGGATGATGTGGTTGTTAGTTGCGTTAATGCTGTAGGAGTGGAAGTTAACACAGCAAGTGCACAATTGCTGAAATATGTATCAGGAGTAGGGCCAGCATTAGCAAAAAAAATTGTAGAGTATCGCGATAAAAACGGACCTTTTAAATCAAGACAAGAAATTAAAAAAATTCCTCGGTTGGGAGGGAAAGCATTTGAACTAGCTGCAGGGTTCTTAAGAATCAATCAGTCAAAGAATCCCCTTGACCGATCAGCCGTACATCCCGAAAGTTATTATGTTGTAGAAAAAATGGCTGACGATTTAAACACAACTGTCGATAAGCTAATTGAAAATGAAGCGTTAAGAAAAAAAATAGACATTAAGAAATATGTTGATGATAAAACAGGGCTTCCTACGTTAAAAGATATTCTTGAGGAGTTAGCAAAGCCGGGGAGAGACCCAAGAAAAAAATTTGCTGCTTTTGAATTTGATAAAAACATTAGATCAATAAATGACCTTGAAGAGGGTATGGTTTTGCCGGGAATGGTAACAAATATAACTGCTTTTGGAGCTTTTGTTGATATTGGAGTGCATCAGGATGGATTGGTTCATATTAGCAATATGGCTGATAGATTTGTTAGTGACCCGGCAGAAATAGTTAAACTAAACCAACCTGTTAAAGTCAAAATACTTGAAGTAGATGTGGATAGAAAAAGGATAAATATGAGTATGAAACTCTAATAATGAACAATATTAATCCGGAATAGATAACAAACAAAATAAAAGCTTTTAAAATGAAGTTATTATTCTGATTTCTTTTAATGTTTCAAATAAACTGTAAAAGAGTGTGAAAAGTATTAAAAAATGCGTTATTTCTATAGTTTTTTATCTTAAAAGCAAACAAACTTTTTAATTTTTCAACTTTATAGTTAGAAATTCATTTTTTTTATTAAAAAATCATATGATGAAGTTGTTTATAATAATGGTTTTTCTAAAAATACTTTATTTTAATGCATTAGCTTTAAGCTATAATTTTGCCGGCTATTCTTTAAATCAAGAAGAGCAAAATATTCAAGATGAAACCGCGAGAACTTCCGGAAAAAGAATAGAGTTGATACGCGCTGATTATATGGAGTTTGATAAAGATATTGGAGATAATGCAAGACGATTATTAGGAAATGTGGTATTTAAGCATGAAGATACTTATATGCATTGTGATAGTGCTTATTTATATTCTGATAAAAATGTTGTTGAAGCATTTAGTAATATTCATATAATGGTAAGTGATACGGTTGATATATTTGGCCAAAGGCTTTATTATGATGGAAATACCAGAATGGCTGAATTACACGAAAACGTTATAATGAGAGATGAAAAAATGACTTTAACAACAGAGCATCTGTTTTATGATCTTAATGAAAATACTGCAAATTATTATGATGGTGGCAAAATAGTGGATAAAGATAATGTGCTGACAAGTATATGGGGATTTTATTATTCTGATTTGAAACACTTTCATTTTAGAGATGATGTAAGGTTGATTAATCCTGAATATGTTATGGAATCAGACACTCTAAAATATAATACAGAAACTGAAATAGCGTATTTTTTTGGTCCTACTTCTATTACCAGTGAGGAAAACATTATTTTCTGTAAAAATGGATGGTATGATACTAAAAATGATGTGGCCCAATTTAAAAAAGATGCATTTATTCATAACCAAGAGCATTCCATTACAGGTGATAGTTTATTTTATGATAGAAAATTAGGATATGGAAAAGCATTGAATAATGTTGTAATGGAAGATACAATACAAAATGTAATTATTACAGGTCATTTTGGAGAGCATTTTGAAAAGAAAGGGTTATCTGTAGTAACTGAAGAGGCTGTGCTTACAATGGTTTCTGATAATGATTCGCTTTTTTTACATGCAGATACATTAAAATATGTTTTTGAAGGAGAAAATAATAATAATCAAAATGCAGGGGATACTGTCTATGTGAAGAATAATAGCGAACTTCCTGATGAAGTAGATAAAAACGGAAATAATGAGCCAAAAGAAGATGTAAGAAAGTTATTTGCCTACAACAGAGCCAAGTTTTATCGTTCGGATATGCAAGGGATGAGTGACTCTATAGTTTATAGTTTTTCAGATTCAACTATTTATATGTTTCATAATCCGATTCTTTGGTCTGAAGAACATCAGATTACGGCCAATACCATTGAAATAGAAACATGGGATGATATAGTACATAGTGTAAAGCTTGTAGATGCTGCGTTTATAATTTCGGAGGAGGATACTTTAAAATATAATCAAATAAAGGGAAGAGAAGTTATTGGATATTTTAAAGATAATCAATTATACAGAATAGATGTTTTTGGTAATGGAGAAACTTTGTATTATGTTAGAGATGATGAAGAAAAACTAATTGGAGTAAATAAAGCAATATCTTCCAGCATGATAATATATGTTGACGAAAATCAGATAGATAGAATAATATTTGTTGATAATCCTGATGCTACTTTACATTCTCCCGGGCGACTTTCGTCAGAGGAAAAATTATTAAATCATTTTCGTTGGTTTGATGATATAAGACCAAAAAGAAAAGAAGATATATTTATCTGGAATTACCCGCAATAACTTTAGAAGCCTTCAGGGCTGAATATATCTTCAAAGCCATCGGCTTTCTCTTGATATTTGGAGCAATCTATTTCTACCGATAAAGGCTCATGAGGTTTTTCGAAATCATCTTTCGATATATTTAATTCTTCATCTTCATAGATGTTTCTCATTAACTTAGCCCATATAGGTAATGCTGTATTAGCTCCTTGTCCTAATGCCATTGAGCGGAATCTTGCACCTCTGTCTTCGCATCCTACCCATACTCCTGTAACTAAATCGGGTGTGAGCCCTATAAACCAACCATCTGAATTTCTTTGTGTTGTACCCGTTTTTCCTGCCATAGGATTATCAAATTGATATCTAAAGCGTAGTCTTCTTGCTGTTCCTTCATCTACAACATTTTTTAGTAGTTCAAGCATAAGATAAGCTGATTGCTCACTCATTGCTTCTTCCTGATAAGGTATAAATGACTCAATAAGATTTCCGTTGTTATCAGCAATATGAGTTACAAATGTTGGTTTTATGTAAACTCCTTTATTTGCATAAGTTGACATTGCTCCTGTCATTTCATATACTGAAAGGTCGGGGGTCCCAAGTGCAATAGCAGGCACCGGGTCAATCTGGCTTTTTATTCCCATTCTTCTGATTAATTCTATAACAGCTTGAGGATTAAATCTTTTCATAAGGTAAGCTGATATAAAATTAATGGAGTTTGCCAGCCCCCATTTTAAAGTAACCATTTCTCCTTCTCTATGGTCGGTTGCGTTACTTGGTGTCCATTCACGACCATCATCAAGGCGGAATGTTACGGGAGAATTTGGCACTTTAGCACAAGGGCTTTCACCTTCTTGCATAGCTAAAGTATATAGAAAAGGTTTAAAAGTAGAACCTACTTGCCTACGACTTCCTGTAACATGATCATACTGAAAATGACGTAAATCGTTTCCTCCAACGTAAGCCCTTACGTATCCCGTATATGGTTCAACAGACATTAATCCGGCATTTAAGAAATGTTTATAATATCTTATGGAATCCATAGGAGTCATAACAGTATCTATTTCCCCTTCCCATGAAAAAACTCTCATTCTTGTTGGAGTATCGAAAGATTTCATTATTGAATCCTGTGGCACACCATCTCTTTTCATATTGCGATATCTGTCAGAACGCCTTATGGATAAAGTGTATATCCTGTCTATTTGTTCTTCTGATAAATCACGACCAAAAGGAGCTTTAGAATACCCTGCCCAATGTTGAAAAAAAGTAGGTTGCAAATATTCTCCTAAATGTTCTTTAACAGCATTTTCAGCGTGTTTTTGAATTCGGGAGTCAATAGTAGTATATATTTTCAAACCATCACGGTAAATATTATAATTAGTTCCATCCGGCTTTGTTCTTTCCTGACTCCATTTTAACAGCTGTAGTCTTAGATGTTCTCTAAAATATGTTGCAAGACCTTCATGGCGGTCATGTACTTTAAATTCCGACATATCTAGAGGTATCGCTGCTAAAGAATCAAATTCGTTTTGATTTATATAGCCGTATCTTGCCATTTGGTGTAAAACAACTCTGCGTCTTGAAATAGCACGCTCAGGATTTCTAACCGGATGAAACCATGAAGGGGCTTTTAATAAACCAACCAATAAAGCTGCCTCTTCTTTATTTAATTCAGCCGGAGTTGTATTAAAATATGTTTTAGTAGCAGATTTAATTCCATAAGAATGACTGCCAAAATATACTGTATTAAGATACATTGCAATCAACTCTTCTTTGGTATAATTTCTTTCAAGTTTAATGGCTGTTACCCATTCTTTAAGTTTAATAATAATTATTTGTAGTGTAGAAGGATCTTGTTGTCTTGGAAATAAGTTCTTCGCAAGTTGTTGGCTAAGTGTAGAACCACCACCGGCACTACGCTCACCCGCAAGTATAGTTCGAAATATTACTCGGAAAACACTTCTTATATCTACTCCGGAATGATTATGAAAACGAATATCTTCAGCTGATAGTAATGCATTTACTATATTTGGTGATAAATCATCATAAGTTATGTTTGTACGGTTATGAATATAAAAGGTGCCTAATAAAACACTATCGGCTGAATAAACTTCACTTGCCAAATTACTTCTTGTATCTTCCAGTTCTTCAAAAGATGGCATAGGACCAAACAATCCTATATTTATACAAAAGAATAATAAGAATACAAAAATAAAAGGGGATATAAATATAATCCAAAAACCTTTTATATACTTTTTTAAACCTGTACTCTTTTTTTTGCTCATAATTAATTACAATATTTAAAACAAAACGAATGGACGCATGAAATATTTTTATTTGCGTTCAATACGTATTCCAATATCAGTTATTCCTTCCAGAACTTCCTCTCGCATTGCTTGTTCAAAGCGGAATATATATTCTCCTTTTTGCGGAAAAAAAGTATTTTCTCTAAATAAAAACTGATGTGATTTAATTCTACCGAAGCCATCACCCAACCATTCACCTCTTCTATCGGCTAAAATACACTCCAGCGTATCTCTTACAATTCTGCCATCGGGAAATTCAGTATTCAAAAACATATAAAGGTTCATGTAGTTATAATCAACACTATTTCTAACATTTATATGTATGTTATGCATATTGACTGTATCAGTAATTTCAACTTTAAATTCAACTTTATCCCTATAATGCCATTTTTCGTCCTGTATGGAATCATTTTTTTCATATACAAGATTGGGTTCGCAACTGATTAAAAACGCAATAGCGGATAAAAAAAGCAGCTTTTTTAAAGTTAAAAATTTTATGTCCATGTTAGATTATAGAGTTAATATATTTTTTAATTAATAATGCTTAATTTCTTTTTTTATTTCTGCGTCTTTTCTTATTCTTTTTTGGCTTGTCAAACCTTTCAATGTTGCCTTCTTCAGGGTTTATGATATCTAAGTTGACATCTTTATTATCTTCATCAAGTGAGTTTTCTTCCAGGTCTTCAGGTAAAATATTTTTTTTATTCATTGAAATTATACTCCAAGCTCTTTTCGAAGATAATAAAATCATGTGGTTAGGATTATCTTTATAAGCGTAATAAACATTTTTATTGAGTGTATCATATTTTTTAAATATAGCTGTACCTTTTTCTGTTTTTAGAATAATATTAGGGTCCGGCAAATCTTTTTCATAATCAAGATAACAATCATTTTCAAAGTTAATGCAACATTTTAGTTTTCCGCATTGTCCTGCAAGTTTTTGAGGGTTTAAAGATAATTGTTGAGTTCGTGCGGCGTTGGTTGAAACAGACCGAAAATTTGTCAGCCATGTAGAGCAACAAACTTCTCTCCCGCATGATCCTATTCCTCCAAGTCTTGCAGCTTCTTGTCTCATACCTATTTGCCTCATTTCTATTCTTACTCCGAAACTTTCAGCTAAAACTTTTATTAATTCTCTGAAATCAACCCTGTCATCAGCAGTGTAGTAAAAAATTGCTTTGGTCATGTCTCCTTGATACTCAACATCACTAATTTTCATTGATAAATTTAAAGAAGAAGCAATTTTCCGGGATTTATACATTGTATCTTTTTCTAAATTAACGGCAGAGATCCACTTTTCAACATCTGAAACTTTTGCTCTGCGATATACTTTTTTAAATTCTTGATTTTTAAACTCAATATTTTTGTTTCGCATTTGGATTTCAGCCATTTGACCGGTTAAGGTCACTATTCCTATTTCATGGCCGGGGGAAGCTTCTATAGCTACTATATCTCCTTCTTCAAGATTCAGTTCAGCAGGACTTATAAAAAAATCTTTGTGGCTGTTTTTAAATCTTACTTCAACAAACTCATCCTTAATATTTTTTTCAGGTAATCGTATATTATTCAGCCAATTATGTACATCTAATTTTGCACAAGAATGTGAGTGAACGCGCCATTGTTTGTTTTGCGGATTCGGAGCGCATTTACAGCCTCTTGTTCTAAAATTATTTTTATTATTCATTTTTATTTCAAATTAAAAAGTTTATACATTTTGAAGGAAAGATCTGCCAAAATAATTTTGCTGTTTGCATTTCTTTCAATATGTTTTATTGATTCTTCAAAATTTTTTGTTATTTGTATAATGTTTTTATTGTTAATGGTTTTTGAAAACTTATTTAAAAATGCTAACTCTTCTTCAAACATTTTTATAGGTGTGTATTCACCATAATTAATACGCAAACTTTCGTTTATTATTTTTAAACCGTAATTTAAAAAATGTTTTTGTTTTTCTCTGCCAAATTCAGATATAGAGTTAACAGCTGAAAATATTTCTTTTGGGTCAAGCTTATAACAAGACCTTAGCCAGTCACGTAGCAGGAAGAAAAATTCGTCAGGTTCAGAAAGCTTATGTAAGTTTAATGCCTGAGTAAAGCTACCTGATGATTGTGAAGCAATTTTTTCTGCTGTTTCTTTATTGCATTCATATTTTTCTGATAATGTATTTGCAATTTCCTCACTTTTTATCGGGGGAAATTTAATTGTTTGTAACCTGGAATTAATAGTTTCCGGTAAATGATAAGGATTATATGTTATAAATACAAAAACATTGTTTTCGGGAGGTTCTTCAATAGTTTTTAAGAGTTTTGGTGCAGCCCTATATTGAAGTTTTTCAGCTATCCATATAACAAAAACCTTATACTTGCTTTCATAGGGTTTTAACAGGGAAAGCTTAACAATTTCATTGCAGTCATCAGCATTTATAATAGCTTGTTTTTTTTCTATTCCAATTTTTTTATACCATTTAGATATTGAAATATACGGAGATTCAAGAGCAGCTTCGCGAAAATGGTTTATATATGTTTTGCTTGTAACTTTTTTCCCGTCTTTCCCCGGCGCTACAGGAAAGAAAATGTGCAAATCAGGGTGAGCTAATTTATTATATTTTAAGCAAGAAAAACATGTACCGCAACTTTCATTTTCTTTTGGTGCTTCACAATTTAAATATCTGGCATAGGCAAAAGCCATGCCTAATGCTCCGTAACCTTCTTGTTCATAAAAAAGCTGAGCATGGCTAATGCGGTTGTTTTTAACATTATCTGCTAATTTCTCCTTTATATAATCCTGTCCTATGATATTATTAAAAAACATAAATGATTATTAGTTTTCTTGCTAAATTATGATTAACAAATACTTCACTAATTTATAGCACAAAGGTATTAATTTTATTTTACAGTAGAGACGCAAAATTTTGCATCTCTAAAATGTTTCATAAAACCACAATCCCAGGACGGTATATTTTACATCTCTACTATGTATCATGAAACCACCATTAAATTAACAATCCCCGGACGCAAAATTTTGCGTATCTACGATGTGTCATCAAACCACCGTCACCCCACCGATATACTATTTATGAACAAACAAACCATTTGATTGGATTCTGATAATAAATTGGTTTTTTGTCCAAAAAATTTATATTTAACATTATTAGTGCATTCGTGATAATAAAAATTTACCCTTTTTCTAATAATTTTTGATGCTTTTATAATTATTTTAATATTTTTGTATAATTAAATTATATTTAAAAAATTAAAAGATATGAAAAAAACGGTTTTTTTATTTGGGTTAGTTTTCTTGTTTATCAATGCTTGTGGTCCTTCTGCTGAAAAAGAGGAAGTGGAAGAACCCGGATTAACGGAAACAAAGCAAAGCTTTTTTGACCATTTAACTTCTCTCTGCGGCAAAAAATTTGCAGGTCAGGAGATTTATATGGCTAATGAAGAGCGAAGCTTTGGTGATCAAGAAATGGTAATACATTTTAAAAGTTGTGAAGAGGATGAAATTAGAATTCCTTTTCATATTGGCGAAGATAGTTCAAGAACGTGGGTTTTATTGGTGGAGGACGGTAATTTAAGATTAAGGCATGATCATAGATATGAAGATGGCACACCGGAAGAGAGAAACTTATACGGAGGGTATTCTGATAATAAAGGAACTGAATTATCGCAGTATTTTCCTCAGGATGAATATTCAAAAAAAATACTTGAGGACCCACCAAAACATGAATGGTCATTTACTTTAAGTGAAGATTTTTCAACTTTTGCTTATTGTTTAAATGTTGGCGAAGAATTATTCTTCCTTGCAGAATTTGATTTAACAAAGCCTTTAAATTAATAGGGGTAGTAAAATATTTAATATTTCGCGAACTATTTCTCAATACTTTAATATTATGAGCTGTCCAAGCAAAATAAGGATTACAAAACAGTTTTCTTTTGAAGCGGCACATCTTTTATCCGGTCATGATGGAAGCTGTAAAAATATTCACGGACATAGCTATTTGTTGTATGTGACTATCAGAGGGGTGCCGGCTGTTGCCTCTAATGACCCTAAATGCGGCATGGTAATGGATTTCAAAGAATTAAAAAAATTAATAAATAGCTTGATAATTAATAAATTTGACCATTATTTGTTGGTAAATAAACATTCTAATCAATATAAGACAGGCAAAATTTCAAAATTAGTGCCAAATGGTGTAATGGAGTTAGAATATGAGCCGACATGTGAAAATATGGTTATGGATTTTGCTTCAAAAATTAAAAAAAACTTGCCAAAAAATGTTGACTTAGTAAGTGTTAAACTTTATGAAACCAGCTCTTCTCATGCAGAATGGCATTCTGATGATAATAAAGAGGAGTGCTAAATAGTTATTTGTTGTAATAATTTCAAAAAAAGATTAAAGATTTGTTATTTGATTATTTAATAACAATTCTGCTTAGTTCTCTCGCAAAATAAGAGCGTTTATCTTTTAGAGATTTATCGGTTTTCAAATATTCAATTTTTGACTCTTCTGCTGCTTCTTCTTTCATCTTTTTTTGATTATCTAAGATCATTTTATCTAATTTCTGCATTTTGAAATCATACAAAACCTCAAAAACGATTTTTTTTAGGAGTTCCTCTTCATTACTGACAATTATATTATGACGACTTTCCCATTTTTTACTTAAATTATATTTAGATGATAAAAGGTCTATGGTTAATTGTTTAATTTCTTCATCTTCATGATTAAAAAAATGTTTTTCACTTAATATTTCATTTTTATCATTAGCTTCTTTAAGTTCTTTAAAGATTTTATTACAAACAGGATTTTCTAATTCAATATTGTCATTTTCAATATCTTCGACAATTATTTTTCTAACATTATATGGCACGACGACGGGTTTGTTATCTTCATTGACGGCGTCGAGCATAATGTCTTTGTCGCCATAGGCAAGCATTATACGTACAAGCTCTTTTTCTTTAATTTCAACGGAGTTTTCGCTAACAATTTCATTATCAAACTGTTTAGTTTCTGTTGTTTCTTCGGGGATATTTTGCTGTTGTGTTCGTTCTTGTTGTTTTTTAAAAAATTTATGTTTTCTTATCTTATTGATTTCAGCATAAAGCAGTTTTTCTTCGATTTCCAATAAAGTGCTGCATTTTTGAATATATATTGACCGTGCGATATTATCAGGTATCAAAGCTATAGAATTAGCTATCTCTTTTATCAATCCGGCTTTTTTAACAGGGTCATGTCCTGTTTCTTCGAGTAAAAGATTTGTTTTAAAAGTTATAAAATCGTGAGCATTATTTTCAATAAATTCTTTAACTTCGGCAGCTCTATGGTTTCGGCAGTAGTTGTCGGGGTCTTCACCTTCAGGGAACAGAACAATTTTAACATTGAGTCCTTCTTCAAGAATAAGGTCTATTCCTCTAAAGGCAGCTTTAATACCGGCAGGGTCTCCATCAAAAAGCAAAGTTACATTATTGGTATATCTGCTAATAAGCTTTATTTGTTCTTTCGTAAGAGAGGTGCCTGAAGAGGCGACGACATTTTCTATACCTGCTTGATGTAGTGAGATAACATCAGTATAGCCTTCAGAAATATAACAATTATCGTTTGAAACAATGCTGCTTTTCGCAAAAAAGATACCATAAAGGATTTTGCTTTTTTTATAAATTTCTGATTCAGCAGAATTTATATACTTTGGTATTTTTTTTTCGGATGATAAAGTTCTTGCTCCAAATCCCAAAATTCTTCCGGAGATATTTTGTATCGGGAAAATTACTCTGCCTCTGAAAGTGTCATAAAGTTGGCTGTCTTTAGATTTCGCAAGGCTGCTTTTTAAAAGGTGGTCTTTTTTATATCCGTTATTAAGTGCATATCGGGCAAAATCGTCCCATTTTCCGGGGTTATAACCTAAGCCAAATTTAATAATAGTTTCTTTGTCATAACCACGCTCTTTAAAGTAAGTAATACCGATAGCTTTACCTTCTTCGGATTCAAGCAATTTTTCATGAAAATATTTTTGAGCAAAAGAGTTTAGCAAAAACAAAGCATCTTTTTCGCTTTCTTCTTTTTTATCTTCTTCTGTAAGTTCTTTTTCTTCAATTTCGATATTATATTTTTTGGCTAAATATCTTAAAGCTTCAGGATAAGTATAATGCTCATGCTCCATTAAAAAATTAACGGCATTACCTCCTTTTCCGCAACCAAAGCATTTAAAAATACCTTTAGAAGGAGATACGGAAAATGATGGAGTTTTTTCATCGTGAAAAGGGCAAAGTCCAAGAAGATTTGTGCCTCTTCTTCTTAATTTGACAAAATCTCCAATAACTTCATCAACTTTTGCAGCATCGAAAATTTTTGATATAGTATCCTGAGTAATCATATATCTGATTCAATAAAATATAACAATGCTAAGTTACAAAAAGTAATCTTTAAAAAAAATTATTTAGAGCACTTTTTACAATTTTCTAAAACACTGAAAAATGGTGGCAATAATAATGATGTAAACATACCTATTGTGCCTGCTTGAGGAGAAGGCAGTCCGCAAAAATATAGTATTAAACAAACAGCTAATCCTGTTAATCCTGCTACTAATGCAGCAAATCGCGTTATCCATTTTGTAAAAAGTCCCCAAACAAAAGGTCCTAAAAAGAATGAGCCGATAGCTCCCCAGCTGATTCCTAATATAGCGACAATGGTATCTATATTCATATAAGCCAGGATAACAGACAAAAACACAAAGAAGGCACTCATAAATCGCATAAGTTTTGTAAGTGATTTATCGGACACTTTTTTGTTTATAAATCCGGCATAAAAATCCTTGGAAAAAGAGGAGCTCGATATAAGTACTAATGCAGCTAGCGTTGACATAGACGCTGACAAAATCAGCAATAGAATAATTACTGTAAGTGTTTCTGGGATAATATTTACCAGTAGTTCCGGCATTAATCTGTCGGCTATGGGAATTCCATTTTGGAATAATGCCGGCGTTGTTTCAGGAGAAAAGAAAACTCTTGTTGTTGAACCGATAAAATAAGCTACTCCACATATTAAAACTGCAAACAGTGTTGATGCTATTATTCCAACTCTTACAGCTTTTTTATCCTTAATTGCATAGAATTTTTGCACCAGCTGAGGCATTGCAATTGGCGCAATACTTGTCAAACAAATAACAGAAAATAACGCCCAAAATCCCGGGGGACCAACGGTACCGGCTAAGTCGGGGTCTATTGAAGCCAAGTTGCTTGCAATGTTTGATAAACCTCCACCGGCATC
>SL_3KL_010_SEDDRAFT_10003301_pt1 | contig 14657 bp, 15 predicted proteins | sample SodLakKL_010_SED_2_FD_10381 | JGI IMG/M metagenome (IMG submission 10381)
TCCGGGTATCCCGCGTGGAAAAAATGTGTTACTTCTCTGCCCGGTGAATCTTGATCCACATCTCCTTATCCAGGTTCGGGATATTGTGGGCCTCTCTGGCATGCTGGGCAATCTTTTCGTCGAGTTCCTGCACATTCGGGGCAGTTGCCTCAAATTGACAGTCCATACCGATGTCCTTGCATTTGAATGATACCATGTCTGTTCACCACCCACTATATAATCGAAGTAATATATATAATTGGCGATAGATTGAACCCGTGATTTTCCCGGGCCATCATCCCTGGATCGAAGGAGTTACCAGGCAGGATCAGTACCCGTGTGGATGCCGGCCTCCCGCTGATCGCCTTCTTCCGGATACCTGGCGCCTCTGCAGGCAGTCGGGAGTGGTTAATGAGGGGAGCTCATGCCGGAACAGGAGACTTTTCGGCCACTGTCACGGGTGAATCGGCCATTTGAAAAAAGAGGAACCTTAATGCCGATCATGCAATATCTGTTGCCCTAAGGGGGTACATATCACGGCATTCAGGAATAAAACAAAATCAATCCTTTCTCCTCATCCACTCGCAGACACCAGCCTGGACACTCTGGATCCCTGCGATGAAAGGCCATTTGTTCCACGCTACCAGCAGAAGAAGATCAACGTCTTCGTCTCCTCGACGTTCCGGGACATGAAAGCTGAACGGGACGAACTGACGCTCCGGATCTTCCCCTCTCTCAGGAAGATCTGCGAAGAACGGGGGATCGCCTGGGGCGAAGTGGATCTCCGGGGGGGTATCCCGGAAGAGAAGAGCGAGAGAGGAGAGACGCTACAGATCTGCCTGGATTATATCGAGAAATGCCGGCCGTACTTTATCGGGATGCTCGGTGAACGGTACGTTTGTCACATTTCCATCAGCAAATGCTTGTGCGATGGCTTTTTCTCCCTATCATGAGTAATGATCTGGTATAGGATGAAAGCAGGTATTTGACATGAACCTGAAGGGATCGTATATGAAGAAAAATGTAATGGATTCTGGAAGAACTCTCTAGAACCTCAGTTATCGCATCGGAATGCACTCTTCTCAGAGCTACGCCATCAGCATAATTACAGAGAACAAAAGGGGGGTTCTTCGTGATATTGCCATCATTCTTGCCAGCCATAATGTCAATATCCTGACGATTCAGCAGGAGATCATTAAACGGGGCCCTGAAGCAGGTCTTGCATGGGCAGATCTTGAGATTGAGGAGGTTGAGGATTATGGGGCAATCGTTGAAGACCTTGCTGCCCATCCCTATGTCCGGGAAGTGGAGACCCATGAATCCTTCTCAAAGATATTCGGCCAGCGGGTGATCATCATCGGGGGCGGTGCCCAGGTCGCCCAGGTCGCAATGGGTGCTGTGAATGAGGCGGATCGGCATAATATCCGGGGAGAGCGGATCTCGGTCGATACCATCCCTCTTGTCGGGGAGGAGACGCTTGCCCTTGCGGTGGATGCCGTCACCCGGCTGCCTCGTGCATCGATTCTGGTTCTTGCCGGTTCCATAATGGGTGGAAAGATCAGCAAGGCGGTGGAGAATGTGAAGGCAGAAGGGATACCCGTGATAGCCCTGAAGATGGCTGGAAGCGTCGTTGATCATGCCGATCTCGTCGTCACGGATCCGATCCAGGCAGGTGTCTTTGCTGTAATGCATGTCTCAGGAAAAGCAATTTTTGATATTAATCGTGTGAAAGGGCGTGAATTCTGATGGATGATATAATTCAACGTGCCGTGAGTGTGCTTCGAAGAGATGGAATCATCGTCTACCCGACAGATACCATCTATGGTCTCGGTGGCGATGCCTTCTCCGACATAGCCATAGAACGGGTGTATGAAGCGAAGAACAGGCTCCGGGGAAAGCCGATATCAATAGCAGTCTCCGATATCGAGATGCTCGCCTGTGTCGCATATATCGATAAGAAGGAAATGGGGTTCATCAACAGGTTCCTCCCCGGCCCGGTCACCGTGATCCTTGAGGCAAAAGGGTGTGTTCCGGAGGAACTGACCGGCGGAACCGGGATGATCGGGATCAGGTGGCCTGATCATAAGATTGCACTATCCATCATCAAGGAACTTGATGCCCCGATCACCGCGACAAGCGCCAATATCTCCGGCGAGATCTCCCCAAGGAGAATCTCCGAGGTGAATGTCAGAAACGATCTCGTCGTTGATGGAGGAGAGCTGCCGGGAACACCAAGCACGGTCGTGGATCTGCACAGCAAAGAGATCATCCGACCGGGCAGTCAGCTCGATGAGATCGTCGATTACCTTATCAGGATGGGCTGAGGGTGACAAAACCGATCCGGCTCAGGGACTTCGTCGCCACAGAGGATGGTGCCATCTATTCGGTTGCAGTCTATGATAACGAGACCCATGCCGGCTGTATCCTCCGGTACCTCCCGGATCCCGAAGGGGAACGGACAGGGCTGGATGGGATACGATACCGGAAGGTTGAGTTTGAAGAGGCCTATTCATGGATTCTGAAAAACCGCCCTGAGTGGGCAGATACAGTCCATAGAATACCAATATCCAGGATCGCCCGTATTTTCAAGCCTGAAGAGATGATGGCAGCTGTAAAAGAACGTAACCCCCGTCTTCAGCGACTGATGGATCTCTTCTCCCTGCCTGGAGGGAGTGTCGGATGCACCGGTTCCCTCCTCTGCGGACTGGAAAATGAGGCATCCGACATTGATCTGGTCGTCTATGGGGATCACTGGTTCTCTGCGCAGCGTCAGTTGCAGGGGGCCGTTGCAGCCGGAAAGATCCCCCCGATGAGCGGGGAGATGTGGCAGAAGGTCTATACAAAACGGGTCCCTGAGATCTCATTTGATGAGTTTGTCACCCACGAAGAGAGGAAGTTCAACCGGGGCGAGTATGAGGGTACTTACTTTGATCTCCTGTACACGCGGGCATATGAAGATCTGAACAAGATCAGAATCAGAAAGGGTGAACCAGTCGGCAGAGGGGTGATCGAGGCGGTCGTCACGGATGCGTCACTCTCCTTTGACAGCCCGGCGGTCTATGCGGTTGACCATGATGAGATCGCTTATGTCCTATCATTTACCCATACATACTCAGGCCAGGCCCGGGATGGTGAGGTGATCGAGGCAGCAGGGGTGATCGAAGATCACGGGGATGAACGCTGGCTCATCGTCGGAACAACCCGTGAGGCACGTGGTGAGTATATCATCTCCAAAACGCTTCTGAACCGCTAATATCCTAAAAACTCATCTTCTGAAGAACCGGTCAAAAAGTGTCTTCGGTTCTCTTGTACACATCTCCTTTTTACTGCACCGCTCACAGGGGGCGTTGGGTGGGGGACGTGGTGTTTCTCCACGATAAATCGCCTCCACACTCTTGAGTACCGAGAGCAGGGTGCGGCGATCCGATGCATTCGGAATGACCCGGCGGACGATGCCTGAGGGCAGATATACAATCTGCACCTCATTGACCGCTTCACCATCAAGCTCCTCAGCTGCAAGAAGATACCCGGCAGCCCTGAGCCGGTCCTGCCGCCAGACCCCGTGATCCGGAGCCCGTGTTGCGCGGAGGAGACCGATCTTCGGCTCAGTATCGAAGAACCAGTCGACACGCCCGGATACCGCGTACCGTTTGTTAGTGATGGTGAGATCGACAGTCCGTGACTCCCGCCATGGGAGCCCCCCGCATACAGAGATACAGCCCCGCAGGTACTCCTGCATGGTGATTGGAATATCCGGTCGTACAAGGACAATCTCACGCCAGATCGTAGCAACATCCAGATCGCCACCAAGGTGATAGCCGACCTGTTTTGCAACGGTATATTTCAGGGGTTCATCCAGTGTTTCGTGGCGCTCAAGATATACCCGGACCGGACAGACGGAGGCCCGGACAAGGGTGGAGATTGGGATATAGTCGGGCCTTCCGGCAGAGGCGGGGGGAAGCATTGTACACAAAGGTTTTTGCATCCACTCCGCTAATAGATTTGCATGACCCAGAAGGAAATTACCGTTAATGTTCCTGGAAATCTCGATCCGGTTTATAGCAATATGATCCAGATTGCCTTCCGTGACGACGAGTTCACCCTGATGTTCCTCCACCAGATACCAAATATCAATCAGGCAAAGGCAAAAGCAATCGTCACCATCAGCCCAAAACATGCAAAGAAGCTTCTTCTGGTTCTTGACCAGAGTGTAAAGGAGTTTGAGTCGAAGTTTGGAACAATCGAGCCCCCGGCAGAGCAGCAGCCCGGCGATTCCGTAACGATGCGGGGCTACTCATAGGAAGAGAAACAGAGTAGTATCCTGGGAACGATCAGAACCTTTTATACTTTTCAACACCTATTTAGTTGACACACTGCCGCCGTGGCTTAGCCCGGTATAGCGGCTGATTCGTAATCAGCAGGTCGAGGGTTCAACTCCCTCCGGCGGCTCTCTTTTATGGCGTTCTTTTCGAGATTAGAGCTCGTAAAGGTCGTTATTTGTAACTCAGATATTGAAATATTCGTTTTAAGGGCAGATATCGCAGTATCGAAGAATCGGGAGGCGTTTAAGCCTGCGTTCTTGATGAAAGCATGATGATCGGGATCGATCGTTAGAGTGATCTGCTTTCTATATCTCTCCGATAAGTAACAGATTTCCTTTTTAGCCTTTGATTTTACTTTCTTTTCTCCTGTGTGTACACATCTGTACGTGTACCGGCACTTTAGTACCACCTAACAATCTGCAAGGTCAAAAATGGTAGTTACTTAACAGGAGAGAAACCAGTCGGGGGATCCTCCTGTGAAGTGCTGTTGCAACGTCCGTACTCAGGGATCCCGGATCCAGATCTTATGCAGGTCAGCCAATCCAATTGAACAGCATAACCCGGCTCCCCTTCGCAACCCCCTAAAAATCCCTATAAAAAACTCACAATTGCAATAAGCAGCACTCCTGCAACGCCATAAATAAACGGCGAGTCCCAGGTATGCGGCGAATATGCTTCGGCAAGGGTTGTTGCAATAGGAACCGTCAGCAGTGCTGCAAAGAGCTGCATGAGTGTGAACAGGTGACTGAAAGCAATGATACTCAGGATTCCGACGAACATGACAGAAACTACACCAGATCCCCACCCCATCACCCTTATCATGTAAGTTGACTACAAAGTAGTATACTTATGTCTCAACAAAACATCGTCGATCGTGATGATGAACTCCGGTTCCTTCTGGACCGCTATCATTCGCAGAAACCCGAATGCGTGATCATCTACGGCAGGCGGCGTGTCGGGAAGACAACTCTCCTCGCTCAATTTCTAAACAAGGTCAGGGGGTTCTACTTCCTTGCCTCCGAGGAGGGAACAGCCCTGAATATTTCCGTTTTTGCTCACTATGCAGGAGAATACCTACACGATCCGGATTTTGAACGGGGGAGATATCCGGATTGGAAGGCAGTATTTCAGGCGCTTATATCACACCGGAGATTTGCACCACCTGATGGAGAGAAGGTCGTCATTGTGATCGATGAGTTCCCGTACCTGATCGGACGAGATAAGGCAACTCCATCGGTCTTCCAGAAGATATGGGATCAGATCCTCGCCCATGAGCCGGTTATGCTTGTCATCTCAGGATCTTCAGTGAGCACAATGGAAAGTGAAGTGCTGGCATACACAAGCCCCTTGTACGGCAGAAGAACAGGACAGTGGCAGGTTGAACCGCTCCCCTATCCATACCTCAGGCAGTTCCTACCCTATAATGAGCATGACCTGATTCTTACCTGGTGCATCCTTGGGGGAATACCGGCATATATCAGATTATTCAATCCGGATCTGTCCTTCTGGGAGAACGTGAAGGAGCAGATCCTGAGAAAAGGTGCATACCTGTACTCTGAGGCAGAACTCCTGATGCACTACGAATTTCGGGAAGCCGGCAACTATATATCGATTCTTCGTGCCCTTGTGTCCGGACATACGACACTTTCCGCCGTCTGCCAGGCAACGGGCCTTGATAAAGGGATGGTATCCAAATATCTTGCCATACTATCACGTATGCAGCTCATTCTGGACGAGGCGCCTGTAACCGCACATGCCGGATTCAGAAGACGGCATTACCGCTTGCGTGACCCTTATCTCACATTCTGGTTCCACTTTGTGTATCCAAGGAGGGCAGAGACTGAAACCGGACAGGTGCCAGCGGTTCTTCAATCGATTCAAGACTCAATCGCCCCATATTGTGGAGAAATGTTTGAGATACTTATTGAGGATCTGGTACGGAGAGGGATCCTGTTTCCGGGTACAGCGTACTCACGCCTGGGGCGATGGTGGCAAAACGAGATAGAGATAGATGTCGTCGGGCTCGATGAACGGACAGGCTTCGCCCTCTTCTGCGAATGCAAATGGTCTGAACTCAGCGCCCGGGATGCACGGTCTATCATTGCAGCTCTCAGGGATAAGGCAGAAAATGTGCGATGGAGAGATGGCGAGCGGAAAGAACGCTATGCACTGGTCGCTAAGAAAATTCACGGGAAGGAGCAGCTCCGGGATGAGGGGTACCATGTCATCGACCTTCAGGACATCACCCTGCTTTCAGAGAGGTTTTTGGCAGATAAAACCCGATGAGTCGGTCTGAATGATTGAGATCTTCAGATCATACCCCTTTTTCTATTCGCAAATCCACGCTAATGGAAATAACGGTTCCAAACCAGAATATTTGTTATGGCATCTCACAATCACAAACAGATGCACATTCTCGAAGATATTCTGAATTACGGCTTATTATTGGTATTTTGTGGATCTGCCGCAAGCCGAATATCAGCTGAGAGGGGGTGCTACTATTGCGGGCCAGGCAACAAATTCTGGCCGCAATTCTCAAGAATCACCGGCGCAGAGAACCTATTGCCTGCTTCCATAGAGGATTGCAGGATCGTTTTGAAGTACAGGATAGGGCTGACAGACCTGAATAAGACAGAATCGGGCTCAGACAAATCCTTATCCATAAAGCAGTACGACAGGGAGAGATTCATCAGGGCAATGCTGGAATACGCTCCAGAATATATCGTCTTTAATGGTAAAGCAGCCGCAAAATACGCTTTAAAGAAGAAATATGTCAGCTACGGCTTACAATTCGATAAGATTGGAGAGAGCCAGGTATTTGTCGCACCATCAACATCCGGCCTCTCCGCAAATGACTGGAAGAAACATGGTCCGGATTGCTGGGGCAGGATACAGGAGATCTATCTTGAAATACATGCAATCAATTGAAAAAGAGCCCCCGGCAAATCAATAGAAAATTAATAAGAACTTTTCCACCGTCTTCTATTATACTAATCAAGAGGGTTGATATGAGTGGGGAATATGAACAGGCATTTCATGAATCAATAACAAATCCTGAACAATTCTGGGGATCGGCAGCAAATAACATCACCTGGTACAAAAAGTACGACCGGGTACTAACCAGCCACAACCCACCCTTTTATCAATGGTTTGCGGGCGGGATGGTCAACACATGTTACAATGCCCTCGATCGTAATATTGAGCTGGGCAGGGGCGAACAGAACGCTCTTATTTATGACAGCCCGGTCACAAAGACCATCAAAAAATACACCTACAGAGAGCTTCTAGATCTCGTCGCACGCTGTGCCGGGGGCCTGCAGGCACTTGGAGTAGAGAAAGGGGACCGCATAGTCATCTACATGCCAATGATCCCCGAAGCAGTAATAGCAATGCTCGCTTCTGCCCGGATCGGTGCAATCCACTCTGTCGTCTTTGGTGGCTTCGCCTCGAGTGAACTTGCAAAACGAATCGAAGATGCACAACCCCGCGTTATCATCTCCGCCTCATGTGGGATCGAGGTCGACCGGATCATACCCTACAAACCGCTCCTCGATGACGCTCTCACACTCTGCACCCACAAACCCTTGGCATGCATTTATGTGCAACGAACAGAGTCTCCCGTAGAACTTGAAGAAGGGAGAGAGATCACATGGAAGACACTTCTTGAGGCTTCACCCGCCCCTTGTGTCCCGGTGAATGCAACTGATCCCCTTTACCTTCTATATACATCGGGCACTACGGGAAAACCAAAAGGAGTCGTGAGAGATAACGGGGGCCATCTTGTCGCACTCACCTGGAGCATGGAGAATATCTATGGTCTTAGCCCCGGAGAAGTATACTGGGCCGCCTCGGATATTGGCTGGGTCGTCGGCCACTCCTATATCGTCTATGGACCGCTTCTGTATGGATGTACAACAATCCTCTATGAGGGAAAATCGGTTGGTACACCGGACCCCGGAGCGTTCTGGCGTGTTATTGCCCAGCACAATGTATCAGTGCTCTTCTGTGCACCGACAGCCTTCCGGGCGATCAGGAAAGAAGACCCGGATGGAGCGTATATCAGAAAGTATGATCTCTCACCTCTGAGAACACTCTTTCTTGCAGGTGAGCGGTGTGATCCGGATACACTCCAGTGGGCTGAAGAGCAGCTAAACGTTCCGGTTATCGATCACTGGTGGCAGACCGAGACAGGTTGGGCGATCGGTGCAAACTGTGCCGGTCTTGAACTGCTCCCGGTAAAACCAGGATCATGCACAAAACCGGTCCCCGGCTATGACATCCAGGTACTTGATACAGAAGGCAATGTAGTCCGAAGAGGGGATATCGGAAATGTCGTTGTTAAACTCCCACTACCACCCGGTTGTTTTACAACACTCTGGAACGATGATGCCGATTATGTCAGGACATATTTCTCGGCATATCCGGGATATTACCTGACATCTGATGCCGGATTCATTGACAAGGACGGCTATCTCTGGATCATGGGGCGAACAGATGACATCATCAATGTTGCAGGACACCGGTTATCAACCGGTGCGATGGAAGAAGTCCTTGCATCACATCCTGATGTTGCAGAGTGTGCCGTCTCCGGCGTCCATGATCAGGTAAAAGGGGAGGTCCCGGTAGGGTTTGTCGTCCTAAAAGCTGGCGCAGACCGAATACACAAGGCCATTGAATCCGAACTGATTGCTCTCGTACGACAGAAGATTGGGCCAATCGCATCATTTAAAATCGTGGCGGTTGTCAAACGCCTCCCAAAAACCAGATCGGGAAAGATCCTGCGGGGAACTATCAAAAAAATAGCAGATGGCACCCCCTACACAATTCCGGCCACTATTGACGATCCCGCAATCCTCGATGAGATCACCACGACCCTTCGTGAGATGGGATATCCCAAACAGTAATCGGTAAAGAGAGAAAACTCGATTTCATTTTTGTTAATCAGATGGTAAAGCTGTAACCCGCCAGCCCCCGAGTTGTCGAAGTCAATAAGGATGATCTCAGGGCGGAGAGAAAGCAGACGTGCATAATGGAGTTTGATATCAATGTCAAAACCAGAGACCAGTAATCAAGGGAGACAGACGTATGGACGATGACCTTCGGAGACATCAGAGAGGTGTATCAATAGAGGATAATAAGCCATCCAGGGAGAAGCATGCTTAGAAACTATCTCCCCCTCATCTCCGCAAGCACCCCGATCCTCTCCATCTGCCGGTACAATCCATGCCGGTCATACATCCGCCCCAGTATGGTGGTATGAATCCCCACATACCGTTCAGCCTCCCTGACAAGGCCATTATACGTATTCAGCCGGTCATTATACCGCTCAACCATGGCATTGAAACCGGCAACCTGATGATTGTACTCCAGGTACCGCCCCTGGCTGCGGAGGAGATTCAGCGCAGACTGGCGGGCGGCGATCTCGTCCTTCATATCTTCAAGGATCATACGCTCACGATCCATCTCAAGATTCAATGCATCCACCCTGGCACGGCAGTATACAAGGAGATCCGAGAGGGTAGTCGTCTCGTCACACGCCATATACCCAAGCGTTCCATCGCCAATGGGGATGATGATCGGGGTCGAGGAGATTGTCACATTCCCGGCAAGGCGGTCAGGAACGATCCCGACAAAATGTGTCTTCGTCGTCTCAAGATAGGAATACCCATCGCCAACATCACGGCATCCAGCCCCCTGCACACCAAGAGCCATATGCTTCTCTTCCAGGTACAGGAGAAGAGCAACATCGTACCCCTCACGCGAGAGTATTCCGGCAAGGAGAAGGGTCTTGTCATCACAGTCGCCGGTTCCGTCCCCATATGTCTCTATCGGGAACTTCGGCTCGATGAGGACGGTATCATCATCATAGGGGAGTGACTGGACAAAGACCGAGCATAGTTCAAGATACCGATCATCATCAAGCCTGAGATCACTGCGGACAGTCCGTAGTGTCGAAATCAGATCCTGAAAGAAGGTTTCCTGATAGGGGTCGTCGATGAAAGCGGCATAATAGATCGGGTACCATTCCGAATCCAAAAGATCCCTGTAGAGATAGATCTTCTTATCCGATTGCTGTGCCCCACGATAGATTCCCATATCAACCGGAACATCGATCGTCACCCTGCTATCCTCAAAGAGGAAGCTATGGCTGACGAGATGCACTGTGGTATCGGTATCAAGAGGAGTTATTGATGGAGGAATGGAGTCAGGCTGGAAGCACCCTGAAGAGAGGGATAAAAGAAAAAGCAGGAGAACAATTGTACGCCAGGTCATGAATAGAAAATAGTTGACATCCGGGGTATAGAATACTGCCGGATATCAAAGAGAGGGGGGTATGTGGGGATAGTACCTGTATTACTCAGCTGAGCAGGATAGCCTCGGCTGCATCACTGTATGCATCCATCACATACGGAATGCCTGTCACCTTCGCAGACTCCTCGGTGAGTGCCATCAGATCATTCCGTGAGATCGATTTCAGGCTGAAATTTCTCGTTCCCGCCATGATCTGCTGCATACCAATCCTGTAACGCTCAACATAGCTGTAAATACCCATTGCACCAAGCGGGATCTCGCTGATACGTGCACCATATTTCTCTTTGAGATCCTCATAGCAGACGAAGATTTCATCCACTGTACTGCCATATTTTGCAACATTCTTCGGAAGTTCACCTGCATCAAGCCACTTCTGGATATTCTTACCCACCATTCCCGGGATCATGAGGCCACGGCCCATACAGACCGCCTTAAAGTATGGCGCCCCCATGCAGAGTGCTTTAAACCCGTTTGCTTCATCGGCAATGCCGCCTGCAATCGCGAGATCCGGAACCCGCATTCCCCGGTTCCTGAGAACTTCAGCATACTGATATGCAAGGCTCTGAATATAGATCGTCGGGATCCCCCATTCATTCATCATCGGCCAGGGTGACATTCCGGTTCCACCAGGAGCACCATCGATGGTCAGGAGATCAATCTTTGCCTCAGAACCATAGCGGATCGCCATTGCCAGTTCTACTGCGGAGTATGCACCTGTCTTGAGAGTGATCCGCTTAAAACCGATATCGCGGAGTCGATCGACTTCATCAAGGAACTGCTCTCTTCCAATGAAACCAACACGGGAATGACGCTCGATCTCTTTAATTGCTCCGGATTCGTATGCCTTGCGCACCTCAGGGAGAGTCGGATCAGGGAGGACAATATACCCACGGTTCTTCAGCTCAGTTGCGCAATTGAGAGACTGTACCTTAATCTCCCCACCGATGCACTTGGCGCCCTGCCCCCACTTCAGCTCGATCGTCTCAAGATGGTGCTTTGATGAGACATACTCTGCTGTTCCAAAACGGGTATCCTCAACATTGAGCTGGACGAGAATTTCTCCATAGCCGTCATGAAACTTCTTGTACGTCGTGATCCTTCGATCAATCTCCGGACACTCCTTCACCTTGCCAGTAGAATCAAGGACGAGGCCGGGATCGATACCGCAGATATTCTCACCACAAACAAGGGTTATACCTGATATTGCAGCACCTATGGCAAAATGCTCCCAGTTTGCCCTGGCGATCTCAGTGGATCCAAGTGCCCCGGTGAAGATCGGAGCCCTCATCTGAACCTTATGATCCCATCCATATTCCGTCGTTGTATCTGCGGATGAGAAGATGGCGGTATCTGAGTTGATTGGAACACCCTCGGGCAGTCCTTTCGCACCAACCGCATATCCCTGAATATTCAGATGCGAGTAATCAACAGGATAGTTCTTATCAGCCCCGGCAGTGATCTCTCCGAATGGCCCTGGATATATTGCCTCACGCCCGCGGAATGATGAAAGCCAGATATCACAGCCACCCTTGCAGCCATCGAAGCATCGTGTACAGATACCTGACATCGGTACGACATCACGTGATCGATTGAACGTCCCGATTGCTTCATTTGCATTGGGTCTTCGCAGATTCATATTCTATCTCCTTAAAAGAGGCGATCAGGCAGCGCCATGAAACCTCATTATCCTGTAGAATCTGATAGTTATAAGAGATTTCCTTCCATCGATATTTAAATTTTTCTAAAAATGAGGTATATAAGGATAACGTTTAATCCAGGGTTGGCAAGAGGAGAGTTAAAAAAGGAAAAGAATGTGACATTCACTATGACCAGGTGCACAAGTGCCTGATCTAAAGAAAAAGAGGGAGGATAATCCAGTTTGGTCTTATTTATTTGAAATAGACCCCGACATCCCGCATACCGTTATTCTTTGCGATATTAAGAAGAAGAGGGGTGATACTCTCAACGATTGATGATGAAGAGAGAGGACCGGCGTCAAGTGGTGTAAGGTTAGGGAGATCAGAGATGAGTTTCATGACAATCTTCTTTGCCTCCTGGTCATCACTGCAGACCGCTACTGAGTAATCAAGGACTGCATCAAGTTCCTTCCACTTATGGGCAGCGATATTATTAAACGCGGTGACGAGCCGTGCACTCTCAGGGAGCATATTTTTGATATGGAGGGCAGCGGATCCTTCTTCAGGCTGATCATAGAAGAAATGACCTTTCTTCCCCATCGGATTTACCGGTGAGACGACGATCTTCCCCTCAAACCCTGTAAGGCCTGAAAGGGTTGCCCTGACATGCTGAAACGGGAGAGCAAGGACGATCACATCCGCTGCATCGACAGCCTCCTGATTTGAGACACCCGTGCAGTGGGAGATGACCCCCCGGCCTTTCAGTGTCTCGATCGTGCAGTCGCTCGTCGCAAATGCCTTTGACTCATCTCTCGATCCAAGAATCACTTCATGGAGATGGGAGAGGCGGAGTGCCATCCCTTCACCAATATCTCCGGTACCACCGACAATTCCAATCTTCATAATTTCCCACCATTGCATCAGATATGATACGTATGAGATCATCGATAGAAGATGATTTAAATATTGTTGTTTTTGATTTTTAAAACAGAATGGAGAGGTTTTAGCTCTCGATGACGTCAATAAGTTTCTCCATGACAGCATCGACAGCCGCCCATGTGGGGCTGTCCCCACGGCGGATGATGAAGGGCTTTCCTTCATCCCCGGCCTTTCTCATCTCGATATCCAGTGGGATGCTCCCAAGGAATGGTACTTTAAACTCCTCTGCAGCTTTTACCCCGCCATCCTTTCCAAAGAGGTCGATCGATTCCTTGCAATGGGGGCAGACCATGCCACTCATGTTCTCGATGATCCCAAGGGGCCTGATCCCGATCTGTTCGACAAATTTGAGCGCTTTGCTCGAGTCGAGGATGGCGACATCCTGTGGGGTCGTCACGATGATCGCGCCGGCGATATTTGGCGCAAGCTGAACGATCGAGAGTGCTTCATCACCGGTACCTGGCGGAAGATCGACGACGAGGAAGTCGAGCGGACCCCAGTTGACATCCGAGAGGAATTGCTGGATAGCCGTCATCTTCATAGGTCCACGCCAGATGACCGGGGTGGAACGCTCAGGAAGGAGGAAAGCCATCGAGATGACCGACAGGGATCCCGTCACACTCACCGGCTGGATCTTCTCTCCCATGATCTGAAGCTTGTGATCCTCAAGCCCGAGCATCTTCGGGATGCTTGGACCATGGATATCGAGATCCATCAGGCCTGTTCTGAACCCATGGTTTGAGAGGGCATAAGCCAGGTTCACCGACACAGTACTCTTCCCGACCCCGCCTTTTCCGGAGAGGACGAGCACCACGTGTTTTACATCGATATTAGCCTTCTTTGGAAGGTTTGAGTCACATGCTTCTGTCTTTGATGTGCATCCTTCACACTGTCCATTGCAATCCTGTTCATCTGGTTGATTCGCCATAGTATTCCTCAGATATATTCCTACAAGAGGTTGTCAAAGAGAGATTATAGGTGTATAGATCGGTGCATGAAATGAAAAAAAGGAATTTAGAACCCAAAATCACTTTTTATCAGATAAAGAGTTGTTTTCCGGGGAATCAATACCGGCTGAATACGGTTTGATATCAAGGATCGGGGTCCCATCGAGCGCATCAAGCCCCCTCACCCTGAGCACCCGGCCTTCGATGCTGATGAGATCCACAAGGGAGAGGCCGATGGGGTTAGGCCGGTTCGGAGAGCGGGTCGAAAAGACTCCGCGCGGCTTCCCCCATCCGGGGCGATCGACAAAGAGGCTATCGCGGCTGCCCCGATCAAACCATGAGAGAATGATCAGATGGGGACAGTCGGAAAGACCCTCAAGCCCGGCTTCATAGTCAGGATAGATCTCAATAGTACTCTCAATTGGCTCAAGGCGCCCCTGTCGAGGAGCGTCTGCCTGCACTTTGTATTCCGAACGAACCACACCAATCGGCCGTAATCCATCGCCAGGCGGACTCTTCTT
>SL_3KL_010_SEDDRAFT_10003302_pt1 | contig 14656 bp, 13 predicted proteins | sample SodLakKL_010_SED_2_FD_10381 | JGI IMG/M metagenome (IMG submission 10381)
CAGAGATGGCCTTTGCCGACTTAACTGACAACATGAATTTGGCCGAAAAAATGCTCAAATACATCATCCGGTACGTCATGGATCGCTGTGAAAAAGACCTGGCCTTCCTGGATGCCCGACTTTTTAATGATGAAAAAAACAAGCCCCAGGATCAGCGATCCGCCATGCGATTGGTTGAAAAACTGAAGTTCTGTCTGGAAAACGACTTTGAACGAATCAGTTACACCGATGCCATTAGAATTCTTCAAAATAGCAAGCCCAATAAAAAGAAAAAATTTCAATACGTCATAGAGGACTGGGGGGCGGATCTCCAATCAGAACACGAGCGGTTTCTCGTCGAAAAACACTTCAAAAAGCCGGTAATCATTTACAACTACCCCAAAGACATCAAGGCCTTTTACATGCGAGTCAATGAGGACTTGAAAACCGTGGCGGCCATGGACATTTTGTTTCCCGGGATAGGAGAAATAATCGGTGGGGCTCAAAGAGAAGAGAGACTAAATGTGCTTTTATCCAGAATGGAAGAGATGAAAATCCCCGAAGAAGAACTTCCCTGGTACCTGGATATCAGAAAATACGGCTCCTGTCCGCACGCGGGGTACGGTTTGGGCTTTGAGAGATTTGTACAGTTTGTCACCGGCATGAGTAACATACGGGATGTAATACCATTTCCCAGGACACCGGGGAGTATTGCCTTTTAACCCGGGTTAGGGCAGTTTTTGAAGGCATATTACAAACTACTAAACCAAGTCTGAAAGTGTTCACCCAACAAGGGCGTTGGTTTGAGTGTCCCTTCGGCGGCTCCCAATAAACTCATGATCCACAAAACCACTGCCAGTATCCACCCAAAAATATTTACAATGGGAACAACCGACAGTACTATGGCTAATATAATGAGTCCAAGCATCTGTCGGATGTAAAAGGAAGCGAATTCGTCCTTGTTTTCTCCCTGGTTCACAACTAAAGCGACGATCCAACCAATGACCGTCACATGGGCAACTATTGCTTTTGTTATACTGTCCATTTTCAAATAATTTATTCCGGAAATACTCCGGACGGTTCTACGAATTTTCAAATATAAAAGGTATTTTTATCCCTCCGATCATTGCTCTCATTTTTTATCTGCCAGCCATTGCCCCCTAACCAAAAAAGGGAGAGCATTTAAACCCGAAAGTCCAGGAGTGCTTCATACGGATTGCCCTCAAGGCCAAGTAGTCTACAAAATGCCTCTTCGGTTGAATCCCCCATGGATTTTAATCGGACAATTTTTGCGCTGAATGCCGGGGGGCGACTTTTCAAAATCCTGTATTCTACTATCATGTGTTTCCATGCCAGTTGTTCTTGAACACAAAGGTTTTGCGCAAAAATTTCTACCGGGAATTCAGGAGTTTCAAACCGGCCAATGACAGAGGGTGTGTCTGCTAAAACTTTATGCTTTACTCGAAAGTCCCTGCGATTTCCAAAACAAATTTGAAGCCATTGCCCAAAATTTTTCAAATCATCGCATTCACAGAGTACATCCAAATCACTGCCGGGTAAATCAATCCCCAGGGGAACGGTACCTGCCAGGCAAGGGCTGTACTTACTAAGCCTTTCAAATATCCGGTTTTTTCTCAGGCAGGAATAAGCGCTTTGTTGACGGGAATTACCCATCGCCAGGTATTCGATATCCTCAAAAAAGGAGACATCCACAGTAATTCAATTTATTCCTTTCGCTAATTCATCTTCCAGTTCTCCAAGAAAAGCCGCCAGTTTATCGAGAGTTACGTGGTCCATTACTACAATTTTGTACCACCTCGCTCCATTGTTGTGAGAGTCCGGAACCAAACCAAATCGCCCGACCAACTTGAGTAGTTCCTGACTCGATTGGATGGTGACGATATTGGAAAAGGGGTTTCTGTAATAGACCACATTCATATCGTCTAGTTTTTCGCACAGCCAATTGGTCCTCATCATCAACATCTGGCTTTTTTCGTACCAGCCATGAGGTCCGTAGGTACTGAGAATCATCCACACAGCTATGGCATTGGCACCCGAACGTGAGCCACTCAATGTCGCGTCAAGTCCTTTGACGTAACTGGCCTCTGAGGTATAAACGTACTTCATCAGACCTTTTCTACTGATAAAAATACCCGTTCCATAAGGAGCCTGGACGAGTTTGTGAGCATCGAGCGTAATCGAAGAAATATCGGGATTGGCAAAACTAAGGGGATTATCATCGCACATAAATGGAAATAAAAAACCACCATAAGCCCCATCTACATGCATCTTAAAGGGCAATCCGGCCTCTCGGAGAACATCGGCAAAATCATCCGGATCATCCACAGATCCAAACATAGTCGTCATCATATTCACCACCGAAATTACGTATTTTTTTCCTTGGGCAGCCAAGGCTTCCACTACTGCGGCAATCTGAACTTTTTCAGGCTTTCGGCTGAGGGAGTCGACGGGAACCAATTCGATGTCCAAATGAAGCAAATCGGCCGCTTTATACATGCTGTAATGCGCATCTGCAGAACACAATATAACTATTTCATCATGCTTTGCCCCGTGCTCTCTGATGAATAAATTCCGGTAGATCCAAATGGCCTGGATATTGGCTTCCGTTCCACCGGAGGCAACGTAACCGTCGCAACTGTGCGGTTCTGCATCCAGAATATCCGTTGCACAAATATCAATCAGGTCTCGTTCAATTTCCTGTGTTCCACTGAAAAAAGGTTCGGAATTGCCCAGGGTATGGCATCCGATGTGATTGGGGTTTTTAATCAGGGAATTTAAAAAGGGTGCATCTTTTAAAATCGGAGCATTGCTGTAAAAAACTTTGGGGTCCAAGTGGGAAGCGGGAACACCAATGAGGTCGTTGTCTTCAAAATCGACATTGGCCTTCAGTGCATTCATAACCCTGTCCCTTATTTCCTGGGGTTTTAGTTTTTTCCAAAATAAAAATTGAGAAGTCGTCATGAATGGTTTCGAATAGTAAAAAATGAATTGGGTTTACACCGGCAAAGGTAAGCAGTATTGGTGAATCCCCTCGATGCTTTTATCCCGAATTTTCAAATCTTTGCAGAAAACGATTCTCTTCAAATGAGCTTCAGACAGGAGTCTCCGGCATCAAAAGTTAAGAGAATATTAAGGCAACATTATTTGACGTGAATACCTATAATTGGGCTACCTTTGGTTGGTATTTATTCTTACAATTGTATTGGCCGGAGTTTTTTGCAAAAAAATATTTTACAAAATTCAGACATCAAAAGCCAATTTTATAATGTGGTTGCTTAGGGCATAAAATATCAAGACTTGATGCTAACTGCCATAGTTCTCTGTTTTGCATTTGCACTTGTGTTTACATTATTTGGCAAGCACTTGAGAGGGCGGATTACTTATTTAATTTCACTGCTTCCACTCAGTCTGTTTATTTATTTTCTGGGGTTACAGAATTCATTGTCCTCCGGAGGAGAGATTCTGAGTACTTACCCTTGGATAAGCTCTCTGGGTATTGACTTGTCATTCAGATTGGACGGCTTGTCCCAGATTTTTACCCTCATCATCACAGGCATAGGGTTTACCGTTTTTCTATACGCCGCAGAGTATTTGAGGGGGCATCCCTTTCTCGATCGGTTTTACGGATATTTATTGATGTTCATGGGATCCATGTTGGGGCTGGTATTGTCGGACAACCTCATTACCCTCTTTATTTTTTGGGAACTCACCAGTATCAGTTCGTTTTTTCTAATTGGATTTAACCACCGCGACCAGAAAGCCCGCAAAGCGGCTCTTACAGCACTGGTTATTACCGGAGGTGGCGGCTTGTTTATGTTACTGGGATTTGTTTTGATGGGAATGGTTTCGGGAACTTACTCTATTTCTGAGATTGTCCTCATGAAGTCTTTATTCAGCGACAGCATTTATCTCGGACTCATTGTTCTGGCATTATTTGCGGGGGCATTTACCAAGTCGGCTCAGTTTCCATTTCACTTTTGGTTGCCCGATGCCATGAGAGCACCTACCCCCATTTCCACTTATTTGCACTCCGCGACCATGGTTAAAGCAGGGGTGTATTTGCTGGCCAGATTTTCACCACTTTTCGACGGAGAGATCTACTGGAACGAGGCCTTGATTTTATTTGGGACGATAACCTTTATCTACGGTGCAGCACAGTCCATTTTTAAGACCGATCTCAAAGCCATTCTCGCCTATACGACCATTGCTGCCCTGGGGACAATGGTTATGCTCATCGGGATTGGAACATCTACAGCCATTTACGCGCTGTTGGTATTTATTTGCGTGCACGCCTTGTACAAAGCCGGCTTGTTTTTGGTCGTCGGTTCCATCGATAAGATATGCGGCACCCGAGACATTACCAAAATAAGGGGGTTGAGAAAAAATTCAGTGGTACTCTTTGTCGCTGCATTACTCGCAGCCATATCCAGCGCTGGATTGATCCCCACCATCGGCTATCACGGCAAACACCTCATTTACGGTTCTGTAATTGAAAGTGGCGCATGGGGCATCGGTTTGCTGGTATTGACCATTGCAGCGAGTATACTTCTGCTCTGTGCCGGATTTCTGGTAGGCCTCAAGCCCTTTATCGGCTCTGTTTCACCCAAAGTACCCCGCCACAAACACACGCCACCCGCCATGTGGATCACCCCACTTCTCCTGGGGCTCACGGGCTTGGGTATGGGCATATTTTACCGCGCACCACAAGAACTCCTTTTCCTCCCCGCCCTGGAATCTTTGCACGGAGATATAGTCAGCAAGCAGATGCATTTGTGGAGTGGTGTAGACACATTGTTCTGGCTGAGTTGGGGAACAATATTGGGTGGAGTTTTACTCTATGTGTTTTTCCGGCCCTCGCACGAGTATTCGAAGCGGGATAAAAAATTCGAGAAATTCCATTCAAGGTATTTGTTGGAACAGGGAGTAATCAATGTAAAACGCATCTTTTCCTTTTTGACACACGTATTGCAAAACGGATACCTCCGGTATTACACAGCCGTCATTCTCACCTTTCATATCGTTCTGATCAGTTTGCGGATGTATACCGGCTTCGAAAATGGCTATGAATTTGAATTCGCACTGGATTTCACATTCAATGAACTGGCCACCATAATAGTCATGGTTGTTTCTATATTGCTGGCCGTTTTCACGACATCGCGGGTAGTTGCCGTGGCCTCTTTGGGTGGTGTGGGTCTATGCATATGTTTGCTGTTTGTTTATTTCAGTGCACCTGATTTGGCCATGACACAATTCACCATAGATACATTAACCGTGGTACTGTTTGTATTGCTTCTGAAAAAACTCCCCTTGTACTTGTCTAAGGTAGACACCGGAGTCAATTGGCGGGATTTGATTATTTCCTGTACTTTTGGCCTGCTCGTCACCATCATTACACTTGAAATCCTTTTTACGGGATCGGTCAAGGAAATCAGTAACTTTTACGCTGAAAACGCCTATTTACTGGCCAAGGGGAAAAACGTGGTAAATGTGATTTTGGTAGACTTCAGAGGAGTGGACACCTTGATAGAAATAACGGTTCTGGCGGTTTCAGGCCTCGGAGTTTTTAGTTTGATACGATTAAAAATGGGTATAGACAGAGAAAGGTAACAAATGACAACACTAATTTTACGAACAGCATCGGTATACCTCATGCCCTTGTTGCTGCTTTTTTCGGTTTTTATTTTGCTGCGCGGGCACTTTTTGCCCGGGGGGGGATTTGTCGGTGGTTTAATTGCATCCATTGCTTTGGTGGTTTACGGATACGCCAATGGAATTAACCAAATCAAATCGTTTTTGCGGTTTCATCCCGGAGTATTGATACCGACAGGAGTATCCCTGGCTTTAATCAGTGGTTTGCTGCCTATGTTTGCCGGCAAACCATTTATGACCAGTTTGTGGTTGGATGGAATTTACCCCATAATTGGTCAGCCCGGCACCGCCCTTATATTTGATACCGGGGTGTATTTTGTAGTGGTGGGAACCGCTCTCACCATCATATTCTCAATAGCTGAAGACAACGAAAAATAATATGGAAGTTATTCTGGCTATAATCGTGGGCTTTATGTATGCCGCAGGCATTTACCTCATATTGCGAAGGAGTCTGGTGAAGTTAATCATCGGTCTTATTATTCTGGGCAATGGGGTGAACCTATTGCTTTTCCTCCTGGGGGGAATTACCAAGGGGCATCCACCGGTCATAGGGGAATCAGAGACATTTTTGGCCGGAGTATATGCAGACCCGCTTCCCCAGGCTCTGATTCTGACGGCTATTGTAATCAGTTTCGGTTTACAGGCCTTTGCGATGGTCTTGCTTCAACAGGAGTACGTGCAGGGCGGTGTAGAAGATCTAGACAGTATTAAAGAAGAAGAGGAAGAGAAATGAACGACAACCTGATACTACTTCCGATCATTCTTCAGCTCGCTCTTGCGCTTATTCTTCTTTTTTTCTGGAGCAGAACCAAGTGGCAGCGAATAGGCAGTATTGTAGGAAATGCGGCCTTTTTACTCGTTTCGATTGTGCTGTTTATTAAAGTTCAAAAGGAGGGAATTTTATATACGCAGGCGGGCAATTGGGATGCCCCCTACGGGATTACTTTTGTCGCGGATTTATTCAGTGCGAGCATGTTGGTCATAACAGCTCTATCGGGTCTTGCGGTATCCATTTTTGCCGCGGGCAGTATGAGTCGGAGAAGGTCACTTTTTGTATTTTTCCCCATTTATCACTTTCTTTTAATGGGGATTAGCGGCTCCTTTGTCGCAGGCGATCTTTTCAACCTCTACGTCTGGTTTGAGCTGATCATCGTCGCATCTTTCGGGTTGATTACATTGGGCGGGGGACGGAGGCAGCTGGAAGGGGCGCTGAAATACGTGACATTAAACCTCATAGCCTCCATTCTTTTTCTAACCGGAATCGCATTTCTCTACGGCTTGACCGGTACTTTGAATATGGCCCACATCGCTCAAAAGATCCCTCAAATTGAAAACGAGGGACTGATCACAGTTACCGCGCTTATGTTTTTTATCGGACTGGGGATCAAAACCGCTGTTTTTCCGATGTACTTTTGGCTTCCCGCTTCTTATCACACGCCCTTGTCGGCCATTTCTGCCATATTCGGAGGCTTACTCACCAAAGTGGGTGTATACGCTCTGTTTCGTGTATTCAGTTTGTTTTTCCTGCCTGATTCGTTTACGGCCACAGTCATTACTGCAGTTGCTGCTCTTACCCTCATCATGGGAGCCATGGGTGCGCTCATACAAAAAGATGTGAGAAAGTTGTTTTCCTGGCTGATCGTTTGTCATATCGGCTTTATGATCGCCGGACTCGGAATTTACAGCAGCGTAGCTTTGGCAGGCGCCATCTTTTACCTGTTCCACGACATCATTGTGAAGACCAATTTATTCATGATCAGCGGACTGGTGCACAAGCTCACCGGTACTTTTAAGTTAAAAAAACTGGGTGGACTTTACACCCAGTACCCCAAAATAACCTTTCTCATTGCCATCCCCTTGTTTTCATTGGTCGGTATTCCTCCTCTATCGGGATTCTGGCCTAAGTTGCTTTTGATTCAGGGGGGATTGGAGGTGCAGGAATACTTAATTATAGGCGCCATAGTTCTGGGTAGCTTTGTCACCCTGGCCACCATTGCAAAATTCTGGCTGGAAGTTATTTGGAAAGAACAACCGGGGAGTGATTACCCGAAACACTTTATTCCATTCAGGGAGTTAAACTGGACTCAAAAGGCATATTATACGCTGCCCATTGCTATATTGGCATTGGTTTCACTTTACTTTGCAATTGGAGTAGAATTTGTGGTGAATATTGTCAATCAAATCGCCTACGACCTGATGAATCCCGAACAATACATTCGGGTAATACTACCTGATCAATGATTCTGTTATGCAAAAGCACTTTTTATTAAACCTGTTGTTCAGCATGATTTGGGTGGCCGTTACCGGCCAAGCCACCTTCATCAACTTTTTATTTGGATTCATAATCAGCTACCTGATTATGTGGGTAGTGAGTGCGAGAAGTGAAGATCAACGATACTACAAACTGGTTCCGAGAACTATAGGGTTGTTTTTTTACTTTTTAATTGAACTTATAAAAGCCAATTTACAGGTGGCTTTTGATGTCAGCACGCCCCATTATTTCATGCAACCGGCCATAGTGGGTGTGCCCCTCGATATTAAAAGTGATTTGGGTATTACGGTATTGGCCAATTTAATCACACTGACCCCCGGCACTCTCAGTCTGGACGTCTCCGATGACAAAAGCACATTGTACGTTCACGCGATGTATGTATTCGACAAAGAAGAGTTTATTGCGCACATTAAGGAGGGCTTTGAAAAGCGCCTGTTAGAAATTATGAAATGATGGTTCCATGGAAATAGAACAGTATCTGACTTTTGGAATACTTCCCGTACTGGCTCTGGCACTTGTCTTTGCACTGTACCGCTTCATTAAAGGGCCTTCAGTTCCGGACAGGATTATAGCCCTGGACCTCCTGATTACAGTCAGCATTGGCATTATGGTGATTTACAGCATCATCACCCATCAGTCGACTTTACTGGACATAGCGATGGTACTGGCCTTAATCGCTTTTTTAGGGACACTGTCCTTTACCTTTTACCTCAAACAAAAAAATCTGGAAAAGCATGAGTGATTTCTTAATTGCCATTATAAGTACTACGGGAGCGCTGTTTATTCTGCTGGCCTCAATCGGTCTTTTCAGAATGCCGGATTTTTACCTGAGAGTTTCGGTAACCACCAAAGCCGGATCCATGGGAGTTGGACTCATTCTGATCGCTTCCGCCATTTATTTCTGGGATTTTGGCATAACAACCCGGGCCCTGGCCATTATTTTTTTCCTGCTGATAACGGCTCCGGTGAGTGCTCACTTACTCGGACGGGTGGCCTACCTGTGCAAAGTCCGTCTGTGGGAAAAAACCATTTCTGATGATCTGGAAGGGAAGTACGACCGGAAAAAACTTCACCTCAGGGGCATCAGTGAAAAAGAGTCCGAAGAAAAAAGTGGCTTTTCACAAGGCGAATAACCCGCTGGAATCAGGCGGCATTTCTTGCGGCATTAATGATACCGTACATACATCTCAGTATCAATTTTTGCAACATGAGGTGTTCCTCTTCATTCAACTCCCGTTCACTCATTAAGGTGCGCTGCAATGCGTACTGCTGAATGGTAATCAATGGCAAAACAATTTTTTCCCGAATTTGAATGGATTGGCGAGACACAGGGTTCCCCTTCAACAACACTTCCGATCCGGTAATCAATTTCAATCCCTCTATGGTTCGCAAATACTCTTGGTAAATTTCACGCCAAAACGGCCCGAATTCAGAGTGCTTTCCAAGATAAGCCGACGCCGGATAAAAAGCCTTTGTCAAAGACTGCATGCTGTTTTCCATGAGCGCCCGAAAAAAAAGTGAGTTTTTGTGCAAATATTTAATCTCCTCGATGGCTCCTTCGGACTTCCATTGTTCAATGACGTGTCCCAATCCGTAATAACCGGGTACATTCTGTTTCATTTGCGCCCATGAACCCACAAATGGAATGGCTCTCAAATCCTCAATTTTAAGTGGCCCGTCCCCTCCCCTCTTCACTGGTCTGGATCCAATATTTACTTTTCCGAAAAAACCCAGTGGCGTGGCTCGCTCAAGGTAAGGAACAAAGGCGGGATGGGCTTTTAATTCAAGATAAGCCTTTCGACTTTCAGTTGCCAACTTTTCCAACACATCACGATCTTTTTCTGCCAATAATTTTTTCTCATTGGGATAGAGCTTGTTTTGCAAACCAGCAGTCAATAGTTGTTCGAGATTGTACCTGCAGGCCTCTGCATTTCCAAAATTGGAACTGATCGTCTGGCCCTGAATGGTCAATTGAATTTCTCTTGCCTCAATATTCGGTCCAAGAGAAGAGTAAAATGCATGGGTATTGCCTCCGCCCCTGGAGGGAGGACCTCCTCTTCCATCAAAAAATATGGCCTCAATGCCGTATTCCCTGGAAACCCGGGTCAGCTCTTCTTTCGCTTTGAATATACTGTAGTTTGCCTGCAAATAGCCCCCGTCCTTGGTTCCGTCAGAAAATCCAAGCATAATCGTTTGCTGATTGCCCCTTTTCCTCAGGTGTTCAATGTATTCGGGCAGGTCGTAAAGCATTTTCATTATTTGAGGAGAGGCCGCAAGAACATCTATGCTCTCAAAAAGCGGTACAATGTCCAACAAGAGGTCGGACTTGCTTATGTATTTTCTCGCCAGGGCAAAAACAGCAATGATGTCCGCGGGACACATCGAATTACTGATGATGTACCGGTTGCATCCCCTTTCTCCCAACAAAGTCTGAATTTGAGGTATCACGCGGAAAGTCTCCAGCATTTCAGATAAAAATGCAGTTTCTCCCTCAGGTAAATCGGTTTTCAAAACCACGTCTAACATTTCTCTCAATTGTCCGGCTTGACTCTTTTCATCCACTATAAATTCAAATGACTCGTCCCCGCTTAAGGACCTCCACAATTGGCGGTGTTTTCTGCTGTCCTGACGAATATCCAACGTGGCCAAATGGAATCCAAAAATCCCAATTTTCAACCTGAATTCATCGAGCAGGTTTCCAAATAACCCACCGTGTTCTCTCTCCAAAATACCGGATGCGAGTTTCAGGTCATCTTCCAGTTGCTCCACCCCTTTATAGCCCTTCGAAGAGTCGCCATAAACCGAGTTAAAAATCTTGTGTTCAATGTCCATCAAATTCTGATCGACTGTTTTAAAAGTAATTCTCCTGCGGACTTTACGGATATCTCTGTAATAGCACTTTAATGCCGTATCCCTTAATCGACCCGCGACCTTCATGCTGGTCTCATGATTTACATACGGATTGCCATCCCTGTCACCTCCGGGCCAGAACCCAATACTTATCAAACCGTGGTTTTGAAAAGTAATGTCTTGCTCTGAAGCCCTTTCAGATATTTTTGAAACGATTTCAGGGACCACCTCGTAAAACACATTTTCCAGATACCAGCACAAACTCACGGCTTCATCATAGGGCGTCGGTTTTTGGCGATTGATGAAAGGCGTTTTGCCCAACTGCTGGAGAATCAAATCAATTTTAGTTAGATCATTTTCTCTGATGGCCCGGCTTAAATCGGTAATAATGGCCAGGACGTGACCCGGGTAAAATTGGGTGGGGTGGGCCGTCAGGACAATTCGAAGTCCAAACTCATCTATACATTGGAATAATTCTTCCACTTTCGAGTCCGATGCCGCCCGGTTAATCAACTCTTTTACAGAGCCTTTCCCATTCACTTCATTTATTTTAGGAAAAGTTGCATCCTCAATAGAATCAAACAACACAATCTGTCTTTCAACGTATTGGATAAATCGAAAAAGCAATTCAAACTTTCCTTTACCCTCAGCCTGAGGGACCACTTCACTAAAAAATGTATCGACGATTTCAACCGGACTTTTTTCCTGCTTAAACCCCTCTTCACAATGCTGTTCAAAAATGGGCAAAAGTGTACCGGTTTTGTAAATGTCCTGAAACGGAAGGTTGAGAAACAAACTATTGTAAATCAAAAATCGGTTCTCGACTATTTCTCTGTATTTTCTACTTTTCATTGATTGTAAATTATTGATTGAGCGATACCCCCTGATTGTTGTTGTAATGCAAATCACATGTTAGGCTGACTAAATAAACCATGCACAGCGGATTCAATTAGGTCATTGTACCCTGGACGTCCAGCGGGAGATACAAACCGCAATAATCAGTCAGAGCCAACCAGCGCAATTGAAGCAGTAATATACTTTTTTTATGGGAATTTTATGCAGGGAGAGAGAAACTCTCTGTATAACATCGGCGAATCAGTAAATAAAAAACAGGGAATGCCCGGCGGGTGATGCCGAATGGGAAGTAAAAAGTTGAATAAAATACATGCCGGGAACCAGTCTTTCCGGCAGATGAATTTCCCTGTTTTCCAGATTTTTTACCGACATCACTACTCTGCCAGTGCGATCGTATATTCTTGCAAAACTAAAAACCTTTGAATCAGCTTCCGGACTATAGTAGATTGAATTTCCCCGGCCGGCCGGGTTTGGAAAGAGTTTTACGCTGCGACTCATGGCAGGGTGATCTCTTACAAAAGAAGGGGTGCAAGATCGATCGTAAACAATCTCAAAGGGCAGGACTTGGGGCACTCCACCCACTTCATTTAAAACCAACCAGCCTACAGGTTCATCGGCCAACACAAGCCCGGAAACTTCCGTTATTACTTCAAACTGAACCACAAATAGGGAGGCACAGTCCTCTATGGTTACCCCTGTCGAAGTGTTGTTAAACCAGGCAATAGAAAGCGTACCCTCATCGGTGTTTTCCAGGTTAAGGTGTCCCGAACCAAGTGCTGGAATTCCGGGACTTTCAAAAGATACAAACTCCATATCATCGGGGTTCCAATTGAGGGTCCCCTGTAAACCTTCTATTTCGAAAAAACCGGTCACTTGAATCTGAAATTCCACCACATTGCCACTCTGCTCATAATCCGGAAAAAATTGAACCTTTGATTCCTGGGCCTGCAACTGAAGAAAAGGAAACAGTAAAAACAACCAAACCGATATATAGATCAAAACTCGCATGCCAAGGGGTATTAAAAAAGTAAAGCCTCAATCTTTTTGGGATCCTACCGATGAAGAAAAGTACTCTCTGTTCATTTTAGCAATATTGTCCACTGAGATGCCCTTGGGACATTCAGCTTCACAGGCGTAGGTATTCGAACAGTTTCCAAACCCCTCTTTATCCATTTGGGCTACCATTCTTCCGACTCGTTTTTGTCTCTCCACTTTTCCCTGTGGCAAGAAAGCCAAATGAGCTACTTTTGCAGAAGCAAACAACATGGCCGATGCGTTTGGACATGCCGCCACACAAGCTCCACAGCCAATGCAGGCCGCAGCATCAAAAGCTTCTTTAGAATCGTCCTGGTTGACCAAAATGGAATTTCCGTCAGGAGCCTGTCCTGTATTAACAGAAATATAGCCCCCGGCCTGAATGATTCTGTCAAAAGAACTCCTGTCTACTACCAAGTCTTTGAGTACCGGAAATGCTCTGGCGCGAAATGGCTCGATCACAATGGTATCGCCGTCCTTAAAGTGGCGCATATGCAATTGGCAGGTAGTAGTCATCCCCATTGGTCCGTGGGCCTGTCCGTTTATCACCATGCTGCACGAACCACAAATACCCTCGCGGCAATCATGCTCAAAGGCCACCGGTTCTCCTTTGTCCTCGATGATTTTTTCATTCAGGACATCCAGCATTTCCAAAAACGACATTTCCGGTGTGGCCTCCAGGGAATAAGTTTGAAATTGACCCTTGGTTTTCCGGCCGGCCTGTCTCCAAATTTTGAGCTTCAAATTCATTTGTTCAAATTTTTTCTAAACCTATAACTGAAGATACAAAGCTTAAATTACCCCCTTTGTATTTCATTATCATTTACAGTTTCTCTTAATTCTTTTTTTAATACTGCTAAAAATTATCGCTTTTAAAAAGGACTCTGTTCAAGCAGTGAAAATCTTATTTGTAGGATCTCGTTTTCAATTCCACATTTTTAAATTTCAGCGGCTCCTTGTGTAAAACCGGATCGCCCTCGTTTTTCCACTCCCATGCAGCGACGTATGTAAAATTTTCATCGTCTCTCCTGGCTTCGTTATCCTCCGTTTGATGCTCCTCTCTAAAATGCCCTCCGCAGGATTCCTCCCGGTGGAGCGCATCGACCATCATCAGCTCGCCCAACTCAAAGAAATCAGCAACTCGCGTCGCCTTTTCGAGTTCGGGGTTGAATTCATTGGTTTTGCCGGGGATGAAAACATTTTTATAAAACTCTTCTTTCAACTCTTTCAACAACTTACGCCCCTTTTTCAAGCCGTCTGCATTTCGGGACATCCCGCAATAATCCCACAAAATCAGCCCGAGTTCTCTGTGGAAACTCTCCACGGAGCGATCCCCCTGAATATTCATCAAAGAATCCAGTCTCTCCCGGACTTGTTCGCGCGCCTGCTTGAACTCGGGAAGGTCGGTGGATATCGTCTCTGTTTTAATCTCCTTACTCAGGAAACTACCGATGGTATAAGGTAGTACAAAATACCCGTCGGCCAGTCCCTGCATCAATGCGGAAGCACCCAGTCGATTGGCCCCGTGATCGGAAAAATTGGCCTCTCCTATGGCGAACAGTCCCGGCAGTGTTGTTTCGAGATTGTAATCTACCCAAAGACCTCCCATGGTATAGTGAATGGCCGGATAAATTCTCATGGGAGTCCTATAGGGATTGTCTCCGGTTATTTTTTCGTATATTTCAAAGAGATTTCCGTATTTGGCCTCCACTGCTTTGGTGCCCAGACTTCTGACGAGTTTTTCATCTTCCAAGTTTTCACCGAGAGAAGATGCCTCTGCTTTCCCATATCTCCTAATAGCCTCGGAAAAATCCAGGAAAACAGCGAGACCCGTTTTGTTTACGCCCCTCCCCTCATCACAAACCTCTTTTGCAGCTCTCGATGCCACATCCCTGGGAACGAGATTGCCAAAAGCGGGATATTTTCTCTCCAGATAATAATCCCGATCGCTTTCGGGTATATCGGTCGGCTTTTTTGCACCCTTTCTAATGGCTT
>SL_3KL_010_SEDDRAFT_10003303_pt1 | contig 14650 bp, 9 predicted proteins | sample SodLakKL_010_SED_2_FD_10381 | JGI IMG/M metagenome (IMG submission 10381)
GGCATCCTGCCCTCCGCCCTTCGGGCCCGCCTACGGCGGTTCGAGTCGCTCCCGGCGCCCCGGGGACAGATTTGCAAATCTGTCCCCGGGCCTTGGGCACCTTGTCCGCAAGCGGGAGAGGGGAGAAATACGTGACTTTCACGCTAACTGGCATGGCTCCGGGCCACCCCAGGCGTTTCCCCGAGCCGAACCACCTCCGCCACCATTGATCTGAGGACCGTTCCATGCATCCGCAAACGCTCGTCGTGACCGGCGCCGCAGGCGGCGTCGGCAATGCCCTGCTCCACGCGATCGACCCCGCCGCCTACCGGGTCGCGCTGGTCGGCCGGGATCGGGCCCGACTCGACGCTTTGATCGCCGGCCTGCCGAGGGAACTCGAGGCGATCGCCATCGAGGGCGATGTCAGCCAGTCCGAGGGCGCCACTGCCGCGATGGCCGCCGCCGCCGAGGGTCTTGGCGAGGCCCCGACGCAACTGGCCCACTGCGCCGGCACCACGCTCCTCGCCCCCCTGCACCGCACCACCGACGCCCAGTACCGCGAATGCCTCAGTGCCAACCTCGACAGCGCCTTCTTTACCCTGCGCGCCTGGCTGCAGCACCGCCTGAAGGCCGAGGAGACGGCGGGGGCCGCGGTGCTGTTCAGCTCCGTCGTGGCGCTGATCGGCGTCGGCAACCACGAGGCGATCGCGGCCGCCAAGGGCGGCATCGCAAGCCTGGTGCCGGCCGCGGCCGCGAGCTACGGCGCACAGCGGATCCGCATCAACGGCGTCGCGCCGGGCCTGACCCGCACCGGCGCCACCGAGCGCCTGTTCGCCGCCAAGGGGGCCGAGGAGCAGATCACCGCGCAGTACCCGCTCGGGCGCTACGCCCGCGCCGAAGACCAGGCCCGCGCCGCGGCCTGGCTGCTGTCCGAGGACGCGAGCTGGATCACCGGCCAGGTCCTGCCCGTGGACGGCGGCTTCACCGCGGTGCGCCCGATGGTCCGCCCGCGCTGATGGGCGCCACGCTGGTCTGGCTGCGCCGCGACCTGCGCCTGGGTGACCAGCCGGCGCTGGCCGCCGCTGCCGAGCGCGGCGAGCCGGTGATTCCGGTCTTCATTCACGCGCCGGAGGAAGAGGCCCCCTGGGAACCCGGGGCCGCGTCGAACTGGTGGCTGCACCACAGCCTCGAGCGCCTCGGCGCGAGCCTCGAGAACCGGGGGAGCTGCCTGATCCGGCGCCGGGGCGCGAGCCTCGACACCCTGCGCGCCCTCATCCGCGAAACCGGCGCGGACACGGTCTTCTGGAACCGGCTTTACGAACCGGCCGTGATCCGCCGCGACACGGCCATCAAAAAAGCCCTGCGCACCGAGGGCCTGACCGCCACCAGCTTCAATGCCGCGCTGCTGCACGAGCCGTGGCGGATTGCGACCGGCACCGGCGGCCCCTACAAGGTGTTTTCGCCGTTCTGGAAGACCTGCCGGGCGCAGGGCATCGACTTCGCCCCGGCGATCACGCCCGAACGCCTCGCAGCGCCCGAGCGGTGGCCGCACTCGGAATCGCTGGCGTCCCTCGGCCTGCTGCCGCGAACCCGCTGGGACCAGGGGCTGCGTGAAACCTGGACGCCGGGCGAGGACGGCGCCCTCGCGCGGCTCGAGGGCTTCATCGACGCGACCGTCCAGGACTACGGGAAGACGCGCGAACGCCCCGACCAGGACGGGACCTCACGGCTGTCGCCGCATCTGCACTTCGGCGAGATCTCGCCACGGCAGATCGTGCGGGCGCTGCAGGAGGCCGGGCTCGGCCTGGAGGCGGGGGGCGCGGAGCACTTCGTCCGCGAACTCGGCTGGCGGGAGTTCGGCCACCACCTGCTGTATCACTTCCCGCACACCACCGATGCGCCGCTGAACCCGCGCTTCGAGCACTTCCCCTGGCGCGAGTCGCCGGAAGACCTCCACGCCTGGCAGCGGGGGCAGACCGGCATCCCGATCGTCGATGCCGCGATGCGCGAACTCTGGCAGACCGGCTGGATGCACAACCGCTCGCGGATGATCGTCGCCTCCCTGCTCACGAAGAACCTGCGCATGCACTGGCTGCACGGCGCCCGCTGGTTCTGGGACACCCTGGTCGACGCCGACCTCGCGTCGAACACCCTCGGCTGGCAGTGGGCCGGCGGCAGCGGCGCCGACGCCGCGCCCTACTTCCGCATCTTCAACCCCGTGCGCCAGGGCGAGCGCTTCGACCCGGACGGCACCTACGTACGAACCTACGTCCCCGAGCTGGCCGACCTCCCCGCCGACGCCATCCACAGCCCCTGGGAAAAACGCCGCCACGCCCCCACCCCGCCCGACAAATACCCCGCCCCCCGCGTCGACCTCAAACAAAGCCGCGAAGCCGCCCTCGAAGCCTTCCAAACCCTCCCGTAGGGGGTCGGACCAACGCAACCTCTTGCTTATCCAGATAAAAAGGGTATTTTTTCGCCCAATTTTGCCCTTAGACGGGCATTTTTTGGGCAAAAAACGGGCTGCCAGGAATCCAGACCGCGCATCGGCAGCGGAGCCTGTGTCGCCGGTACCCCACGCCCCGGTTTTGGGGTGAAAAAGGACCGTTTAAAGCCTGTATTCGGCCTTTTTTCGCCTTTTTATTCTGATTTTTCCGTCACTTGCGTTGGTCCGACCCGCCGTTGCCTAACTTACTTGGGTCGGCCCCGCCGTTTGCTTGCCGGGGGCGCTTCCCCTCGGGGACTGATGCCACGCCCAGGCCGTGGCCACGATTTGGTCCAGGTCCGCATAGGCCGGCGACCACCCCAGTTCGGCGATCGCCCGGCTCGCATCGCCGACCAGACGGGCCGGATCGCCCGGACGCCTGGCGCCCATCTCGACCGGAATCTCCCGGCCGGAAACCCGGCGGGCACAATCAATCACCTCGCGCACCGAGAAGCCTTTCCCGTTGCCGAGGTTGTAGGCAGTGCTCCCAGCACCCGATTCCAGTGCTCGCAGTGCCAGCACATGCGCCTGCGCAAGATCCGTCACGTGGATATAGTCCCGGACACAGGTGCCGTCGGGCGTGTCGTAGTCGTCACCGAAGATCGTGATAGCGGAGCGGCGACCCGCCGCGGCATCCAGCACCAGCGGTACCAGGTGCGTCTCCGGATCGTGCAGCTCGCCGACTTCGGCCTCAGGATCGGCTCCCGCCGCGTTGAAATAGCGCAGCGACACCGAGCGTAGATCGTGGGCGGCAGCAAAGTCCTCGAGGATGCGCTCGATCATGAGTTTCGAGGCGCCGTAGGGATTGATCGGCGTCTGCGGGTGCGATTCGGTCATCGGGATCTGCTGTGGCATCCCGTAGATCGCGCAGGTACTCGAGAAGATCATCCGGCGAATTTCGTGATCGTGCATCGCCTCCAGCAGGGTCAGCGTACCCGCCACGTTGTTTCGGTAATACTTGCCCGGATCGGTGACCGATTCGCCCACATAGGTGAAGGCCGCAAAATGCATCACGGCGGCGGGCCGGTACCGCCGGATGACCTGGTCAATGCGTTCGCGATCGGCGATATCGCCGACTTCCAGGGGACCCCAGCGCACCGCCCACCGATGCCCGTACACGAGGTTGTCGAACACGACCGGCGTATACCCCGCCTGCGCCAGCGCCTTGCACGCGTGGCTGCCGATATAGCCGGCACCGCCCGTCACCAGCACCACGTCGTTCGAATCGATGTTCGCGTCAGCGAAGCTCATACACCCTCAACAGCACGGGAAAGATCAGCCGCGGGCGAGTTTAGCATGCACTCACAACGTCAACCCCGGGGTCGGAGCACCGTAACGCATTGATCCTACTCCCGTAGGGGGCCGGACCAATGCAAACCACTGTTGTTCCTGAAAAACCGGTTATTTTTTCCCCGAATTTTGCCCTTAGACGGGCATTTTTTGGGCAGACAACGGGCTTCCCAGATTCAAGACCGCGCATCGGCAGCGGAGCCTGTGTCGCCGGTATCCCACGCCCCGATTTTGGGGTGAAAAAGGACCGTCTAAGGCCTGGTTCCGGCCTTTTTTCGCCGGTTTATTCCTATTTTTCCGCAACTTGCGTTGGTCCGACCCGCCGCTGGAAGCGGGCCATGGCCCATGCGATCAGGGCGCCGGCGGCGACGCCGGACAGGTTCAGCGCGACGTCGCCCGGATCGGCATGGCGCCCCTCGACCAGGAGTTGCATCAGCTCGGTCGCGACCGCGAATCCGGCCAGCGCCAGCAATACCCAGGCGGGATGCCGTTCTCCCCGGGCCCAGAGCAGAGAACCCGCAAACGCCGCATAGAGCCCGACATGCGCCAGCATCGGCGCCGTGCTGCCCATGTCCATCCCCGGCACCCGTCCCAGTCGCTGGGAGACCCACTGCTGCACCGTCTGCAGCCACTCGGGTGGGAGCACCATGCCGAGGAGCAACAGGATCAGCACCCCCCACACCACCAGTCGGTAACGCAGCGGCACGGCCCGCACCAGGTACCCCACCCCGCCCACGGACACCGCAATCCACGCGCCCAGGACCAGGGCCGGGAGCCAGGGCGGCACGGGTGCGGCGCGCATTCCAAGCCACAGGGTCACTACGACCAGCCCCGCGACTCCCAGCAAACCGATCAAGTTGCGTTTCCGCATTCCGCCGAAGCCTTATCGAACCTGAGCCTATAGGTAACACGGTCGCCGCGGAGGATGCGCCCGTCCCGGCATTCATCGGTGTAACAGCGAGCCCGCGCCCACTCGGTCACTTCAGGCCTGAGTGCACGTCCGCTGGGAGCTGCGACCACAACCCCCTAACGTCCACGGTGATCGAGCTCCAGCGCCCAAAGCCCGAGGTACTCGTACACTGCGCGTTCGGTCCTGCGCAACGCGTCCGAGGAGGGCACCCAGTAGCTCAGCCGGCCTGGCCCGTGCCGTCCGGCAAGGTAGTGCGTCGGCGACGCAATCGGGGCCAGTCCCACGCGCTCGAAGTGCCTGACCGAACGCGGCATGTGCGACGCCGATGTCACCAGCACGAACCGCCGCTCACTGCCGAGGAAGTCGCGTACCGCATACGCCTCCTGCGCGGTATCCGTAGGGTTATCCAGTACGACGATGCGCTCTAACGGCACGCCCAGCTCCCTCGCAGCTGCGGCATAGGCCTGCGCGACGGCCAAATCCCCGGTACGGCGGCTCGCACCCGTCACCACCAGCCTCGCCTCCGGCAGCCACTGCAGCAACCGCAGGCCCTCCATCAGCCGATGCACAGCGCTGTCGCCGAGCTGCGTTCCCGCGGGCCAGTCCGCCTCCGGCTTCCAGGCGGCACCGAGCACCACCACCGCCACGACATCCTCAAGCGCGCCGACCTCCAGCACCGGCGCATACGCCTGCTCCAACGGTTCCAGAAGCCGATCCGCGACCGGGGTCCAGGCCGAAAGGAACACCAGCAGGAATCCCGCGAACACCGCGACGAACCCCGACCGGCGCAACCCTCGGACGACGATCCCCGCGCCGATCAGCACCAGGAGCTGGGCCACCGGCAAGGGCATGAGCACCGTGGCCACGAGCGACTTGAAAAATTCAAACATGCTTCAGAACCCTGGTGGCATTTCCTGTGGTAACGACTGGACGTCGTCGCCTGACACAACACTGAATCGCGGCTGGAGGTCACCCTTGCGATAAGGGCATGCGGACCTTCGCGAGCGCGGATAGGCGCATTCGTGTGCTGGCTGGTTCTTACCGATGCTCAGCAGTTTTGCCGGGAGCTCGCCTCGCGCCGCCAGTCTGAAGCAGCGTGCCGATGTAGATCGCCAGCACCACCTGCGTCGCGGGGATATGCCAGCTGAAGTCGGCAAGTGCCACCAGCGCCAGAGCGGCAAGCCCGGCGTAGAGCGCTATGCGCTCGGTACTGGGGCGCGCGGCCCGGAGCAGCGCGATCGCCACCGCGATCAGCAGCGCGGCACCGATCACGCCCATCTCGATCAGCCACTGCAGCAGGTCGTTGTGCGCGTAGTCCCACCACTGCGTGAGATGGCCGGGCTGGATCTGCTTGAACGCGGCCTCGAATCCACCAAGCCCCACGCCGTGCAGCCACCAGGCGAGCGGGAACTCGGTGACCATCAACCCGAAGACCTCGAAGCGCGCGTCGTGCCCGCCGGTTGCCACCAGGCGCTCGGCCAGCGGCATCAGTCCGTACCAGGCCGCAGACAGGAGCCCGGCCCCCAACGCCAGATACGCGGGCCAGACGGCGGCGCCGCGCAACACCCGCCAGTGACGGGACCACAACACCAAGGCGACGACCATGCCCAGGAATCCGGCGCTACTGCCGAGCCGCGAGGCGCTGCCCAGCAGCGCGGCCCCGATGATCGCGCTGGTAATCAGGCTGCCGGCGATCTTGATCTCCTTCGAGCGGCGCCCGAGCAGCGGCATGTCCCGGATCCACCAAACCGCCACGGCGAGTGGCCACAAGAGCGCGAGGTAGGCGGCGAAAAGGTTCCGGTTGCTGAAACTGCCGTGTACGAACCCCGGGTTGTTGCGTTCCCAGATGCCGAGGATGGTGTCCGAACCCATTGCGTGGGCGCCGACACCGTAGACCGCCTGAACCACGGCGCTGGCCGCCAGCAGCAACCAGAGTATGTTGCGCTGGGCGACAGGCAGGCTGTAGGCAATCCACGCCACCGTGAACAGCGCGACGAACGCAGCCCAGCCGCGCAGCGTCGCGCCCACGTCCGGTGACCAGTGGCGGGGCGCGAATTCCGGGTGGTTCCAGAGCGCCTCGGGATAGGGCCCGAACGCGGCCGGGAGGGCCGGCACGGGCGCCACCTGCAGCAGCACCAGGCCGGTGAAGACGCCCGCGAACACCAGCCAGGCCCGGTCCGGCCCGGGCAATGCATGCCGCCCGGGCCACATCGCCGCGAGCGCGGCCAGGAAGGCGCCGGAAGCCAGCAGGAGCAGGCTCGTGGCCATCGCGTCCATGGTGCGGTTGCCGAGCAGGAACGGCAGCGCGAGCGCGATGGCGGCAACGACCAGCGTGGCCGGCCACGGCAGCGACCCCTGCATGTCCCGAGCATGGCTGCGCCGCCGGATACGCCCCGGCCGCCGCCCGCGGACCGGCCGGGCGTCAGTAGCTGATGCGGTCAAGGCGCCAATCGCCGTCCTGCTCGACAACCCGATAGCGAATGGGGCCCACCGCACTTGCGGGCGCGCGACCCGGGTAACCCACAGCCATCTCGAACCGGGCGCTGACCATCCAGGCATCGCCATCGGGCTGAATGTCCTCGACCTGAATCTGAAGGCTGCGCGAGTCGGTTTGTTCGAAGAGTTGCGAGTAGCTCTCCCGGAACCAGTCCCGCCCCTCGTTTGCGTTTTCGGCGGGATTTCGGCTCAGGCTGCCCAGATACGCGTCGATATCTCCGCGCTCGAAAGCACCGCTGTAGCGACTCAGCAGCGCACGGATCTCCTGTTCGGCAACGACGCGGGCATCCGGTGCCTCGGGTTCAGGCTCGGGCGGCGGCGCCATCGCCACGTCTTCGGCTGGCGGAACCGGGCGCGGCTCAGGCGCCGCGGTTGCGGGCGGATCAGGAGCCGGGACCGGCTGAGGAGCCTCGGAAGCAGGTGCCGGAGGGGCCTCGAATGCAGGGCTCCGTGGCTGGGGCTCGGGCTCGGCCACCCTCGGCTGCGGAGCCGGCATTTCCCCCGGAGCCGGGGGCTCGGCGGCCGGCTCGGCCTGAACCGGTTCCGGCGCCACCTCAGCCTCTGGAGCCGGTTCCTCGGGTGCCGGGCCAGGTTCGATCCGGGCGACGGATTCCGGTAATGCGAACGTATCGGGGCTGATCGCGCTGAGTTCGGGTACCACCTCGTCTGCCGGCGCGTCGAATTCGGGCTGGGCGGGAACCTCCTCGGCGGTCCGGATCTCAAGAGGCTCGGGAACGGGAAGCGCATCCGGCGATGGGCCCCACGGATCCGTTTCCGTTTCCGTTTCCGTTTCCGTTTCCGTTTCCGTTTCCGTTTCCGGGATGATTTCAGGCAGTGACGTTTCCAGGGGGGCCGGTTCGGGCGTGTCGAGAGTGGACTCGGCTACCTCGGGAAGGGTCTCAACCCGCAATTCTGATTCGCGCGGCACACCCTCCTCGTCCTGCGCAGCGGGATCGGGCGGCTCCTGGATCTGCGGCGCCGGGATCTGCGCCCCGGGAGTTGGCTCCGTTGGCCCTGCGATCTCGGTTTCCACCAGGGGACGCAGCAGCAGGAAGGCCGTGAAACCGATCGCCACCAGCAGCACGAACACCAGCACGAGGCGTCCCACGGCAGAACGGCTGCTTTCGCCGGGGTCGTCCAGCCCCGGGGGGGTATCACGCACGCGGTCACCGGGGCGATCCCAGTCGCGCTCGGCTGAGATACGCACCTCGGCGCTCGCGCTTGAGAGCGGCACCGCGACCCCTCCCGCGCGCCAAAAGGATGGTTCGGACACATCGGTTGACTCGGGACCCGCAGGATGCTCGGCTGCAGCCGGGGCAGCTCGCGGCGGCTTCCCGCGGGCCGCATTCTGCGCATCTTCAGGCGCGCTCGCCTCTGTCGCGGCCGGGTGCTTCGGCAAGTCGTCCGCAACCACAGCATCGGAAGCCTCGTCTTGCGCGGGCTCCGCAGCCAGCGGCGACTCCGACCCGGACCGGGACGGCTCTTCGGAAGAGGACTCAGCAGCTCCGGGCCCGGCGGCACTTGCGCCAGCCCGGTAAAGACCACGATCGATCTCGGACCAGGCGGTTTTCTTGATCGGATCACCGGACGGTGCCTCAGCTTGCGCCTCACGCCCCGAGGCGTGCGGTGGCGTGCTCTCCGCGCTGAGCTGACCGTCTTCAGGCAGCGGCCAGGCATCCTGGCGGTCATCAAAAGGACGCGCGAGTTCCTCGTCCTTGAGTTCCTGCGCCACAGCCCTGGCATCGTCCTCGGTGATCACATGGCTGCTACCGATAAAGCCATACAGCATCAGGCGGCTGCAAATCAGGTTGACGCGTCGGGGCACACCCTCGCTGAACTGAAACACGATGGGCATCACGCCGGGCTCGATGGACGGGTCGCCCGTCCAGCCGGCCCGTTCCAGCCGGTGTCTGACGTACCCGATGGTCTCCTCGGGACTCAGCGGCTCAAGGTGCCAGGCCGCGATCAGCCGTTGGTGCACCTGTTCCAGTTCCGGGCGACGCACGAGGACGCGCAAATCCTCCTGCCCGATCAGAACGATCTGCAGCAGAGGGTGACCGCCGTGCTGCAGGTTGGTCAAAAGCCGCAGTTCTTCCAGCGCCGAGGGGGCAAGATCCTGTGCCTCGTCGATGATCAGCAGGGTACGGAGACCCTGGCGGTGCTGCTGAGCCAGGTATTCCATTAGCCGCATGAGGATCTGTGACTTCTTTGGTGCCTCCGCATTCAGCCCGAAGGCGTGGGCCGTCATCCTCAGGAGATCGTCTGCCTCCAGCTGAGTGCTGACGAGGCTCCCGACGACCACCTCGCGCCGCGGCAGGCTGGCGGTCAGATCGTTGACGAGAGTGGTCTTTCCGGTACCCGGTCGCCCCGTGATCATCACGAAGCCCTCGGCCCGATGCAGCGCATACTGCACCGACGCCTTCGCCCGTTTGTAGCTGCGGTGGTCGAAACGGAAGTTGGCGTCGGAACTGAGGCGGAAGGGATCCGCCTTCAGCCCATAGAAGGCTTCATACATGATGCTGTGCTGCCCTGTTGCACGGGTTTCCGCAGGCCATGATGCCTCGCGATCGCTCTGCCCGCATCCTCTCGCGGGATAACCTTCCGCGGGACACACGGGCACTTTGACGTCGGACTCCGCGGCCGGCCGGGCAAGCCGGCTGCGCGACCGGGGTGCCCCTGGGCGGTGCAGATGCTGCGCGTCCTTTTGGGTTGATAACCATTATATAGACTTTTTGGGTTAAAACTTTATAGCTGGGTGACGTAAAAGCCAGCGGGCAGGAGATCAAGGCTGGACGCCGCTCCCACGATGCCCTTTGGCGAGGGCGGACAAAAAACTCACACCCCCCGGAGGCGGTGTTCCACGGAGGCACAATGGAGATAGCCTCCGGCTGCGATTCCATCGGCGTCTGTGTCAATCCAGGGAGGCCGAAGCCCGCGGCTCCAGGCGCAGGGCATCAAGCCACAGGGTGCCGGCGAGAAAGCGGTCAAAGTGATGGACCGAAGGGTCGCGCCGGAGTTGCAGGTGCAGCAGGGCGGGCTCATCGGCGCCGTCGAGTTCGACCCGGAACGGCGTCCAGTCGAAGGTCGTTGCGGGGACATCCACGCGCGTCCGATCCCCGTTGCCAGGCCGGACATCCAGGTACGGCAGCGCCCGCGTGGTCAGCCGCTCGCCGCGCCAGTGGCCGGAAAGGATCCAGCCGTCGGGGTTGGCCGCCACCGGTATGCGCACCGACGGACGGGACAGCCGGAGTGTCTCCTTGCCGTCGAACTCGAGCCGGAGGCTGGCCGGTTCGCTGACGAACCGTCGCGTGTCCCGCATGGCCTGGCTGCCGGCGGGCATGCGGGTGTCCCAGTCGAGCCCGCGTCCGCCCCCGACCGGGTGCACAAAGTCGCCGTTCGGCACCTGTCCTGGCCGGTAGTCGGGATAGGTCTCGCGCCATGCGGCCATGGCCGCATCATAGTCGCCCTCGCCGAGCACCAGATCCACGAAGTCCAGCAGGGCATTGTCGCCCGGCGGCCGGGGCCCTGGAAGGCGCGCCCAGGCTGCAGGGGCCAGATCAACCCGGTCGTGCTGGCGGGCGAAGCGCAGCACCGCCGACAGGTACAATTCCCCTTCCGGGACGACACGGTCCAGGAGCTCGTCTGGATCGTGGATCCAGCGGCCCGCCGCGAACAGGACCTGTCCGGCCTCACCGGGCTGATCATGAAGCCATTGGCGAAGGTGGTCGGCAGCCAGGTCCGCATCGCCCAGCAATTGCGAGAGCGTGGCTGCCCGCCAGCGTGCCTCCCGATTCCCGGGTTGCGTGGCAACCGACGCGCCAAGGTGGGCACGCAAGAGATCAGGGTCACGGTCGAGATCCCGGCTGACGATCGCGCGGGTGTACCAGCGGCTGTGGTCGAGTGGATAGCGCTGCAGTTGCCGGGCCAGGAAGGTTTCGGCCATCTCCGGATTCTGCCGCCAGTTCGCCTCCACCATCGCCGACAGACGACGGCCGGCAAACCCGCCCCAGGGAATCTCGACCCGGGGTTCGCTCCCCGCAACTTCCAGATCCAGTTCGATCGAGCTCAGGGCCCGGTGCTCGAGCCCGGCGATCGCGATCGCGGCGAGGCCGGCGACACCGAGGAGCAACCGGCGCAGGTAGGTCCGTTTCGACACCGCGATCCCCGGTTCAGGAGGCCTTGCTGATCGGCAGGTTCTGGTTATCCGAAGCCTCCGTTGCTTCCTGATAGCCGTAATACTCGGAGGAGTAGTACGCGTAGTCCGGACTGCTGAAATCGACCCGGTTCAGCACTGTGCCGAGTAGCGGGGCGTGGACCTGCTGCAGCCGCTGCACGGCCACCCTCAGATTTTCCTTGCCGGTCTCGCCCGCTGCGACCGTGACGATGACGCCTTCGACCCGGCGCGACAGCGCGACCGCATCCGCCAGTCCCAGGACCGGCGGGGCGTCGATGATCACGTGGTCAAACAGCTCCGTGCACCCGGAGAGGATCTGTGCGAGGCGGTGCGAACTCAGTAGTTCCGTGGGTTTTGGTGTCGGATTTCCCGCGGGAATCACGGAGAGCCCATCCACCTCCGTATCGCGTATCAGCGAGCGGTCGAGGCGCGACCCCTGCTCGAACTGGGCGATTGCGTTGGTGAGGCCGGGCGCGCGCGGGCAGCCGAAGTCCCGGTGCAGTGCAGGCCTGCGCAGGTCGGCGTCGATTAACAGCACGCGGACACCATTCTGGGCAATCACCGTGGCAAGATTGACTGCGGTTGTGCTCTTGCCCTCACCCTGCGCGGTACTGGTAACCAGCAGGGTCTTCGGCATGCCCTGAGGCATGGAGAACATCAGGCTGGTTCGCAGCGAACGAAATGCCTCCGAAATCGAGCAATCCGGCCGCCGCGCGCTGCAGTGGCTGAGCGCATTACGAAGGCCCGGCGCGTGCCGCCCTTCCCCGCCCATCTCGTCCGAGGCAGCGAGCGGAACCAAGCCCATCACTGGCAACTCGACCAGCCTTTCGATGTCGTCAGCGTGGCGCACGGTCCGGTCGAGAAATTCCAGCAGCAGGGCCAGGCCAACACCGAACATCAGACCGAGCATCGAGGCCAACGCGAGGTTCAGGCCGAGCAGAGGCCGGAACGCATCAATCGGGATCTCTGCCGCATCGATCACCGCGATATTGCTCTCCTGGACCCCGGCGGCTACGCCGATCTCCTTCATGCGCTGCAGCAGACCGTCGTACAACTCCCGGTTGGTCTCGTGTTCCCGCATCAGGATGTTGTACTGCACGGCCTGCTCATTCAGGGCCATGATGCGCTCCTCACGGTCGTCGATGGCCTGCTCGAGCGCGGTCTCCTGCGCCCTCAAGGTCTCGAAGCGTCCGAGGATACCGTCCGCGATGCGCTCTTTTTCCGCCGCGATCTCCGCACGCAGGAGCTCCATGCGCCGCAACACCTCGGCCACCGCGGGATAGTCGTCGAGGAAGCGTTCCGAGAGGGCGGCATATTCGGTCGAGGCATCCAGCAACCGGGTCTGTAGCTCGGCAATGGTGACGCTGTTGACGACCGGGTCGAGGTGGTCGAGCCGGCCGTGCTGCACCAGTTCCCGCCAGCCGGCGAGCTGAACCAGTTCTCCGCGCACACCCTCCAGCCGTTCGTTCAGGCTCTGCAATCCCTCGCGTGCCATCTCCTGGTTGGCGGCGAGATCCGAGACCCGGACCCGGCGCGCGAAATCGGCGAGCTCCCAGTCCGACCGTTCCAGGGCGATCCGCATCTCCTGCAGCTGCTCCTGCAGGAACCGCCGTGCCTCACTACCGGAGTCGTAGCGGCGCTGCATGGTGCTCTGGATGTATTCGCGCACCACGGCGTTCGCGACTTCCGCGGAGAACTCCCGGTCGAAGCTGACGAAACTCACACGCACGAGCTGCGAGTTCCTGTTCTGGTCGATCTCGATGCGATTCTGCAGTCGACGCGCAGCCTCCCGGATCTGCTGTTGTTCCTCCGCCTCGGCTGCCGGCTGCCCCGAATCGGCAGCGGCCCCGTCGCTTGACGACCGCACCGCACCAAACAGGAGGCCGATCAGGGCCCTGAACTCGGCGACGACACTGCGCTGGCGCATTTCACCGCTCAACTCCGGGTGGTCCATAAGACCGTTGTTGCTCACCACTGCTTCGGCAAGCGACCGGCTGCCGAGTATGCCGCGCTGGGTGGCAAGAAACTGCTCGGAGCTCGTGCTCCCGCCAGCGGATGAGTCGAAGTCGTCGTAGGCAAGAATCCGGGATACTTCCGGATTTATCTGTACCGTTGCGGTGGCGCGGTACTCTGGGAGCATCAGGAGTGTGGCCGCCAGCGTCACAACCACGACGGTGGCGAGAACGCTCAAGATCAACGACCTGCGTTTGACCAGGGCGCGCCATAACTCACCCAGTTCGATGACGTCATCGTCTTCCGCGGCCGGCGCAGCGCGGTCGGGCAGTGCCGGCAGTCTGTCGTCACTGATTACCGGCTTGAGGTGATTGCCGGATCGGTCAGTTCCGAAGGTCATGACTGTTCCCGAACGCAGCGTGCAAAGTGCGGTTAGCGCAGAGCGACGCCGGCATCCGGATATCCGGAATCGTCGCTTTCATCACAAGGGCCGCCACCCGAACCAGGCGAGCGTCGAGGCATTGCGCCAAAAACCCATCCACCCCGTCTTGAATGCACTGTTGTCGACCACGACCACGTCGCCGTTACGAAGCAGCATGTCCTGGGCCGGGTTGTCGCGTATCTCGCCGTAGTTCACATTGAGGTGGTTCCACTCGCCGGTGGCGGCGTCCCGCCGGAGCACCCGCACCGCGGACCGATCCGCCTCGAACTTCATGCCCCCGGCCTCGGCAATGGCCTTCAACACGGTGATGTCCCCCCGTAGCGTTACCCCGCCCGGCCGATTGACCGCCCCCTCGACGAAGACGAAGCCGCCGCGCGGAACGTTGATCAGCGCGGTCTCCCCGAGCACCACGTTGTTCTGGGCCGCATCGCGCATCAGGTCGTCGACGGCCAACAGCATGGAGCGCGTCTGAAGCTGGCCGTTCTCGGGGTTGCGGACCCGGTCGGTGAGATGAATCACGTCACCTGCGTCCACCGTGACCCCCCCGGCCATCGCCAGGGCCTCGATCAGACTGGTCTGGCGGCTCACCGAGTAGACGCGCGGGTTGGCGACGGCGCCAACGATGGTGAACTGCTGGCTGCGGTATTCGGTGACCCGCGCACTGGCCTGCGGGCTGCGCAGATAGGATTCCCCGTATTTCGCGGCGACCGTCTGCTCGATCTCGTCGAGGGTGAGTCCGGCGACCGCGACCTGGCCGATCAGCGGCATCATGATGTTGCCCCGCCCGTCGACGCGGTACTCGCGCGAGAGCTCGGGCACACCGAAGAACTCGATCTTGATCTGGTCCTCGGGACCGACCCGGTAGAGNCCGCCTCCGGTGCCGGACTCCACGGCCAGCGACAGCAGTTCTTCGTTGAGGTC
>SL_3KL_010_SEDDRAFT_10003304_pt1 | contig 14648 bp, 9 predicted proteins | sample SodLakKL_010_SED_2_FD_10381 | JGI IMG/M metagenome (IMG submission 10381)
CATGGAGGCGATCCGCCCGGGCCATGACCCGCCAATCCAGGTGGCGAAGGTCGTCCCCCTGCTGATAGGGGCGGTGACGCTCGAAGTCCTCCCCCATTCCGGCGAAGGGAGACCGGTGGAGACCGGGATCGAGCCCCCGGGCCACCATCCGGGACACCCAGTCCAGGTCCCGGAGCCCGTCCAGGAGCTCCGGGGGAAGGAGCTCCGAGCGCCTCACCCCACCCCACTCCCGCTGGGGGACGCCCTTCCGGACCGGGGAGAGGGCACCACCTCCAGGAGACGGCGGATGAGAGCCTCTTCCCCCATCCCCTCGGCCTCCGCCCGGAAGCCCGGGTGGATGCGATGACGCAGGACGGCGGGGGTCACCGCCTGCACATCCTCGGGAGTGACGTGGAAGCGGCCCCGGAGGAGGGCCCGGGCCTTCCCCGCCAGGATCATGGCCTGTCCCGCCCGGGGCCCGGCGCCCCACCGGAGCCACTGGGTGATCTCGGCCACCTCTCCCTCCTCGCCGGGACGGGTCCCCCGGACCAGCCGGACGGCGTAATCCAGGATCTCCTCGGAGGCGGGAATGGTCCGGACCGCCTCCCTGAGGGTGGCGATCCGGGGGGCGTCCAGGACCGGCTGGATCGCCTCTCCCGGGCCTCCGGTGGTGGCGGCCAGGATCTCCCGCTCCTCCCCGGGCTCGGGGTAGGGGACCCGGATCTTCAGGAGAAAACGGTCCAGCTGCGCCTCGGGGAGAGGGTAGGTGCCCTCCTGCTCGATGGGGTTCTGGGTGGCCAGGACGAAGAAGGGAGCGGGAAGGGGGCGGGTCTCCCCCGCCGCCGTCACATGTCCCTCCTGCATGGCCTCCAGGAGGGCCGCCTGGGTCTTGGGAGGGGCCCGATTGATCTCGTCCGCCAGGAGGATCTGGGTGAAGACCGGCCCGGGAAGAAATCGGAAGGCCCGGCGGCCGGTGGTGCGATCCTCTTCGATGACCTCCGTCCCGGTCACGTCGCCGGGCATGAGGTCGGGGGTGAACTGGATCCGCCGGAATTCCAGGTCCATCCCCTGGGCCAGGGTCCGCACCAGGAGGGTCTTGGCCAGCCCCGGTGGGCCCTCCAGGAGCCCGTGGCCTCCGGCCAGGAGGCAGAGGAGAACCTCTTCCACCACCTCGGTCTGGCCCACCACCCGGAGGGCCACCTGGGCCCGGAGGGCCGCCACCCCCCGCAGCACGTCCTCGGTTACCGGCTTGGTCTGGGGCATGGTCTGCGGCATCAGCTCACCGGCCGACTCTCCTCCCGGGGCTCCAACTCCACCGACCAGAGGCCGGAGTTGTGGTCCGAGAGGAAGATGCGGCCCTTGAAGGGCATGGCGCTCCATACCATGGGAGCGTTGCGGATGTGTCCGAAGGGATCGAAGGGCTTGAACACGGCCATCTCCCGGCCCTGGTCCGCCAGGTTCCCCTGGAGCCGGCCAGAGACGTCCACCACCCGGAGCCCCCCCTCGTAATAGGCCTGATAGAGGACATCGTCCTCCACCCAGATGTTGTGACTACCATACTCGGGGACATGGTACCGGGCCACCTTCCTGGGATTCGCCGGATCGGTGAAATCCACGATGTGGATGTACCCCGCCGTCTGCTCCGGCACCGGCTCCTCCTCGGTGGCGGGGTTGTAGGGTCCGGCGGGCTGACCGCCCCAGGCCATTCCGTCCCGGCCGATGATCTCGTCCCCCAGGTAGACGTAGACCGTCCCGGTTTCCTCCTGCACGTAGGGGAAAACGGCATGGGTTCGGCCCCCGGGAGTGAGGAACTGGGAGACGAAGACGGGATTCTCCGGTGACCCGCCCCACGCGCCGTTACCCACATCGTAGACGAGGAGGCCGCAGGCCCACTGGGCCGAGTAAGCGAGCCCGGCGTGGACCCAGACGTCGTGGATCCGGCACTCCCCGTGCTGCACCTCGCTCACCACCCGGGGATTCCGGAGATCCCGGACGTCGATGATGACGTACTTCTCCCCGCCGGAGAGGGCGTAGACGTAGTCGTCGGTGGGGTAGGCGTTGTGCACCCCGCCAGTGAGGCCCTCATCCACCACCGCCGCCACGGACATCCTTCCGGGTTCCGAAGCCAGATCCAGGAGCACCAGGCCGTTGCGCCGGTCTGACGCACCCTCCCGGGTCAGGGTGGCATAGCGGCCGTCCGGGGAGGTCTTCACATCGTTCACCGTCCGGGCGTCCACCTGGACGGAATCGGTCTTCACCATGGCTCCCGGGTCCGTCACGTCCCATAGGTACGCCCAGCCGTCGGCACCCCATGTCCCTGAGATGGCATAGTCCCGCCCGTCCACCCCCTCCCAGATCCAGAAATCGGAAGTGTGGTATTCGCTCACCCGGCCCTGCCCCAGGAGGGAGACCCGCTGCACCACCTCCCGGGGCTCCACCTCGAGGGAGGTCTGGGCGCTGAGGGGCCCAGCCACCGCCAGGAGGGTGTAGTCCCCCGGAATCTCGGCGGTGAAGAAGCCGTCCCGGATCTGGGCCGCCGCTCCCGGTGCCACCAGCTCCCGCCCCCCCGCATCCCAGACATAGGCCAGGGCGAGGGGAAGGTCCTCCACTTCCTCTCCCTCGTCGGTGAGGGCCCGAGCCCGGATCGGGACGGCGTCCCCGGTACGGATTCCCTCCTCCGGACCCTCCACCTCCAGGCGGGTGGCGGGGAAGGAGGCCACGTCATGGGAGATGGAGCCCTCGGCACCCTCCACCCGGGCGGAGATGCTCACACTCCCGGACTCTCCAGCGGTCACGTTCCCGCGGACATCCACCGCGGCGATGCCGGGATCGGAGCTCTGCCACTCCACCTGAGGGCGGGGTCGCTCGGACCCGTCGGCGTGACGGGCCACCACCCGGTGACGAAGGGTGGTGCCGGCGTAGAGCCGTCCCGGGTCCGGCTCCACACGGACCTCCACCACCGGCGGAAACTCCACCAGCACCGGAATCTCCAGGCTGGGCGGCTCTCCCGGGGCTCCCGGGGGGAGCGCCACCACCGCCGTCACCGTCCACTCCCCCACCTCCACCCCCCGGACCGACTCCGGGGTCACCTGGATCCCCCGGCGGGGGCCGGTGACCCGGACCACGGCGTCCACTTCCTCCCCTGCGGCGTCGAGGGCCCGAACCCGAAGGGGCACCTCCTCCCCCCGGAGCAGGACCATCGTGGGGGGATCGGCCACCAAACGCGCCACATCCAAGCCCCGGGACAACGCATCGGGGGTCTGGGCCGGAAGAAGGGACGGAAGAACGAGGGGAATGAGGACCAGGAGCGGGAAGAGGATCGGGAAACCGGCAAACAAGGGTGAGGACCGGGACATGGAGGCTCCTTCCGACGGTTGGCTCAAGGCTTGGCTCAACGCTTGGCTCAAGGCATAGGGCGGCAGTTCGGTCCGCAGCGAGAAAGATGCGTCCGCCCCCCTCCCAGCGCCACCGCTCGCCCTCCTCCGGGAATCTCGCCCGGGAATCTCGCCCCGGGCCCTCAACGATCCACGGTGAGCCGCTGCAGGTCCCGTCCCATTCGGACGACCACGCGGGAGAGGAGGAGGACGGCCACCGCCGCCAACCCCGCGGCGAGCCCCCACCAGATCCCGACGGGGCCGTGACCGAAGGTGAAGCCCAGGAGAAGGGAGAGGGGCAGCCCCACGAGCCAGAAGCCCGCCAGGTTGATGAGGACCGGGACCCGGGTGTCGCCTGCGCCGCGCAGGATTCCCGCCGCCACGGCCTGCAGCCCGTCGAAGACCTGGAAGACCCCGGCGATGGGAATGAGGAGGGTCACCATCGCCAGCACGGCGGCGTCCTCGGTGTAGATGCGGCCCAGGGGACCGGGGAAGAGGAGGAGGACGAGGGCGGTGACACTCATGAAGGCGAATCCCAAAAGAAGGGAGGCGCCGGCCGCCCCTCGCGCCGCATCCGGCTCCCCCCGCCCGATCTCCTGTCCCACGCGGACGGCCCCTGCGGCAGCGATCCCGAGGGGCACCATGAAGGTGAAGGCCGCCAGGTTCAGCGCCACCTGGTGGGCCGCCATGGGAGCGGTGCCCAGCCACCCCATGAAGATCCCCGTGAGGGCGAAGGCGCCGAACTCCAGCATGGATTGGAGACCGATGGGCGCCCCGATCACCACCATCCGAAGCAGGGGGGCCGGATTCAGGAGCCCCGGCCGCAAGGGACGCAGGTACGGGCGAAGGAGGGGCCAGGCCACCCCCAGGAGGGCGATCGCCATGAACCACCGGGCCAGCGAGGAACCCATGGCAGAGCCTACCGCCCCCAGACGGGGGGCTCCCAGGTTTCCCCAGATGAGGATCCAGTTGAGAAAGGCGTTCAGCCCATTGGCCGCCAACACGGTCCAGAGGAGGGGCGCCACCCGCCCCATGGCCTGGAGGGTCTGGCGGAAGATGACGAAGAGGAAGAAGCCCAGCGTACCCGGGATGGACCAGTGGGCGTACCCCGCAGCGATGGGGATCACGCCCAGGGGCTGCTGGAGGAATTGGAAGACGGGGGTGGCGGGGACCAGAGCCAGGGAGGTGATGCACGCCAGGACGAGGGAAAGGATCAGTCCCCGCTGCACCGCCTTGGCGGCCGCTGTTTCGTCTCCGGCTCCTACCGCCTGGGCCACCAAGGGGTCCAGGGCCATGAGAAGCCCCATCCCGAAGACGGCGGTGGTGAAGAAGTAGAGGTTCCCCAGGGCCACCGCCGCCAGGTCCTCGGGAGAGACCCGGCCGACCATGATGGTATCCACCACCCCCATGGCCATCATCCCCACCTGGACCAGGGCCACCGGCACGGCAAGGCGGACCACCCGCGAAAGATCACGGCGGGTGGGGCGCAGTAGAATCGCCACCGGGGGAAGCCGGCTGGCCCGGACCGGGGGAACGCTCATGGAAGCCGAATGTTCAGGATCCCGAACTCCATCCGCCTTCGGACCTCGGCGGAGGCTCCAAGGGCCCCTGAAGGATGAGGAGGGAGGCGCGAAAGGCGAAGGGTGTGGATGGACGCAGCGACGCGAAAGGGGGACGGGTCCGTGGACCCGCCCCCCTCTCCCTGAGCCGCGCGCCTCAGAGCCCCAAGGCCCCGAGCCGGCTCCACCCGTTCACCTGCAACCCATCAACCGCACTCGGTCACCGGGAACCGGCCAGGGCCCCCTCCCACGCACCCCGGAGGCCGATGAGGGCCTCGCCCTGCGCTCCACCTCCGTGGATGGCGTTGAAGAAGAGCTTGTAGGTGCTGGTGGGCTGTGCCCGGAACTGGGGGCGGAAGCCGATGAGGACCGCCTGACCCGATCCCAGCTGGGCCCGGACCACCGCCGCCTTCCCTCCGATGTACTCCGGACCGCCCAGCTCCCAACCGCTCATGAGCAGGTCCCGGTCCGAATAGCGAGCCACCACGTCCACCCGGTTCTCATCGTCCACCTCGAAGGCCCTTGACCCCTGGAGGAAGGACGAGCCCTCCTCCCGCATCCCGAACGCCACCGGATGCGCGGTGTCGAAGTGGGTCCGGATGAGGGAGCCGGGGATGAAGAATTCCTCGGTCCCCACACCGGCCACGGCATTCCGCACCGGGAGGTCCAACGCCTGGATGGCAAAGTCCGACGCGCCATCTAAGGTGATGAGGGTACCCCCCGCCTCCACCCAGCGCTTCAGGTTCTCCGAGCCCTCGGCTCCCACGCCACCCACGTATTCCGGGGGACGCGACCCCTCGGAGTGACCGTTGAGGATGGATGCGGCATTCTGATCGGCGAAGAGGATGACGTCGTAACCGGAGAGGTCACCCTGGATGTCTGCGTTCCGGAGGGTATCCACCTGGAACTCGAACTCCCGGAGGACATACCGCGTCCACCCTTCATCCATGTTGGCGGTCCAGGGCATGTACATCCCCAGGCGCGGCGCCGAGAGGGGGACCAGGGTCCCGGACGGCCGTGAGGCCACGCCCTGGACGTGGAGCCCCAGCTCCTGGCCCAGCGACTCGAGGCGGGCCCGGGTCCCTGACCCGTTCTCCACGATGAAGGCCCCCGGAGCGCCCCACTCCCCGAGACCACGGAGGGCGTCGGTGTAGAGGTGCACCCGCTCCCCTGCCGCCAACAGGCGGTTCACGGCGAGCCGCGAGTCATTCCGGGTGGAGGAAAGCGCCCATCCGAAGTCACCGTTTCCGGCGATACGAAATCCCGGAACCGGAACCAGGTCCACCGGCTCCACCGATGCTTCGAAGGGTGCATCCACCCGATCCACGTCCACTCCCATGGCCATGGAGATGGTCCACCCCGAGAGCCCACCGTAGGGAGGCTCGGGCGGTCCACCGGGATAGAGCTCCCGGTGGGGGTGCGCATGGGGCTCCAGGAGGTCCATGAGATGGGCACGGAAGGCCTGCCCAGCGTAGGCGACATAGCTTCCCGCCGGGTACTCCCGGCCACCGGCCTGGAAGGGCGAGGTTGCCCGGTGGATCTCGATCCCTCCCCGGCGGAGGACGTTGAGGAGCTCCACCGCTTCTCCGGCGTCAGGCTGTTCCTCCACGTTCACCACGTACGCGAAGGGATCGCCGGCCTGGCCGGCCTCGATCTGTCGGTTCCCCATGAGCCAGATGTTGTAGAGCCAGTCCTCCTTGAGCCTGGAGCCGATGTCCAGCGCCCCGAGGGAGGTCTCGAAGTGGTAATTCACCGCGTCGGCCAACCGAGCCCACCCGCCTTCCCAGGGGTTGGCGTAGTAGATGGAGGGCTCCCGAGCGGAGATCCGGTGGGTGCCGCTTCCGAAGTACTCGGGAAGGCTATCGGGATGATGGAAGGCCGGGGTCGCCGAGGCGTGGCCTACTTCGGAGAGGAGGCCGATCATGTTGTGGAAGTAGGGTGCCGTGCGCATCCCGCCGTTCCACCACATGGTGAAGCTCATGCGAGAGACCACCCCCGACATGTTCCGCTCTTCCAGACGCTTGGCCATGTGCTCCCCCAGCATGTTCACCCCCCGGACCACCAGGGGTGGGATGTGGGGGTTCACCGGGTCTGCGAAAGGGGGAATGAAGATCCGCGCCGGGAAGGGCGCCGTCTGGTGGTGGTTGAAGATGATCTGGGGATACCACTCCTCGTAGAGCTGCTTGGCCACCGCCTGGGACTCGTTCTGCCGGAACATGAACCAGTCCCGGTTGATGTCATGCCCCACGTACTCGTGGTATACCTCCACCGGGGAGGTGGTCTCCCAGTCGGTGCCCAGGTTACGGCGGTACCAGTCCACCACCACCGTGTGGCCGTCGGGGTTCATCTGGGGCATGTAGAGGAGGATGACGTCGTCCCGGATCCGCCGCGTCTCCTCGGACTCGTCGAAGGCCATGTGGTGGGCCAGGAGAGGCCCATGCTGCGCATGGGCTACCTCGGTGGAGTGGAGGCCGCTGTCGATCCATATCACGGCGCGACCTTCCTGCGCCAGCTGCCGGGCCTCCGCCTCATCCACTCCGTGGGCCCGGGCCAGGCGCCCGGAGATCTCCTTCCAGCGATCCAGCTGCGCCAGGTTCTCCTCGGAGGAAATCGCCAGGAGGTACATGGGGTTGCCCCGGAAGGTCTCCCCGATCTCCCACATCTCCACCCGGGGGCTCCCCTCCGCCAGCGCACGATAGTACGTGTAGAGTTGGTCCAGGTCAGCCAGCTTGTAGTCGTCTCCGGGCTGGAAACCGAAGATCTCGGAGGGATGGGGGACGCTTTGCGCCTCCACCCGTTCCGGGGCTGCAGTCACCGCAAGGAGCGAAAGAAGTACTACCAGGGCCGGGAATCGGACCCCGGTCACCATGAGCCGATGGAAGAGGGGCATGGATGGCCTTACTTGGAAAATCGGAACGAAAGCACCCGTCCTGTCCGTTCGTCGAGCGGTGGATGGGGGGAGAAGGAGAATAGATGGTTTCCAGTCAACCCGTCAACGGATAAGGGCCCCTGGGGAGGTGCCGCGCCTGAACCGGATCGAGGGACGCGGGTAGGGTAAAGCACCGGTCCCGTCCGGTGCGCGTCGAGATCCCCCGGATCGGGCAACCGGGTCAGACCGCCGGCCCGCTGCCGGTCGCTCTCTTCCCGCACCCAGGAAACCATGAATCGCGTTCGAGCCGCTTCCCTCCAGTACTTCATCCGCCCTGTCGAATCCTTCCGGCAGTTCCAGGACCAGGTGGAGGCTCTTGTGGAGACCGCCGCAGACTACCGCTGCAATCTCCTGGTCTTCCCGGAGTACTTCACCACTCAGCTCCTCACCCTCGGGAACACCCGACGGCCCATCGACGAGCAGATCCGGGACCTGGCGGCCCAGCGTCCCGAATACGTGGAACTCATGTCGGGCCTCGCCCGGGAACATGGACTCTACATCGGCGGAGGGACCATCCCGGAAGTGGACCCGGACACGGGGAAGATCCACAACGACGGCTACCTCTTCAGTCCCGAAGGCGGGTGGGGAATCCAGGGGAAGCTCCACATGACCCGATTCGAACGGGAGGAGTGGAATGTCTTCGCCAGGAACCGGCTCAAGGTGTTCGATACCGCACTCGGAAGGATGGCCATCGCCATCTGCTACGATGTCCAATTTCCGGAGATCATCCGGGCGGCGGCCCGGGCCGGAGCGGACATTCTCCTGGTGCCGGCGTGCACCGACGACCGACGAGGGTTCCTCCGGGTCCGGTACTGCGCCCACGCCCGGGCCATCGAGAACCAGATGTACGTCATCCATTCGGCCACCGTGGGGTCGCTTCCCATGGTCCCGGCGGTATCCCTGAACTTCGGTCAGGCCGCCATCCTCACCCCCTCCGACATCCGGTTCGCCCGGGACGGGATCCTGGCTGAAGGCCAGGCCAACCAGGAAAGCATGGTCTTCGGGGAGTTGGACATGGATGACATCCGGGAGGTTCGGTCAAGCGGCACCGTTCTCCCCCTCATGGACTCGGAACGGTCCCACGAGATCGCCGCCCGCGTCCAGGTGGAGTCGCTTTGAACACCAGCATGGGTCCACCCCCGATCTCGATTTCCGGGGCCGGCAACCAGGATCGGGGCAAGGAACCGGACCGGGGCGAAACACAAGGCCGGAGCCGGGCAGTGGTGCGCCCCACAACTCCTGAGGACATCCCGCTCCTTCTGAAGCTTTCCCGCACCATCTACAGTGAGGAGGGATCGTGGAAGGCCCGGGAACTCCTCCTCCACCAGGAGATCTTCCCGGAGGGGCAGATGGTGGCGGTGGGTCCCCGCAGCGGCCGGATCCTGGGGATGGCGGTCTCGCTGATCGTTCCCGTCCGGCGTTGGCCGGTGGACGCCCCCTGGAGGGAGATCACCGATCATGGGCGCCTGACGACCCACGATCCCGAGGGGGACACCCTCTACGGCGCTGGGATCGCCGTCCGTCGCGACACCCGGGGGATGGGAGTGGGATCGGCCCTCTACCGGGCCCGGGAGGACCTCCTCCTGCGACTGGGTCTGGAACGGATCCGGGCCGGGGCCCGCATCTCCGGATACCGGGAGGTGGCGGATCGGCTCTCGGCCTGGGAATACGTGGACCAGGTCGTCCGGGGAGAGCGATCCGATCCCACCCTCTCCTTTCAGTTGGCCCAGGGCTTTCGAGTCCTGGCGGTGGCCAGTGACTATCTCCGTACCGACAAGGCCAGCCTCGGATATGCGGCCGTGGTGGAGTGGACTCCCTCGCCCGAGGCCCGCTGATCCCTCATTCGGACAGGCTTGGGGCCTCTCCCCCCCAGGCGAACCAGACCAGGACTACGAGTCCCAGAAGCAGCAGGCTCCATAGGACAGCCGCGGTCCAGACCGCCTTCTGCCGTCTCCCTTCCTCCCACCAGGAATTGGGACGGATCCCCTGGATGAGGAACGCGGCGGTGGCGGCCAGATTCACGCACACCACGTTCCCCGCCACCAGCACCAGGGCACCCACTCCCAGTTCCCATTGTCCCTCGCCAATGAGCAACCCCGCATTGGCCAGCGGGGGGAGGAGGGCCACCGCCACCATCACTCCCACGAGCCCCACGCCGGCCCCCTGGGCCATGGCGATGGCCCCTGCGGCCCCAGCAGCCAGCGCCAGCGCCATGTGCTCGTAGGTGAGGCGGGTCCGGCCGAAGATCTGATCCACCATCGGATCCACGTCCAGGACGATTCCGGCGAGGAGCGCCACGGTGAAAGCGGTGGCCACCCCCGCGGCTGAGGCGAGGAGAGCGGCCCTTCCCAGCTGCAGGTCACCCAGGGTGGTGGCGAAGGACAAGCCCAGGGAGGGGCCGATGAGGGGCGCGATGACCATGGCGCCGATGATGACGGCACCGTCGTTCAGCACGAGCCCGGCGCTGGCCACCACCGCCGAGAGGGCCACCATGATCAGGTAGTACGGGGTGGCCCGGGAGGACTTTTCCAGTTCGATATAGAGTTCCTCCCGGTTGATCCGGGAACGACTCCCCTTCGAGCCCACGGCCTCTTCCGGCTCCCGCATGGAGGCCGGAAGCCCTCCCTTCCCCTCCCCATCCCCCTCGTCTTGATCCTCCTCATCCTCATCCCGTTCCAGGCGGGGGACGGTGGCATGGAGAGGGAGAAAGAGAAGGCGGAACCCCTCCCGGTCCTGGAAGGCCTCCTCCAGCGCATCCAGAAGGGGTTCATTCCCCTCGGCGGCGATGATGGCGTCGGTACGGATCCGAGCGTCTCCCAACGGTGCACACCAATGGTGCGACACGCCGTGTTCGTCGAAGATCTCTTGGAGACGGTCCAGGTCCTCTTCCGGCAGGAGGACCTGAAGGATCCGCAGGCTCACCGATCGTCGGTGGGGACGGGGGGACGGACGCCGGGAACCTTCTTCTCGGCCACCGCGAGTTCACCGCAGAGAAGGGCGCCCCCGGCTGCACCCCGCACCGTATTGTGGGAGAGGATCACCATCCGCAGATCGTTGATCCGACAGGGCCGGATCCGCCCGACTGAGACCGCCATCCCTTCCTCCAGGTCCCGGTGAAGACGAGGCTGGGGGTGGCGAGGGTCCTTGAGGACATGGATCGGTCGGCGCGGAGCGAAGGGAAGACCCAGTTCCTGCGGAAGTCCCTGGAAGGAGGCGAGATGGGCCGCGGCCTGCTCGGGAGAGACCGGCTCGACGAACTTCAGGGAGACCAGCGCTGTGTGCCCGTCACTCACCGGCACCCGATTGCACTGGGCCGAAACGGGGAAGGTGGCGGGGGTGACCCCTCCCTCTCCACGGACCCCGAGGATCTTCAGCGTCTCCTCTTCCAGCTTCTCCTCCTCACCGGGGATGAAGGGGATGATGTTGTCCTGCATCTCCAGGGCAGCGTGACCCGGGAGTCCGGCTCCGGAGAGAGCCTGCATCGTCACCACCTGCACCGCCTCTACTCCGAACGCGGCGTGAAGCGGGCCCAGGACGAGACTCAGACCGATGGTGGAACAGTTGGGGTTGGTGATGATCCCCCCGCCCTCGGGGTACTCCTGGCCATCCACGAGATCCAGGTGTCCGGGGTTCACCTCCGGGACCAGGAGAGGCACCTGACGGCCCATCCGGTGGTTGCTTGCGTTCGAGACCACCAGGATGCCCGCCTCGGCAAAGCGCTCTTCCAGGGGGCCGGCCACGCTGGAGTCCAGCGCCGAGAATACCAGGGGAACCCCGGCCATGGGCTCGGTTGGATGGACGACGAGGCCGGCGGTCTCGTCGGGGACGGGTCCACTCTGGATCCAACGGGCCGCCTCCGCGTAGGGCATTCCCGCCGATCGGTCCGACGCCGTGACCGTAGCCAGGCGAAACCAGGGATGGTCCTCCAGAAGGCGGACGAGCCGTTGGCCCACCACGCCCGTGGCTCCGAGGACCCCCACCGGAATCCTGGCATCTCCCTTCTTGCTCATTCACGCTCCTCAGCTTCTTCCGTTCATTGTTCCACATTCCGCCCAGGAGGCACCGGGGGAAGCCGCAGCGGAGAGCCGCAGCGGGGAGCCGCGGCACCGGCGGCCAGGACCCCCTCGGGGCCACTTCTCCACCCTGGTGCACACAACCTCCGATGGTACAGCGAAGTCGCGCCGACAGGAAGTGCCCCCTTCGGATCGAGGCACAGGACCCGCCTTGCCACCGGCTGGGCCCCCGTGGATCTTCGTGGGGGCCCCGTCGGGGCCTCCCATGGCAACCCTCCCCACCCTCCCCGGAACCCCAACAATGTCCGATCGCTCCGCGTCGGATCCGGACGGCATCAACTCCGTCTCCCCCGAATCAGCCAGCCCCCGGGAGTGGTACGGCAGCCGGGAGAGCTCAGCTCGTGCCAGCGAACGGGAGCTGGAAACCAGGTCCCGTCGCATCTCCACGGCGCGGGCCGTGGCCTTCGTCCTGGGACTCGGGCCCCTCCTCCTCCTGGAGACGTCGCCCAGGGGGATCTGGCCACTCCTCCTCTTGTTGGCTGCCCTGGGGATCGTCTCCTTCATCCTCCTCATGGTGCGCCACCGCAGCCTCCGCCGACGGCTTCGGAGAGCCCAGATCCGGGCCGCCCTGGGTGTGGAGGGCGTCGCCCGCCTGGACCGGAACTGGGACGGCCTGCCCCTCCCGGACCTGGGTCCGGTGTCCCCGACCCACCCCTGGGCGGAAGACCTGGACATGGTGGGCCGTGCCTCCCTGGGGCAACTGCTGGGCACCGTGTCCACGGGTCCCGGTCGAGCCGCCCTCCGGCAGGCCCTCTTGGACCCCTTCTCGCCTCCTCCGGCCGACCCCATTCCCTGGCTCCAGGCGCTGGAGCGAAGGGGCCTGGTAGGGAGCGGTGGAGGGGATGAGGAGCGCTGGGACGGGACCCCGATACCCGATCCGGACTGGAGCCGCCGCCGGGAGAAGCGAGCGGAGGCCGTGCGGGAGCTGTCGGAACACCCCCGGTTCCTGGAGGAAATCCGGCTCCTCGTGCGGGAGGCCGGAGGCCGCCACACCGCCGGTAGCCTGGAACCCTTCCTCACCTGGGCCCGGGGGGGCGCCTGGGAGCGGGATCGGCGCTGGGCGCTTCCAGTCGCCCGACTCCTGGCCGTCCTGAATCCCGTCCTCCTCCTCCTCTGGTTCGGCGGTACCGTCTCCCTCCCGTTCTGGGTCCTGGGACTGGTGGCGGCGCTGGTCCTGCACCGCCGGGTGGAAGGAGAGGCCGCCTGGCGATTCCAGGCCGCGGAGGCTGCGGAGGGTTCGGTGGGGAGTTGGGCCGCCATCCTCGAGGCCGCAGGGCGGATCCCGGGATCCCGTCCCGGACTGACGGAGTTGCGGGTGGCCCTGGGTCCCCGGGGGGGCACCCTTCCCCACGGGGCACTCCTCCGGCTCCGGAAACTCTCCGACTGGGCTGGAATCCGCCGCTCGTCCCTGGCACACTTCCCCTTGGTGGCCCTCTTCTGCTGGGATGTGCACCTCCTGGACCGGATCGAGCGATGGCGGGACAGGCATGGAGCGCAGGTGGACGATTGGGTCCGGACCCTGGGGGAGGTGGAACTCCTCGTCTCCCTGGCCACCCTCCAGTTCGACCACCCCGACTGGGGCGCAGCGCAGGTTCGACCGGGAGGCGGTGAAGCCGCACCGGAGTCGTCCAGGGACCGGGAAGGCTTCCGCATCGATCTCGCGGGAGGCGGGCCCGGAATTCGAACCATCGCCCTCCGCCACCCCCTTCTCCCCCCGGCCGTGGCCGTCCCCAACGACCTGGATGTGCCGGAACCCGGGCGCCTCCTCTTGGTGACCGGTTCCAACATGTCGGGGAAGAGCACGCTTCTCCGGGCGCTGGGCACCAACCAGATCCTGGCCCTGGCCGGCGCACCGGTGGCGGCCGAATCGTTCGAGACCCACCCCGCCCTCCCCTGGACCGCCATGCGGATCCGGGACTCCCTCTCCCAGGGGGTCTCCTTCTTCCTGGCGGAACTCCGCCGTCTCCACCAGGTGGTGGAAGCCGCCCGACGATCCCCGGTCCTGGTCCTCCTCGACGAGATCCTCCAGGGGACCAACACGGCAGAGCGGCGGATCGCAGCCCGGACCATCCTCCGACATCTCCTCCGGACCGAAGCCATGGGCGCCGTGAGCACCCACGACCTCACCCTGGCCCGGGCGCAGGACCTGGAGAGCCGACTCGTCGAGATCCACCTGCGGGAGGAGGTCCGGGAGGAGGGAGGCCACCGCACCCTCCACTTCGATCACCGGATCCGCTCCGGTCCCGCCACGTCGCGGAACGCTTTGATCCTGCTGGAGATGGTGGGGCTGGGGGCCGATCCCCGGGACCCGGCGGAGGCGGCGGAAGGCTGAAGCTGGGGTTGACCCCGCCGCCCACATGCGTATCTTCTGCCGATCCCCCCCGACGACCGACCTGGGGATCGAATGCGCCGTTGGCCGAGCCACGGGCTCCCGACGAACCACGGGTTCCTGACAAGAAGGGAGTTCCGGCAGAGGGGAACTCCGGTAGAGGGGACGCATTGGGGTGTAGCTCAACTGGCAGAGCGCCTGGCTGTTAACCAGGAGGTTGAAGGTTCGAGCCCTTCCGCCCCAGTATCGGAAAGCCCTCTCTCGCTTGAACTTGCGGGGGAGGGCTTTTCCGTACTGAGGGGCTATCGAAACACGAGTGCACCATGAGTGCACAGGGCAATTCGGTCCCCTGCCCCGCCGCCGCTCTTGCGGCTCGCCCGGAGGAAGCTGGCGGGGGGGCGGGGG
>SL_3KL_010_SEDDRAFT_10003305_pt1 | contig 14647 bp, 10 predicted proteins | sample SodLakKL_010_SED_2_FD_10381 | JGI IMG/M metagenome (IMG submission 10381)
GTTAATCAACATCGTAAAAAGCTGGATTCTATTCTGATATTGATTAAAAAGCTAGATGATGTTGTCCAAAAAAGGACGTGAAAAAAGACTTTTATCATCAGTTCTGTCATGCCGGACTTTGATCCGGCATCTCCTGCCTACGTTAAGGCTTGGAGATTTCGCTGCGCGTTCAAAAAATGAGCGCATTAAGTGCGGCATGAAACTCTTTTTGGACAATCACCTAAACTTTTCAGAATAAGAATCCATCAAATCTCATCGGAATAGTAGGCGGGTACTTTTTCGCGCAGGTTAAATCCGCTGCTCATTACCTCGCCGTAGGCTCCTGAAGTTCGGATCGCCACCAGATCGCCCCGCTCTATTTCGGGAAGGGAAATTCCGTTTCGAAACGTATCAGATGATTCGCAAATCGGCCCCACAACATCATAGGTTTTCTCAGGCTTGGTGCTGGTAAGTACATCTACATGGTGAGACGCCTGGTAAAGAGCGGGTCGAATAAGCTCCGTCATTCCCGCATCAATAATTGCAAAGTTTGTGGTTATTCCCTCTTTGATAAAAAGCACTTTCGAAATCAAATTGCCTGCCTGGCCCACGATGCTTCGGCCAAGCTCAAAATGGACCTGCTGATTATCCCGCAACTTCAGATGTTCATCAAAGACGTTAAAAAACGATTCAAAATCGGGAATCGGCTCCCCGTCGGGATCTTCATAATTTACTCCATATCCGCCGCCTACATTTACATGGGTCAGGTAAATCTCGTTTCTCTCAAACATATCCTGAATCATATTCACCTTTTTGCAAAGGTCGATATACGGCTGCAGATCCCGAATTTGCGACCCGATATGAAAATGAATTCCTGTTAGATTGATATACTTATAGTCCGGAAGTTTTATAAAAAGCTCAGGTAAATTTTCCGGATTGACCCCAAATTTATTCTCCGTTAGCCCGGTGGTGATATATTTGTGGGTTTTTGCCTCCACATTTGGGTTCAGCCGAACAGATACGTTGGCAACTTTCCCGGTTTCGGCTGCAAGGGAGTTTAATACCTCGATCTCCTGCAGGGATTCACAGTTAAAAGAGAAGATATCTGCATCTAACCCGGTTTTAATCTCATCGTCCGTTTTCCCTACACCAGCAAAGGCGATCTGCTCCGGATCAAACCCCGCTTCCAGAGCGCGCTCAATCTCCTTACCACTCACGCAATCAATTCCGAGCCCGGCCTCTTTAATAAGCTCCAGAATTTCGAAATTAAAATTCGCTTTAATGGCGTAATGAACATGATATCCCTTCGACAGGCCGTGGGTTTTCACCTCATCGAGCGTCTCCTGGAGAAGCCCCATATCATAATAATAAAACGGCGTTTTTAGGGATCGGAATTTTTGAATCTCAGAATCAGAAAACATTGGAAAAAGTTAGTTACAAAGAAGCGCTAAGGATACGAAATTTGGGAGTGATAATCATCAAACCGGTATTAGCTGGAACCCTGTTCCTTTTCGGGTTGATTAATCTCTGCCGTAAAGCTCTTTTCCGGCATCTTCGTACACATCGCCCTCGATCCAAAATGGCGCTACATCGCGGTTGGCGATCGCTTCGGCCGCAAATAGGTACGAACGAATATACTGNGTAATGTACGAGTAGTTGATGGTGTCGGGCTCATCGGCGGGCTGATGGTAATATTTGTTGATTTCATCATCAAAATCGGTGATTCCCAAACTGTAGGTGGGTGCCGGAATGCCGTTTCGTGCAAAGTTTACATTATCGGAGCGATCAAACAGGTTCTGTTCGGGAACCGGATCGCCAATGGCTTCGAGCCCAAAAGCGGAAGCCGCAGCTTTCAGATCATCATCTGCTTCTGTGCGGCCCAGCCCGATAACGGTCACTTTTGTGGTGTCGTTATAGCCGGCGCCATCAATATTCAGGTTATAAACAATCTCTTCGAGTGGAATCATGGGATTTTCAGCAAAATAGGCACTCCCGAGAAGGCCCTGCTCCTCAGCCGTCCACCCGGCAAAAATAACAGATCGTTTTGGAGGATTTTCTGCAAAGTATCGGGCGGCAAACATAATACCTGACGTTCCTACAGCATTATCACGGGCACCGTTATGAATTTCATCACCGGAAAATGGCGGTTCTGCACCATCAGTGAGCCCGATATGATCGTAATGGGCACTGAGCAGAATATATTCATTTTTCAAATCAGGATCGGTTCCTTCTACCACGCCAATAACGTTTCGGCTGTTGAACTCTTCAGGCTCATCTCCCTCAATCGAAAGCTGTGCAGTTTCGCCATCTTGCTGCGAGATAAGATCTTTTTTCTCTCCATCCACCGCATTCATCCAGAAGTGTGGGATCTGTTCACGTTGTTCACCGTTTGAATCAACTTCGATCCGCTCTCCTCCCAGAAAATTGGTAATCATCGGCCAAGGAATTTGTGGACTTGTGTAGAGCTCAATCAAGCCAAGGCCTCCGGCTTCCTGTACCCATTGGCGTTTTTCTGATGATAGCCCGTACGCCTGTTGGGGAGACCGCACATTTGGGAGTCCAAATTCCGCCACCACAAATTTCCCTTCTACATCTTGCTCGGCAATTTCCTCCTCAGAGGCGTATTCGAGCTTAATAATTTCAGCGCTAAACTCTCCTCTGACGGGGCTGAGTGTAAGCAGATCATTGCCGAGTGTAAAGGTGCGTTCATCAACCCGAAACTCTGCGGATTGCGGTACCGGAAGTCGTAAAAACGGCACTTCCTGGAAATAGGAATCATAACCGTCGGGTTTTTGAACACCGTTGGTTTGAAAAGTAGTTGCAATATATCGGGAGGCAATTTTGAGCTCTTGCGTGCCGGTGTCGCGACCCAAAAATTCATCGGAGGCGAGGAAATAGATGTCGAACTCCACTTCGGGTTGATGAACGAATTTTTCTATTCGGTCGGCATCCGCATCCTGGCTGATTGCCGGGGATGCGAATAGTGCGAAAATAAACAGCAGCGTGATGGGTAGGGATAGCTTTTTCATTGAGTGAATACGTTATGGTTAATGACTCTGAAAATGCAGACAACGCTCAGAAAATAACCCAAGAGATTGAATATTTATAATGGGCAATTACGGGGAGGTTTTTTCGGGGCTGTGTTTCCGTCGTTTTCCGAGAAGCTGTTTTTCTATCTCAACAATCGTAAATACAGCAGCTCCACCGATGACGGGGTAGATCCAGTAGCTGATATCGTGTGGACTTGTGCCAAACAGCGTATTCATAAACGGAGCGTAGGTAAAAATTAGCTGCAGAATAATTAAGATGCCGGAAGCATAAAAAGCAGCTCGATTGTTGAAAAATCCTCGCCCGATTGCGGCCGTGTGCATACGTCGACAGTTAAAGAGGTAGAAAAGCTGACCCGCAACAAGTGTGTTAACACCGATGGTTCGGGCGGTAGCTACATCATAACCGTTTTGCCGCAGCCAGTAGTATAACCCGAGGGTTAATCCGCCAATTAAAAAAGAGACGAAGGCGATTCGCCAAATCAGATATCCACCCAAAATTGCGGATTGGGAATCGCGCGGCGGCCGTTTCATTACGCCCGGTTCGGTCGGCTCAAACGAGAGTGCCAGGGCCAAGGTTACTGCGGTAACCATATTTACCCACAGAATTTGTACCGGGGTGATGGGCAGCACCAAGCCCATTAAAACAGCTGCCATAATGACCAGTGATTCGGCACCGTTTGTGGGAATGATAAAAAGGATCGCTTTTTTAAGATTATCGTAGATGGTACGCCCTTCTTCAACGGCATTGGCGATAGAGGCAAAATTATCATCGGCCAGCACCATTTCGGAGGAGTCTTTTGTCACTTCGGTTCCTTTTATTCCCATGGCGATTCCCACGTCAGCCCGTTTTAGTGCGGGAGCGTCATTTACGCCGTCGCCGGTCATGGCACAGATCATCTTCTCCGCCTGCAGCGCTTTAACCAAGCGCAGTTTATGCTCGGGGCTGGTTCGTGCAAAAATATCGTACTCAAGGGCAGCTTTGCGAAGTTCATCATCGCTCATGTTCTCAAGCTCCGCTCCGCTGATCGCTTTTTCGCCATCTCCAATGCCGAGTTCAAGCCCAATCGCTTTTGCCGTAAGCAGGTGATCTCCCGTAATCATTTTTACTTTAATGCCGGCACTCTTACAGGTTTTTATCGCCTCAATCGCCTCGGGGCGGGGTGGATCCACGATTCCAATCAACCCGAGAAAGGTAAGGTCCTCAATGTCATCATTGTTGATGGACTCTTTATCTGCATCCACAATTTTAAATGCGGCCCCCATCAGTCGACGGCCTTGCTTGGCCTGTTTTTCACTTTCGGCAGACCAGTAGTTTTCGTCCAGTTCAGCTTCGTTGCTGTTGGTTAATTGAGTGGATGAGCGTTTCAGGAGCTGTTCCGGTGCTCCTTTTACATAAATAATACGTCCTTGCTCGTGGCTGTTTAACGTGGCCATGTATTTATGTGCCGATTCAAACGGGATGTGATCAACCCGAGTAGGTTTAAAATCTTTAAATCCCGCTTTATAGCTCAGCGTAATTAATGCCCCCTCGGTCGGTTCACCCTCCAGCTTCCATTCGCCATCTTCTTCTTTGTGGATTTCGGAATCACTGCAGGCGTAAACGGTTTCAACTAATTTCTTAAACACCGTTTCATTTTGCGGGTCGATCTCCCGGCTATCTTTTTTGATGCTCCCCTCAGGTTTATACCCCGCACCTTCAATTTCATACTCCTCTTCGGCAGTAATAACCGCCCGCGCCGTCATTTCGTTACGGGTCAGTGTTCCGGTTTTATCGGAGCAAATTACATTCACCGACCCCAACGTTTCCACCGATGGCAGTCGCCTGATGATCGCATTCCGCCTGGCCATTGCCTGCACGCCAATCGCCAGGGTGATGGTCATAATTGCAGGCAACCCTTCGGGAATGGCTGCTACGGCAAGACTAATCACCGCCATAAAAAGCTCGGCAATTTCATAGTCACGGAAGAAATACCCGACGGCAAAAAAGAGTGCCGTAACGCCAAGAATTACTACAGACAGGGATTTTCCGAATCCATCAATTTGACGGAGGAGCGGTGTGGTAATTTTCTCCACATCACTCATCATTCGGTTAATTTTCCCGAGTTCTGTGTGTGATCCGGTTTCAACTACAACGCCGGTACCACGTCCGTAGACTACCGAGGTGCCGGAAAAAGCCATGTTTTTCCGATCTCCGGGAACAGAATTCTCATCGACAACTGAGGTGTGTTTTTCTACGGCTACAGATTCACCGGTAAGTGCCGACTCCTCAATCCGCAGGCTTCGCACATCAAGAAGGCGCAAATCAGCCGGAATTTTATCGCCCGATTTCAGTAAAACAATATCGCCCGGCACCAGCTCTTCGGCATCAATTTTTCTGCGTTGGCCGTTTCGGGTCACAGTGGCATCGAGCGAAAGCATCTTCCGGATTCCCTCGAGTGCTTTTTCCGCTTTCCCTTCCTGCACAAACCCGATGATGGCATTGATAACCACAACTCCCAAAATGACTCCGGTATCAAGCCAATGCTCCAGCAGACCGGTAATTGCCGCAGCTGCCAGCAACACGTAGATCAACACATTATGAAACTGGAGTAAAAAACGTTTCAGGGCTGATGGTGGCTCCGCATCCGGCAGTTTGTTTGGCCCATATTTCTCCTTCCTTTTTTGGGCCTCTTCTGTTGTAATACCATTCTCAGAAACCCCTAAATTTTCTAAAGCTTCAGCAGTAGTTAGATTATGCCAAACCGTTTGTGATGAACTCTCTTTTTGTTCTGTAGAATCTTGCATGATGAATGACCTTGCAGTGATCGAATTAAGGGGTGAAACTGTTGTAAGGTAATGAATCGGACGATTACTTAACCTTAAATTAAAAATACGTTGTTCCAATAAAATTTTCTGCCATTATTAAAGTTTACAATAGAAAGATTTTGTGATGGCTATTGCTTCAAAATGGGAATATTGCACAATGAAAAATTTTGCCACCTCATTTTTACTATTCTGTATTAGTGCTGCATTGCTAAGTGGATGTTCCGGTAGTGAACAGGTTGTAACTGAACGGCCTGAACACGGTACCGAATCTCGTTATATGAGCGCAACAGGTTCTGACTTTTTGAAGGGTGAGGTAAAAAAGGGTTTAGAGTCAGTTAAACGGGTTCATAACACAGTAGCATATCGAACGTACCAATTCAGTTTAGATGATCTTCCAACCCGCCGTGAACTCGAAGAAGCAGACCTGATGCAGCGGTCTGTACAGACGATGATGGATCACGAATCGAAGGCGGGCTCGGCGCTGATCCTATCAAACCGGGGCGGGAAAACCGTATTGATAACGGCGGCGCATACCGTAACATTTCCCGATACACTGTGGCACTACACCGAGGAGGGCGGAGGCAATCCGGATGATTTGGTGGAGGCAGTTTCCGTTCGGCAGTCACGTACTCATTTTGTAATCGGATCGCGGAACATTTACGATTTTGATGTAGCTGCGGCAGACCCTAATCGAGACCTGGCATTTATGGTCCGCAGTTGGGAATCGGGTGATCGGCCACACTTAACTCCACTCGCACTTTCTGTAGGGAGCTCCGGCGACCTCGACTGGACTGATCAGGTGTATGCAATTGGATATCCTATGGGAATGGAGATGGTAACCCGCGCAATGGTAAGCCGATCGACGCAAACAGAACGGCGAAGCTTTGTGCTCGATGCCTCATTTAATCGCGGCTTTAGTGGCGGCTCGGTATTTGCAGAACGGGCTGACGGCTCCGGTATGGAATGGGTTGGAATGCTTTCATCAGCTTCGGGAGGGCAAGAGGAATACCTAGTTCCCGAACGGGATCAAGAAAGAGAATTTCGCCCCGATTTAGAGTATACAGGAGCGATCTATACTCAGCGCAGCCAACGCATTAATTACGGAATCACCTACGCTGTTGGTATCGATGAGGTGAAACAATTCTACAACGAAAATCGCGCACTGTTAAACGATCAGGGCATTCGAATTCCCATACTTGAAGAGTAAATTTTTTCACTAAAAACTGAAATCAACCCGGTTCATTTGTCGTTATTACAAATATAATAAGCGGCTCATCTCCGGTATTTGATACAGCGTGATGGGCATCACCCCGAACGGTTGTAACACTTCCCCTACCGATGTTAAACGTTCTCGATTCCGCATCAGACCGGTCTTTTTCATGATATTCGCCCTTGCCACTCATCACCACATATAGCTCCTGCTCCTGTCGGGTGCCGTGGGTATGAAATCCGGCACTGTCGCTGGAACTTGGTAAAACCATATATGCCCCAATTCTATTATTCACGAGCTCTCCTTCTTCAAAAAGTTGCAAAAGATACACCGTGCCGTCTCCGCCATACATATTTTCACGCTTATCATATCGGGCAACACCACGCTGTGGCACTCCATAATGGCATACACTCGGGTTGATGAACGTCTCAACAAGCTCATCGATAGTTTTTTTCTCAGCGTCGGTAAGCTCTTTTCGTGTTCGGGCCATAACTAATTTTTTAAGAATGGTAATTGTAATCCACAGAAGGAATTACGCGCAAGAATCGTTGCATGAGCAGAGAATAAAGCATAGAATTTGTATTTTAAAGGGTAGAAGATAAAAGTAAAATAAAAAACTACATTCATGCAGATAGTATCCCCCGAAGAGGCCGTAAGTTATATCCAATCGAGAGATCATATTTTTATTCACACCGCCGCTGCTGCTCCACAAGCTCTTATTCAGGCACTCACGGATCGCCACAAAGAGTTGCGAAAGGTTCAAATCTTTCATCTCCATACCGAAGGAGACGCTCCTTATTCCAAGCCGGAATATCGGCAGAGTTTTAAAACCCATGTATTTTTTGTGGGCAAAAATGTTCGGAGTGCCATAAAAACCGGTGAGGCAGATTACATTCCGGTATTTTTGAGTGAAGTGCCACAGCTTTTCAGCCAGGGAATTGTAAACTTAAATGCGGCGCTCATCCAGGTAAGTCCTCCTGATAAACATGGCTACTGTTCGCTTGGAATTTCAGTGGATGCAACTCGTGCTGCTATACTGAATGCGGATACAGTTATTGCCCAGGTAAATCCAAATATGCCACGTACTCACGGGGATGGATTGATCCATAAAAGTGAAATTAATTATGCTATTGAATCGGATGAGCAGATACCGGAGCATTATCCGGCGGAGCTTAGTCCCGTGGAGCTGAAAATAGGCCGGCACTGTGCAAACCTTGTGGAAAATGGAGCAACTCTGCAGATGGGAATCGGCAGTATCCCCGATGCGGTGTTGGCATCGCTTGGAAAACACAAAAACTTGGGTATCCATACCGAAATGTTTTCGGATGGATTGATTCCGCTTATTGAATCCGGGGTTGTAAATAATAAAGAGAAACGCGTTCACCCCGGGAAAGTAGTCTCGTCGTTTGCAATGGGCACACGGAAACTCTACGATTTTATGGATGATAATCCGCTCGTTCAAATGCTGGACTGCACCTACGTAAACGATACGGCGGTGATTCGGAGAAACCCCAAAGTTACGGCAATCAACAGCGCCATTGAGATTGACCTGACAGGCCAGGTTTGCGCCGATTCCATCGGGACCTATCAATATTCGGGCGTAGGTGGGCAGATGGATTTTATCCGGGGAGCATCGTTGTCGGAGGGAGGAAAACCTATTATCGCGCTGCCATCGAGCACGGCAAAAGGAGAGTCGAAAATTGTGCCGTTTTTAAAACCGGGTGCGGGAGTTGTAACAACACGGGCTCATGTTCAATATATCGTAACGGAATATGGCGTGGCGAACCTGTATGGGCAGAGTCTCCGAAGGCGGGCGAAAAAACTGATCGACATTGCGCACCCCGACCACCGGGAATCGCTGGAAAAAGCAGCTCACGAGAGATTTAATAAAATTATAGATTGATAAATTTTTAAAATGATAGTTCTAAAAAAATTTATATATAGAGGCTAAACTAAATCGAATAAGAGGTGGGTATGGTAACGAGAGTCAACTTTGTTAAAAATTCACTTAAATGGTTAATCCTGTTCCTCGTTTTGGTTCTTGCTCCTTTGTTTCTTGCAGCAGTTGGCCACAGTGGTGAAAACCGTGGGTTTTTAATAGAGTTTGGTGTGGCCATCGGATTTATAGGGTTAGCCATGATGGGACTACAGTTTGTCTTAACTGCACGCTACAGCAAAATTGGTGCACCTTTTGGTTTAGATGAACTCCTTCAGTTTCACGGGCAGATGGGATACATCGCCTGGGGGTTTATTATTGGGCATTTTATCATTCTGTTTGTTGCTGATTTAGAATATTTAAAGTTTTTAGACCCCACTGTGAACCTTCCACGTGCTGTAGCTCTCATAGGGGTGATTATTGCAATTACAGCCCTTGTTGCTACAACGTACTGGAGAGAAAAAATGGGTATTATTTATGAATGGTGGCGTGCATCACATGGTGTTTTGGCACTGTTCGTTGTATTTGTTGGAACAGTTCACATTTTACAAGTAGGCTACTATATATCTGAACTTTGGCAGCAGATAACCTGGGCCGGACTCTCTCTCGCTGCTATGGGAATGCTTATTCATAATCGGGTATGGCGCCCTATGAAGATGCGAAAAAAACCGTGGAGAGTTTCATCTGTAAAGCAAGAAGTAGATGGCATTTGGTCGATTGAATTTGAACCGGATGGCCACCCGGGACTCGATTTCACAGCCGGACAGTTTGTATGGGTTACTTTTGGAAACAGTCCGTTTAGTCTTCAGCAGCACCCATTTACAATCTCCTCATCACCTAAGAAAAAATCGATTCGGTTAACAATTAAAGAGTTGGGTGATTTTACTTCTGAAATTGGAAATGTTGAACTGGGTACAAAAGCGTTTATTGAAGGCCCTTATGGCAGTTTTACGTTGAGTGAATCCCGGTCAATACACAGTGTGTTTATCGTCGGCGGGATTGGGATAACTCCGGTTGTGAGTGTATTGGATGCGATGCGCAATAGGCAGGATCAACGGGAGTTCACCGTTATTTATGGAACACCATCTATAGAGTTGACACCTTTTTATGAAGAGCTAAAAGTCTACTCAGCGGAATTGAATGTAAAGATTGTTCATGTTCTTGAAAATCCGCCTGAGGATTGGCAAGGTGAAACCGGGCTTATCGATAAAGACGTAATGAAGCGTCATATTCCGTCTGATTTTTCCAACTGTGAATTTTTTGTATGTGGTCCACCCCCAATGATGGATGCTGTTGAAACAACACTCAACAGTTGGGGAGTGCCAATTTACAGGGTGAATTCTGAACGATTTAACATCGCATAAAAAGGAGAATCATGCTTCATATTTATATTCGCAGAGTTGCAATTATCGTTGGCTTGCTGCTTCTAATTGCAGCAGGTATTTTTGCATACCTGTAAAAACCGACAAATCTACACCGGGATAGATTTATACCGTTAATAAGGTTCAGTAGAGCTATTTGCCAAGCACCTTATCAACGATAGAAATTGCCTCTTTCTGGATCTTTTTCAGATGATCTGCTCCTTTAAAGCTCTCCGTGTAGATTTTGTAGATATCCTCCGTGCCGGATGGACGAGCGGCAAACCATCCGTTTTCGGTTTCAACTTTCAGTCCTCCAATCGGGGCATTATTGCCGGGAGCATGGGTTAGTTTTTTCAATATAGGTTCCCCGGCAAGTTGATCTGCTTTCACCTGGTCAGGCGATAGATTTTTAAGAACTTTCTTCTCTTCGAGCGTTGCCGGTGCATCCAACCGCTCATAGACGGGGCTGCCAAATTTTTCTTCCAGCTGCTCGTAGTGTTCTGATGGGCTTTTCCCCGTTTTCGCCGTGATTTCCGCGGCCAGCAGGTTCAGAATAATGCCATCTTTATCGGTAGACCATACCGTGCCATCTTTTTTCAGGAAGGAGGCTCCGGCGCTCTCTTCTCCGCCGAATCCGTAACTGCCGTGCAGCAATCCATCCACAAACCATTTAAAACCTACCGGTACTTCCGCCAGGTTTCGATTGATCGATTTTGCCACGCGATCGATCATGCTGCTCGATACCAATGTTTTCCCGATCGCGGCATCTTCATTCCAGCCGGGCCGATTTTGAAACAGATACTGAATGGCCACGGAGAGATAGTGATTAGGGTTCATCAAACCGCTTTTTGTAACAATACCGTGGCGGTCGAAATCGGTGTCGTTGCCGAAGGCAATATCGTATTTATCCTTCAGCTCAATCAGGCTGGCCATGGCGTGTGGAGAGGAACAGTCCATCCGAATTTTACCGTCTTTATCAACAGTCATAAATCGGAATGTGGAGTCCACCTCTTTGTTTACAACCTCCAGGTTCAGCCCGTACATTTCGGCAATCGGTTCCCAGTAGTCGATACCGGAACCACCCATTGGATCAGCTCCGATTTTTAATCCGGATTCGGCAATCACATCCATGTCAATCACATTTTTCAAATCGCTGATATACGGCGTGATGTAATCAAAAGGTTGCGTAGAGCTCTTTTTTAATGCTTTCTGCAGGGGAATTCGGTTTACTCCGGTAAGCTCTTCCTCCAGGTAGATATTCGCAGTTTTCTCAATTTTGGCCGTGATATCTGACCCCGCCGGCCCGCCGTGTACAGCGTTGTATTTAAACCCACCGTCTGCGGGCGGGTTGTGTGATGGGGTGATGACCACGCCATCCGCTTTTGTTTTGTTGGCGGAATTATTGTTCCAGCTCAAAATAGCGTGCGAAACCGCCGGTGTTGGGGTGTATCCAAAATCGGTTTGGTAGCGGATTTCAATATCGTTGGCTGCAAAAACTTCAATGGCGGAAACCAGTGCCGGCTCAGAAAGTGCGTGGGTATCCATCCCAATATATAGCGGACCTTTGATGCCGTTTTGAACCCGGTAATCGGCAACGGCCTGGCTGATTGAAACGATATGATCTTCATTAAATGTACTGTTCAGTGATGATCCGCGATGGCCGGAGGTTCCAAAAGAGACGGCCTGATGAATATTTGAAGGATCGGGTTGATGGGAGTAGTACGAAGTGATAAGCCTGGGAATATTTTCGAGCAGGGAATAGGGCGCTTTTTTTCCGGCGAGTTTATGATCAGCCACGATTTGTTCTCCGTTTTGTTGGAATTAGTTGTTACTTGTGATGATAGAAAAATAAAGTTAAAGAATATCGTTCAAATGGCAAGCCGGTTCCGGATCGTTTGGGAGTGAAAACAGGGAGTTCATCAAACCGAAACTACAGCTTCAACATGTTTGGAATGATAGCACCTAGCAATTCATTATATAAATGTAAGTGAATGAAATTCAATTACTTAATATGCCTGAAAGTCGATCAGGTAATTTCTATTTTAATAAAAACATAAGAGAAAAAAGACTGAACACATGGATAAAAAAGTAGCACTTTTAGGTTGGAGCCTACAGGCGATAGAAAGTATGCAGAAAATGGACCGCCCATTTGTGGTGGTTAGTTTCCCTGAGTTTGAACAGGCAGCAAAGGATAACGACATTCCGTTTGTGGGCTGGAATTTTAACGACTGGAATGAAAAATCAAACAGTTTACAGCTTAAGGAGCTTCTCGATCAGCATGATGTCGGTTTTGCAGTTCCGCTTTTTGAGGAAACCGTGGAATGGGCGGGGGCACTGAACTCAATTTTTCGGGATGACCCGCGATTGCTGAACCGAGCTTATCTATTCCGTAATAAAGCGATTATGAAGAGAAAAGCACTTCTTGCAGGCCTCAGGGTGGGACTGTTCGAAGAGGTTTATACACGGCAGGGTGTTCACGATTTTATGGAGCGTTTAAATGAAGCCAATCTGCAGCTTGATGGCGAGGAAGATGCTTGGGTACACTTGAAACCATTCAGTGCTGCCGGAACAGTGGGGCATAAACTATTGCGTAGCAAGCAGGATATCGACGATAAAGTGATTGATAAAGATTTTCCATGCATGGTGGAGAGCCATCTGCCCGGGAAAGAATTTTCCTGCGAGGCATTTATCCATAACGGGAAAATTCGGTTTTTGAATATTACAGAATACGTAAAGCTTGGGTATTCCAACTTTGTGCCGGCCGGGCCGGAGCTGGAGGAGAAACGTCCTCTTATTCGAGAAGCGATGGAGCGGCTCGTAAAATCATTCGGTATTGAATATGGAGTAATCCATCCCGAATGGTTCCTTACTGAAGATAATACGCTCAGTTTTGGCGAGGTAGCCTGCCGAATTCCGGGTGGACATATCTTTGAATTGATTGAAAAAGCGCACGGATTTGATCCGATTCAAGGGCTTGTTCTCTGCAGTGATCCTTCTGCCACGGATGAAGAGGTGGAGAATTTCTTCCCGAAGCAGGACATAAAAGAGGATCAGGATTATGCCGGAAGCGTGATGGTATATCCGAAGCCGGGCCATATTACGAAGCTCCAAATCCCGGATGAGCTGAAGGAGGACTCTTTCTTTGAAGATCATACCCTATATACTCCATCGGAGCACAAAGTGTCTGATCAACGGGAAGGATTTGGTAATCACTACGGTACGGTATTTTTTAACGGTGATGATCCCGACAGAATGCGTGAACTGTTGCGCCATTACCAAGACGTAGATTTCTACGCGTAAAGTAAAGAAGCAGAAAGAGTCTCCCCGCTTATTGGGGAGACATCTTTTTCCTACAAGTATTTACTACAACCGCACAATTTTTCATGTTAAGGATTGTTCGGGATTTACTAATTGATGGTTGGAAACGATCCTGAAATTTCTACATTAGAAATTACAACGACATTAAATCTAAGATCCAGAGTCACATTGAAAAAAAGCAGTAAACCGCTACCAAAAGGCGTTAAGAAGAAATTTTTTGAAACGCTTGAAAACTTCAAAGAATCCAAACCACTGCTGGCAGAAACTCACAAGAAAAAGCTGTTGAGCAGTCTGGATATTCTAACGGATACCGATGAAGGCGTCCGTTTTTTGTATGAACATATCAGCGAGCTGACGGAGGCGGGGATTTTTGGAGATACCATGTGGGATGATCCGGCCCGCCTGGTTCCGGCACTGGTTGGAGGAACCCTCAAATCGGGAGATCAGAATACCATTGTTGAAATTGCAAGCGAGCTGCGAATACTTGCAATTGCTGAAGGGGATATCACCCATAAAAAGTTTTCTGCCGGGAAAGCACGAACATTTCTTGAAGAAACTCTCGTGAATAACCTGGATCTAATTTTTCCCGCAGGTGATGAAGAGAACCGTTCACTGGATGAAGCTACCCGGAGAAAAATTAAGGTGCTTTTCGATTTTCTCACTACCAAAATATCTATCGAAAACATAAAAGGAAGGCTGGCCACAGAAATTGAGCTGATTTGTGCTCAGCGACCGGTGGTAACAGATCGCGTTCTCGAAATTATCAAGACGGTAAAAAATGAGATCGATATATCCGGTGATGAGGATGCCGACCGCCGGTTAAAGTTTTATGTGGAATCGGTATATGCACCTTCGGAAAAAGCAGGGGAGCTTACTCCCGCCGAATACAGCAGCTACCTGGAGAACGCTAAACGTAAAGAGCTTCTGCATGAGTGTGAAGAACTTTCCGAAACGATGCACGATACCGGACTTTCAGTGGAGTATCATG
>SL_3KL_010_SEDDRAFT_10003307_pt1 | contig 14640 bp, 12 predicted proteins | sample SodLakKL_010_SED_2_FD_10381 | JGI IMG/M metagenome (IMG submission 10381)
CCGGTGGCCGCATCGCAGCTGTCGCGCGGACGCTTTGAGATGCAGCTGGCCGATGCGCTCTCTTACGGCGCCCTCACCTTCAACCGGATGGCCGCGGACGTGGTGCTGTTCATGCATCCCTCGCTGGCGCTGGTTGCCCTGAGCGAAGACCAGGTGTCGGGCAGCAGCATCATGCCGCAGAAACGGAACCCGGATGCCTGGGAGCTGATCCGCGGCGCCTACCACGACCTGGTATCCGCGCGCTCGCAACTCGCTTCCGCGCCTGCCAACCTGACATCGGGATACCACCGTGACCTGCAGATGGTCAAAAAGAGCATCATGGCCGCACTCGAGTCCTCCCGCATGCTTGCAGAGGCGGTACGCCACGCCCTCGCCGGGCTCCGTTTCGACCCGGATGCCGCTGCCCGTACGCTGACGCCGGAAGTGTTTGCCACCCATGAAGCCAACAGGCTTGTTTCCGAAGGGGTGCCGTTCCGGGACGCGTACCGCAGGGTGGCCGCCGTTCTGGAGGAAGTACGGGAGAAGGAAGCGGGATCGCCGGAAGATCAGAAGGATATCGTCGCCACATACCGCCATACGGGTGCGCCCGGATCAGGATTGCCCGACGCGCTGCGCCGGGAAATGCAGGACCTGCGGGAGTGGATCGGCCAGAAAAAAGCACACTCGGAACAGATCAGAAACAGCCTGCTCGGCGCAGACAGAAAGTAAAAAATCTTTGTGTACATCACGGAATAAAAGTATCATTCAGGAAAAGGAAGAACGGAGCGAACCTATGTCAGACAAGATCAGAAACAGATTTCAGGCCACGTGCCTGGGTGCGGCCATCGGAGAAGCGATCGGCATGCCGGCCGAGGCAATGACACCGGAACAGGTGGCCTCCACCTTCGGGAGCATCACCGGCTTCCAGGACCGACCCCCGGCGGAAGATTTCAGTCCGGTTGCGGCTGGGCACTCCGCGCGCCAGACCGAGGCGCTGCTGTCTGTGCTTGCCGCCGCCAACCCCCTCCCCGATCTGCAGGATTTCGCATTCACCGTCAAACAGGCACTGAACAAGTACCCGGAAAAGTGGCCCAAATCCACCACCTTCGCCTGGCCGCCCTTTCCCGATGGCGGACGCCTGGCCGCCCTTTCCCGATGGCGGCCACTATACCTTTTCCTTTGCCATACCCGCCGCCCGGCTGCTGCATGAAGGGCGGGTCTCTTCACAGGACCTGATCCCGTGGATGCAGTCGCTGACCCCGTCCTCCGTGGTCTGGCAGCAGAGCATCTGGCTCTACCTGCGCCTGCTGGACTATCTCTACGGCATTGAAAAAAAGGACTTTGATGCCAACGAATTCCTTGAGAACGCCACCAGGTACATCCTGGAAGCGGAACGGCATTTCCCGGGTGATTACAAGATCCGCCGGCGCATGCAGGTGACCGAGCCCATGATGGACGAGCCCCTTGAAGACATCGCCAAGTCATGCGGCGGAGTCAGCAAGCTTGCCGAGGATATGATCACTTTTGTCGGCGCCGTATTCCACCGCCACCACGATGATTTCAAAGCGGCCGTCACTGCAGCAGCCAATCTCGGCGGGGCCAGCGAGGCCTCCTGTTTCTATCTCGGCAGCCTGTTCGGGGCGCTGGACGGGATGGAAGCATTGCCGGAGGACTGGCTGCAGGGTTATGCCGAACGCGACCGCGTGGAAGCCGCACTCACAGCCTTCGAAGAACGTGCCGGAAGCACCAGATAACCCGGATAATAAGGAAAGCCAGCAGCGCATCATCCCGACGGAAATCCTGCTGCAGGCCTATGCCCAGGGGATTTTTCCCATGGCAGAGTCACGGGACGACCCCGTAGTCAACTGGTATTCCGCCCGCCGCCGCGGCATCATCCCCCTCGAGGAATTCCACGTCTCGAAGAAGGTGCGCCGCCTCATCCGCAAAAAACCCTACCGGTGGACCGTAAACAAAGACTTCCGGGGAGTGATGGAGGGATGCGCCGATCGCGAGTCGACCTGGATCTCCGACCGTATCATCGCCTCCTTTGAGGCCCTGCACGAGCTCGGCCACGCTCATTCAGTCGAGATATGGCAGGATGACCGGCTGGTGGCCGGCGTCTACGGCGCCTCGCTGCGCGCCGCATTTTTTGCCGAGTCCATGTTCCAGCGCGTCCCCGAAATGGGCAAAGTGGCACTCTGGCACTGCCATCAGGTTCTGGTGGATGGGGGATTCCGGCTTTGGGACGTCCAGTTTCACACTCCGCACCTCGCCCGGTTCGGATGCCGGGAAATCGGTGCAAAAGAATACCGTCACCTGCTGGCCAAAGCCCTTCGTCAGAATGCACGGTTTGGTGGCACAGAAGGGGCATTCTAGGGGTTCTGTTACGAAAGCATTTATTTTCGTATCTTTAAAATTACGCCTTATAAATACAGAAGACATTGAATACAGAAAAATTTACTGATCTTGGCATCAGTGCGCCCATCCTGAAAGCGATCAAGGATATGGGCTACGAAGCACCAACAAAAGTACAGGCCGCCGCCATCCCCGCGATCCGTGAGGGACGCGATGTGGCGGGACAGGCACAGACCGGCACCGGCAAAACCGCCGCTTTCGCCATTCCACTGCTGGAGGATATCGACCCGAAACTGCGGACGGTCCAGGCCATCGTGATGTGCCCCACCCGCGAACTGGCCGTCCAGGTGACCGGCGAGATCATCAAACTCGCAAAATATCTGCCCGGGATTCACGCGACCCCGGTGTATGGCGGACAGCCCATCCAGCGGCAGATCAAACAGATAAAAGACGGATCGCAGATCGTGGTGGGAACGCCCGGACGCGTGATCGATCACCTCAAGCGCGGCACGTTGTCCCTGAACCTGCTCAAGATGGTCGTGCTGGACGAGGCCGACGAAATGCTCAACATGGGATTCCGGGAGGATATCGAGACCATCCTGAGCTACACACCGGAGGATGTGCAGCGGCAGACGGTCATGTTTTCGGCCACCATGTCGCCGGAGATCCGCAAGATTATGGCCCAGTATTTCCACGACCCCGTCACCGTGACAGTGGAGGGAAAAACCCCGTCTGCAGAAGGGATCACCCACTATGTCGTGGAAGTGCGCGACTCCATGCGCACCGAAGGACTCTGCCGGCTGATAGACCTGCAGAACTATACTTTGTCCCTGGTATTCTGCAACACAAAACGGACCTGCGACCAGCTTGTCGAGGATATCCGTTCACGCGGATACGCCGCTGATGCGCTGCACGGAGATATGACCCAAAGGGTGCGCGACAAGGTAATGCGCTCTTTCCGCGAAGGCCGGATCGAAGTGCTCGTGGCCACCGATGTGGCCGCCCGCGGCCTTGATGTGGAAAACGTGGACGCGGTGTTCAATTATGACATCCCGCAGGACCCCGAGTACTATGTTCACCGGATAGGGCGCACCGGCCGGGCCGGAAAGACAGGCGTAGCCTACACGTTTGCAACCGGCCGCAAGTACCGCAACATCCGCTATATCGAAAACAAGCTGAAGATGCGCTTTCCGGTCATTCCGCTGCCCTCCATGAAACAGGTGGCGGCATCGGTGCGCGATGCGATTCTGGACGATGTGCGCGAGGTGCTCGAATCCGGCGGACTTCGTCCATACGTAGAGCAGATCGAAACCATTGCCGAGGGTGGATTTGCACCCGTTGAAGTGGCTGCCGCACTGCTGAAGTTGCGGGAGGAATCGTCCGTATCGGACCGCTATCGCAGTCCCGATGACGAAACTACCGGCAAAAGCCAGGAAAAATGGAAAGACCGGCCAGATCCTGCCAGGCGGAGAAAGCCAGAGAGACAGGGCGGCGGACGAAAACCATGGGAATCTGAAAGCAGGCAGGCCGGTGGCTTTGAGGAGAAAAGCGAATTTGATACGGAAGATCGTCCACGGAAAAAAGCAGCAAAATACAGCACCAGGAAAAAGAAAGACAAAACCGGCAAGGCATCAGGAAAAGCAAAAAAGGAGCCCTTTTATGCTCCATTCGTGAAGAAAAAAGGGTCTGGGAAGCAAGGCGGCAGCGGAAAGGGAAAAGACCGCGGGTAACGAAAAAAAACCGGAGCCAATGGAAAACCAGTTGGATCCGGTTAGTAAACCTGCTGTTTCCTGTCAGGAAAGTCTTTCTTATTTGACCACGGTCATTTTGCGGTTCAGCACGTTTCCGCCGGCTTCAAGGCGGTAGACATAGATGCCACTGGAAAGCATTGATGCGTCAAAGGTTGCCGAGTGCATACCGGCCCGGAACGTCGCATCGGCCAGTTTCGCGACCCTCCGTCCCAGCAGGTCATGGACCGATAGCGTCACGTGCTGTTCGGCATTCATTTCCCAAAAGATCCGCGTTTCGGGATTGAACGGGTTGGGATAGTTCTGGTGCAGTGCCATGCCGGCAGCCAGCTCGTGTTCTTGTTCTTCTTCGGCCGAAGTTTCCGTGGTGGCGCCCAGGTACTCGCCGGTGACCGCATCCACCAAATGGTTGTGGATTTCGTGGAAGTCTCGCTCCCATTCCTCGTTGAAAGTCTCTATATGCACCTCAAGATGCCAGAACGGATTGGAATCTTCATCCAGGATATCCGGGAACATGTTATACCCGCTGTGGAGATTGTAGTCGATGCGTGCGAATGCATCCTGCGGGGCCTGCTCAAGCTGTTGTTGCAGTCCGGCGTTCATCGAGGTGGTGAGCGCGTGGACGGAGCCGAAGCGCAGGTCGATGGACTTGAAGTGACCTTCGGGCGGACGATCCTCTTCCGGGATGTCGCTCAGCGGGAAGATATTCTGGCTGAAGATCTCGCCGTTTCGTGTCAGGAAAAAATAGACCATCTCTATATCCTCATCAAACCAGGCGGCCATCCAGTCGCTTGATTTTCCGACAGGCATGTCGGGCAACAGGTCCTCCTCGCGCCCGAAAGCCTGGATCAGTGCGGCACCCTGGTTGATATCCACCATTTGATTTCCAAGCTTGGCATAGATATCCATGAAATCGAGGAATTCCAATTCATCCTCGCTGGAAAAAACAAGTTTGCCGAGCAGATTGCCGGTTAGGGCATCGATCAGGAAATTGGCCTCCACCCATACATTGCGCTCTTCCTCATCGTCCCATGCATGGCCGTCGAACAGCACATCCCAGAAAACCGGCGATTCGGAGTCAAGGATGCCGGGAAATTCAAAGAAGAATCCGCCCAGATTGTAATCAACATCGAACCAACCGTCCAGTTCGGTGATGTAGAGGTAGTCATCGAGGCCGAAGCTGCGGGCAGCGGCAAGGGCCGACTTGCTTGATATGAAGTTTTCCGGAATGGATTTCAGCTCGGTCAAAGGAATGGGCGGAAGCTCCTGCGGCGGGAAATCGCGCATGTCAGTGACATCGTATTCAACGATTTCGGAACCGACAACCAGAGCGAAGTGGATCAGTGAGTCCAAATCATTGAGATAGGCGACTTCCCAGAAATAGCTTTCGCCCGTCAGGACGAGCATGTTCCCGTCGGCGGTCAGCTTGTATTCAAAATCATCATACAGGCTGGAATCCTCGCCGTACACGTTGACAGGCCGGGCGCCAGGGTCCTCGTCCGCCATGAAGGCGCGGGCAATGGCGAAAGCCTCGCGGGCATCCATCGGTTCGGGCGGGTCTTCGGCCAGGCTCTTCCGTTTCATGGTGGAAAAGCTTTCACCGGCGAAAGGACTCCATGAACGAAAGATTGTCCTGCTGCGGTCGGCATCGGTCGCAGTGCTGCCATTGTGCAGGGCTGAAAGTTCCGGAGCGAAGAGCAGGATATCAGGCTCACTGTGTCCGGGTCCGGATTGTCCGGGTATCACCGACTGCGCCTGCAGACAGGTTGCAAACAGGAATACAAAACCAAACATGAAGATGCAATGATTGCATAAGCCGGCTTTCTGCCGGACAGAAATGGAGGTCATTTTTTTCATGGCAGAAAGGATTGGTTGGATGTGCTGGACACGGCTTCCCCAATAATACCCCGTGCTTGCAGATAATGTAATCAAAATCCACGGCAGGTAAAACATTGTAAACAAGTGGAGTGCTCCTTCGGTGAATCATACGGAGGTCACCAGGGCAGGCGTTCCGGCATGTCGGCAACGATGAAGGCCATCACGGCTACGGCGGCGACAGACTCGGCGACTTCATCCGGGTCCAGTTTATCAACGGTATCCTTAAGCGAATGGTGGTACCAGAAGTACTTGTCAGTGACCACATCCAGCCCCATGATCGGAACCCCTTCGCGATAGAGCGGGCCGATATCCACGGTCCCGTACGCTCCTTCTCGCAGATGCATATCCCGCATGGGCGACATGAGTTCGGCAATGGGTTTGAGCATGTCAAATGCTTCCTGGGAACCCAGGAAGCCGAATCCAAGCGGTTCAAAAACCCCGAAATCGACCTCGAAGGCCAGCTGATGGCGCTCCAGTTCCCCTTTTTCGATGACCTTGTCGCGGTAGGCGCGTCCACCCATCACCCCGTTTTCCTCGTTGGTCCAGAAGACAAGCCGGATGGTGCGTTTGGGCTGGAGGCCCATTTCATGGATCAGGCGCAGGGCCTCCCAGGTCGCCACCACACCGCTGGCATCATCCATAGCTCCGTGACCTATATCCCAGGAGTCAATATGCCCGCCGATGACCACGATCTCCTCCGGATATTCCGATCCCGGAATCTCCGCGATGACATTCCGTGAAATGGCCGGTTCCTCTTTCAGTTCCGCTTCCATGTAGAGGGTGACGGTGGCGGGATCGCCGCGCTGGTAGAACCGGTGCAGCAGCATGGCGTCCTCGGCCGAGATGGAGGCGATGGGGATCCGGGGCACTTCGTCGGAGTAGCGGCTCATACCGGTGTGCGGATGTCCCATGGAGTTGGGGGATACGGCCCGTATCAAGGCACCGATGGCGCCCAGTTCGGAAGCGCGGTCTGCTCCCCATACGCGATATTGCACGGATTGACCGTAGTCATGGAACGGCTGGTTGTAGACGACGATTTTGCCATGGACTTCATCCCGCCGCTCCTTGAGTTCTTCAAAGCTTTCCACAACAACGGTTTGCGCGGTAATTCCCTCGACCGGCGTGCGGATGCTGCCGCCGAGTCCGACCATGGGCAGGTCTTTGTCGTAAGGGTGGACCAGTTTGGCGTATTCGTTGCCGCGGACCCAGTGGGGCACTTCCACATCCTGCGTGCGGATGACCGGGATGCCGTCGCGCTTAAGTTCCGCGAGTGTCCAGTCGATCGCATCCTCAAGCATTTCCGAGCCGCTGAGGCGGTGCGGAAAATAGTCGCTCAGATACGCCAGCCGCTCGTAGGCACGGTGCGTGCTGGTTGCCTGGCGGATGATCTCCGCGGCAATGTCCTCGTACTGGCTCCTGATATCATTTTCATCGCCACTTTCCGCGGCGGAACTGTTCGGAGAAAACAGCAGCAGGGCCGGAAGAAGTCCGGCAATGATAAATCGAGCAAGCATGGATGAACGGATATGCTTTGGTGTGTTCAAAGTGGATTTTCTTAAGGATAAGCAAGGGGTCATGGCAGCAAATAGTGATATTATTGGTAGCGAAACCCTCAAAATACGACACTCGCGGATAAAACAAAGCCATTTTGGTTTACCGGAGCCGATTCCGGAGGAACCTTTTCCACGCCACAACCATTTACGGAATGGATATATTGCAGGAATCAGGTATTTGCAGAAATCCGGATACTGCAGGTTTCCAGCCGGTCCGGTCTTTCGCTTTCTTTCTCTCCGGCTATCCGTAACTTCGGGCAGGGAGGCGATCGACATCCCGGTTCCGCTTGCACGGTGATGTCACCCTGGGGTGCGAACGTCACCCTGGGGCGCGAACGTCACCCTGGGGCACCCGCGTCACTTTGGGACACCAGCCTCACACTTACACGAGTCTTTCCGATGGAAACAAACCGACATTACGATTTCATCATTGCCGGAGCCGGCGCGGCTGGTCTCAGCCTGGTATGGAACCTGCTGCGCCGGAAAGAGCTTCGGGACCGTCGCATACTGCTGGTGGACCGTACCCTCAAACCGCTGCGCGACAAGACCTGGTGTTTCTGGGATGACAGCCATGTACCCTTCCGGGATCTTATCCACCATACCTGGGAAACGCTTGCCGTCCGTTTTCCGGAAGCGCAGTTTTCAGAGACGCTCAAGAGCTACCGCTACCACTGTGTCCGAAGCGACGACTATGCCGGTAAGATCCTGGAGATGGCGCGACGCAGTTCCTCCGTGACCCTTCTGGAAGCAGATATTGAAGGCTTTGAATATAAAAGTGGCGGCCCTGATAAAAACCGTGTATCTGGTGAAAGCGGCGACTCAGATGAAAACCGCGCGTCTAATGAAATCCGTGCGTCTGATAAAAGCAGCGCCTCCGATGAGTCCTCCGATGAGATCGGTTCCTCGGATAAAAAAGGAACGGCAGTGATGCATTCATCGGAAGGATCGTTCACGGCAGGGCACATATTCCAGAGCGCGTTGCGTCCGCCGGGGTTCCATCAGCTCAAGCTGGACCTGTCGCTGCTCCAGCATTTTGCCGGCTGGCACATCCGCACGGAAAAGGAGGTGTTCGATCCGGGTACCGCTACGTTCATGGACTTCGATGTACCGCAGGAACGCGGTGTCACGTTTGTCTACGTGCTGCCCTTCAGCAAACGCGATGCGCTGGTGGAGTACACCCTCTTCTCGCCGGAGGTGATCACCGACGATGCCTACCGGCAGGGTCTGGAAGAGTACATTGAGCAGCGTTACGGCCTGGCCCCGGGATCCTATAAAATCGAATACACGGAGAAAGGGGTGATTCCGATGGAAGACCGGCGGTATCCTGCCCGCTACTGCCGCAACGTGTGGAACATGGGGACAATGGGCGGTCTCACCAAACCATCCACCGGGTATACGTTCACCCGGATCCAGCATCACGCTTCGGCCATCGCCGACGCCCTTTCACGCGGCAAGGATCCACCAGAAAAGATCATGTCCCCCTACCGGTTCCGGGTATATGACATGCTGTTGCTGTACAACCTTCATCGCGATCCGGAAACCTCGGTCACCATTTTCCGGGAACTGTTTCGCAAAAACCGTTTCGATCGCATCCTCTGTTTTCTGGAAGAACACACCAGGTTCGACCAGGACCTGCGCATCATGGCCTCGGTACCCTGGAGGCCATTTTTCCGGGCACTTTACAGCATGAAGCACCGCATCATCACCGGGGCGTGATCCGTCACCGAGAGCCCAATGCCCTTGCACGACCGATTGGAACATGCCCTTGTCCGGGCGTGTCATGGAATCGAAAATCAGCACGTTGCATTTATAATATTTATTATCAAGGGTTTGTGCGATAACAAAAATTTATTACATTTGCGGTAAGCCATTGTATTGACTGATGTTGTCAGAATGAGCAATGGGCGGCACCGAGGGGGGGGTCGCGATAAACTTACGAATTAAAAGGAGGGAAGTGTATGAAGGCTTTACTGAAGTGGGGGCTGTACCTGCTCTCGGCCTTGTTTGTGTTGATTGCGGGCCTGTTGATTTATATCCAGAATGCATGGAACCGGACCTTTGACGTGCCGCTGGACGAAACGTTCCAGGTGGTACTGACACCCGAGGCCGTTGAGAACGGTCGGTATCTGGTTTACGGTCCGGCCCACTGCGCTTACTGTCACGCGGCCAAGGACTTGTGGCCGGCGCTCGATGCCGGAGAGTACGTGCCGCTGAGCGGCGGTTACTACTGGGATTTCGAAATCGGCCGGATCACGTCGCCCAATCTGACCCCGGATCCGGAAACCGGTATCGGAGACTACACGGATGCGGAGTTAAAGCGGGCTCTGCGCGCCAATGTGAGCCAGAAGGGACGCGCCCTGTTTCCTCTCATGGATTTTCACCAGATTAGCGATCAGGATATACATGATATAATCGCATACATCAGGAGCCAGCCGCCGGTCGTAAACGAAGTGGCGGACAATCAATTCAATCTGCTTGGAAAAGCGATCATGTCGTTTGGCATAGGCCCTGTTGACTGGGGGATGGATGCTCCCCGTTACCGCCCGGCCGGGGGTGATCTCATCACCTATGGCGCTTATCTGGCAAACAATGTCACGGCATGCATGGCGTGTCACACCAAGAGGGACCTGAAGGACGGATCCTACATCGGGGAACGTTTTGCCGGAGGGTTTCCAATGCAATCATCGGAGCCGGGAATGGTGTATGTGACACCGAACATCACACCGGATCCTGAAACTGGAATCATGTTCGGCTGGACCGAAGATGCTTTCGTACATCGGTTTTTGGCCGGGAGGGTCTATGCCGACTCCCCAATGCCATGGGCGGCCTATGCGCGGATGACAGATGAAGATCTGAGGGCGATTTATGCATATCTGATGTCGCTTGAACCGGTCAGGAATGATATCGGCCCGATTTACACGGCGGCGAAATAACAGTACCACCAGGGCAAATAACGGCAATGCCGGCACTATTCCAGAGGCAGCGACATTTGCTGACCCCCGTCCGGGTCCTCGCCCTCCCTTTGGAAGCCGCTCACGGTGACACCGATCAGCCGCACTTTTCTTTGTCCGGCATCGGTTTCCCGCAGCAGGCGGACAGCCAGTTCTGCAATTTCTTCGGCTTCGGAAACCAGGTATCCGGGTGTAAAACTGCGCGTGATGCTTTCAAAATTATCATAGCGCAGTTTCAGGATTACGGTACGGGCTTCCGCGCCTTCCCGTTGCATGCGATCGGCGACTTTGTCACTTAAAGTAGCAAGAAATCCGACCAGCCACTCAACGGAGTCCACATCCTCTTCAAACGTTTTTTCCTTTCCTATGGATTTCGGGATACGCTCGGTGCGGACGGGGCGGTCGTCAATGGCCCGGGCAATGTTGTAGTAAAACGTGCCGACCTTGCCGAAGTGCTTGTTCAGGTCCCAGCGCGACCAGGAACGCAGATCGGCGCCGTTTTTTATGCCGAGGCGATGCATTTTGGCTTCGGTGGCCTTGCCGATGCCGTGGAATTTGCCGACAGGAAGACGTGCGATGAAACCGGGGGCCTTTTCCGGTGTGATGAGCGCGATTCCGTCGGGTTTCCGCAAGTCCGAGGCAATTTTGGCCAGGAATTTGTTGCATGAGATGCCGGCAGAGGCGGTGAGTCCGGTCTGTTTGCGTATTTTTTGCTTGATCTCGCGCGCGATAAGCGTGGCCGACGGATTGCCGGGCTTGTTTTCGGTCACATCCAGATATGCTTCATCAAGGGAAAGCGGCTCCACCAGGTCTGTGTATTCATGGAAAATTTCGCGTATCTGCAGGGAGACCTGTTTGTAGACATCGAAACGCGGCCGGATGAACACCACATCCGGGCATAAACGCAGCGCATGGGCGGCGGGTATGGCAGAGCGGATGCCGAATTTCCGCGCCTCGTAGCTGGCGGCCGCCACCACGCCGCGTCCCTGAGGCGATCCGCCCACCACCACCGGCTTTCCCTTCAGAGAGGGATTGTCCCGCTGCTCCACAGATGCGTAAAAAGCGTCCATGTCGATATGGATGATTTTCCTGACGATCGCCATTCCGCGTATATTCGAATTATTCGTATCTTAAGCGACTTTTTCAAGGTGCCAGGCTCCGGCATGGCCGGGCATAACCGCCCGGGGCATCCGCCTGCACGTCTAAAATTACTGAATATAAACCGGATTTATGATTGGCACTTTCGTAACACTTGTGTTTATCGGCGTTGTTGTGGGATGGATATACAATGGTCTCGTGGGGGATTCCGGACCGGGCCTTGCCGCCTGCATGGCTTTCGCCATACTGGGATCCGTCGCCGGAGGCCTCATTTTTCTTTTTGCCGGCCTGGGCGGGGAGCTTGCCGTTGGACTCCTGGCATCATTCCTGGTCCTGGTTGCTGCCGATGTCCTGAGCCGGGAACTGTCGCACGATTAAGGGCATGGCACCATTCGCATTATCGCCTCTCACATAATCAGGGAGAGTACGAGTCCGCCAGCCGGAAAACGGGCATGAATACCGGACAACGAGCCTTAAGGCTGAATTGCGGGTTTGAGGGCAGGATGATTGGTACCATACAGAAGATTGCTTCTTACCGGATATATCTATATTTTTATATATGAAAAATTGAAAACACATTAACCGGAATTGAAAATGGAAGATATTGCAGGTAAAACACTGGATGTTGTGATCATCGGAAGCGGTCCGGCCGGACTCACGGCGGCGCTTTATGCCGCGCGGGCGGACCTGAAACCTCTGGTGCTGGAGGGGCCCGAGCCGGGCGGACAGCTTACCACGACCACGGATGTGGAAAACTATCCGGGTTATCCTGAGGGCGTATTGGGACCCAAAATGATGGATGATTTCCGAAATCAGGCAACGCGTTTCGGTGCCGACTGCCGCTGGGGCACGGTCACAGATGTTGATTTCGAAAAGCGTCCCTTCAAGGTCACCATAGATGAAAAGACGGAGGTTTTTGCCCGGGCGCTGATCGTATCCACCGGTGCCTCTGCCAAATGGCTTGGAATTGAGAGCGAGCAGCGACTGCGCGGTCACGGTGTATCGGCATGCGCCACATGCGACGGGGCCTTTTTCCGCGAACAGCATGTGGTCATTATCGGCGGAGGCGATACGGCCATGGAAGAAGCGCAGTTCCTTACCAAATTCGCCAGCAAAGTGACACTGTTGCATCGCAGGGAAGAACTGCGGGCATCCAAGATCATGCAGAAACGGACACTGGCCAATCCCAAGGTGGAAGTGTTGTGGAATACGGTACTGGAAGAGGTGCTGGGTGAGAAAGTGGTGGAAGGCGTGATGGTAAAAAATGTCAAGACAGGTGAGATCACCACGATGGATGATGTGACCGGTGTATTTCTTGCCATCGGCCACAAACCAAATACCGATTTGTTCAAGGGGGTGCTGGATATGGATCCAACGGGATATATCCAGACCAGGCCCAAAAGCACGCATACCAATATGCCGGGGATTTTCGCCTGCGGAGATGCTCAGGACAAGGACTATCGCCAGGCGGTCACGGCAGCCGGGACCGGTTGCATGGCTGCCATTGATGCCGAACGCTGGCTGGCAGACCAGGAAGAGGGCTGATCGCGGTCGCCGGAGGATTGCGATTGCCGGATTAAAATCATGTTTCCCGGAGGATTGCGTTTATCGGATCACTTCGAAACGGGCGTCAATCTCATAGGGATCATGACGGCTGTCCCGCTTGTGTTTTTTTCCGGGGCCCGCAGCGCGCCCTTTTCTTTTGCTTCCGGAATGGTATCTGCCGGAATCTTTCCGTGAATCGTCCTCCTCATCGCGGAGTTCGTTCTCGAGCGGATTCCGCTTTTTGCCTCGCTGGTACTTCAGCCCGGACTCCCCGTCCGGGTACCGCTCTACAAGTATGCGCGCGTCGTTTACAAAAAAGGCGAAGGCGGCAATACTGGAAATGATCGGGGCAAGCGCAAAAGCTCCGCCCACACCAATAACGCCCAGACTGAGAGGTACCTCAAGAAGTGTTTCGTCACGGCTGTTTTTTATGATCATCCTGCGGACATTGCCCTCTTCAAGGATATCACGTGCCTTGTCGATCAGTTCCTTGCCGGAAGCCTGGAATTCTTCAAACACATCGTGTGCCATGGTGCCGTTCCTGTGAGTGGTTTCAGCTGCCGGATCAGCTGGAAGCTGAATGTTTCTGTTGTTTGCTCCTTTGTGTACGATAATTCGCGGAAATGGTTCCAAACCCTGATGGGAACTGTTTCTGCGGAGGGATTCGGATAGTTGCTCTGCGCAAAAAGTGAGTTGTCCGGCGCACAAGTGGGGATTCCCGCAGACAAAAGAGTCCCCTGCGCACAGATGGGGTTTCAAGCGCACAAGCCGGCTCAGTGATGTAAGTTTTCCCCTTCTTTGTACTCTGATATCAAAAACAAAGGAGGAAATCATACATGCTTGCACAAGCCTATTGTGCATCTACGTTTGGGGTGGATGCACATCTTATTGATGTTGAAACCAATGCCGTCAATGGTTTGCCGCAATACTACCTGGTGGGTTTGCCGGACCGCGCCATCAGCGAATCGCGGGACCGCATAGAAGCAGCGGTGAGAAACAGCGGTTTTGAAATGCCGCGCGGCAGGATTACGGTCAACCTGGCTCCGGCGAATCTTCCAAAAGAAGGCAGTTCGTTTGACCTTCCAATTGCGGTGGGACTGCTGGCCATGTCGGGGCAGATCCGGTCGGACAAGCTGAAAAAGACACTGATTTTGGGAGAGCTGGCCTTGGATGGCGCCTTGCGACCGGTAAAGGGAGTGCTGCCGGTAACCGTGGAAGCACGCAAGCGGAACCTGGAACAGGTGATTGTCCCGGCTGCCAATGCCCGGGAGGCGGCCGTGGTTTCCGGGATCGATGTCTACGGTTTTTCCCATCTGAGCGAAGTCACCGGCTGGTTGAACGGGATCAAAAAAGCGGATGCGGTCCGCGTGGATGTTGAGGAGCTGTTCCGGAAAGAGCAATCTGAGTCCTTGTTGGACTACAGCGATGTACGGGGCCAGGAAAATGTGAAACGGGCAATGGAGGTGGCTGCCGCGGGAGGACACAACATCCTCATGGTCGGTCCGCCGGGATCCGGCAAGACGATGATCGCCC
>SL_3KL_010_SEDDRAFT_10003308_pt1 | contig 14637 bp, 14 predicted proteins | sample SodLakKL_010_SED_2_FD_10381 | JGI IMG/M metagenome (IMG submission 10381)
TGCAATTCATGCTTATAAAGGTTCGGCTTTGTAAGCGGATTTGGGGATCCCCAAACCGATACCACACCNGGAAAAACCCGTCTGTCGCCTGTATTTAGATCTCTTCAGGCTGCTCCAGGGGTGAACGCGCAAGTCGATGGTGAGAAGAGGGCTGATGGGTACAACCATTACAATACCGGATACGTAGCCATTCTCCATCAATAATGTCGAAGAGTGTCAGGTACTCTTCTCAACTTCAAATCAGATACGTAAGAGCCGGAGATCCCACACGAGAGACCTGATGGTGGGAGAATGGAGATGATTTTCCCAAAAACAGGGCGACCGGGCGTGAGCACCCAGAAAAACATATAAAGAGGGGCGATGAGAACGGTGAAGCGTTGCTTGGTATCTGTATTGCAGAACCCCACACCTTAAACGCCTCGTAGTGCGAATAGTATTGTATGGATCCATTCGATCTCGTGGCACGTAACACCGTTGAAATCGTTACGGAAGAGGAGCTGCGGAGAACCCTCGATCAACCGGTCAAACGGGTATATACCGGATATGAACCTTCAGGGGAGATCCATCTTGGCCATCTCGTCACCATTAACAAGCTCATCGATATGAAGGAGGCGGGCTTCCATACGATCGTCCTCCTCGCCGATCTCCATGCCTTCCTCAACAGGAAGGGGACCCTCGATGAGGTCCGGGAGCTTGCAGAGTATAACAAGGCCTGTATAGAGGCTGTAGGACTTAAAGGGGCTGAATTCGTATTGGGAACTGATATCCAGCTCAACCCGGATTATCAGCTCCAGGTTCTTGAACTCTCCCAGCAGGTGACACTCAACCGGGCGAAGAGGAGTATGGACGAGGTTGGGCGGGCGATGGAGAGCCCTACTGTCTCCCAGATGGTCTATCCTATCATGCAGATGGTCGATATCGCCGCACTTAACGTAGATGCAGCTGTCGGAGGAATCGACCAGCGGAAGATCCATATGCTCGCCCGGGAACACCTCGGTGCAATCGGGAGGCAGCCACCCGCCTGCGTCCACACCCCGATCGTCAACGGCCTTGATGGGAAGAAGATGTCATCATCAGCAGGAAATGTCGTATCTGTTGCGGATTCTGAAGAGGAGATCAGAAAGAAGATCAAGAAGGCCTTCTGCCCACCTGAAACTGAAGGAAACCCGATCATGGAGATATTCCGCCACCATGTCTTCCCGCGCCTTGGAAGAGTTGTCGTGAAGAGGGTCGAGAAGTATGGAGGGGATCGTGAGTTCCAATCGATAGAGGCCTTTGAAGCCGCATATACCGCCGGCGAAGTCCACCCGATGGATGCAAAGAACGCCTGCGCTGATGGCCTCACAGAGGTGCTCGCACCCGCATATGAACTCATCCAGAGTTACAGACGAGCCTGAGATTAAGAAACAAAAAAGGCTGAAAGAGGAGTGTGAATAGATGGGACGAAGGGGAGAGGAGACGAAGAAGACCGATAGCCGGGTAGAAGAGCTTGATCGGGAACTTTCTCAGATGGGGATCCGGATCCGTGACACCGACCAGCGGAAGGTACGTGATGAGGTCTTTGATGAAGTTACTCTTCTCGCCCTCTATAAGCTCGCCAACCGGAAGGTGATTAATGCTGTCGGAGGATCGATATCAACGGGAAAAGAGGCGAATGTCTTCTGTGCCAAGCGAGGGGAGGATCTCGACTGCGTCATTAAGATCTACAGAATCCGTACCGGAAATTTTAATGCAATGAGTGATTATATCCTCGGAGACCCAAGATTCTCCAGCATCAGGAAGAATAAGAAAGATATCATCTTTGCATGGACAAAGAAGGAGTTCTCAAACCTGAGGCGCTCTCTGGACGCAGGTCTCCCTGTTCCAGAACCGATCGCCTTTGATCGGAACATCCTGATAATGGACTTCATTGGAGAGGATGGGGTACCCTATCCCCAGCTCCGCCTCCATCCACATGATGATCCAGAGGCGGGATACAGAGAGGTACTCGGTCTTATCACCGACCTCTACCAGAAGGCGAGGCTCGTCCACGGCGATCTCTCAGAGTATAATATCCTTCACGGAGGAGGGAAGCTCTGGCTCATAGACATGGGACAGGCTGTTACACCGGATCACCCCTCGGCACACCGTTTCCTCTTCCGTGATATTCAGAATACCAACAGGTATTTTGGGAACTGGTGCGAGACACTCGATGAACACGAGATCCTCAGAGGGATCGTTGGTGAAGATTTCTTCACCCCATAATTTGAGAGGATAAGGTATGACAATACAGGAACTGAAGGTTGCCTCCGATCGGATCGGGGTCATCATAGGAAAAGGTGGAGCAACACGAAGATCCATCGAAGAGAAGGGCGAGGCGATGATCAGTATCGATAGTGAGGAGGGCATGGTCACCATCGAGGGAGAGGATGCAGTCGGGGTGCTCCGTGCTACTGAGGTACTTCGTGCAATCGGGCGTGGATTTTCACCGGAAAGGGCATTTCGGCTCTTTGATGATGATGATATCATCCTTGATCTCCTCGACCTCTCAAATGTCGCTGACACACCTCAGAAGATGAACAGAATCCGTGGGCGGATCATCGGCCGCGACGGAAAGGCACGAACACAGATCGAGAATATGACCGATACAACCATCTCGATCTATGGCAAGACGGTCGGGATCATCGGACTCCCTGAACCGGTCCATACAGCACGAAAAGCAGTTGAAATGCTCGTAGAAGGAGCAGAACATGGGAGTGTCTTCTCCTTCCTTGACCGGAGAAAGAAAGAGGCGAAGCAGGATCTCATCAGCTCCTACTACTGATGGAAGCTTCAATTGAATCAAGGTAGATATCCACTGGAAAGAATGAGTCTGTTATCAAATTCTTAGCTTGGTGGAGATTATCATAAGATGAAGGGGGAGATGGATGGTGTGGGGATGAACCATAGACTAAATCCCACCCACGAATTGTTAATAAAAAAAGATAATAACAGGGAATTTCAATGAGATATCCATATTACACAGATATTCTCATACGAGTCAACAAACAGATGAAAAAATAAATTTTCTAATATTTAATAATAGTGATAAAAAATTTAGTAGATAAAATTATCGATGTGATTTACAGTGACGCAAGAGCTCTCCAATGGAAATGAAGGGGTTCCAGAGGGGTATCTCGATTCACTTCCGATTCCGGAACCCCTCAAAAAGCGGTATGCTGCCGCCGGGATCACCTCCCTCTATCCCCCGCAGATCACCTGCATCAGAGAGGGACTTTTTAAGGGGAAAAACCTCCTGATCACCATCCCGACGGCAAGTGGAAAAACTCTGGCTGCAGAGATGGCGATGCATCACCAGATTGCAGAAGGAGGAAAGTGCCTCTATATCGTTCCTCTCAAAGCACTGGCAAGCGAGAAGTATGAAGACTTCTCCGGAAAAGGAGTTCGTATCGGAATTGCAACCGGAGACTTTGATCGCCAGGATGAGAGGCTCGGGAGATCCGATATCATCGTTGCAACCTCTGAAAAAGTCGATTCACTCCTTAGAAACCGCACCGGGTGGATACGTCAGGTGAGCCTCATCGTCCTTGATGAAGTTCACCTCATCGGGGATGAGAGCCGTGGGGCAACCCTTGAGATGGTCATCACAACGATGCGGAGCAGAAACCCGGCCATCCAGGTGATAGGACTCTCGGCCACGATCGGAAATCCAAAAGAGCTGGCGCGATGGCTCGATGCAGGGCTCATCGACTCTGCCTGGCGGCCTGTCAGCCTCAGGGAAGGGGTCTACTATAAAGGGAAGATTACGTTTGATGATGGTGAAAGGGAGGTTCCATCCACAAAGAAGGATGCGGATACAAACCTCTGCCTCGATACCATTGCAGAAGGGGGCCAGGCACTCGTCTTCGTCTCCTCACGGAGAAATGCAGAAGGGACGGCGAAACGGATTGCGGCTGCACTTCGGCTTGATGAGCCTGAACTGACGAGGATCGCCGATGCTGTGGAGGAGAGCGACGACAGCTCAGTCGGCGAAACACTCGCCCTCTGCATCAGGCATGGAGCAGCGTTTCACCATGCAGGCCTCTCCCGGGATGTCAGAAGGCTTGTTGAGGAAGGGTTCCGGAGAGGGGCGATCCGGGTGATCGCCTCGACGCCGACACTTGCAGCCGGGCTGAACCTCCCGGCGCGGCGTGTCATCATTCGTGATATCCACAGATTCCAGGCAGGAGAGGGAATGGTGCCGATTCCTGTACGGGAGTACAGGCAGATGGCGGGACGGGCCGGGAGGCCCGGACTTGATCCCTATGGTGAAGCGATCCTGATAGGAAAAGATCCTCGATCGGAAAAGAAACTCTTTGAGGAGTTCATCCATGCGCAGGCTGAGGATATCGATTCACAGTGCGCAAAACGATCCACACTCCTCTCACGTATTCTGGCTCTTGTTGCGACCAGAGAAGCGGGAGATACAAAGGCCATCACCAGCTTTTTCAGGGGGAGTTTCTATGCCACCAGACATAAAAATCTCAGTTACCTGGATCGGCTGATCACCCGCGTTATCCAGGATCTCGAAGAGATGGAGATGATCGTGGATCTTGGATCCAGACTTGAAGCGACACAGTTTGGAGAGCTTACCTCAAAACTCTACCTCGATCCGCGTTCAGCGGTGATGATCGCAGATCAGCTCCGGGGATACGAGAGAGAAGGGCATGAGACGATCACCCCCTTCGGCCTCCTTCACCTCCTCTCAGCCACCCCTGATATGTTCCGACTCTACCTGAGATCCGCTGATGCGGAGCTGATCGAGACGGTGGCAGAGGAGCGCGAGGAAGAGTTTCTGATCGGAAGGCCTGAAGACGGACTGCCCTGGCTTGGATATGAAGAGATCGCCTGCGCCATCAAGAATGCACTCGTCCTTGAGAACTGGATCAACGAAGTTCCAATCGAGATGATTACAGAGCGTTTCGGGATCGGACCCGGAGATCTCCACGGACTCGTCGAGGGTATTCTTTGGCTTATCCATGCAACCCGGGAGATCTGCCGGAGGGAGATCCCGACCCTCTCCAAAGATGTGACCGACCTTGAAATACGGGTAAAGAACGGGGTAAAAGAGGAGCTTCTTCCACTCATCAGGCTCCGGGGGATTGGCCGTATCAGGGCACGGCAACTCTTCAACAGTGGATATGGTTCACCGGAAGCCGTTGGTCTGGCAGGGATCGATCGGATCGCTCCGATCATCGGGCGAAAGACCGCCGAGTCCATCCTTGATCAGATCTCAGGAAAAAAAGAAAGAGGAAAAAAGAAGGAGAGAGGAGATACAGGTACGGAGAAAGATACCATGGAGACGAAGAAAGGAGTCTCTGGTCTCCTTCAGCAGAAGGAGAGAGGGCGGCAGTCGAGCCTCGATTTCTGGGAGAGTGGTGAAGAGTGATGGATGAGCAGTATAGTATCAAAATGGCGAAACTCCGGATCGACTCTGTCCCCCGGGTGCTTCATGAAATCCGGGAGATCGCAGAGTCACTGGATCTTCGGATCATCTGTATGAATGCAGAGATGATGGCCGGATACAGACACGCAGAGAGTGCGGTCCGCCATGCTCTCCGGGCAGAGAGAGAAGGGACGCTGACAGCAAGGAACCTCGAGATGGAGGTTCTCCTGTATGTATGCGGCCAGCGTCAGACCGGGATTGGAATGAACTTCGGTCTCATGGAAGGAGATATGATCGCATGGGTTGCGATCGTTCCTTCATCGGATGAGGGGTGGAAGAAGCTCTCTGGGATGATAGATGTCATTCCCGGGGAAGAGAGAGTACCGGAGGAAAGGATTCCGCTTCTGAAGGAACTATATGGAATAACAGAGGAAGAGATCGATTCAGTCGGGGCAGAACGGATTGAAGAGCTGGTCATTGAACGGACCGCACTCCTTGAGATTCTGAAGTGAGAAAAAAGATGAAAAAGCGTGGATATGGAGCTCTCACTTTTTTGATGCATGGGAGAGGATATGCCGGATCTCAGGGATGATGATATCAGCAACGGCAAGCCGGACCCCTTTTGTTGAACCTGGAATGCAGAAAACTGCACAACCTGAGATCAGACCTGCAGTTGCACGTGAGAGGATCACCGCTGTTCCAACCTCTTTGATACTTATCTGACGAAATAACTCCCCGAACCCGTCCATCTCCTTATCAAAGAGGGGACGGATCGCCTCGATTGTCCGATCATCGGGTGTGAGACCGGTACCCCCATTAAAGACGATACAGTTCGCATCATTCATTGCCTCATAGAGGGTACGACGGATCGCTTCATCCTGATCAGGGATGACCCGGTAAAAGACTGTGGAAAATCCTGCTTGAGTGAAGAGATCTTTTATTACCTCTCCTGATGTGTCATCTGCTTCACCTCTCGTTGTAGAGACAGTGATGACCGCAGGTAGTATTTCGATCTCACGATGATGTTCCTTGCTCATCTGAGGAGATTGATCGTTTCATTATATCTCATCTTCCATTCGGAATGGGGGGTGGTCAGGGGGTGGAGCAGAAAATCCTGGGCCTAGTAAATGGGCATTATTGGATGCGATAGAGGGGAATGTATCATATTTAAATGAGATATTGAATGTATTGAGAAGAATTATCATACGGCTGGACCATGTTTTTTTTACTTTGATACTGTCTGAGGGTATTTTTTCCAGTGGAAATGATGGGGTCTGGATCCAATCCGGTCAAGGATGATGTCTGTCTGACATATTTGCTGAACAACAAAAATTAAAGGTTTTTCGATGAGAAATGGATGGGATAAGGCTTCAAATGGGAATGAATAATAGTGACATCAGAGGAGGATGAGGTAAACAGATGAGATAGACAGGGTACTTCGAGTGGGTTAAGGGGTACCCCTTTATTTCCACTGGAGAAATATAATGGATGAGATGGAGATGAAAGAAGGGATGTGACCTGGATTGAAAATATAACAGTATTTCAATAAAAATTATTCTATTTATTAGTGAATCTTCAATTATTTACCGTATAGGTATGTATTTATACTATTAAAAATAAAGTTACAAATGACTTTTTTGTTTTCATTCTATTTTGTTCTCATTCTGATCACCCAAACTACGCTGGTCCCCCTCTTATTCCAAAAAAACTTCCAGTGGAAATCAAGGGGTGGGGGTACGGTACCACCCCTGTTCAATTGAAGACAGGCAAATAATCCCTCCCTCCTTTGTTAAATCGGGATCCTTCGCCAATTAAATTTTATATAAAGTGTTCATGTGTATCTCTACAAGAACCCCCAAAACGTTTCTACAACAGTCATATTTTACCATATCACGACTAACCTATGACTTCACAATCCAGAAGTTAAGTTCCAGTGGAAATAAAGGGGTCATCTACTTCTGATGGATTATTGAATAGTGTACTTCCAATGGAAATAGTGGGGTTTAATAGTGCGGAGATTATCATATAATTACCAGCTTGCCGCTTGCGCAATCCGGTGGAGGGGATTCTACGACAGAAAATGATGGACACTCACTTGGTCTTTTTAAAAAATACCTGGGAAATAACAAGATATTCAAGAACAGAGAAGTCCTCAGACATAGTTACCGCCCATCCATTCTCCCCCATCGACGCCCTCAAATTGACTCGATTGCTGCAATCCTTGCTCCTTCCCTTCAAAATGAAACTCCTTCAAATATCCTCATATATGGTAAAACAGGGACAGGAAAAACAGCATGTGCCCGGTACGTCGGGTTCGAACTCGAGAGTGCAAGTGGCCAGATGAATACATCCTGTCGGGTTGTTCACTTAAACTGTGAGGTGATCGACACCCAGTACAGGGTTCTTGCACAAATTGCAAAACTCGTCACCGATATCGACGGCCTTGCATCAGATCGCGTCAAGACACATATCCCGATGACCGGATGGCCGACTGATCAAGTTTATACTGAACTCAAAAACATCCTTGAAAATACTGGTGGAGTTTTAGTCATTATCTTAGATGAGATCGACAAACTCGTCAAGAAGAGCGGGGATGAAACACTCTACAACCTCACCAGGATCAACTCTGATCTTGAACGCTCAAAGGTCTGCATCATCGGTATCTCAAATGATCTCAGATTCACCGACTTCCTCGACCCCCGTGTCCTCTCCTCCCTCTCAGAAGAAGAGATCGTCTTCCCCCCGTACAACGCTCCCCAGCTCATCGATATTCTAAAACAACGATCCGATGTTGCATTCGTTGAAGGAGCTCTGGACGAGAGTGTGATTCCGCTCTGTGCCGCTCTTGCAGCACAGGAGCATGGAGACGCCCGGCGGGCGCTCGATCTCTTCAGAGTCTCAGGTGAGCTTGCCGATCGTGCAAATGATGATCGGGTCACGGATCGACATGTACGACAAGCCCAGGACAAGATCGAGACCGATAGTATGGTTGAGTGTATCTCAACCCTTCCAACCCAGAGCAAAGTGGTCCTCTATGCGATGCTCCTCCTTCATCGGATAAGCCAGAATGTCTTTACAAGTGGTGAAGTGATGCGTCTCTACCGCGAGATCACCAGGGAACTGTCACTTGAAACTCTCACACATCGCCGTGTCACCGATCTCATCAGTGAATTGAATATGCTTGGTGTCATTTCGACCCGTGTCGTATCCAAAGGGCGGTATGGAAGAACCAAAGAGATCACGTTCGATGCCGCAACAGATCGTATCTGGGACGTGATCATGAATGATCAGCGACTTGTTGAACACCGTATCTCCAGATACAATGAAGAACAAGCGGGTAAACTCTTTAGGTGAAGACTATGGATGAAAAAGACAGGGAGATCCTGCGTGTCCTTGAGTCCGATTCACGTGTCGGAGCCGAGGATCTTGGAACGATGCTCAACCTCTCACCATCAGAGGTCCAGGTTCGGGTTGGTGCACTTGAAAAGGCCGGGATACTTCGAAAATATACCGCCATCATCGACTGGAAGAAGGCCGGTGAGGACGGGGTTGTTGCGCTTGTCGAGCTGAAGGTGAGTCCTGAGAGGGAGTTTGGATATGATCGTATCGCCGATCGCATCGCACGATTTCCTGAAGTAAAGTCTCTTCGTCTCGTCACCGGAACATATGATTTCCAGGTGATCGTCACCGGCAGGACGATGCAGGAGATCGCTGAGTTCGTTTCAGGACAGATCGCCTCACTTGAGAATATCAAGGAGACGGTAACGCATATAGTAATGAAGACCTACAAGGAGCATGGCTGTGAATTACAGAGAAGCGAAGGGGTCGAACGTCTCCCGTACAGTTTCTGAGATGGAAGAAGAGGCTCCTCAGAGGAGCTACATCTCAAAAAGAGCTGAAGAGATTCCACCATCAGGTATCAGAAAATTCTTTGATCTCCTTCTGACGATGGATGATGTCATCTCACTCGGGGTTGGGGAGCCTGATTTCAATACTCCATGGAATGTTGCCGTCGCCGGGATCGACTCAATTGAGAAGGGCATAACCTCCTATACTTCAAATAAAGGGCTTCAGGAACTCCGTGATCTCGTCTCATCCCATCTCACTCAGCACTATCATACCGAGTATGATCCGGATAATGAGATCATCATAACAACCGGCGTCTCTGAAGGGCTTGATCTCGCAGTCCGGGCTGTTGTTGATCCTGGTGATGAGGTCCTCGTCGCCGATCCATGTTACGTCTCCTATGCTCCCTGTGTTATGCTTGCAGGCGGCACCCCGGTTTCACTTCCATGTCCGGCAGAAGATGAGTTCCGTGTCACTCCGGATGCCCTGCTTGAATTAGTGACGAAGAAGACGAAACTGCTGATGATCAACTATCCAAACAACCCATCCGGCGGGGTGATGGGGAAGGATGATCTCCAAGCGATCAGCGATATCATCGTCGATTATGATCTCCTCCTCCTCTCTGATGAGATCTATTCGGAACTCACCTATGAAGGGCGGCATGTTTCTCCTGCCTCGATCGAACCCCTCTGGGAGAGGACGATCACTCTGAATGGCTTTTCAAAGGCCTACTCCATGACCGGCTGGCGTGTTGGGTACCTCTGTGCTCCCCCGGAGATTGCAGGTGCTGCACTGAAAATTCATCAGTATGCAATGCTCTGTGCCCCGACGATGGCACAATATGCTGCAATTGAGGCATTACGACGCGCCGAGGACGCAAAAGACAGGATGGTTGCAGAGTTTCGTATGCGCAGAAATCTCTTCGTAGCAGGCTTGAATCGGATAGGCCTCCCCTGCCATCTTCCAAAGGGTGCGTTTTATGCATTCCCCTCGATAGAAGGAACCGGACTATCAGATGAGGAGTTTGCCGAACGTCTCCTCATCGAGCAGCAGGTTGCCGTCGCACCTGGCCGGGCCTTTGGCCCTTCAGGGGTAGGGCATGTCCGGTGTGCCTATGCCGTCTCGCGTATGGATCTGGAGGAGGCAATCCGAAGGATAGGGATCTTCATCGAATCATTATGATCGATCATAAATACGAATGAATTTATAGTTTCCTCACCCCATTTTTACATACGTATATGAGTGACTCTGGTGATACTGGTATAGCTGGAGCAGCTATCTCCGGACGGCTTGAATCGATTAAAAAAGAATATTTTCAGTATATTGCTGAAAATATCGATAAGATCGACTCTAATATTCCTGTCTTTTATGCCCAGGTCTTCTCCGCCATCGAGTCCAAATTTCCTGAGGTCCGGGATGAGGATCATGATCGGTTCTTTGACGATATTACCTATCAGATTCTGAGAAAAAGTAAAAGAGCAACTGATCCGGCAAATTTTGAGAAGGTAATCCAGCAGGCCCTCCGCTTCCGAAGGAAAAAAGCAGGAAGAAGGACGATTGAGACCTTTCTTGGAATAAATAAACTGCGAAGTAATCATATCAAAGATGCCCTCGCCATTCTTGAGAAGTATGCTCTGAAAGATGCCGTCATCGGGGTCCTTGTTGCATACTGTTACTACCGGCTGATCGAGGAGGACAGAAGGGTCAACCCTGATGCCTACAATGGTCCACGCCCCGGGGAGATGGAGCTGAGATCACGCCAGCTCCTCCTCGAACTTTCACGCATCCAGCCGAGGATTGGTGATCATTCATTTCTCAGGGGTGAAGATGCGGAATGGGTGAACCAGATCTTCTGGTTTATGATCCACCAGGCGCATACCTGGCTGCCCAGTCACCGGTGGTTCCTCAGGATAGCACTCGAAAAGGCGAAGAAGGAGGGAAGTATTCAGAAGAGGGATGAGATACTGAAGATCTCAGCCGAAGTATACAGTGATGATCTCTTCTTCCTCCGTGAGCTATTCTCATTTTACCTCCAGAATCATAATGGTCAGGGTGCGGCGAGTACCGTCCTCCAGATGATGCAGCAGCATCCAAAAGCTCTTGAACCGGCTTATTATGGTGTAAAACTGTCATTTCTCTCCGGAAAGAAGGATATGTACTACCGGTTCCGAAAACTTGCCATCGTCCGGGGAATGCCGGACTATCTCCTTAGCCTCTTTGATGCCTCACATGCCCTCCTCTCCGGGAACAGAGCAGAAGGTCTCCTCTCATTCAAGGAGCTTAAGGTGAAGTACGATTCGCTTGAGTACCTCGTCTCCCTCCTCTCGTATGTGGCAGAAGACTTCTTTTCAGAGGATGAGAAGGTGATGCGTTCTGCCCGAAAGGTCTATCTGAATGCACTTGATGGATACTGTCTTGGGATCATCCGCCGTAAGGATGGATGATACGATTCACCATCTTGATCACAGGTATAATTGGATCAGAGATCCCACCTATTCACCATGCTGAGAGACCAGGAGATCGTCTCCCGATTCTGTGAGGCCGGCCATCTTGTTGATCCGACCGTGGTCTCATATATCCAGGAGAAGGGAGATCCTGCTATAATTCAGACGATACTTAAATCTCTCTCAGGCGATTGTACAGTCGTTCTTCCCTCTCATATCCCTTCCCTCACCCAGCGGCGTGACGGCATCAGGTTCACAGCCGACCCAATTCTTGAGGTGATCGAAGGGATGGAAGGATCTGCCGGCCCGGTCCGCCAGATAGAAGATTATGCAAGTCTCTTCAGAAATCGTTATGATACTCTTGGTTCTATCATCCGTAAACGAACCGGGTCAATACCTGTTGAGGCACTGATCCGGTCATCACGGTTCCGTGAGAGTGAGGTGACGATCATCGGAATTGTCCTTGATGTGAAGACGACAGCAAAAGGTCACCGGATTATTCAGCTTGAAGATCCGACCGGAGTCATTCCTATCCTCTTCAACAGTGGCCGTGATGGTTTCTCAGATGCGGAGCGGATCGTGCCTGATGAGGTGATCGGTGTCCGGGGGAAACTCTCCCCTGATGCCGGGCTCTTCTATGCTGATCAGCTCCTCAGGCCGGATATTCCTATTCAGCATGCCCCATATACCCCTCAACAATCCGGAAAGGCGGTTCTTATCTCTGATATCCATATCGGATCTGACACCTTCCTCCAGGATCCATGGGAAAGGTTCTGTGACTGGATCTCAGGCGAAGATGAGGTCGCATACCTCCTTGTTGCTGGCGATCTCGTCGACGGTATCGGAATCTATCCTGGCCAGGAGAAGGAACTGACGATACCAAATATTTACGATCAATACGACCGCCTCGGCGAGATGCTCTCCACACTTCCCTCCCGGCTCCGAATCATCCTCGCCCCGGGAAATCATGATGTAGTGAGGGGAGCAGAGCCCCAGCCTGCTATTCCTGCCGAATTCCGGTCTGCATACACTCCGAACTGTACATTTGTTGAAAACCCTTCTGCCATCAGCATTCATGGTGTACGGGTTCTGATGTACCATGGCCGGAGTATTGATGATCTCATCAGCCTCATCCCCGGCGCACGATACGAGGCCCCTGCTGAGATGATGGAAGCGATGCTGAAACGGCGTCATCTCGCCCCATCCTATGGGCGGAGGACTCCGGTACTTGCGACTGAGCAGGATCGGCTTATAATCGATCCCGTTCCCGAGATCCTCCATACCGGACATGTCCATATCACCGGAATTTCACGTTACAGAGGGGTTCTCTCGGTAAATGCGGGTGCCTGGCAGGCCCAGACCGCATTTCAGAAGCAGATGAATATCAATCCCACCCCGGGCCAGGCGGTCATCGTCGATCTTGAGAGGATGGAGCCTATGGTCTGTGACTTCCTATCTGGATGATGCTCTGGGGATAATCAGGATGGCATCCCCTCCCTATTTGGAAGCAGAGCAGATCCGGTTAAGCCAACCATTGATATTCTGCTCTTTAATTAGATAAGAAAAGACAACAAATAAAACAATATTCATATACTTTCCGTCCTAAAGCAATAATCTTCCATGAAAATCTTCCATCTGGTGTTGTTATTTATCACTATATCCCTCGTAATTATTCTGAATCCTCTTGGAATTTCTTTTCCATCAAGTGTTGATGCAGCCGGTGTGACTACGTTCTCTCTCATCGGAGATGGCTTCTCCTCCATGAACCAGAGTGGAATAGCAGCATCCAGCTATTCACTTGCCCTTCGCTTCGATTAGAACGACACAAGCCTCCTTCAGAAACAGGCCGAGGCTTTCTATAGGCTCGATGATTACGAAGAGGCGGCTGCTCTCTATTCCCGTGCGGCATCGATCGATCCCTCCTCCCCTGAGTATCTGACAGGCCTTGGTCGTTGCTACCTGATGGCAGGCAATCCATCGGCTGTAGAAGGTGCCTTCACAAAAGCGCTTACCCTCTCACCCATTGATCCTGCCGCTCTTCATCACAGGGCTGTCACACACCACACCTTGCAGAAGGCCGTTATTCAGAAGCCATCTCGGATCTCGACTCTCTCGTCCTTGCATATCCGGAGAGTGGTCGCGCAAGGATGTATCGGGGTGATGCGTACATGCACATAACACAGCGCTACGAGACCGAGATGAAGGAGGCCCACTCCAGTCCGGGCTCAGGGTTTTCTCAGGGAAAAGCAGGCACCACAACGAGGCTTACAGGAGAGGCATCGAATGCTTATATGAAGGCTATGACGGATTATCAGAAGGCGATGGAGCTCGATCCACGGCTCACTCCGGTGATCACCATGAAGGTGATGGCACAATACCAATCCCAGGTCGAGACATATTCGATGATCATCGGATCACTCTGATCCCCTTCTCTTCTGCGCGTATCCGGAATGATCACGAATAACCCTTCGTTGATAGCCGTATCTTCATCGCAACATTCCATATGATATTTATGCTTCTCGTACCTTCTTCTATGGAAGGCATTCCGAACATGGAGGTATACAAAACATGGATCTCGTTTATCTAGCACCTCTTGCTGCCCTTATCGCCCTTGCATTTGCGGGCTACTCCTTCATCACGGTGAAGAAAGAGGGTACAGGAACAGAGGTGATGCAGAAGATCGCCGCCGCCATTCATCTCGGCGCCATGGTCTATCTGAACCGCCAGTATCGTGCAATTGCAATCTTTGTCGTTGTACTTGCAGTTGTGTTAGCAGTTGGAATCTCCCCGCTCACCGCGGCGACGTTTGTTCTTGGTGCGGTCCTCTCCGCAACAGCCGGTTATATCGGTATGTACACGGCGACCGCAGCGAACGTACGAACGACCAATGCAGCCCGTCGTGGTATCGCAGAGGCGTTTCGTGTCTCATTCTCAAGCGGCTCT
>SL_3KL_010_SEDDRAFT_10003309_pt1 | contig 14635 bp, 16 predicted proteins | sample SodLakKL_010_SED_2_FD_10381 | JGI IMG/M metagenome (IMG submission 10381)
CCCACGGTGTGGGGGCGCGAGCGCGCCCCCACACCCCCGGACGCCGCCCTCCACACCACCGGCGTCGCGAAGGACACCCTCGCAATGCGCACCAACCGGTTCGTCCCGTATCTGTTCCTGCTCCCCGCGGTGGCCATCCTCGTGCTGGGGCTCATGGTGCCGCTCTACAACGCCGTCATGCTCAGCTTCTACGACTGGGGCTTCGGCCAGCCATGGAGCGCGCGCCGCTATCTTGGGTTCGCCAACTTCGAACGCCTCGTGACCGACCCGGGGGTATGGCGTTCGGTCCGCACCACCTTCGTGTTCGGCTTCTGGGTCGTCACGATCGAGATGCTCATCGGGGTGGGCCTGGCCCTCCTGCTCGAGAAGGCCGTGCGGGGCGCCACGTTCATCCGCACCATCTTCGTGATGCCGCTCATGATCGCTCCCGTCGTGGTGGGCCTCATCTGGCGCTATCTGCTCGACGCCCGCACCGGCATCATCAACTACTACCTGACGCAGATCGGCGAGGCGATCCCGTTCTTGCAGGCCCTCGGCTTCCGGGCCCAGACGTGGCTCGCCGATCCCACGCTGGCGATGGTGTCGATCGTCGTCAGCGACGTGTGGCAGTGGACGCCGTTCGTGTTCATGATCGTGCTGGCTGGGCTCCAGGGGTTGCCGGGCGACGTGATCGAGGCGTCGTACATCGACGGTGCCAACTGGTGGCGCATGACGTGGCACATCAAGCTGCCGATGCTCCGCAACATCCTGCTGATCGCCCTCCTGATGCGCATCATCGACGTCTTCCGAGCGCTCGAGGTGATCTTCGTCATGACTGGCGGCGGCCCCGGCAGCTCCACCCGCGTGCTCTCCCTGTCGCTGTTCCAGACCGCGTTCACCTCGCAGGACCTCGGCTACGCCGCCACCATCGCGTTGCTGCTCAGCCTGATCCTGATCATCCTCAGCGTGATCCTGATGGTGTTCAACAACCCACTGCGAGAAAGGTCGGACGTCTGATGGCCGGGGCCCTCGACCACGCCGTCGGTAGCGCCCGCCGCCGCCGCATCCGTTGGGGCGAGATCTCGCGCTACGCAGCGATGATCGTCCTGGCGCTCATCACGCTGGCGCCGATCTACGTCATGTTCGCGACCTCGCTCAAGACGCCGGTGGAGATCCAGTCGCGCGTGCCGAGCTGGATCTTCATGCCGACCCTCAGCAACTACGAGACGATCATCACTCAGTACCGCTTCACGCCGTATCTGATCAGCTCCACGGTGATAGCCCTGGGATCGACCGCCGTCACGTTGCTGACGGCCGGTATGGCAGCGTTCGCCCTTGCGCGCATGCGTTTCCCTGGACGAGGCCTCATCGCGCAGACCACCCTGATCATCCGCATGATCCCGCCCGCTGTGCTGGCAGTCACGGTCATCGGCTTCTGGATCTCCTGGGGTATCGGCGACCTCGTGCCGGGCATCCGTTTCACGTTGCCCGACGGCCTGGGCCGCGGCAACTTCCTCGACGGGAGCCAGCTCGGGCTCATGCTGTTCTACACGGCCCTCAACCTGCCGTTTTCGATCTGGCTCCTGTACGGCTTCATCCGCCAGATTCCGGTGGAGCTCGAGGAGGCCGCCATCGTCGACGGCGCGAACCTGCTGCAGGTGCTGTTCCGGGTCATCTTCCCGCTCATGGGCGCAGGCTTCGCGGTGTCGGCCATCTTCACCTTCCGCATCGCCTGGAACGAGTTCATCCTGGCGCTCATGCTCACGAACCGCTTCACCAAGACGCTGCCGGTGTTCGCCGCCGAGTTCATCCGTGAGGAAGGCGTGTTGTGGGGTCAGATGATGGCCGTCGGCAGCCTCATCGTGATCCCACCCATGCTGCTCACCTTCTTCGCCGCCCGACAGATCATCCAAGGCGTCTCGGCTGGCGCCGTCAAGGGCTGAGGCCGTCACGCCTCGAAGGGACGTCATGCCAAGGCCACTGCTGCAACTCGCGCTCGATACCTTCGACCTCCCCTCGGCGCTGGCGCCGATGCAGCGCGCCAGCGCCCACATCGACGTCGTCGAGGCCGGCACCATCCTCTGTTACGCCGAGGGCATGCATGCGGTGCGCGCCCTGCGTGCGCTGTACCCCGACAAGGTACTGCTGGCCGACGTGCGTATCGCCGAGGCCGGCAGCATCATCGCCAAGCTGGCCTTCGAGTCGGGCGCCGACTGGGTCACGGTCGTGAGCGGGGCGACGCCAGCCACCATGGAGGTGGTGCTGGCGGAGGCCAGGAAGCGCAACAAGGACGTGCAGCTCGAACTCATCGACGGTTGGACCTGGGAGCAGGCGCGTGACTGGCGGGCGCTGGGCATCGAACAGGTCATCGCCCATCGCAGCCGCGATGGCGAGGCCCTGGGTGACCTGGCCTGGAAGTCCGGCGACTTCGAGCAGATGCGGCAGTTGGCCGCGATGGGGTTCAAGGTCACCGTCGCGGGCGGTGTGGGCGTCGACGACCTGGCGCTCTTCGCCGACGTCCCGGTTCACGTCTTCACGGTGGGCCGCGCGATCCGCGCGGCGGCCGATCCCGGCGAGGCTGCGAAGGCTTTCCAGGACGAGATCGGGCGCGTCTACGGTCAGGCGGCGGCCGCCGTGGGCGGCGCGGGCGGCACACCTTGAGCAACGACCATCATGGCGTGCGCCTCGGCGTCTACGAGAAGGCGCTACCGAGCGACATCGACTGGCCCGCCCGGTTGACGCTGGCGCGCCGCATCGGCTTCGACTATCTCGAGCTCTCCATCGACGAGAGCGAGGCGCGGCTGGCGCGGCTCGCGCCGTCCTCGTCCGAGCGGCGTTCGATCCGACGCGCGGTGGAGGCGACCGGCGTGCCGGTCCTGAGCCTGTGCCTGAGCGCCCACCGCCGGGACGCCCTCGGGAGCGCCTCGTCGGAGACGCGCGCCCGGGCCTACGACCTGTTCGAGGCGGCCGTCGACCTGGCCGGCGAGATCGGCGCGCGCATCGTGCAGGTGGCCGGCTACTACGTCTTCTACGAGGACGAGACGCCCGCCTCCCGGGAGCGTTACCTGGAGGGCCTGGAGCGCTGCGCGCGCTACGCTGCTCGGGAAGGCATGATGCTCGGCATCGAGAACATGGACACGGTCGGGATCGCCTCGCTCGAGGAGGGTCTGGCCGTGTTGGAGCGCGTCGGTTCACCCTGGTTGCAGCTCTACCCCGACGTCGGCAACCTGATCGAGCGCGGCCGCGACCCGCTGCGCGAGCTCGACCTCGCGCGCGGCCGCATGGTGGCGCTGCACGTCAAGGACACGCGACCGGGCGAACCGCGCCGCGTGCCCTACGGTGAGGGCCAGGTGCCCTTCGTGGCGGCCTTCGAGCGGCTCGCGGCAGCCGACTACGCCGGCCCGGTGTTGATCGAGATGTGGAACGATGACGCCCCGGACTCGGTCGAGCGCCTGGCACAGGCCCGCGCCTGGGTGGTCGAGCGCATGGTCGAGGGTGGGCTCGCGATCGAAGGAGGAGAGGCATGAGGCTTCGCTCGCTGCGCGAGGAGGTGTGCCGCGCGAACCGCGCGTTGCTCACCGAGGGCCTGGTCACCTGGACGAGCGGCAACGTGTCGGGTCGCGATCCCGAGAGCGGCTTGATCGTGATCAAGCCGAGCGGGGTGATGTTCCCTGACCTGACGCCCGAGAACATGGTCATCGTCGACCCCGATTGCCACGTGGTCGAAGGCGAGCACGGGGCATCGTCCGATACCGCCTCGCACGCCTACGTGTACCGTCACCGCCCCGACGTCATGGGCGTGGTGCATACGCACTCGAACTACGCCACCGCCTTCGCCGCGGTGGGCCGTTCGATCCCGGTGGTGTTGACCGCCATCGCCGACGAGTTCGGCTGCGAGATCCCCTGCGCGCCCTACGCGCGCATCGGCGACCAGCGTATCGGCCGGACCATCGTGGAGCACATCGGGCCCTCGCTGGCGGTGCTGATGCGCCAGCACGGCGTGTTCACGATCGGTGACAGCGTCGAGAAGGCGCTCAAGGCCGCCGTGATGGTCGAGGACGTCGCCAAGACCGTCTGGCTGGCGACGCAGATCGGTCAGGTCGAGGTGTTGCCCGAGGAGGAGATCGCGGCGAACTACGAGCGTTACAGCACCCGCTACGGGACGGCCGACGCCAGCCGCAACGAGTGACAATGCCCCGCTTCGATCTGACCACCCTCGGCGAAGGCCAGCTACGCCTATGCGTACCGGCCGGCACGCGCCTCGAGCGCGCCGACCGACTCGACCTCTACGTCTCGGGCACCGAGGCCAACGTCGCCTCGACGCTCGCTCGTCTGGGTCGCGCGACAGGCTGGGTGAGCGCTCTACCCGATTCGCCCCTCGGGCGACGGGTCGTGAGGGAGTATCGCATCGCCGGCGTCGACGTCAGTGCCGTGCGCTGGGCCGAGGGTCGGCTCGCGACGTACTACGTCGAGTACGCCGTGCCACCGCGTTCGATCCAGGTGTGGTTCGACCGACGCGACTCGTGCTTCACGCACCTCAGTCCGGACCAGGTCGACTGGGGCTATCTGCTCGACACGCGGCTGCTGCACCTGACGGGCATCACGCTGGCGTTGCCGGGGAACCCGCAGGCGCTGGTGCTGGAGGCGGCCTGGCGGGCACGCGAGGCAGGCGTGCCGGTGAGCTACGACGTGAACTATCGCGCCCGGCTGTGGCCGCCGGACGAGGCGCGTCGCGTGACGCTGCCGCTCGTGGCCGAGGTCGACGTGCTGTGCTGCAGCCTGGGCGACGCGGTGACGGTGCTGGGCGTGGCGCCCGGCGGGCCGGAGACCGTGCTGCGCGGTGTCGCGGCCCTCACGCGAGCGCGGTACGTGGTCATGTCGATGGGCGGGGACGGTCTGCTCGGCTGGGACCGCGTCGTCGACGAGGTGCAGCACGTGCCGGCGCGTGAGGTGGTGATCCTGGACCGCATCGGCGCGGGTGACGCGATGGTGGCCGGGGTGCTGCACGGGATCCTGGCGGGCGACTTCGCGCGGGGATTGCGTTACGGTGCGCTCAGTGCGGCGTTGTCGCTCAGCACGTACGGCGACCAGCTGATCGTCGACGAAGGTGAACTGGAGCGGTTGGTCGACGCGCCGGTGGGCATGATCGAGCGCTGAGCACGGTCCGGCGCGGGCAGCCTGGGTCGCCGCGGGCGAAGGGAGGCCTTGATGGCGACGTTCGTGATCGTGCACGGCGCCTGGAGCGGTGGTTGGGCTTGGGGCGATGTGGCTCGGGCGCTTCGCGCCGCCGGTCACGAGGCCTTCACCCCGACGCTCTCGGGTCTGGGCGAGCGCGTCCATCTGGCCAGCCCCGCGATCGACCTCGACACGCACGTTCTGGACGTGGTGAACCTTCTGCGCTACGAACGGTTGGAGCGCGTGGTGCTGGTGGGGCACAGCTACGGCGGCATGGTGATCAGCGGGGTGGCGGAGCGGGTCCCCGAGTGGATCGACCGGCTCGTGTACCTCGACGCCTTNGTGCCGCGCGACGGTGAGTCGGCCGAGGCGATNGCGGGCCCCGGNCGTGNCGGGCGCNATCNNCGAGGCCGCCAGGNTCCANGGCGACGGCTGGTGGGTACCGTTCCTGGGCGAGCCGATCGACCCCGAGCGCGCCACGGTCATGCCGCTCGGACCGCTTCGATCGCCGATCACGCTGCGCGACGCTGGCGCTCGGCGCCTGCTCCGAACCTTCTTTCGATTCACCGCGAAACCACCGGATGACCCCCAGGCGCCCATCTTCGACGCCATGGCGGCCCGCGTGAAGGCCGAGGACGGCTGGACGTACCGGGAGGTCGCCTTCGACCACTCGCCGCAGTTCACGCGCCCTCGCGAGGTGGCGCAGCTGCTGCTCGAGGTGGTGTGATGCCTGCGTGAGCACGAAGCGCTACACTCGTGTTCGCAGCGCAACCAGGGGCGGCGGCGAGCAGCTGGCTCGGATCGGGAGGCCGACGTGGCGACCTTCGTCTTGGTGCACGGCGCCTGGGCCGGCGGCTGGATGTGGCGGTCCGTCGTCCGTGACCTGCGTGCCCAGGGCCACGAGGCGTTCGCCCCGACGCTGACCGGTCTGGGCGAGCGCGTCCACCTGGCCAACCCCGCGATCGACCTCGACACGCACGTGCTGGACGTGGTGCAGCTGCTGCGCTACGAGCGGCTGGAGGCCGTGGTGCTGGTGGGGCACAGCTACGGCGGCATGGTCATCACCGGCGTCGCCGAGTGTGCCCCGGAGCGGATCACGCAGCTCGTCTACCTCGATGCGTTCGTGCCGCGCGACGGCGAGTCCGTTGCCGACGTGCTGGGTCGGGTACGGACCCGGTTGTTCGTGCGGGCGGCACACGTTCACGGGGACGGATGGCGGGTGCCCGCGCGGCGCGACCGTCCCGAGGGCGATCGGCTCACCGACATGCCGCTGAAGCCCGGCCTGCAACCGCTCACGCTTCGTGATCCCACCGCTCGCACGTTGCCGCGCACCTTCGTGCTCTTCACGGCCAAGCCTGCGGGCGACCTCCTGCGTCCGGTCATGCGGCGGATGGCCGTTCGCGCGCAGCGGTCGGGGTGGGGGTACCGCGAGCTCCCCATCGAGCACGGTCGCGGCGAGGGCGCGGACGCGGTGGCCCGGCTGCTGCTGGAGCTGGCCTGAGCCAGGCATCGCCATGAGGCGCAGGTGCGCAGTGCTGCCTGGTGGCGTCACGTTCAGCGCGTGCTCGACGTTCAGCGCGTGCCGGCGTCGCGCAGCGGCGTGCCCGCCGATATCGCGCAGCGGCGTGCCCGCCGATATCGCGCAGCGGCGTGCCCGCCGATATCGCGCAGCGGCGCGCCCGCCCGACGTTCAGGTCTCCGTCGTGGTCTCGCCCTCGTCCTCCACCACCTCGCCCAGGTCCTCGAGCACGCCCTTGTAGAGCTTGAGCGCGAAGGTCTGCACCGCTTCGCGGGCCGCGTCGCCCCGGAGCTCGGATGGCACCCGCGCCTGGGCGACCTGCAGCGCGGCGGCCAGCACCGGCTCGACCAGCGGCCAGGGACCGTCGAAGGGGGCGTCGCCGGCCGTCGCGGTCTCGCCCAGGAGCTCGTGGTCGAGGGCGAGCAGCGCGGCTTCGGCCGCGCGGCGCTCGGCCTCGCGCTTGTTGCCGCCTTCGCCGCGGCCGTAGACGGTGCCGTCGAGCGCCGCTTCGGAGCGGAACAGCGGTTCGTGATCGGGGCCGCTGCGCTCGGTGGCGAATACGGGTTTTCCGCGACCCTCGGCTTGGGCGCGCTCGACGAGCGCTGCTTTCGGATGGCGCATGCTGCTTCCTCCTCACGCCCCCGCGGGCGGCGGTCGGGCCCCCGGCGTGGGCCTCGTTGCCGCTCGGCGCGAATGCGCCGTGGCCTTACGACAGCCCAGCCCCGGTGCGGTTCGGCACCCGTGCGGCGTGGCATGGAAGGACGCCCGCGGCGAGCCATGCGCGCGACCGCCCGCGCTCCGGCGTACCCGGGGGCACGGTACGGAGCGCGGGCCGTCGTTCGCGCCGGCCCCGCGGGCGTCCCTCCAGACCACGGTAGCACCCCGGAGGGTCGGGTAGCATGACGGCATGACGCGGCTGCTGCTGTGCGACGACCACGCGATGTTCCGCCAGGGCCTCCGGAGCATCCTCGAGAGCGAAGAGGGCTTCCGGGTGATCGGCGAGGCCGCGAACGGCCGCGAGGCCATCCGGCACGCGCTCGACACGAAGCCCGACGTGATCCTGATGGACATCCAGATGCCCGAACTGGATGGGGTCGCGGCGACGAAGGCGATCCTGGCCGAGCGACCGGACGCCCGCGTCATCATCCTGACCATGTACCGGCAGGACCGCTACGTGTTCGAGGCGGTGAAGGCCGGTGCGCGTGGGTACCTGCTGAAGGACGCCGGCGCCGAGGATTTGCTCGACGCGATCCACCGTGTCGCTGCGGGCGAGACCTTGCTGTCGGCCGAGATGGCGGCTTCGATCCTCGACGAGTTCCGCCGCTACGGCGAGTTGCCGCGGCACCCGGAGCACGCGATCTCCGAGCTGACCGAGCGCGAGGAGGACATCCTGCGGCTCCTGGCGCAGGGGTCGTCGAACCAGGAGATCGCGCTGGCGCTGGGCGTGTCGGAGAAGACGGTGCGCAACCGTCTGTCCGAGATCTTCTCCAAGCTGCGCCTCAACAACCGCACGCAGGCGGCGCTGTACGCGCTGCGGGAAGGCATCGCGACGCTCGAGCCGGGTGGCGACGGGCGGTGAGCGGACCCGCTCCCGGCGCGGTTGCGGAGGGCCGCGCCGTGGCGCTGGCACGCGCGATCTGCGAGGTCCCCGCGCCGCCGTTCCAGGAGGCGCGGCGGGCTGACTTCGTGCAGGCGCTGTGGTGCGCGGCGGGTCTCGAGGCGCGCCTCGACGCGATCGGCAACGTGGTTGCCGAGGTGCCCGGGGGTTCGGGGCCTCGGGTGGTGTTGGCCTCGCATCTCGACACCGTGTTCTCCGCCGGGACCGACGTCACGGTGCGCGAGTCGGACGAACGCTGGCACGCCCCCGGCCTCGGCGACAACAGCGCCAGCCTGGGCGTCTTGACGGCCTGGGCCGAAGCGGTGGCGGCCGGCGACGCATCACCGCGCCCGCGGGTGGTGTTGGCCGCCACGGTCGGCGAAGAGGGCCTCGGTGATCTGCGCGGCGCCAAGGCGCTGGTGCGTGACCTGGCCGGGTCGCTGGACGCGTTCGTCGCCATCGACGGCCACTTGGGCGGGGTGGTGCACCAAGCGGTCGGGTCGATCCGCTTCGAGGTCGAGTACCGCGGGCCGGGCGGGCATTCGTGGGGCGACTTCGGCACCGCCTCTGCCGTGCACGCCGTGGGCGAGGCCATCCACGCGCTCGCGCGGATCGAGCTGCCGAAGACGCCCCGCTCGAGCCTGAACGTCGGTCTGGTGCAGGGAGGGACGGGCGTCAACGCCATCGCGGCGCGGGCCTCGTGCGTGGTCGACGTACGCAGCGTCGATCAGCAGGCGCTGGTGCAGCTCGCGGGCGAGGCCGAGCACCGCTGCCGCTCCATCGCCCGCCGCCACGGGCTCGAGGTCCAGGTCAGCCGAGTGGGGGAACGCCCGGCGGCCATGGGCGGCAACGAGGCGCTGGTGGCGGCGGCTGAGCGAGCCTTGCGCTCGGTCGAGGTGCGGCCGCACCGCTCGGCCAGCAGCACGGACGCGAACGCGGCCATGGCGGCTGGCATCCCGGCGCTGTGCCTCGGCGTCTACCGCGGCGGCGACGCCCACCGCACCAGCGAATGGATCGATCCCGCCTCGCTCGACGTAGGCTTGGCGGCGTTGCGGGCGTTCCTGCGCGAGCTGGCGCAGTCCTGAAGAACGCGGCGCTGCGGGCTCACCCCTGTGCGTGGCCGCGGCGCTCGCGCCGGGCGCGCAGCGCCAGGCCGTCGACGCGTTCGTTGGCCTGATGGCCGGCGTGCCCGCGCGTCCAGCGCCACGTCACGCGGTGTGCGGAGGCGAGGCGGAGGAGGCGCTCCCAGAGGTCGCGGTTCTTGACCGGTTGGCGGTTGGCGGTGCGCCAGCCGTTGCGCTGCCACGTCGCGAGCCACCCCTCATCGAAGGCCTTCTGGAGGTACTGGCTGTCGGTCACGAGGGTGACGTCGCACGGCTCGGTGAGCGCCTCGAGCGCACGCACCGCGGCGGTCAGTTCCATGCGGTTGTTGGTTGTGCCGTCCTCGAAGCCGCTGGCCACGCGCTCGAAGCCGTTGTAGGCGAGCAGGTAGGCCCAACCGCCGTCGCCGCTCTTCGTGTCGCAGCTGCCGTCGGTGTGGGCGGTCACGTGCTTGCGCGGAGCGGCCATCGGCGGCATGGTACCGCGAGGTTGCGCCGGCCGGACCCTCGTGTGTCGTAGGCCTGGCTGACGGAGGGCATGGCTCGACCAGCGGATACCTTGAACAGACCCTGAACAACACAAAGAGGCTGTGTGGAACGAGCGTTTCGCATTTCCTTGCACGAGGGGTTGTGCGAGGGTGTTGACTTTGTACAAGGTCATGGCTATACTTCGTCCAACGTTCGACGACACCTCGTACAGGGTGCGTCGCAGAAGGAAGGAGCCGACACGGGATGACTCGAGGAAAGTACACCGTCAACGAGGTCGAGGAACGCACCGGCGTCCCGGCCACCACGCTCCGCCAATGGGAGCGGCGCTACGGTGTGCCGAAACCCGAGCGATCCGAGTCCGGCTACCGCCTCTACGCCGACGAAGACATCGCCGACATCCGCGCGATCAAGGCCCATGTCGACGACGGCGTGCCCGCCTCGCGCGCAGCGCAGATGGTGGCCCAGCGCCTCGCCGACGTGCACGGCCCGCGGCCGATGCAGGCACTGCAAGCGGCGCTCGTCGCGGCGCTCGTCGACCTCGACGACGCCCAGGCCGACCGGATCATCGCCGAGGCCCACGCGCTCTACCCGGTCGAGGACGTCGTCCTCGACCTGTTCCAGCCCGTCATGGTCGAACTCGGCACGCGCTGGCACGACGGCGTGATCAACACCACCACCGAACACTTCGCCAGCTCCTACGTGCAGGGCAGGCTGCGTCAGTTGATGAGCCTCGCGGGAACCAATCGCGCCGGGCACAGCGTCATCGTCGCCTGCGCCCCCTTCGACCAGCACGAGCTCGGCGCCCTCGTCCTGGCGCTCCTGCTGCGGCGCTCCGGCTACCAGGTCTACTACGTCGGCGCCAACACCCCGGTCGAAGACCTGGCGGACATGGCGCGCGCGGTGAAGCCAGTTGCCGTCATGATCTCGGCGTCGTCGATCGATTCGGTCCACCAGCTCATGAACAAGCGTGGCCACCTGAACGGCGTCGCACCGCTGCTGGTGCTCGGTGGCAACGGCTTCAACGCTGAGCCGCGCCGCGCCGAGCTCGTCGGCGGTCGCTACCTGGCAGCCGACGCCCGCGACGCAGTCGCCCGCTTCCACGACCTGGTGCGCGAGACGCTCGCCGCCGAGGTGGCATCGTGAACCGGCCCGCGGCGCGCGCCGGCACGCCGGTCGACGCGATCGTGATCGGTGCCGGCCTGGGCGGCGCCACCAGCGCCGCGCTGCTCGCGCACGCCGGCTACCGGGTGCTGGTGCTCGAGCGCGACGTCCACCCCGGTGGCTGTGCCGCGAGCTACGAAGACGCCGGCTACCGCTTCGCTGTCGGTGCCACGGTCGGTATGGGGCTCGAACCCGGCGGGCTCGTCCGGCGCGTGTTCGATCGGGTCGGCCTCACGCCCCGCTACCTGGACGTCGATCCTGCCATCCGCGTCCTCGTCGACGACCAACGGGTCGATCTGCACGTCGAGCGCAGCGCCTGGCGGCGCGAGCTGCGGCGCGCCTTCCCGGCCCAGGCGGACGCCGCCCTGCGCTTCTGGGACGACGTCGAGCGTCTGGCCGCGGGCCTGCGTCACGCCGCCGCGCGGTTCCCCGTCCTGCCACTACGGCACCCCGCCGACCTGCTCGACAGCGCCCGCGCCGCGCATCCGCGGCTGCTGCCGGTGCTTCGGACGCTCCGCAGCACCGTCGCTGCCCGACTCGAGGCGCACGGCGTGACCGACCCGCGCTTCCGCGCCTTCGTCGACGGCCAGCTGCTCGACGCCATGCAGTGCCGGGCGAGCGCCTGCGCTGCCCCCAACGGGGCGCTCGCGCTCGACGTGTACCGCTCCGGCGCCCAGTACGTGTACGGCGGCCTCGCCCAGCTCGCGCACGACCTGCTCGGCGTCGTCGCCCGGCGCGGCGGCAGCGTCCGCTTCGGCACCGCAGCGCGCGGCATCGAGCTCGACGACCGCGGTCGCGTCGTCGGCGTGCGCACGCGCCACGGTGTCGTCCGCGCACCTGTCGTCGTCAGCGCCGTGCCGCTCAGCAACACCGTGCGCCTGCTGGGCGACGCAGCCAGTGAGGCGTTCCGGCAGCGCGACGCGCGGCAGCCGCGCATGTGGGGCGCCTTCACGCTCTACGCCGGCGTGGCAGAGCGCGCGCTGAAGACGTCCCCACAGCCGTTTCAGCAAGTGACCGACCTGCGCGTGCTCGACGCTGAGGCCCACGCCGAGGCCCACGCCGGCCACGACGCGCCGCCGGCCAACCTGCTTGTGTCGGTAAGCCCGGCGGCCGATCGCGACCGGGCGCCCGCCGGGCACCGCGCCGTCACCGTCTCGACGCACGTCGACGCCGAGCGCTGGATGACGCTCGCGCGCCAGCCGGTCGCCTACGAGGCCGCCAAGCGCGCGCTGGAGACCCGCCTGCTCGACCAGGTCGAGCGGCTGTTGCCGGGCTTCGGCGACGGACTGAGCTACCTCCGCAGCGGCACGCCACGCACCTTCGCCCGCTACACGCGGCGCGTCGGTGGCACGGTGGGCGGCTTTCCGCAGACGGTCGAACACGCCAACTTCGGTGCGCCCTCGCACCGTACCGACGTCGCCGGGTTGTTCCTGGCAGGTGACACGATCTTCCCGGGGCAAGGCACGCTCGGCGTGACCAGCTCCGGTGTCATCGCGGCCCGTAGCGCCGCCCGCCGACTCCGCCAACCATCCGCTCCCGCCCGCGGCCACCACTGGTCCGTGGAGACCCAGGAGGTCGCAGCATGACCGTCAGCTTCAAGAACGACCGCACGAACACCGTCGCCGCCGTCGTTGCTCGCGGTGCCGCAGACGCGGGCCGGAGCGGGTACGAGAACGGCATGGCCGCGCCGCACCAGACCCTCACGTTCCAGCGTCGCCAGACGCTTTATCACAACGGTGACCCGGCCCAGTCCGTGTACCGCGTCCGCGACGGGCTCGTGCGCATCGCCCGCATGACCCCCGAGGGCCGCATCCTCACCGTGCGGCACGTGCTGCCCGGCGACTTCTTCGGCGAGGAGGCGTTCGTCGACGGTACCCGCGAGGAGCTCGCCGAGGCGCTCACCAGCGCCCAGATCGAAGCCATCGACCCGGCCATGATCAACCACGCCGACCTCATGACCATTACCCGCTCGCTTTCACAGCAGATGCAGCGTCAGATGGATTACGGCTACCACCTCCAGACCGGCGACCTGCGCCAGCGCGTGGCCCGCTACCTGCTGAAGCTCGCCAACACACCGCTCGCCCGCCGCGACGCCGCCGGCCGGCCCATGATCTCGGCCACCCACGAGCTCCTCGCCGAGGGGACCGCCTCGACCCGCGAGAGCGTCTCGAAGATCATCACCGAGCTGCGGGCCGAGGGCCTGATCCAGTCCGGCTACCGCAGCATCACGCTCGTCGACCGCGACGAACTCGAGGCGATCTCCGAAGGGTTCTGAGCTCGGCACGACCGCCGCACGTCCGCACGCCTCCCCTGGTGACTCCGACGCTAGGGGAGGCGTACCTGTGATGGTGCGCGTCGGCGAGCGAGCTGCGATGTACGCACCACGACGTACGCGCCGATGCGACGTGCGCTAGGGTGCCAGCCTCACGAACGAAAGGCGCTCCGTACGTCCAGAACGGGCCGGACCGTCGTCACCGGGGACGCCCGTCGTCAGGGTTGCTCGAGCACCACCACCGCGGCGGCATGGTCGCGGCCGTGCGTGAGCGACAGGTGCGCCACCAGCCCGCGGGTTTCGAGGTCGCGCTGGAGCCCTCGTGCGAACACGAGGCGCGGTTTCGGCCCCTCGCGTACCACCCACACGTCGCGCCAACGGTGTGGCTCGTGCCAGCACTTCTGGAAGGCCTCCTTCGCCGCGAAGCGAGCCGCCAGCGACGGTAGCGGGTTGGCCTGCGAGCGGCAATAGCCGATCTCCTCGGCGGTGAAGTGGCGCTCGAGGAAGCGCTCGGGGTGCTTCCGCCAGACCTTCTCGATGCGCGTCAGCTCGATGATGTCGAGGCCGATCGCGACGATCACGGGGTGGGGAGGCGTTCGAGCCGGGCGACGCCGTCGGCGTCGGCCAGCAATGCCTCGTGCGCCATGCCCAGGAACAGACCGTGGTCCACCACGCCAGGGATCACGCCCAGGGCGGCGGCGAAGGCCGTCGCGTCGAAACCGGCCGGCACGGCGCAATCGAGCACCAGGTTGCCGTTGTCGGTGACGAACGGGTGGGCGGTGCCGCCGCGCAGCGCGGGCTCGCACCCCAGCGCGCGCACGACGCTGCTCGTCCGCTCCCAGCCGAAGCGCACCACCTCGACCGGGACCGGCGCCAACTCGCCCAGGCGACCCACGCGTTTGGAGCCGTCGGCGATCAGGACGAAGCGCCGGGCCGATGCCGCGACGATCTTCTCACGCACCAGCGAACCGCCCAACCCCTTGATCGCGTCAAGCGACGGGCTCACCTCGTCGGCGCCGTCGAGGGCGATGTCGACGCCCTCGCTCGGCAGTGCGATGAGCGGGATGCCCACCTGCAGCGCGAGCGCCTCGGTCGTGCGCGAGGTCGGCACGCCCTGCACGCCGTGCACGCGGCCCTCGGCCAGCGCACGACCGAGCGCCTCGACCAGGTACGTGGCGGTGCTACCGCTGCCGAGGCCGACCACGTCGCCGCTTCGGATCAAGGCTGCGGCCGCCTCGCCGACCCGGCGTTTGTTGGCTTCGAGATGCTCCATGCCGCCTCCCGTCGCGCGCCGTCCATCGCGGCAGCGTGCGCGTCGCGACCGAGTCTACCCCCGCTCCCGC
>SL_3KL_010_SEDDRAFT_10003310_pt1 | contig 14632 bp, 15 predicted proteins | sample SodLakKL_010_SED_2_FD_10381 | JGI IMG/M metagenome (IMG submission 10381)
TTTTGCTCTTTTAAACGCATTACCTGATCATAGCGGGCTAACAGGGGAAAAATGTTATCTTCTGAACGCTTTGCAAACTGTTCTTTAAAATCTAGTGTTTCTTCTACCACGGAGCGGTTTTCATGGGCAAGGTCTGCAGTCAACCTGCGGTAAATAGAGCTGGTAAAAACATCACTTGGGACTGTTCCGGCCAACATAGGAATGTAAACATCTGCTGAATTGAAAAATGTTCGATGCAAATTGGTAACCCAGCCGCCCAGGCTTATCCCTGAGAGAACTATCCTGCTTCCTTTGCCTGAAGCAAAGTCAACCAGGGTTTCAACTACTTTGACCGAGGCGATCATTAAAGATGTCAAAGTAGACAATTTCCCGATTTGCCGGTGGTATGTTCTGAAGCATCGGTGATATGGAGCCCTGACCACGATCAGGTTAGCGGGGATATCATCTTTTACTGAGAGGAAGATTCGCCTAAAGGTGTTTTTGCCAAAACCGTAATTATGAAAAGGGCGCTCATTGTTGCCGTGGTGATAAATTAAGGTTGGGAAGCTACGGCCTTTCCATTGGGCAATATAGAATGCGGGATCCAGCTTGCCGACTAGAGTTTTGGCTTGAACCTCATAGAAACCCTCACCTTTAATACCGGGATATTCTAAGGTAGTAGTTTTTAAAAGCTCATCATAAGAAGGACTTTCAATGCTATCCCGAAACATTTTACTGTTACCGAACATGTATGCTGCCAGCGATACTGGAAGACTGTCAATTAAAGCATGTTTGTTCACTGTTTTCTCCCTATGTAAAGTAATGTTTTTCTCCATTTTTAAAGCTTTACTGTGCACTAGTTACAATAGCAATTCAACCTTTGTAAATAGACTGAGATCACGACTTGAAATAGCCGCTATATCAGCCGTGAATAATTTAAGCTTATATTATAAATCCAAAAAGAAGTTTCATTTTTGCGGTTTATTGCAGAAGAATAAATTGATCAAAAAAATGGGGTTCAAAATGTTCACCGGCACAGCGTTTCAATTCCATCAATGCTTTAGATCCACTTGCCAGGAATATTTCTCTACAGGCAAGCCCTGCAACTGCTCTTTATGAGGTTCAATGCCGTCAGCGCATCATTCATAAGTATTACTCATTAATTTTCCATCTTGATCAATTAGAAATAAAGAATTGCGCTGTACAACAAAGAACTTACCGCATAAACGCAAAGCCTTCATGATACCATAATCTATTTCAACGGGCGGNNAATTAGTAAAATATTAGTATATCAATCATTTTACCGTTACATAAAGACCAGCTATCTTCCCGATTAATTATTATANTGATCTCCTAGTGAAGTTCTTCGTCTCCACCTTCACGAGCAATTATATCCTGGTAGTCATAAGTGAATTCAATCATTTTTGTTTCCATATAAATAGGTGCTTCAAAACGCAAAGCCAGGGCAATAGCATCACTTGGTCTTGAGTCAACAACTATGGTTTCCCCATTTTGATTAAGGTATATTTCCGCATAAAAAGTACTATCTTTGATATCAGTAATGACAATCTTATCTAAGGATCCGCTTAAATTTTCACATACTGTTTTGAAGAGATCGTGGGTTAAAGGTCTTGGCGGTACTTCACCCTGTAAAACCAGCGCTATAGCCTGTGCTTCTAGAGGTCCGATTGATATAGGAAGGACTTTTTTTTCTTCATCGTCCATTAACAGGATCAGAAAATTACCCCCCTGATCAGCTGTAACTGTTTTTACCTCCATTTTAATCACCTGCTACACCCCTCTCAACTTACTTTTCTGTATTTTATCATATATTTCAGTATGGTTAAACCACTATGACCTTTTGAAAATTTATGGAATAAAAGCTAACATATAAAGCTCTTATTATGATATTATTCTGTATATTGGTTATAAATATCATTTTTCAAAGGAGAGCTTTCAATGTCAAGCATAAAAGTAGTAACAGACAGTACAGCCGATCTTTCATCGGAACAGGTTAACAAGTACGGTATTGAGGTAGTGCCAATTACTGTAAGCTTCGGGCAAGATTCTTATGCTGATGGTATAGACCTGAGCGCTGAAGAATTTTTTACCCGACTTACCAGTGGCAAGGAACTGCCAAAAACTTCTCAACCCTCTCCAGAAGCTTTTCGCCAGGTTTATGAAAAAATTGGTGGAGAGAACGATGTAATACTAAGCGTTCACATATCAGGCAAGCTAAGCGGCACAATTAATTCTGCAGAAGTTGCTTCAAAAGAAGCAAAGTCAAAAGTGATCCCTATCGATACAAAAACTGCTTCGCAGGGGATTGGTCTATCAGTCCTAATCGCTGCCGAGGCTGCACGCAGAGAGTCGTCGGTAGAAAAAGCGGTAGAAATCACCGAAATTTCTATTTCCAATACTTTTAGTGTCTTTGCCGTGGACACCCTGGAGTTCCTGCAGCGTAACGGGCGCATTGGAAAAGCTGCGTCACTTTTAGGCTCTCTTCTTCAAATCAAGCCAATTCTCTACGCAGATCCTGAGGGAATGGTCGCTCCATACGATAAGGTGCGTGGCCGTTCGCAAATCATACCGAGCCTTGTAAAAGCTGCAATAAAAAATGTAAGCCCAGATAACCCTGTCAATATTTCTGTTGTGCATACAGGGGCAGAAGAGTCAGCCAAGGCACTGCTTGAGGAATTAAAAACTCACTATGAAGTAGTAGATCTTCACTTAGGCATGGTAGGTCCTGCTATTGGAGCTCATATTGGCCCGGGCGCAGTTGGATTGATGATCCAGCCATCTTTTGACACCCTACTTAAAGAGCTTAATGATTAAATTATTGAAATATTGACATGATAGCAAAATATAAGTAGAATATGAGTATAGACTATTTTCTGCGAAAGGAGGAGCACTATGGAAAGCGTATACAAGGTAGTAGAAATTATCGGAACCAGCGACAAGTCATGGGAAGAAGCAGCGAAGGTGGCGGTTAACAAGGCATCTAAGACTCTGAGGAATTTAAGAATTGCGGAAGTTAAGGAAATGGACTTAAAACTTGAAGAAGGCAAAATGATTTACAGGGTTAAAATGAACGTCTCTTTTAAATATGAAGATTAATCGTGTATACAAATGATTTAACTTAGTTTAAAGCGGTATCTTTAAATATGATGCCGCTTTAACTGTTTAATATTTAATATTAAATCTTTGAATTAAAAAACTTCGCATGTTTTTTTGTTTCTTCTTTTTTTTCAAACTGACGGCGAACCCAAGTTTGCATTAGACAGTCCGTTTTGTTAAAATATTAACATACTTTTTGTTGCTACTCTAGATTAAGGTAGGTAAAAAATCTTAAGATTAATAGCTTTTGACAATTTAACACTAACATGCTGAACAGCGTTAGAACACCAGGATATCATTTTTACAGGAGTGATTAATATTAATTTAACTGAATTTGGACTTCTGGTTAAAGCACTGAGGAAATACAGCATGGATGAATATGGAAACCGGTGGACCAGGGAAAATCTGAGCGAGGCAATTCATTTAACTCCAAATCAGTTAGGAAGATTGGAAAGAGGGGATAGAAAATACCTTGATAATCAGACCCTGGAACTTTTGGCAAAAGCCTTCAAACTAACTAACCTTGAACAAAAGGAATTCTTCATTGCCGCTTCTGGCCTTAAAGACGAGGTATTATTTCAAAATGAAATCCCCGAGTACCAGCTAAATAATCTGTTATCTTTGATGGAGAATTTACAGGTACCTGCTTTTGTGCTGGATTCTTACGGCGATATTGTTGCAGCAAACACTTCAGCAGTAAATTTTTTCTGTATAACGCAGGACCTGATTGATTATGCTTTGACTATCCCCGCAGGTTTAAATCATATCCGCTTTATGTATTCGTCTGATTATGGATTTAAGGATATTGTGGGACCCTGCTGGCGTGAAGCTGCTACTTTTGAGATATACCTTTTTCGCAGATCAACATTACGTTACAGGCACAAAGACTACTTTGATTTTACCTTTAAAGCCCTGCTTAAAGAAAAAGAATTTGATATTGACTGGTATGCCAGCCAGAGAAACACCATTTACAAGAACTTAACTTATGAATCCTTTAATTATGATCATCCCTGTTATGGAGAGGTTTCTTATACTGCCACGGAAACTATTATCAATACAAGAGAAGGTGATTTATACCTGATTATGTATAACCCCACAGATAATATTACCACTAAAATATTTAACACCATAAATGGTCCTGGTAAAAACCATGCTATAAAGGTGGCCAGCTGGCCGGAAAAAATAATACTATAGTTCTCTTTTTTCTCAAAGCTTTTAAAACAAGATCAACCGTTTTAAAAGATTGTTTTGACAACTCTTATAAAACCCGTTAAGATTAAACTAATGATTTATTACTAATGAAATCGATATTCTGCTGTTAATAAATATTCTGGGAGGTTGCTTTAATGCAGTTATCTACAAAAGTTCGTTATGCCGCCAGGGCCATGATTGAATTGGCTTTACATTATAAGGAGGATCCGATTCAGCTTAATGATATTGCCTGCAAACAAGATATATCTGTAAAATATTTAGAGCAGATTATGGCACCATTAAGAGCCCGGGGGTTTGTAAGAACTCAGAAAGGCAGCCGCGGAGGCTATCACCTTGCCGTAAAACCCGCAGATATTACACTTTATGATATTGTGGAAAGCATAGAAGGTTCTCTGGCCCCGGTATCGTGCATTGATAACAATGGACAGTGCGAGAGGGATAAAGTCTGTGTTACCCGTAATGTGTGGTCGAGGGTCAGGGACGCTGTAAAAAAAGAACTGGAAAGTAAAACACTTGCTGATTTGGCATCTGAACAAGAAAACCTGTACATTAATAATTAAGATGAATACAAAATATAATATCAAAAGCAGGAGTATAGTCTATCCTACTTTACATGAAAGCGATAACCATGCTGATCAAGCAGTTCTATCGCTTTTTGTCTGTTATCCCTATTTTTAAAGCCAATCCTGATGCTTCCCCCAGCTAATTCCCTGACATGCAGTATCTCAATGGCATCAATATTTACTCCGGCTTCACCCAGGAGTGTGGTTAGTTTCCCAATTATACCGGGTGTATCCCGGACCAAAACAATAACATCATAAACCTCAGGTAAAATTCCGCGTCCCCGGTGAGGAATTGTTCTTCTATAGTCACGGGCCTGCTGCAAATATTCCTCCAACCCTTCAGCGCTTAAAGCAGTCAGATGCTGCTCCAAATTTATAATGCTCTCCTTGTACCTTTTCAGGGCCGCCAGTAAAGCCCAGCGATTACTAATAAAAATATCACGCCAAATATCAGGGTTACCAAGAGCAATGCGCGTGCTGTCACGAAAACCGCCTGCAGCCAGGGTCCTCACCAGTTCCAGATCATCGGTACCGGCCACGCTCTGTACCAGGGCAGCAGCTGTGAGATGAGGCAGGTGGCTTACCGAAGCAACTATCCGATCATGGGCCAGAGGTTCAAGAATAAGCGGCTGGGATCTTATTTCACTGATCATGGCCGAAAGTTTTTCTGTTTCCTTTGGATCAGTCTTTGCTCCCGGGGTTAAAACATAGATCGCATTTTCCAGCAGGGCCGGATCGGCTCCGGCAATCCCACTTTCTTCTGAACCGGCCATGGGATGACCGCCAATAAAAGTTACCTTTTCAGGCAGGACTGCTTCAACTGCTTCCATGATCCAGGCCTTGGTACTGCCAACATCTGTAATCAATGCTCCCTTCTCAACAGCAGATGATATCTCTTTAAGCAAATCAAGGGTACTGAGAACCGGAACAGCCAGGATAACCAGGTCCGCTTTTTTGACAGCTTCGACCGGTGTGTCAGCAATCCTATCTATTGCCCCCTTCTTAAATGCATCTTCGACAGCCTCGGAATCACGATCACATCCGACTATTTCACCCACCAGACCTTTTTCACGCAGGGCCATGCCGAGACTGCCACCAATCAAGCCTGTGCCAATTAGCGCCGCACGGGTAAAATATAGCCCGGCATGATTAGATGAGCTTTCCAACACTGAGAGCCACTCCTTTTAGTTCTTTAGTCAGGTCTTGAAACTGTTCAGGGGTAAGAGATTGCGGCCCGTCTGAAAGAGCTTCCTGGGGATTGGGGTGAACCTCAATCATCAGACCATCTGCGCCGGCAGCCAGGGCTGCTTTGCTCATCGCGGGAACCAAACTGGACAGACCTGTTCCGTGGCTCGGATCAACAATAACCGGTAGATGACTGAGCTGTTTTGCCAGCGGGATAGCACTCAAGTCTAAAGTATTACGGGTATAGGGCTCAAAAGTCCGGATTCCTCTTTCACATAGAATCACTTCATAATTTCCACCACTTAAAATATACTCGGCAGCCATCAGCCACTCTTCTATGGTAGCAGAAAGCCCTCTTTTTAAGAGAACTGGTTTTCGAATTTTGCCTAGTTCACGTAAAAGGAAGTAATTTTGCATATTGCGCGCTCCAACCTGAATAATATCTGCACAGTCGGCGACTTCCTCAACGGTAAATTGATCCATTACTTCAGTTACAATAAGTAAGCCTGTTTTAGCCCTTACTTCCTTCAAAAAATCCAGCCCTTCCTTCTCCAAACCCTGGAAACTATACGGTGAAGTGCGGGGCTTAAATGCTCCAGCCCTGAGAATCGAAGCTCCACCTGCCTTGATTCCTTCAGCAGCCTGCAATAACTGTTCTTCGTTTTCAATAGCACAGGGCCCGGCCATTATTACCAGGTTTGGCCCTCCAATTGAAACATTCTCAATATTTATTACCGTATCATTGGGATGAAATTCCCGTCCGGCCAGCTTAAAAGGCCTGGTGATAAATACTACTTTTTCAACTTCAGGCATTGCTTCCATGGCCTGGGCTGCTTCTTCCCGCCGTTGACCGATCACCCCGATTACCGTGCGATTTTCTCCCGTGGACAAGTGAACTCCATAACCCATCCGCTCCAGTTTATCAGTTATCTTTTTTACCTCTTCCTTTTTTGCACCGGGATTCATTACTACTATCATAAAAAAACCTCCTAAAAGCTATATTGCCTTTTTTTATCTTAACAAGAGATGAACCGTAAACAGGTTCAGAGAATAAATTACAATATATCAGCAAAGTTTCACCGTCTACCTGGAAAACATTTTTATATCCCTTAATAATTTTAAAATTCAGGCAACCTTCTGCTACAAGTGCTAGAATCTCAGTTATTGCATCATCATTAAGGTCAGCTACAGCGACTTGAGAGGATGCTTGAACATCATATCCGGTCATAATTAATGGAGCCGCATTAATCGATTATCATTATTAGTAATTATACATAGCAATTAGTTATAATAGTAGCTCACCAATTTGTATTGAGTTAGTAGCTGCTCCTTTGCGGATATTATCGGCAACAACCCAGAGATTAAGGCCGTATTTAACTGAATGGTCCGCGCGAATGCGTCCAACAAAAACTTCATCTGCACCATCCGCCAGAAGCGGGGTAGGGTATTCAAGCTGCTCCGGATTGTCCAAAACTATAACGCCGGACGCTTTTTCAAGAAGTGATCTTGCTTTTACAGCACTCAATTCTTTTTCAAATTCTACATTGAGAGCAATTGAATGACCATTTGCCACCGGCACACGAACGGTAGTTGCTGTTACCGGAAGCTCCGGTAGGCTCATGATTTTCCTGGTTTCACGAATCATTTTCATTTCTTCTTTGCTGTAAGCATCTTCAGCAAATACATCCAGCTGGGGAACCAGGTTAAAAGCAATCTGGTATGTTTTCTTTGCCCCGGCATGGGGAATACATTCCGCCCTGACGGGCTTCCCTTCCAGGTAAGCCCTGCTCTGATCGTACAATTCATCTACTGCTTCCCTGCCGGCTCCTGATACTGCCTGGTAAGTTGCTGCTACGATTCTTTTCAGGGGTGCCGCCGCCTGCAAGGGCTGGAGGGCCACAACCATCTGGATAGTAGAGCAGTTAGGATTCGCTATAATACCGCTGTGCTGCCTGACAGCTTCAGGGTTTACTTCCGGTACCACCAGGGGCACATCTGCATCCATTCTAAAAGCACTGCTGTTATCAACAACTATTGCACCTCGCCTGGCTGCTTCGGGAGCCAGTTCTTTGCTAATATCTCCGCCGGCGCTAAAAAATGCAAAATCAATACCATCAAAGGATTGCGGTTTCAGTTCTTCCACTGTTTCTGAAGATGAACCCACCTTGATTTTTGTCCCGGCGGAACGGGCAGATGCAAGCAGCTTAATTCCGTTAAACGGGAATTCTCTCTCCAACAAAAGATCTATCATTTTCTGTCCTACCATACCAGTTGCTCCGACTACTGCTACATTGTATTTTTTAGTCATTGCCGTAACTCCTCCAAAAAGTTAATTATTTATATAGCTGCTAAGCCGGTGCAGTTCCAGCCTAAACGATCAGCAAGCGCACTTTTCTTAAGCAGGCTAATTAGTTACTAATTTATTTTAAGTTTCTTCCTGATCGTTGCATTCATTTTTATCGAGCAATAAACCGGTAATAACCGGCTTATAGCGGGGATCATTTTTTACCCTCCGGTCCCAGTTCCGGATCACCAGGAAAATGACACCCATCAGGGCTAATCCGGCAGCGACTGCATGCAACTCCTGTCCACCTTCAAGTCCAAACCGACCGGCCAGCTGCATCCAGGTCAGGATGCCGACTATCAGCCCGGCAAGCGGGACAATGTATAGCATGAAAGCAATAAAAATAACCTGGCGGTCGTCAGATTCGATGCGAACCCTTTGGCCTTCTTTTGCTTTAATTGGATTATGAGCCTCTATGGTTATGTTGCGCTTCGCTGCCCCGCTCATAATTCCACACTTGCCGCATTCACCGCAAATCAAATGCCGCTGCAGGTTAACTAAGGCAATATCTCCTCTATTTTCAGTAATTTCTCCGTATTGTTCCACTGTTATCTCCTCCCGGGAAGTTAAAAATATCTTAGCACATCAGCAGGGCAGTAACAAGTGGACAGCAAAAGTGAAAAANAATAAGTTTAATTTGTGTCTGACACCTTTGCAACTTATTTAAAGGGGGCACAGCCCTTTTGGCTGTGCCCCCTGGTTTGCGGGTGGGACAAGAATATGTCCCCCTGTCCCCTTGTATTTATCAAAATCAACTTTAACTTTATTTAATTCATTTTGCCTTAGGCAAAAGCTTCCGGTGTTTCTTTTAAGACAGCGTAACTGAATACAGGGCCATCTTTGCAGACATACATGTTTTCGGCGTTACAGCGGCCGCATTTGCCAATGCCGCATTTCATCCTGTTTTCCAGGGTGGTGTAGATCTGTTCATCTTCAAAACCCAGTTTCTTCAGGTTTTCAAGAACGAAGCGGATCATGATTGGCGGACCACAGGTAATGGCAATAGTATTTTCAGGTGAAGGATCCAGATCCAGAAGCATCTGCGGCACAAAGCCGACATTATGCTGCCAGTCTTCCTCCTCCACGTCAATGGTCAGGTGGCAGGAAAGATCATCACATTTGCTCATCTCTTCGAACTCACCTTTAAAACAGAGGTCGTTAGATGTGCGGGCGCCATAAACCATGGTCAGGCCTTCATACTTGTCCTGGTTAGCCCTGACATACTCTACAATGGGGCGCAGCGGAGCCTGGCCGATCCCGCCTCCAATGGTCAAGATTTTTTTACCCTGCCATTCATCAACGGGAAAGTTGTTCCCATAGGGTCCGCGAACCATCATTTTATCTCCTACTTCAAGTTCATGTAAGGCCTGGGTTACTTTGCCCATTCTCATAACGGAGAAACGCAGAAACTGTCCTTCTGTCGGTGAGCAGGAAATAGAAATCATGCTTTCCCCGACACCGAGCACTCCAATCATGGCACACTGGCCCGGAAGGTGGCTCCACTGGTCACGCACTTTTCCATCATCAAAAACAACCTTGAAAGTTTTTATGCAGCGGTCGCCACCTGTTTCATACCAGGTATCTTCCACGGTTGCTGTATGTGGTATATAAGGATTCTTACACATTTTAAAGAGCCTCCTTTACCTGTCGCAGGATTTCGATAATGTCGATATTGACAGGACAGAGGTTGGTACACCGGCCGCATCCGACACAGGCAATTACATCAAACTTATCGACATAATAGCTGTACTTGTGGTTAATGCGGTTCCTGGTTCGCTCTTTCCTGGTGGGCCGTGGATTATGCCCTGATGTATGCAGGGTATATTCATCAAACATGCATGAATCCCACATGCGGCAGCGCCTGGCATCAATACCCTCGGTTTCATCCTGGATATCGAAGCAGTGGCAGGTTGGGCATAGATAGGTACATGTTCCACAACCTAGACAGGAAGCAGAAACTCTTGGCCAAAGCGGATCTTCCCACAAACCGGGCAGTCCTTCAGGAACACCTTCGGTCTGAACAGAGCGCTTTATTTTCTCTTCTGCTTCACCGGCCAGCTTTTCTTTTTGCTTTTGAGCGTCATCATCAGCATCTTCGAGAAAATCCTTTGTTTCGTCCAAAAGCGCCTTGCCTTTATCAGTAAGCGCTTCTACAAGATAGTTTTCGCCTAAATCTGCCATTAGCACATCGAGGCCTTCGGTTGAAGCGGGCCCTCCACCAACTGAAGTGCAAAAGCAGTTAAGACCGGGTTCATTACAGGCCAGGCCGACCAGGGTGGTTTTCTCCTGGCGTTTCACAAAGTAGGGATCGTCAATGTCCCACTTAAAGAGCTTATCAACAATCGACATAGCCCTGGCGTCACAGGGGCGTAAACCTAAAACAACAACATCCTGATCGAGCTGTGGTTCTTCTACCTGATTTGAACCGATCTCAAATTTAAACATAGTTTCAGTCTGGGGGAAGAGCGCTCCCTTGGGCGGAACCCTGGTGTTGTTATAGTCAAGAATAACTTCTTCATTTTCACCCACCGGGGCAAAACAAATCTCTGCGCCGTCCGCCTGCGGGGCCCAGACACTTTTACCGGTCAACTTTCCGACAAATTCAGGCCATTTTTCTTTACTTAGCAGCATTGCTGACATATCACCCACCTCTAAAGTATGAAGTCTTCGGGATCATCAGGCTTATAGCTGGCCTGGAACGGCTCTGCTTCGGGATCGACTCCCGGCTCAAAACCGTATTTGTCCCTTACATCCCGGGCTAATTTGCGATTTATTTTGCCCAGGGGAATATTAGCCGGGCAAACCCGCTCACATTCGCCGCATTCTATGCAGCGACCGGCCAGGTGAAAAGCCCGTGCAATATTAAAAGCAGTATTCTCGGAAAAGTTGACCGAACGGTTTACCCAGGTCGGGTTAAGACGATCAAGGATGCAGTCCTGGCAGTAACAAAGCGGACAAACATTGCGACAGCTGTAACAGCGCACACACTTATCAAATTCTTCCATCCAGTACTCCCAGCGGCTGTCAACATCCCTGGCCTCGACTTCTTCAACACCTTTATCTTCACCTGGCTCCCAGGTCTCAACCGGATCACCAAGCATTTCATCACTGACTACCGGGTTGGGGTAACGGCAAAGACGGCATTTTTCTGCCAGCAACTCATCCCTGGGAATTTTAGTTTCTTCCCCATTCCTGGTGAGCAGAAAATCTTCTCCGTCCCATTTCATTTCAGCCGGCTCTTCAGTTTCCGGGTATTTTTCGGCAAGCAAGGCGGAATCAACCACTCCCGGGCAGGGACAGCCAATCACAACCACCTCATCACGTTCAATGCCCTTTTCTACCAGGAGCTGGGTAACAGCCCTGCTGTCACATCCTTTTACCATTAGGGCAACCTTCCGGTTATCCGGTTCCTCGCCACGCGGCACCGGCAGCTGTTCTACCAGGGTTAAATACGTAGCAAGGTTGGCGGTGCAGAGGGGTGAAAAGATCAACTCTGCAGCGCCGGCGGCGTCTTCAACAAAGGCAGGTGCTACCCGGTAACCGTAAGTACCCTGTTTCCAACCTAAAAGGTACTTAACATCGTCACGAGCAGCAACTTCCGCCGCGGTTTTGCGTAATAGTTCCAGATCCATTATCGTAAACCCCTCCTACCAGTCAATCTGCCGACGCCTGAAACCTTCAAAAGGTCCGGCTTCTTTGGCATCTTCAACGGTTTTTTCCACTACTTCCTTCCACTTGTGTCCCTCCGAAGCCGATACCCAGCTCATATGAAACCGCTTTGGATCGACTCCGACAAACTCCATCAGGTCTTTTAACATGCCAAGACGCCGCCGAGCATAATAATTGCCCTCCATGTAATGGCAGTCCCCGGGATGGCAGCCCGAGACAAGAACCCCGTCTGCACCCTGCTGCAGGGCATTCATTACATAAAGCGGATTGACCCTGCCTGAACACATTACCCTGATAATCTGAATATTGGCAGGGTAACTGACCCGGCTGGTCCCGGCCAGGTCGGCTCCGGCATAGGAACACCAGTTGCAAAGAAACGCTACAATATTTGGTTCATAGTTTGCACTCATTTCATGACCCCCAATGCCGCAATTTGCGGTAATATCTGGCTGTCGCGGAACGATTTCGGCTGAATTGAATCAGACAAGCAGGCAGCCGCACAGGATCCACAGCCTTTACAGAGGGCCTCGTTGACCCGGGCCACCTCAACCTCGTTGCCAAAGCGGTTGACGGTAACCATTTCAATCGCTGTGTAGGGGCAAATGTTGACACAGAAAGCGCAGCCACGGCAGGTTGCCTCGTTAACGATAGCCACCTGGGCATTAATTGGCACCTTGCCCCTGGCCAACGGGATCATTGCCGAAGCAGCGGCTCCCTTGGCCTGGGCTACAGTATCAGGGATATCTTTCGGACCCTGGGCACAACCGGCCAGGAAAACCCCGTCTGTTGCCGTATCTACGGGCCTCAGCTTGGGGTGAGCTTCCAGGAAAAACTTATCAGGTGACTGTGACAGGCGCAGCAGTTCCATTACACCGCGCATATCTGCCCGCGGCTCAAGGCCCACTCCAAGGACAACCATATCCACTTCGTCTTCAAGTGGTGTTGAGGTCAGGGTATCTTCAACCTTTACGACCAGTTTGTTTCCCCGCTTGAATATTTCGGAAGGATTACCCCGGATATAGCGAACGTTTTCACGGCGGACCCGGTCATAAAATTCTTCAAAGCCCTTTCCGAAAGCCCGGACATCCATGTAGTAAATCCGAATATTGGCATCAGGCATTTTATCCCTGATCAAATGGGCCTGCTTGGCTACATACATGCAGCATACCCTGGAACAGTATTCATTGCCCACGCTCTCGTCACGCGAGCCGACACACTTGATTAAGGCCACTTCTTTCGGCTCAATCTCTTCTTCACCATTAAATACCTTAACTTTGCCCTCGGTGGGACCGGAAGCAGAAACAAGCCGTTCCATTTCCATTCCGGTAATCACGTTGGGATAATCGTCATAGCCATATTCCGGCTTACGTGACGGATCGAAGGGATCGAATCCGGTCGCCACGATGATCGCGCCAACTTTGAATTCAACAAATTCGTCTTCCTGTTCAAAATCAATTGCCTCGGTGCCGCAAACTTCCTGGCACTTTGGATTTTTACCGCACTTTCCTTTCTTCAGGAAAAGGCAGTTTTCGGGATCAATCGTATACTTAGCCGGCACTGCCTGGGGGAAGGGCAAATATATTGCAGATCTTTTACCCAGGCCCTGGTCAAATTCATTTGGAAAGCGATCCTTGACCCGGCATTCCTTGGCGCAATCACCACAGCCGGTGCACTTGTCAAAATCGACATAGCGAGCTTTCTTACGCACCTTCACCTCGAAATTGCCGATAAACCCGTTGACCTCTTCTACTTCGGAGTAGGTCAGCAGCTCGATATTGGGGTGATTGGCTGCATCAACCATTTTCGGGGTTAGAATACAGGCCGAACAGTCAAGGGTGGGAAAGGTTTTATCAAGCTGGGCCATCCGCCCCCCCACTGACGGTGTTTTTTCCACCAGGTATACCTGGAACCCGGCATCAGCTATATCGAGCGCCGATTGAATACCGGCAATTCCGGCCCCGATAACCAGGGCTGCCGGCTCGGCATCAACCTCTTTTTGTTCAAGCGCTTCAAGCAGCCTTACTTTAGCCACTGAAGCTGTAAGCAGTTTTTTTGCCTTGGCGGTACCTTCTTCAATTTCCTCATGTACCCAGGAACACTGTTCCCGGATGTTGGCCATCTCTAGAAAATAGGGATTGACCCCGGCATCAGCAATTGCCTTCCTGAAGGTAGGCTCATGCATGCGGGGCGAACAGGATGCTACAACGATTCTGTTTAGTCCATGCTCCTCAATATCTTTCTTGATCAGGACCTGGCCGGGATCCGAGCACATGTAGGAATAGGTGCGCGCCACTTTTACATTAGGCAGTTTTTCTGCAAATTCTGCAACTGCATCCACATCTACTGTCGAAGAAATATTAATTCCACAGTGACAGACATAGACGCCCACTTTTGCTTTTTCCGTCATCTGGTTTTTCATCCTCCCGCAAAGATTGGCCCTAAAATTAGTTAGCCTTTACTTCAGCTCTTTAAGCTTCTCAGTTAACTTGGGCACAACTTTGAACAAATCATCGACAATGGCGTAATCGGCCACGCTAAATATTGGGGCCTCGGGGTCTTTATT
>SL_3KL_010_SEDDRAFT_10003311_pt1 | contig 14632 bp, 9 predicted proteins | sample SodLakKL_010_SED_2_FD_10381 | JGI IMG/M metagenome (IMG submission 10381)
TCAGGCCGTCTGATCTGACGTATCTTTTTTTAAACTGAACTGTTTCTTGAGTTGATGTATAATCCAATAAGTATTTTTAAAAAAATTACCGGGTGATATTGTCTTGAGTTACAGCAGGAAAAACAGTTCATCAGTCAACATTTTATGGATTCTATCACACAAGCAGCATTAGGCGCTGCCGTTGGCGAGGCAATTTTAGGAAAAAAAATGGGATATAAAGCTGTGGCATGGGGTGCAGTTTTAGGTACTATTCCCGATCTCGATATTCTCATGAACCCTTTTCTTGATGCGGTTGGCGAGCTTCGAATGCACCGTGGATTTACACACAGCATCACCTTTTGTATTGTTGCCTCTCCTCTGTTTGGCTGGCTGATTGACCGAATTCACAAACATTCGGGTTCCAACTGGTTCGACTGGACCAAACTCGCTTTTCTGGTATTTCTGACCCACATCATGATAGACATACCCACAACATACGGGACACAGGCTCTTTTTCCTTTTACAGACACACCGTATACTCTGGATTCCATTTTTATCATTGATCCGCTCTTTACCCTGCCGCTGCTTACCGGATTGGTTATAGCACTTTTTTTAAACCGGACATCAAACAAACGCCGAATTGTCAATTATACCGGGCTTTTTATCAGTTCCATGTATATGATCTGGGGACTTGGCATAAAATCTCACGTTCACTCGGTTTTTGACAATTCATTCACTCATCAGTACGGGCATTATGAAGAGATCAAAACCACGCCCAACGGCCCAACTACGTTTTTGTGGAGCGGATACATAATGAAACAGGACACTATTTATCAATCGGTCTATTCCATTTTTGATGATTCTCAGGAGCTTGAATTCCGCGCCATTCCCCAAAACACTCACCTGATTGAGCCCTATCTTGAAGACCGTGCACTGGATACGCTGCTCTGGTTTTCAAGAGGCTATTACACGGCAACCGAAGAAAACGAAAATCTGATTTTTTATGACCTTCGTTTCGGGCGCAGCGATTTGTGGCTGGGTGGCGATGATGCTGAGTTTGTCTGGAGAAACAAAATCGTGTTCAATGACGAGGGAGAGGCTGCCACATTTGTACAATCCATGCCATCATTCGATACACGATCTCGGGAATTGTCACGTTTCTGGAACCGTATGTGGGGAGAATAATTCTTCTTATATTTACTCAAATTTTTACGACTGGCTGAGTGCGAACGACAGTGAGTTCCTGCCAGGGTCATGTAGAGAAGAGGACTTTTGAAGCACGTAGATGACGATTATTAATCCAACTCAGGTTAATTCCAAACCCATTAAAAATTTCAGAACATAAAACCATGAAAAGAAAAGTTGTTATCGGTACACTGATTGCCATTTTTATCGCCATTTTCGGGTATTTCTCGTTTTCACAAATCTTACCAGAAGAGATCGAAAATGCCCCCGAGTGGTTGGCACTGGATGAAGCCCTTGAACTGGCATCACAAAATAACCGACTCTTGATGATCGACATTTACGAAGTGGGCTGCCAGTTTTGCCGTAAGATGGATCGGGAAACATACCCGGCGCCAAGTGTCCGTGCAGTTCTTGACCGGAGCTACCACCCCGTAAAAATTAACGGGCACTCCGATAGTACCGTGAATTTCCTGGGCGAGGAGATGACTGAAAGTCAATTTGCCTCCCGGATGGGTGTAACAGCTTATCCCTTTGTTGTGGTGATGGATGCCAACGGAAACGTAATAGACCGGCGGCGCGGATATCAGGATATTGTGGGCTTTTCCCGTTTTCTAAACAACGCCGTTCAGGAGAGCGAATAGTCAAAAAAAATCGCCCGAAACATTATTCCTTCGGGCGATTTATCACGTCACCTTTCTATTATCCCTCAGCGTAGGTACGAACATCAGCCATATCCACCATCAGATCAAACAGTGCCGTGTTTCGGACCAATCCCGGAATGCGATCGGCCCCGGGGCCAAATGCAGCTATTTCAACATAATCGGCTGTATGGCTTGTGCTGATAAAATAGATACCGTTGTAATTAGCCAGTACCCCGGATAAAACCCCTTCTGTTCCCTGCCGGTTTCTGAAAGGAGCCCGAAATTCACCACGAAATGCTTTATAGGCCATTATTGCCTCTTCTTCTGTAATTTGAGTATTCGTGGCATATTCCAGCAGTTCGCGAACCTGATTTACAGTAGTATTTTCGCTCACCGAATCGTCTGACCAGTGGAAATCAAGCTTGTTGTAGATCCACTCAAAACTGTGTTTATAATCGTGAAGTGTAGCGAGCATGTTGGGTGAGTCTCCGTAACCGTCACCGAATCCACTTAAACCGGGATTTGCATTTCCGTGATCTGTGGTAATAATCACCAATGTATCATCCCGGCCATCCGTAAAGTCCAAAACCGCTTCAATGGCATCATCAAAAGCTATTTGATCGTAAATCAACCCGGCCGCATCATTTCCGTGCGCGGCATGGTCAACACGTCCACCCTCTATTTGTAGAATAAAACCATTCGAATTTTGGTCAAGCCGCTCCAAAGCAATTTTCGACATTTCGGCAAGTGTGGGCACATTTTCCTGTAATTCGGGAAGAGTTTTGTGGTCCACAGTGTAGGGAAGGTGCGAATCATAAAAAATCCCCAAAAGTTTGCTGTTGTTTGATGCCTGCTCAAGCTCTCGTTTGTTTTTCACAACCGTGTATCCTTTTTGCCTGAATTCACTGTAGAGATCCTGCTGATCAGATCGCCGTTCGGCAGAAAAATGCCTGTCTCCGCCGCCCATCAGCAGGTCATAATTGCGTTCGGAATATTGAACGGCAATTTCGTCTTCCATCCATCTCTGCGGCATGTTGATGGCAAAACCGGACGGTGTAGCGTGGGTAATTCTGGTTGTGGTAACCAGGCCGGTTCCTTTGCCTGCATCGCGGAAAATCTCACAAATGGTTTTGTACTGCTCATCATTTGGCCCCCAGTTCACCGCATTATTGTTGATTCTGTAGCCGGAACCCCATGAAGATGCCGCCGATGCCGACCCGGTAACCACCGAATTCAGCGAAGCCATATCCATCAGGCCGCGGTGGTAATCCCGGTCTGATTCATACAATTTCATCCAGTGTGTTTTTTCTCCATATTGGGCTTGTTTTACAAGATCGGCCAAGCCGAGTGTACCGGCACTCATTCCGTCGGATACAAGAAAAATTACGTTTTTGGCATCTCCGAAGTTCGATTTTTTCCGGGCCTGACGAAATGCCCCCATCGCACCGCTGCCCAATGCTGCTGTTGAAAGGGCACCTGTTTTTAAAAATTCACGCCGGCTGAATCTATTTACACTCATATTGATATTCTTTTATTTGGATAAATTTAATTTAATTATCTTTCAATAATGCCAAAGGATAATAAAAAGCTGTTAATGAATCATTAACCTTTCATAAAAAAGAAATAAAGTTCTATTCACCAACAAAATGTAATTCCGGATTTACCCTCCGGAATTTTTACGTTCATTTTGCAGTTAGATCCGTAATAAAAACGTACGTTGATTTAGTTGAAACGAATATATCAAACCTTAAACTAATCGTTACTTATGAACACGAACTACTTCAGAATAAAAACCACTAAAACAATCTGGCTAATGCCTCTGTCGGTTTTCCTGATGGTGCTCTTTCTGTTTTCAAATGCAAATGCACAAAACGGTGTAACACCCGAGCATATTGCAGAAATGGAAACCGTAACAAGTGCAACCATCTCGGAAGATGGCCGCCACATTGCCTATACCGTAAGCACTCCGGCCGACCCATATGAGGAAAACGTGCCGAATCGTAATCACCTCTATCTGCTTGATGTTGAAGAAGGAACAACCAAGCCCTACTATACCACAGGATCGGTTGGTTCTGTAGAATTCCGTCCCGGCACCCAAACGATATCATTTCTGACGCAGAGGCCGGGTGATAATACCCGAACTCTTTACGAAATTCCTGTTGACGGTGGCGAGGCTGTAAAACTGTTCAGCCACGAGCGCAATATACTCGGATACACCTGGCAACAGGATGGCAATCACATTGCATTTATGGCTAATGAAGAGGCTGAAACCACCGCTTCCCCACTGCCATATCAGGCCGATGTGTATGAAGAAAACCTGCCTCAGCGGCGTGCTTATATCACCAATGTGGAAGTGGAAGATCACACACCGCATGAAATTAATGTTGATGGTTCGGTTTACATGATTGAATGGAGTCCGGATGGAAGCCAGCTTGCCCTTTCGGCGGCACCCACTCCCAATATCGATGATTTTTACATGTTTCAGCAGGTGTTTGTGGTAGATTACAGAACCCGTGATGTTGTGGCTGAAATTAACAATGAAGGAAAAATCGGACAGATTGTCTGGAGCCCGAACGGCGAGCGTCTTGCACTTCGTGCAGGAGCCAACATCAACGACCCGATTGACGGCCGCATTCTCATTGTTTCGGCCAGAGGAGGAGCACCACAAATTATTGATGAAGATTTTGAAGGCAAGTATGAGCAGATTATGTGGACCGGAGAAAATACATTGCATTTTCTTGCAAGTGAAAGCACTGCATCTGTGTTGGGTACGATCTATTTCAACGGCTCAAATAAACAGACACTTTTCCGTGCTGACGAACATGCCATTGGATCTTTCTCCAAAAATGATGACGGCGATATCACATTTGTAGCCAGTTCGCCGGAACATCCGAACGAAGTATTTTACCTGTCATCAGCAGACGGAGCGGAACCCGAACAGAAAACCTTCCACAACTCCTGGCTCAACTCTGTTGAACTCGGCCGCCAGGAAGTGATCTCCTACGAAGCCCGTGACGGAGAGTTTACGATTGACGGTATGCTCATCTATCCGGTAAACTACAGAGAAGGTGCACCGGTTCCGGTCATTACGATGGTCCACGGCGGGCCGGAAGCCCACTACAGCAACGGCTGGCTCACCGCTTATTCCATGCCGGGNCAGATGGCCGCAGCTAAAGGTTANGCTGTCTTCTATCCCAATTACCGCGGAAGCACCGGCCGGGGACTCGATTTTATCTTCAGCAGTCAGTCTGATCTGGCAGGTAAGGAATTCGACGATATTGTAGATGGTGTAGATTATCTGATCGGCCGCGGCATTGCTGATCCCGACCGTATTGGTGTAACCGGCGGCTCGTATGGCGGTTATGCTTCTGCCTGGATGAGCACCTATTACTCAGACCGTTTTGCCGCCGCTGTAATGTTTGTTGGAATCAGCAACAATCTCTCCAAATGGGGAACCAGCGATATTCCCGAAGAACTTTACCTGGTGCATTCCCGAGAACGTATGTGGGAATCGGATGCAAAATGGATGGATTATCTGAAGCGCAGCCCCATTTACTGGGTTAACAGGGCGCAGACACCCATTTTAATCATGCATGGTTCTGAAGATACCCGTGTTCATCCCGGCCAGTCTCTCGAGCTCTATCGCCACCTGAAGGTACGTCGTCCTGAGGTTCCGGCCAGGCTTGTGTGGTACCCGAACGAGGGGCACGGCAACATCAGGGCAGCGTCAAAACTGGATTATAATTACCGGATGCTGGAGTGGTTTGATACCTATCTGATGTCTGGTGATGCTTCAGCCGAAATGCCTCACTGGGATGCTCCCATTCCGCCAAAAGACTAAATGAATCGTTCAGAACCACTGAATTCTGAATGAATATCTGGCCTTCGGAGATTTGTTGATCCGGGGGCCTTTTTTTTATTTTACATCTTACTTTCGGTACTTATAATCATGGGCCAACCTACTTCGAATCGTGAAAAGCAGCCTTTTCTGAAAAACAAAAAGCGACTATTTGGAATTTTATTTCTCCTGCTGATTGCAGGCGGCGTTCTCTTTTTCATTTTCCGAATTGAGCGAATTGCAGAAAATCACCTGTTGGAATTTATTAATGCGGAGCTTGCACCTAATGCCGAAGTCGAGTTTGGTGAATTTTCCTTCTCAATTCTGCCGGCCGGACTGATTATCCGTGATATCCGATTACTTCATCTCACACCTTTTGAAGATCATGTACCCGAAAAATCAGCCGATGCAATCAAAAACCTGGAAATCGACTATATTGAATTTTCCGGAATCAACCTCTACCGGATGCTTTTGGAGCGACAGTGGCTTCTCAATCAAATAACCGTTGACGGATTTTTCCTGGAACTTGTACCACTTACCGCCGGCAGTCTTGTACAATCAACTCCATTCGGGCAGCCGCCGCCGTTTCTCATAGAAAACATCTTGTTTACCAACGGCTCGTTCACAACGTTTACCGACCGCATGACCGATACTTACAAATACAGCATCCATTCTATCCGGGGCGAACTGATCAACTTCTCCGTACCTGATATTGATGATCCTGTCTATTCCTATTTTCAGGAGTTTGAGATTCAAACATCCAATTTCCGATACAACACCGACAACGGGTTTTATCAGCTTGGGTACGATTCGGTTTCGGTGAGCAGCCGCGACCAAGAATTGTATATGCAAAACGGAAAGGCAGAGCCACTGCTTTCTGCCCTCGAAATGGCTGAAGAAACCGGGTACGAAAACGATCAATTCACTTTTAATTTTGATGAGCTTTTTGCGGAGCAGATTGATTTTGATCTCTGGTTCCAGGAGCGGGGTTTTATTGCCGGAGGCGTACGTATGCTGCAGCCGGCTCTTCACATCCACAGGGACAAATCGAAGCCGAGAGAAGAGCGGGATGAACGCCCTCTTCCCATCAGATATCTGAATGAATATCCGCAAAATATCAGCGTAGATTCCATCATGTTCAGGGGCGGAACGGTCAGCTACACCGAAGATTTTTCTGATGAAGGCCGGAAAGGCAGTGTCTCTTTTTGCGATACGGATCTCACAATCGAAAATCTTCAAAATCAGCATCAGGAAGAATCGATATCTGCGGTGGCTTCAACCACATTTAAGGGTTTGACAGGTTTAAGCCTTCGGGGTGAATTCTCACTTGATGATAACTTTTCTCATCAAATAAGAGGCAGCATGAGCGAACTGGACCTTACCCGGCTGAATGATTCGATGTCTGAATGGCTTTTTGTCCGGGTTGGAAGCGGAACTCTCGACCAGCTCGATTTTTACTTTTCCGCTGATGATGATCGGGCCAGAGGTGAAATGCATTTTATATATCATGATCTGGAAATTCGATTTCTTGACGAAGAAACGCTTGAGGAAACCAGAAACAGGCGTTTGCGCTCTTTCTTTGCAAATCTGATTCGGGTCCGATCAGAAAACACATTCGATGATCCAAGAACCGGAACCATAGATTTTGAAAGAGACAAAACCCGATCGATCTTCAACTACTGGTGGAAATCTGTTGCCAGCGGACTTGAAGATAGTGTAACGCGCTAAACTTTCTTCATCAGGCACTCCCATATTCAGCCGCATTTCCTGATTTTTTGGAAACCTTATCCAAACTATTTAAAAGCCGTATTTTTGAAACCGTATTACTATCTATTCTTTTTTGTAGCCTGATTTCCTTATAATCAAATCCGAAATCGATAATCTATCAAACTTTTAAATATCCTGATTTTATTCCAAATCGACCTGCAAGAACTTTACCATTTACTCCTTTATCTTTTCTTTCCTTTATTATTAATATATATTAATGCTTCTATCCCCACTTACTTTCATTCAGAAACTTTATAACCCGTTCCAGTGAGAGCACTAATCACTTTATTCTTAAACCTTACCGTTTGCAGCAGTATTTTGGCTGCCTCATTGCATGCTATGCCGGGCTCCAAAGTTGCTATAGCAGCTTCTGGTATTCAGGATTCCGCCCCGGAACTTGCCATACGTGATACAAGTTTTATCCGGGAATTGAATGACAAAACTTCCGAGCTGATCAATAGAAATCAGTTAGACTCTGCAAGAACTTATATTGACGAAGCACTCTATCTTTCACGCCTTCTGAATGATTTGGAGGGAGAAGCATATGCTGTTCACAATTTAACCAATTATTACTTGGATCGTGGCTTGCCCGATTCCGTCACAACCCTGATGGACAGTACATTTTCGGTTTACCAGGGTACCAAATACGAGGTTCATTTAGGAAATAACTTCGCCAACGCTCATAACATGCTTGGCAACTATCAGAAAGGGCTGGAGATGTATATACAGATGAGAGATTTGGCTGAAGAAACCGGCAATACAAGAATGGCAATCGGTATTACCCAAAACATTGGAACAAATTATCAATCTCTTGGAGATATTCCTGCTGCTGTGGATAATTATCTGCAAAGCCTCGAAATGGCCGAAGAAATTAACGACACCCTGATTATTGCCGTTGTGCTCGATAATCTTGGTTCGCTGAACATGAGCGATGGCAATTATCAGATTGCCGAAAATTATTTGAACCAGGCACTCGAGATGAATATTCAAATTAACAACCTGGGCAATCAAATCACCAATCACATGGGTTTTGGCTCTCTTTATAAAGAGCAGGAAATGTTTGAAGAATCACAAGCCCACTACAGCAGAGTGCTCGAAATTGCTGAAGACATTGGAAATACACTTGCTCAGATTCAGGCAACCTATAATATTGGGATGCTTAAAAAAGATATGGGAGAATACGATCTAGCCCTCGAGCATTTCGAAGAATCGTTAGATTTAAGTCACCAAAATAATATCCCAATTGGATTTTATTTCAATCAACAGGGGATGGCAGGTGTGTATGCCGAACTCGGTGATTACCAACGGGCCATAGAACTCTATGAGGCGGCCCTCGAAGTAGCAGAACGTGCAAACACGACAGACTTGATCAGAGGCACACTCGAAAATCTTTATCAAGCCTACGAAAGTGCCGGAGATTTGGCCGCTGCCTTTCCCTATTTAAAGCGTTATACGGCCATTACAGACAGTCTTTCTAAAACTAATCGTGAAGAGGCTCTGGCACAACAGGAAGCACTTCTCGGTTTACGAACCGAACGAGAGAACCGGGCACTGCTCGAAGAGAATTTGCAGATACAGCAAACCAACACGCTGATTGTTACCATTTTACTGGTTGTGATTGTGATTGCCCTCATAACAGTAATTGTAGTTCTGCAAAAAAAGAGAAAAGTGAACCAAATGTTAAGGGAACAGTCTCGTGAACTTTCCAAGGTCAATGAAATGAAAGACAGGCTTCTGTCAGTTCTTGCGCATGACCTCAGAACTCCACTATCCAGCCTTCAGGGTGTTGTATTTATGATTCGGGAAAATGTTCTGGAAAAAGAGGATGCCGAGCGTGCCCTCGCACAAATCGATGCCCAGCTTCAGCAGGATATTAATACTCTTACCAACTATCTGCAGTGGGCACAAACGCAAAAACAGGGAATTCAGGCTAATCTGCAGAGTTTATCCGTCTCCAGGCTTGTGAATGATGCCTTGTTTGAAATTAAACGGGGAGCAGCTAACAAAGGTATAGAAATTGAAAACAACATCCCGGATAATACAGCAGCCTTGGCCGATCATCAGATGTTGATGGTGATTCTGAGAAATTTACTCTCAAACGCCATAAAATTTGTCGACGAGGGAGAAAAAATCTCCGTTGATTTGGAAGAAACTGGCTCAACAGTGAACATCTCAATACGAGATACGGGAAGCGGCATTCCGGCGGAAAAACAGAAGAACCTTTTCCAGGCTTTTGAATATGTAAGAACCGGTACATCGGGCGAGAAGGGTACCGGCCTGGGACTATCCATCTGTAAAGAATTTGCGGAAGAACAGGGCGGCAACATTTCCGTGGAAAGTACTCCGGGCGAGGGAACTACATTTACAATCAGCCTCCAAAAAGCAGAAATATCAAAAGAGACGGTTGGTGAAACGGCCTGATCAACCCCCGGCTGGTCTTTCGATTTCCTTTTGCATTGTTTTTAAAAACTCCTGCATGTATCGGGACCTTTTTTCTGATTCGGCTTTGGCTGCTTCTGTGTTCATGGTTTTTTGCAAGGCAAACAGTTTCCGATAGAAATGATCGATGGTCCAGGCAGTATCATCCGGCTCTCGGAATTCACAAAACGGGTCTTCCGGATTGTACAATGGTCTGCCTAACTGCCCTCCCACCATAAAGCAGCGAGCGATTCCTACAGCCCCAAGTGCATCAAGCCGGTCGGCATCCTGCACGATTTTTGCCTCTGTTGTTTCCGGAGCAATACCGACAGAAAAACTGTGAGACTCAATGGCGTGAGCAACCTGTTTTAGCTTTTCTTCAGGAAACCCGATCTGCTCCAAAAAGGCTGTCGCCCTTTCTGCGGCCAGACCTGAAGCTTTCTTCCGATCTGGGTGATTTTTGGGCAAAACTACACAATCGTGCAGCCAGGCAGCCGCCAAAACAACCTCTCTGTCAGCCGGTTCTGATTTCAGCAGCTTTTTAGCATTTGCAACTACACGTTGGGTATGGGCCAGGTCATGAGCAGAATCCGAATCGGTGATCTTCGTTTTTAGAAATTCGCTGCACTTTTTTTCAAGCTCAAAATCAGATCTCATTTTCTTGCAACATTGATTTCAATCTACTTTTTTAAAATAACCGTCTTCATTGATTATTGAATAACTGCATCCTGGCGATTGCCATATTCAAACCAGGAGCCTTCGTAAGGCCGCACCGAATCGTAGCCCATCAGGCGAAGGGTAAAATAGGCATGAGAACCCCGCACATTCGACTGGCAGTGAGGAATAATCTCTTTATCGGGTGTAATGCCATTTTCAGCAAGAAGAACACGCAGATTTTCCGGAGACAAAACATAGGGCACCCCCTCATCCATAAGGGCACTACTCCACTCAATATTCACGGCATTGGGAATATGCCCGCCCCGCTCGGCCCTGATCTCCTCGCCGGAATATTCTGCTGCCGATCGCGCATCAAAAATTATTTTATCGGGCGAATTTGTTGCTTCAATGATGTAATCAAAATCACACATCAGCGCTTCCTGTTCATCCACCTCAAACATTCCCCTCATGTAAAACACCTGTTCCCTGCTCAGGGGTAAGCCTTCTTCAATCCATGCCTGTATCCCTCCATTCACCAGAGAGGCATTGTTGAAACCGTAGTAGTCCAGAGCGTAAAAAAGGCGGGCTGCGGCAAGGTTGTTGCCATCATCATAAATAACCACTCTGTGATGGTTATGAAGCCCGAGATCCCTCATTTTTTCCTGAAAAAGTTCAGGGCCTATCAAATAATTTTCTACAGGATGGTCGGGATCAACCAGCTCCTGAAGTGCTGCAAAATGGATGGCTCCCGGAATGAGGCTATCTCCGGTTTCTTCTCGTGCATCAACAAGAAAAATATTTTCTGTTTGAAGCATTGAAAACAACTCATCAGCTTCCGTCAGAAGATGGCTGTTCGGATAATCGGTTAACGGACCCTCTTCAGCCGGAGCGCAGCTAACCGAGAGTATCAACAAAGTTAATGGCAGCAATAATAATCGTGTTTTCATCATATAAAGAAATTTTTTACGCTATCTTTTTGTAATGATTAATGTAAATAATAAATAGGTTAATCCAACAAAAGTACCAGCTCGAAAACAAAAAGATTAAACGGAAGGTTCGAGCCAATGGATCTGTCCGCATAAACGTGAAATAACCAAGATTAAAGCATACACTAACCGAACGGTACTTTTAAGCTATACTGAACTTAATTTCTGATAAAAATTCATGAGTGAATCCCCTGAGCAACAAAAATCTAAAACAACCTGGTATCAATTAAATCCTGAGGCCGCTCTGGAAAAGCTTTCCGTAGACGAAAAAGGACTGAACAGCGATGATGCCAAAAAACGCCTTGATGAATCAGGGCCCAATAAACTTCCGGAGGGAAAACAACAATCGGCACTGATGCGGTTTCTGCTTCAGTTCCATAATACGCTGATCTATGTGCTGATCGTTGCCGCAATTATCACCGCACTTCTTGATCACTGGATCGACACCTGGGTGATTGTTGCTGTTATTCTGGTGAATGCCATCATCGGTTTTGTACAGGAAGGGCGTGCTGAAAAAGCGATTGAAGGTATCAAAAAAATGCTTTCGCTCGAAGCCACCGTCCTACGGGATGGTTCCCGAAAAACCATTGATGCCGAAGATCTGGTGCCGGGAGATATCGTTTTATTACAATCGGGTGATAAAGTGCCTGCTGATGTTCGCCTGATTGAAGTCCGTAATTTCAGGGTTGAGGAATCGGCCTTAACAGGAGAGTCTGTTGCCGTTGAAAAAAATACCGAAGCCATTGACGAGAAATCCGTTCCCGGCGACCAAACCTGCATGGCATTTTCTGGTACATCGGTTGTGTATGGCCGGGGCAAAGGAGTTGTGGTTGAAACAGGTGAACACACCGAACTCGGTAAAATTAACCGGATGATGTCGGATGTTGAGGAGCTCACTACTCCGCTTCTCAGGCAGATTAACCATTTTGGTAAAGTCCTGTCGATAATCATACTGGGTATTACGGCTCTCTTCTTTGCCATCGGTTACTTTTTTCAGGATTACTCGATCGATGAACTTTTTCTTGCGGTAATCAGCCTTGCCGTTGCCGCCATTCCCGAAGGGCTTCCCGCCATTATGACAATTACCCTGGCCGTGGGAGTTCAGGCAATGGCCGGCCGTAATGCCATTATCAGGAGGCTGCCCTCTGTAGAAACCCTGGGTTCGGTCTCCGTGATCTGTACAGACAAAACCGGAACACTCACCAAAAACGAGATGACGGTAACATCGTTTTCTGTGTCGGGAAAAAGGTATTCGGCTGAAGGCTCCGGTTACAACCCCGAAGGCGATATATTGCAAGATGACAAGCCGGTTCAGATCAAAGAAAACCGGCTTCTTACCAAGCTAATGCAATCAATAAAAGCGTGCAACGATTCTGAGCTAACCCAAAAAGATGAAACCTGGACGGTGAATGGCGATCCCACCGAAGGCTCCTTAATCACGCTGGCACACAAAGCCGGACTCAGTGATTTTAAACCGGAACGCATCGATCACATCCCCTTTGAGTCGGAACACAAGTATATGGCCACGCTGAACGAGGTTGACGGTGAGAAATACATCTTTATGAAAGGGGCGCCTGAACAGTTGCTCGATATTTGTGATATTGAACTGACAGTTGATGGGGATCAGCCGCTGCAGAAAGATTTCTGGAACGAAGAGATGGATTATCAGGCAAAACAGGGCAGAAGGCTGATTGCCGCCTCATTCAAAAAAGTGGATGCAAACATCACCCAAATTGATCATGATGATGTGAAATCCGGCATGACTTTTTTGGGGCTTTTCGGGATGATTGATCCACCCCGGCCCGAAGCAATTGAAGCGATAAAAACATGCAAAGAGGCGGGCATATCCGTAAAAATGATTACCGGCGATCATCTTATAACCGCACAAGCCATCGGCGAGGAACTCGGTATCGGCAACGGCTCAAAAGCTATCAGCGGCAGTGAACTTGAGGATATGAGTGATGAAGAACTGAAAGATATTGTGCTCGAATACGATGTATTTGCAAGAACAAGTCCCGAGCACAAATTACGTCTCGTTAAAGCTCTGCAGAAACATAAAAAAATCTCCGCTATGACCGGGGACGGGGTAAACGATGCGCCTGCATTAAAACGGGCGGATGTCGGAATTGCAATGGGAATAAAAGGCACCGAAGTTACCAAAGATGCCTCCGAAATGGTTCTTGCTGACGATAATTTTGTATCTATAGCCAACGCAGTGGAAGAAGGCCGAACGATTTATGACAACCTGCGGAAAGCCCTCTTATTCATACTTCCAACCAACGGTGCCGAATCGCTTGTGATTATGGCGGCTGTAATTATGGGAATCGTATTGCCGATCACTCCGGTTCAAATATTATGGGTAAACATGGTTACTGCGGTTACTCTTGCGCTCGCCCTTTCGGTTGAAGCAACCGAACCCGGCGTAATGAAACGACCACCTCGAAGCCCCGGTACGCCAATCCTTGGAAAATACTTTCTGTGGCGTGTTGGGTTCGTTTCAGTTTTAATCGGTGGAATGACACTCGGCCTCTACTACTGGCTGATGGGCAATGGCTACGAACTTGAAACTTCACGGACTATCGCAGTTAATACATTGGTTGCCGGCCAGCTATTTTATCTGTTTAACTGCCGCAAAATGTACGATCCGTCTGTAGGCCCCGGGTTTTTTAGTAACAAATATGTGTTTCTCGCTGTTGCCGTACTACTGGTATTCCAGATGATCTTTACATATGCACCGTTCATGAATGAGTGGTTTGGTACCTATCCGTTAGGAGCATCCTACTGGATTTTTCCTGTAACTGCCGGCTTGTTGGTATTTATTCTGGTTGAGGGGGAAAAATATTTGATTGGACAAAGTGTGGCAGCATAATTCTCATCAAATGTTATATTAGCAGGTTGTTTCAATAATCTTTATCCTGCAATCTTTTGAAAATAGAAGCGTAATTGCGTATCTTTTTGTCTTTTTTTCAGCATTTAACTGAGATCTTCATCACAGATTCAAAATTGTGATAAACCTTTCTTGCTTGAATATTTTTGTCAACATCTTCAATAATTTCTAATTCTGCGCTGATTTAACAGAATACATTTCTCTTAAAGACACGCTGATATTTATTCAATTAAACCACCATGGAAGACATCCGATTAAAAGACCTGTCTCTGGA
>SL_3KL_010_SEDDRAFT_10003312_pt1 | contig 14631 bp, 9 predicted proteins | sample SodLakKL_010_SED_2_FD_10381 | JGI IMG/M metagenome (IMG submission 10381)
TTTCAGGTCCGGGACCGATGCCGCAAATCTCCATGATTTCGTTGCCGCTCACCGGCGGCTGCCAGTTCCGGAGACGGTCCTTTTCCTCGACTTCGGCAACCCTTTGTTCCACATAATCGAAGTTTTTCAGGAACTGGCGGATTTTTTTATGGTTTTTACTGGTGATATCTGCCCGGCACAGGGCCATGAGGTCGTCAATGTCATCACCGGCTTCGAAAATGAGCCTGCGGATGGCGCTGTCGGTCACCACTTCGTCAGTCAGCGCGATGGGACGCAGATGGAGGCGCACCAGCTTTTTCACATAGCGCATCCGCTCATCCAGGGGCAGTCCCAGGCGCCGGAAGATACGCGGGACCATGTGTGCGCCCAAGGCGTCGTGGCCGTGGAAGGTCCAGCCCTGTTTCGTCTCAAACCGCTTGGTGGCCGGTTTGGCGATATCGTGCATGATGGCTGCCCAACGCAGCCAGAGGTTGTCCGAGGTCAGGGCCACGTTGTCGAGCACTTTGAGCGTATGATGGAAATTGTCCTTGTGCCGCAGCCCGTGGATCTCCTCCACGCCCTGAAGGGCGCACAGTTCCGGGAAAAAATGTGCAAGCAGGCCGGTTTCATTGAGGATCACGAATCCGGAGGACGGCTGGTCGCACATTACGATCTTGTTCAGTTCGTCAATGATCCTTTCCTTGGAGATGATCTCCAGGCGGGACGCCATGGCTTCCATTGCCTGCCGGGTCTCCGGGGCGATGCCGAAATGGAGCTGGGTTGCGAACCGGACCGCCCTCATCATGCGAAGGGGGTCGTCGCTGAATGTCTGCTCCGGATCCACAGGTGTGCGGATGATGTTGTCCTGCAGATCCCGAAGTCCGTTGAAGGGGTCGCTGAGTACTCCGAAGCTTTGCGGGTTCAGGGACCAGGAGAGGGCGTTGATGGTGAAATCCCGCCGGAACTGATCGTCCTCCAGGGTCCCGTCCTCAACGGCCGGCTTGCGTGAGTCCGGCCGGTAGCTTTCCTTGCGGGCGCCGACAAATTCCAGTGAAAACCGTTTCCAGGTCACCTGTGCGGTCCCGAACCGACGGTAGGTGGCGATTTTCCGGGTTCCGAGTTTTCTGGCTACGGCCTCGGCGGCCCGTATACCCGACCCGAGGGTGACGAAATCAATGTCGCAGGCTCCGTCGGCAGGGAGCCGGTTGAGATAATAATCGCGGACAAATCCACCGATGACATAAATTTCCTGCCCGATTTCCGAAACGGCCTCGGAAATCTTGCGGAAAAGCGTCTGATATGTGGTATCCAGGTCCTGCAAAAGAAAAAAACTGGCAATAAAAGGGCAAAGTTGTGTATTCTGTGAATGCGAATATCCCCGAAAGATAACGATGATTTTACTTTTTGGTGGCGTGAACTCACATTTATTCCAATTGGCCGATGCCTGAGAAGCGAGAAACCACCCGAAGCGAGAAGGCCATCCGTATCAGTCTGATCGTCTCCTTCTTCGTATTTCTGTTGAAGTTCGCGGCCTGGCTCTACACCGGTGCCAACAGTGTGCTATCCGATGCCGCAGAGAGCTTTGTGCATGTTTTTGCCGTCGGATTCTCGGCATTCGGCATCTATTTCAGTCAGAAACCGCCCGATCGCGATCATCCTTACGGACACGAACGGATCGGTTATTTTGCCGTAGGCGCAGAGGGGACCCTGATCCTGGTGGCGGCGCTCACCATCTGCTACCAATCCATAAAAAGTCTGATCACCGGCATAGAGGTGTTTAACATTGAGACGGGGGCCGGCATCATTTTCGTCACGGCGCTGATCAATCTGGTGCTTGGATCCTGGCTCGTCCGAACGGGCAGGCAGGAAAACAACATGATCCTGACGGGCAACGGAAAACACACGCTCACCGATGTGTACACCAGCGCCGGCGTGCTGGTAACGCTGTTTCTCATCTCCCGGACCGGGTTGATGTTCCTTGACTCGCTGGTGGCCATGGCGCTGGCGGCCTTTATCTCCGTGGAAGGATACCGGCTGGTCAGGTACGCGACGACGGGACTCATGGATCGGAGCGATGATGAGAACGACGCCTGCATCCGGAAGGTTCTGGACGACGAGGTCGGTGGGGTGATGACGGGCTGGCACGATCTGCGGCACAGGAGTACAGGAAACACGTTATGGATCGAGTTCCATGCGCTGTTCAGGGCGGGCATCGACCTGGAAGAGGCACACCTGGAGGCGACCATCATCGAGAAAAAGATCATGGACGAATTTCGGGGAAATACGGTGGTTACGATCCACCTGGAGCCGGAAGAAATGCATGTGCGCCATCACAAGGAGCTGCGGGATGGTGCGCCGCGGAACAAGGGCCCATCATGACGTCGACTATGGCTGGCCGGATTGCGGGAGCGGCAGATAGCCGTAATCGGCAAGTGCCGGGTGGTCGCAGGGGCCAGGCGGTATCTGCCACTGTCAGCGGCCGTTGTCAGGCGGTGTCCCCGACTACGGAATGGTCACCAATGTGTATCTCTTGCCGGCAGGAGCGGACCACAGCAGAGATGCCGATCGTGGAATGGTCAAGTTCGGAATCCTCAATGACCGCTTTTTCCCGCACGATGGAATTGCGGATTTTGCTTCCGGTGATGGTGCACCCGTCGCCTATGCTCGCGTAAGGGCCAATGACACTGTCCGAAATACGTACATTGCTCCCAATGTGAGATGGGGAGATGATCCTGGTGCCCGAAAAAGCATCGTCATCAAATTTCTGCGGCTCCTGGCGGTCCAGTACGGAAGCGGTGGAGGAGAGCCAGGCGGGAATGGTCCCGAAATCAAGCCACTCATCCACCCCGGCGGAACGGAACATCGCGTTTTGTTGCAGCAGGCGGTCAATGGCATCCGTAAGGTCAAATTCGTTTTTGTGTCCGCGGATGTCGTTGTCCATCAGGTACTGCAGTTCTCGCTGAAGCCGCTCCCCTTCGCGGAAATAGTAAACCCCGATGATGGCCAGGTCGGAGACGGGCTCATCGGGCTTTTCAACAAACCGTGTGATGCGGTTGTTTTCAAGCACGGCCACACCGAAGCGGGAGGGGTCATCCACTTTTTTCAGCCAGATGACGCTGTCGGCCCCTTCGAGGTCGACCGGACCACTTGTGCGGAACAGTGTGTCCGCAAAGGCGACGATCACTTCCCCGGTCAGGGAAGGCGCGGCACAGTTGACGGCATGTGCGGTGCCGAGGGCCTGGTCCTGATGATAGAAGGCAGGTTTGGCTCCGAAACGGCGCGCCATCTCGCCCAGTTGAAATTCGACATCCACACCGAAATCCCCCAGAACGAAGGCAATATCGGTGATCTTGCGGTTCAGGGAAGTGACAAATGTGTAGACGATCCGTTCAAGGAGCATGGGACCGGCTACGGGCAGCAACGGTTTCGGAGTGGTCAGGGAGTGTGGACGGAGCCGCGTGCCCCGTCCGGCCATGGGGATGATCAGTTTCATGTGTATACATCTTTTGATTTAAGAGGTCACATAGAATGTCCATGACGATTTAATCATGCTCCTGTATGCCCGGGGCTATGCCCGGTCATGGACATTTCATCTGTCTATTTTTTTTGAATCATATTGTCACATAGAATGTCCATGACGATTTAATCATGCTCCTGTATGCCCGGGGCTATGCCCGGTCATGGACATTTCATAAGTCAATTACGTCGATGAAGCACCGTGGATGCGGATGGTGGCATGACAGCCGGCAGGACTTCCGGGGGATTTCATTGTTTCAGAAAGAATCGCCTGACAAGATAACAGAACTTGGTATATTACGCGCAAGTTTTTCTGAAACATGCAACGGACCGACACGCAGGTTAATATTGAGCTGGTATTACGCATTTATTGAGGCCCTGTCCTGGATCGTGATCTTCATCATGCTCCGGCATATGCTGTTCCGTTCCCGGCACCTGCTGCACATCTTCCAGCAGAACGGGTACAAGTTCAACGAGTTCTCGGCCTGGCTGGTACATCACTGGAATTCGGTCCTGCTGCCGGTACCCAATCTTGCGCTCATCCTGCTGGTGCTCGTGGCTCAGTATTATCTGGAGCCGTTGCTGACCACCTCGTCCATTGCCGTTATCCTGTTCATCTTCACGGCGTTCTGGTTCGGAAGTGTGACTGGTTTTGAGATGAAGCAGGTGAAAAAGCCGCTGGTGTTCACTCCCCGTGTCGTGCGTCTATCCGTTGTCCTTGTGCTGTTTGCGTCCGTGATCCCGGTGCTGGGATCCGCCTGGTCGTTTTACCGCGGGACCCTGTTTCCCGACATGTATTCGCTTCTCATCGCATGGACCTTCGCCAGCCTGGTGCTTCCCTACCTGCTGATACTTGCTGCGGCACTGGTCTATCCGCTGGAAATGCTGATTCAGTACCGGTTCAAGCAGAAAGCCCGCAAAAAGATCGCTTCGATGCCCGACCTGACCGTAGTCGCAATCACGGGCAGCTATGGCAAGACGAGCACCAAGTTTCTGTTGGATGCGGTCCTCAGGGAGCGTTTCCGTGTCTGCACCACCCCCGGCAGCTACAACACCCCGATGGGGATTTGCAAGGTGATCAACAACGACCTGCAGGCGGGTGATCAGGTCCTCATCCTCGAAATGGGTGCCCGGTATGCCGGGAACATCGATGAACTATGCCACATTGCCCGTCCGGACATTGCCGTGGTCACCAACATCGGTGTTGCCCATCTGGAAAGTTTCGGATCGGTGGAAGCCATTGCGCATACCAAAGGGGCGCTTGTCCGGCATCTGCCTCCCGGCGGGATCGCCTTGCTCAACGGCGATGACCGGCGGGTCCGCGCCATGGCTGGCCGCGACGATATTTCGGTGATCATGTCCGGATTGACTGAAGACGGCAACCACATCCACGCTGATGAAATCAGTTATGATGAGAACGGCTGTTCGTTTGCAATGCACGTGAAACCGTCAGGTTCCGACCCGGGATTTATCCGGAAGGGGGCATCGGATGCGGCCACTGGCGGACCGGATGCGGTGACCGGCGGGCCGGGCAAGGCACCGGCTACATTGCCGGAAGGGGGTGTGGAACGGATCACCATGGCACTGCTGGGTGAGCACAGTGTGCAAAACGCACTCCTGGCGGCGGCGGCGGGACTGGCCATGGGGCTTCGCCTGCCCACCATCCGTGTGGCGCTGCAGAAAGCCCGACCCGTGGAACACCGGCTGGAACTCAAGAAACGGAACGGGGTGCTGGTCATCGACGATGCCTTCAACTCCAATCCCATCGGGGCCCGGAATGCCATATCCGTCCTGGCGGCGTTCAAAACTGGCAAAAAATACGTGATTACACCGGGTATGATAGAACTCGGGGAGCGGCAGGACGAGGAAAACCGCCTGTTCGGACGGCACATGGCCAACCATTCTCCGGACCATGTCTATCTGGTCGGGAAGAACCAGACCCGGCCGGTCCATGAAGGCCTCAGGGAGGGCGGGTTTCCGGAAGAGGGGATCACCGTGGTCGCAAGCCTGTACGAAGCCAATGACCTGCTCAGGGAGCGTCTTGAGGTTGGGGATGTGGTGCTTTACGAAAACGATTTGCCGGACAGCTATTCCGAGCGGTAGTATACGAACAGCAGCGGATCCGGTCACTCGTTGCGCACGGCGTCCGCCGGCTGGATGGATGCGGCACGCAGGGCAGGGTACCAGCTGGCCAGGATGCAGAGCAGGAGGCTGCCACCCACTACGAAACTGATGTCCAGCCACTGGATCTGCACCGGATACGCCGAAATGATGAACGACTCGGCGCCGGCAAGCTTGACGAGCTCATACCTGTCCTGAAGCCAGGCAAGGGTCAATCCGGCCGTTCCGCCCAGAACGCAGCCGATGAGACCAACATACCATCCCTGTTGTAGGAAAACGGACATGATGTCCTTCCTGCGAAAGCCGATGGAGCGCAGGAGGCCGATATCGCGTTGCTTCTGGATCACCACCATGGTCAGGGAGCCGACGATGTTCAGGACGGCAACCAGCACGATGATCATCAGGATGAAGTAGGCGCCCCATTTTTCCAGGTTCATGACATCATAAAGCGGCTTCTGAAGGTCGTACCATGTCTGGATCAGGAAGTGCTCGCCCAGTTCCTGCTGCAAAGTGCGCTTGACGGCCTCGGCCCGGTTGTGGTCATGCAGACGGATGTCCAGCCCGGACACCTCGTCCCGAAGATCGAATAGCCGCTGGGACGCGGCTATGTCAATGTACATCACCGGCTCGTCGATTACCTGACGCATGTCGTAAATGCCGCGCACTTCAAACCGGCTGACCCTGGGACCTGTGAACTGCGTGAGCGCCCGCCGCATGCCCGAAGCACTCAGCAGTGCGACATCATCGCCGATGTGCAGCCGGAGGCTGCGGCTCACCGGGTCCGAAAGCAGGACGCCGGGCATGCTGTTGCGGACATCCAGATCCAGTCCGCCGGCATACATCAGAGCGTCCAGGTCGGCATAGCGGGCAAAACGCTCCGGATCCACCCCTTTTACCACCACCACCTGATCACGCCGCCCGCGATGGGCAACCAGCGCCTTGCCCTGGATAAACGGGGACTGAACCGCAATTTCCGGGATCCCGGCCAGAGTCTCCTCCATGGCATCCGTGATCACAAAGGAGCGTCCGGCAGCCGATTCGATTCGCAGGTCCGGGTCGTTGGACAGCAGCATCCCTTTGATAACATCAAAAAAACCGTTGAAAACCGAGAGCACCACGATCAGCAAGGCGGTTCCCACGGTCACGCCAGCCACGCTTATCAAAGTAAGCGTGTTGATCAGGGATACATTTTTTCTTGAGAAAAGGTATCTTCTTGCTATGAGATTGCTGGCTTTCAAGGGATTTTCAACCGATGTTATTCTTGTGACAAAATTGAAGCACGATGAGACAAACTAACGCAGCAGAAGGCATCCTGATGTACTAACTTTAGAGTAAAACTTGTATTTTACCCGACAATCTAAATTATGCTCCGAAAAATATGCCTGTGATACAGAAGTTTCTCGATCGAGGTCAAATCACTGCACTGGAACGGGCCGACCACTCTGATCCATTCGCCGTACTTGGTCCGCACGAATACAAAAAGGGGAAAAAGCAGGGGATCGTCGTCCGCGCCTTGCATCCAAATGCAGAGGCCCTAAAGATATGGTTAGAAAACGGGACATCCTACCGGGAGATGACCAGGATCAGCGAAGGAGGCGTGTTTGAAATCCTCCTTGAAGGGATGGATGAAGCGCCCGATTACTATTATGAGGTCGTGCTTTACGACGGGAACACCTACACCACGGCCGACCCCTACTCCTTCGGACCCACACTCACGGAATTTGACATGCAACTCTGGGGTGAAGGGAATCACCGCAGGGCTTATGAGTGGATGGGCTCCCATCTGATGAAAATCGGAGATGTGAGCGGAACGCGGTTTATCGTCGCCGCCCCCGGGGCGAAACGGGCAAGTGTGGTTGGCAGCTTCAACGAATGGGACGGCCGGCGGCATCCCATGAGGAAATACCACGAGCAGGGCCTTTGGGAGATCTTTATCCCCGGCCTGGTCGAAGGCGACATATACAAGTATGAAATTTCAGTGGAGGGGCAGGACCTTCCGCTGCTGAAGGCCGATCCGTATGGGTTCTACTCGGAGCTTCGTCCGCGCAATGCCTCCATCATCAAGGACATCGACACCTATGAGTGGAAAGACGAGGAGTGGATGGCAGCCCGTACCAAGGGATTTGACGAGCCGATGTCCATTTACGAGGTGCACCTGGGGTCCTGGAAAAAGAAGGAGCTGGATCCGACGGGCTTTTTCTCCTACCGCGAACTGGCCGAAGACCTCATCCCCTACGTCAGGGAAATGGGCTACACGCACATCGAGCTGCTCCCGATTGCCGAACATCCCTACGACCCCTCATGGGGCTACCAGATCACGGGCTATTTCGCGCCGACCTCCCGTTTTGGTCCGCCCGAAGACCTCATGTTCTTCATCGACAAATGCCACGAGGCCGGCATCGGAGTTATCGTGGACTGGGTCCCCGCCCATTTTGCCAAGGACGATCACGGACTGCGGCGGTTTGACGGCACGGCACTTTACGAGCACGAGGATCCCCGCCAGGGTGAGCACCGTGACTGGGGCACACTCATCTTCAACTTTGGCCGGACCGAGGTCCAGAACTTCCTCATGTCCAACGCCATCTTCTGGTGCGACAAGTTTCACATCGACGGACTTCGTGTGGATGCGGTCGCATCCATGCTCTACCTTGACTATTCCCGGGAGGAGGGAGAGTGGGTTCCCAACAAGTTCGGAGGCAGGGAGAACATCGAGGCCATCGATTTCCTGAAACGCTTCAACGTAGTGATCAACGAGGAGTTCGAGGGGGTGGTGACCATGGCGGAGGAATCGACTTCCTGGCCCATGGTGTCACGTCCGACCTATGTTGGCGGTCTTGGATTTGACTACAAGTGGAACATGGGCTGGATGAACGACACGCTCAAATACGTGGCCATAGACCCCATTTTCCGCAAGTATCATCACAACCAGCTCACGTTTTCGATGATATATGCGTTTACGGAGAACTTCCTGCTTCCGCTTTCGCACGATGAGGTCGTGCATATGAAGCGGTCGCTGATCTCCAAGATGCCGGGTGATGACTGGCAGAAATTCGCAAACCTGAGACTGCTCTACACATACATGTACTGCCACCCGGGTAAAAAGCTGCTGTTCATGGGATCGGAGCTGGCCCAGTGGGGTGAGTGGGACAGTGAGAAATCCATTGACTGGGGATTGCTGAAATATGACCAGCACAAGGGCATACAGACGCTGATCAAGGACCTGAACCGGGTCTATCGCGGACAGAAGGCTCTCCACCAGGTCGATTTTGACTGGGGCGGGTTCCAGTGGGTCGATTTTACCGACGCGGACAACGGCATCCTGGCATTCATCAGAAGGAGCAAGAAAGAACACGATGCCGTCGTGTGCATCTTTAACTTTACGCCACAGGTTCACTATGACTATGTGATCGGTGTGCCAAGGCCCGGAACCTACCGCATTGTCTTCAACAGCGATTCGGAATACTACGGAGGCAGTAATTTCGGCAATGCCGAGCTGGTTGCTGAAAAAGGTGAATTTCACAATCAGCCCGCCAATGTCCGGATCAACATTCCCCCGCTGGCCGGAGTCATCATCAAATCCACGTAAACCTATCTGTTCTGAACATGGACGTTACCAGATCAAGTGGCACCCTTGTCCACCCCACTTCCTTTCCCTCCGACTTCGGGATCGGCGACCTGGGAGGCAAAGCGTACCGATTTATTGATTTTCTTGAGGAGACGCACCAGGGCATGTGGCAGATCCTGCCGCTCGGGCCCACCGGATTCGGGAATTCTCCCTACGCAAGTTACTCCGCATTTGCCGGAAACCCCTATCTCATCAGCCCCGACATGCTGAAGGAAAAGGGACTGCTTGAGGAAAAGGAGCTGGCCAAACACCGTGTCCCCCAGGGAACCAGTGTCGATTATGACCAGGCGTATGCCATCAAGGACGAGCTTTTGGCCAAAGCATGCAAGCGTTTTTACGACCGTAAGGAGTCCACGGAACAGAAGCGTTTCGAGGAGTTCAAAAAAGAGAATGCTTTCTGGCTGGATGATTATGTCCTGTTCATGTCCTGTCTCATCGAAAACGGCAAGCGGCCCTGGAACCAGTGGGACGAGGGGCTGGCCCGGCGTGAAAAAAAGGCCCTTGATTCCGCCAGGAAGAAGCTCCGCAAGCGCATTGAGTCGCAGTATTGGGTCCAATTCGAATTTTTCGAACAATGGATGGCTCTCCGGGGGTATGCCAACGATAAAGGCATCATAATCATCGGGGACATCCCCATATTCGTGGACCACAACAGCTCGGACGTCTGGGCCAACAAGAAATTCTTTGATGTGGACGAAACCGGCAACCGGCTGCTGGTCGCCGGCGTTCCGCCGGACTATTTCAGTGAGACCGGCCAGTTGTGGGGCAACCCGCTGTACCGCTGGAAAGAGCTTGAGAAAGACGGTTATCAGTGGTGGGTTGAGCGCTTCCGCCAGATGTTCATCATGTTTGATGCCATCCGCGTGGACCATTTCCGCGGGTTTGATGCGTTCTGGGAGATCAAGGCGGAGGCAAAGACCGCGGAACATGGCCGATGGGTCAAGGGCCCGGGCGCGAAACTGTTCAAGACCATCGAGAAAAAGCTTGGGAAGCTCCCGATCATCGCGGAGGATCTTGGTGTGATAACGCCCAATGTGGTTAAGTTGCGCGAATCTTTCGGTTTTCCGGGGATGAAGGTGCTCCAGTTCGCATTTGGCGATCCGGGCAACGGTTTCCTTCCGCACAACTATCAGAGCTCCAATTGTGTCGTCTATTCGGGCACACATGACAACGATACGACCCTGGGCTGGTATCGGCAGGCGCCCGAAGCGGAGAAGAACTATCTGCGCGAGTATACGCAATCCAACGGATCGGATGTAAGCTGGCAGCTCATCCGGCAGGGAATGTTGTCTGTTGCCAGCAAAGCCATCTTCCCGCTTCAGGATTACATGGAACTGGACGGCGAGCATCGCATGAACTTCCCGGGTACGACGGAAAACAACTGGATGTGGCGGTACACCGATGAGTTGCTGGATCGCCTGGACCGTGACCGCATCCGCCATATCATTACCATAAGCAACCGAAATCCGCGTGACGCCAGAACCGATTCCAATTTGTCCGATATTCATGCCGAAGAACCCTGATCATTTTCGGTTCAGGCCATAATTGCGTATATTTACAGATTATCCTTCGCGGCCGCCCTCCAGGGAATGTTGCAGCATTGCGCAGAGGGTTGCCAGGTGTCTGTATTCATTTGATTTGGCCGCTCTTTTTCCCTGGGTTTGAGGGTCATTGCGATCCCAAGGTATGAATCCCGGCCCATTCGGAAACACAACAACTGTCCGGAAACGTGAATTGACCGATTATGAAAATTCTTTACGCTGCAGCTGAAATTTCACCATTTGCGAGAATGACCCATACCGCAGACCTTCTCAGGTTCCTGCCGGCATCCCTTCAGGATAAGGGGTTCGAAATCCGCTTGCTCCTGCCGAAATACGGTTCCATCAATGACCGCAGGAACCGGCTGCACGAAGTGATCCGCCTTGCCGGTATCAAGGTCCGGGTTGGTGACCGGGAAGAGAGCATGCGTATCAAGGTGGCCAGCATCCCCAACGCCAAGTTGCAGGTCTATTTCCTGGACAACGACACGTATTTCAAGAGAAAGGCACTGTTTAACGATCCGCAGACGGATGAGTTCTTCCAGGATAACGACCAGCGCCTTGTATTCTATAATAAGGGCGTTCTGGAAACCGTTAAGAAACTTGGCTGGAAGCCAGATGTCATCCATTGCCATGACTGGGCAGCCGGATTCATACCCGTGTTGCTGAAGTCCGTTTATAAGGACGATGACAATTTTTCACAGACAAAAGTAGTTTTCAATGTGCACAGTGCTGTCAACCACGGTATTTTTGAGGAAAGCATCCTCGACCTGATGTCCCTTCCCGAAGATTTTGACCGCAGTTCGGTTATTTTTGACGGCAAGGTTGATTTTCTGAGGGCCGGACTCTCCTACGCGGATCATGTTGTGACCGGTAACGAACTGGGATCCGAACTGGACGATACGTTTACTGCACTGGGCATTACACCGGACAAAATCCAGGGTTCGCCTCAGGATGTATCCAGTAAATTTGCCGACTACTACAAAAAAATTACGGAATAACCTCTGTTTTGAGCTATAATTATACGTTTGGCGGCATTCTTAACCGTCTGACAACCCCCCTGATGCTGCTGCTTGCGGTTGGACTCGTCTCTTCCTGTGACGATACCCCGATAGTTGGCGGCGACCTCTCACCTGACGATGTGAGGGTGCACGCCGATACGGTACTCATATCCAACCTGTCTGTCGTGAGTTCGCCCTCCTTCAGCGGCAACCTGACGTACGTCACCACCGGACGGGTGGAAGACCCGGCTTTTGGCACGGTAACGGCAACGGCGCTGATGCGTCCTTCCATCACCAGGCAGGCCCAGGCCGATACGATCGGGGAGAATGCCGTGATCCGTCTGAGTCTGAACGTCAGTAACCGCTATGGATCGGAAGCGGCCCCCGGTGATTTTGAGATCGTGGAACTCGCCCGACCCTGGCGAAGCTCTTCCTGGCGCTATGACTCCATTCCCGATCTTGCGGCGAATCCGGATATGAGCAGAAAAGTGATCGGCCGGTTTACCCTTACGGACGCCGACTCGATAACGGTCCGTCTGAGTGACGAATGGACCCGAAAGTACAGGGACATCTTCGTAAATCCGTCCGAATCAGAAAAAGACTCACTGTACAGGGCGGATCTTCCGGGCCTGGCAATCGTACCTGCGGAAGGCACGGATAAAATGTTTTCCATCCAGGTTTCCCGGGCTCGCCTGCTCATTCAGTCGGGCGAGGGCATGGTTGACCTCAGTAAGGAGATCAGCAGCTGGGCGGTCAGCCTTGATAAGGACGGACCTGATGAAGGGGTGGTCGGCACCAGCAAACCGGTGTACAATACCAGGGGCAGCATGCTGAAACTGGACTTCGATTTTTCCGAAGGCTTCCTGGGCACCACCAATTTTTCGCGTATGGAGCTCGTTATGTATGATGACACCCTGAGTATGAGGAGCGGCGTTCCGGCAAATTATGTCCGCCCCCGTTCCGAGACCATGCTGGTCTATTTCCTGGAGTCGGACCAGCTCAACTACGCCATTGCAACCGATCCACGCTTTCAGGCAACCAGGCGCAGTGAAGACAGTTCCTATCGCATAAACCTGACCGCACTGGCCAACGACCAGTTACGCACCGGCGGTGACAGCCGCTCACTGTATGCGGTCATCGGCGGGAATGACGGAAGGTTCCTTCCCGTCCTGCTGTCCGGATCAGAAAGCAGCATGAGACAACCCAAATTGCTAATCACCAGTATTTCAAAAGAGCAGTAGCCTGCCTGTGTGGAAACCTATGAGACGATTCGCCAAATCCATTCCGGTCATCCTCTTCCTGATCACCGGAATCAGTTCACCGGCCATATCACAGGATGTGTGGAGAGGAGGTTCTGCCTATTCGCACTTCGGCCTGGGAGTGCCAAATGACTTTAAGGCGTCCTATGCAAGCGGCATGGGCGTTTACGGCGTCGCCCTCAACGACACGAGGGTGCCGGGCATTGCCAACCCGGCGGCCTGGTCGCGTGCCATTTTTACCAATGCCAGCGGTGCATTTGAAATATCCAGCTACGATGCTTCTTCGCCGGATTTGGAGTACCGGTCCACCCAGTTTCATTCCGGCCCGTTCCAGGTTGTGATGCCCATCACCAGGGATCGTTTGGGGGTCACCTTTTCCGTTTCTCCCCTGACCTCTTCCCGTTTCACGCTGCAGAACCAGTACCGTCTGGCGCCGGAAGAGAACCACACTGGAAGCGAGTTGAACTATGTCGTTGAGAACAAGGGAAACGGGGGTATCAACAAGATTGAGCTCGGCTTTGGCTATCGCATTACCCGTAACTTCTCGGTCGGTTATGCACCCTCCCTGCTGATCGGCAATATCCGTCGCGATCAGACGGTATTCTTTGACAACCCCGATTACCGTCCCACCAATTTGCGCGAATCCACATCTCACTATGGATTTGGAAATCGATTTGGTATATATTTCCAGCAGAGAAATGCATTCCGGCAAAACGACCGGTTTATTTTCGGGGCGATGGTATCCCTGCCGGTCAATCTTGTTTCCGAGCGAAAGCTTGAGTCACGTATCGATTTCAATGATGTGACCATCCGTCCACCTTCGGATTATGGTGACGGTAAGGTGACCTATCCAATGGAGGCAAGTGCCGGTTTTTCCTATAACTTCAATCCATTTATTCAGATCAGCACGGACGTGCTCTATCAGAACTGGAGTGAATACACCAATTTTAACGGGGAGACAGAAGCTTTCCTTAAGGATCGGATGCGAGTTGGCCTGGGAGGGCAGTTTATCCCGGCCCGCAGGGACGCCTCCGGCTTCCTGTCGAACTTTATCTACCGGTTGGGCGTATCATACGATACAGGCAACCTTAAAATCAATGACAACGACATAGAAACCGTAACGATCCATGGCGGATTAAGCATCCCATCTTCCCGGTCCAACTCTTCCATTGACATCAATGCTGAGTACGGCTTCCGGGGGACGCAGTCAGCCGGGCTCATCTCGGAAAGGGTATTTGCCCTGAAGCTGTCATTCAATTTGTCTGAACTCATGTTCATCCAACGCCGTCTGCAATAAGCATACAGCACAGTCTAATCCTCAACATCATGGCAAAATCAATTCTCATCCTGATAACGGCTCTGGTCATTTCCAGTACGGCAAGTGCTCAGCCCTTCGGTTACACACCGCTTCAGATCCAGTCCCTGTTTTCCGAGGATTTCCGGAACGAACAGTATGAACAGGCACTGATCTACGGACGCTGGCTGGTCGAGGCGCACCCCAGGGAGATGGAGGACTATCCGGGCAACTATCCTGCAGAACGCAACTTCCGCCGGATGATCGACATTTATGAATACATGTCGACCCAGCAGGA